>Ga0075366_10000038_pt1 | contig 46485 bp, 40 predicted proteins | sample EndMethybrTD3031_FD_72351 | JGI IMG/M metagenome (GOLD analysis project Ga0075366, IMG submission 72351) | Populus endosphere microbial communities from Tennessee, USA - Endosphere MetaG P. TD hybrid TD303-1 | ecosystem: Host-associated > Plants > Roots > Endosphere | place: USA: Tennessee...
GCTATCCAACTGGTCGTAATTGACCACCAGCTGCGTTAATTTTTTATGGTCGAGATCTATTTTTTTCCTCACAAGGATCAAAACTTCGTCGTAAAAATTTTCGCGCAGCAAAATTTGGAGCAATTTACTGCCAATTAGTCCGGTTGAACCTGCAATAATAGCTTTATTTGCCATTGATACTTAATTTTTTGCAAAAATACACATAATTAAATCAGTGCAATTTCGTGGAAGTTATTTTCACGCAAAGGCGCTAAGTCGCAAAGATGGCTTGATCGCATTGATTTTAAGGCAATTTTAATCATTTAACGTATAGATGGCAAAAGGGTGTATAAAAATAGCTTTGGATTTATAATGGCTTAAATCCTTTGCGTCTCTGCGTCTTAGCGAGAGATTAAAAATTAATTACTGGCACGCCTATTGATGTTTAAACATTTAAAATGGAAAGCAGAACAATGAAAACAATATTTTATCCTGAAAATGAACGAGGTAAAAATGATATAGGCTGGTTAAAAGCTAATTTTTCTTTCAGCTTTGGCCCTTATTATAATCCGGAGATGATGAGTTTTGGCGCTTTGCGTGTTTTAAATGATGATACTATAGCCGGGGGTAAGGGTTTTGGCCTGCATCCGCATGATAATATGGAGATTGTAACCATCCCGCTGGAAGGGGGCCTGGAGCACCAGGATAATATGGGCAACAAAGGCGTTATCACGTCGGGCGATGTGCAGGTGATGTCGGCCGGCACAGGTGTTTACCATTCAGAGTATAACGCGTCAAAAACAGAAGTTGCTAAAACGTTGCAAATCTGGCTGTTCCCTAACGAGCGCAATGTTGCGCCCAGGTATGACCAAAAAAGTTTCGGCAATGAATTTCGACAGAACGAATTAACAACCCTGGTATCGCCGGATAGGTCTCCGGGCAATTTATGGCTGCACCAGGATGCCGCCTTCAGCATGGGTACGTTTGATGCCGGCCGGTTGTTAAACTACAGTATAAAAACGCCCGGTAATGGCGCTTACGTGTTCCTGCTGGATGGCCGTGCTAAAATTAATGGCACTCAACTAAACAAAAGAGATGCGATGGGTGTTTATGATACCAGTTCAATTACGATTGAAACCGAAGAACTTTCCCGTTACCTGATCATTGACGTACCAATGTCATAAACCTGCAAGCAACCTCGCGGTTAATTTCTTGAACTGTAAAACACGGCATAGCGATATGTTGATTATTTGGTTAAAATATGGCAGAACAAGCAATTACCGGTTGGCGAAGATGGATGGAAGACATTGGTGAGCAATGCCTTTTTTTCGGCAGGTTTGTCCGGAATATTTTTGCGGGAGGCTTTGAGTGGTCGGAATTTATCAGACAGTGTTATGAAATTGGCTACCGATCGTTGTTGCTGGTAGGTATAACATCGTTTATCATGGGCCTGGTGCTCATTTTACAACTACGGCCGGCAATGGTTGAACTGGGGGCCGAAAGCATGCTCCCCAAAACCCTTGCGGTTTCGTTTATCCGCGAAATGGGGCCGGTTATTACAGCGGTAATCTGCGCCGGCAAAATAGCATCGAGCATTGGTGCCGAACTGGGCAGTATGAAAGTTACCGAGCAGATAGATGCCATGGAGGTATCGGGCGCCAACCCTATTCAGTACCTTGTTGTTACCCGCATATTGGCAACCAGTTTTATGGTACCATTGCTGGCTGTTATTGGCGATGTGATAGGCTTGGGCGGCGGTTTCCTGGCCCTTAATTTTACCGATGATATCAGCTTCTCGCTCTACTTTCACAAATGCATAGGTTCGCTTGAATTCTCGGATTTTTTACCGGCTGTTGTCAAGACTATATTTTTTGGTTTCGCTATTGGCTTTGTGGGATGTTACAAGGGCTATCACTCCAATAAAGGGACGGAGAGCGTAGGCATCGCAGCTAATTCGGCAGTGGTAACGGCTTCGTTATGGATTTTTGTGATTGATGCCATAGCTGTTCAAATCACCAGTTTGTTATTTTATAGATAGTTATGAAAGAAACAAATGAAAATATGGCCAAAAAAGAAAAATCAGCCTCAAAAAAAGAGGAGGTGGTGATACATGCCAAAGGTTTAAAAAAAGCGTTTGGCAAAAAACAGGTTTTAAAGAACGTCACATTCGATCTTAAACGCGGCCAAAATATAGTGGTGCTTGGCAAATCGGGCCAGGGTAAATCGGTTACCATACAATGTATAGCCGGCATGTTAACACCCGATGGCGGCACCCTTGATGTTTTTGGCCAAGACGTTGCAGGTATGAATGATGATGAACTGAAGCAATTGCGTGTTAAAATTGGATTTTTGTTCCAGGGAGGCGCATTATATGATAGCATGACGGTGCGCGAAAACCTCGAATTCCCGCTTACCAGGGTGCTTAAGCTTAACGACAGGGATGAGATAGATAAAAAGATAAAAGAGGTATTAGACAGTGTAGGATTGCTTGATACGATTGATAAGTTACCGTCTGATCTGTCGGGAGGGATGCGAAAGAGGGCGGCGTTGGCACGTACGCTTATTGTACATCCGGAAATTATGCTGTATGATGAGCCAACTACCGGCCTGGACCCTATTACATCCCGCGAGATTAGCGAGCTGATATTGCACATGCAAAAAAAATATAAAACATCATCGATAATTATTACCCACGACCTGGAATGCGCCAGGATTACAGCGGATAGAATTATGGTTATGAACGACGGAGAATATGTAGCCGAAGGCTCCTGGACCGACCTTCAAAAATCTGATAATGAACTTGTACGATCTTTTTTTAACGAAACACCATGAGAACCACATCATCGCAAAAAATAAAAATTGGCTTGTTTGCCTTTACAGGCTTGTTAGTATTAGTGCTGGCCGTGTTTTTCATTGGCAACCAAAAAGGCCTTTTCAACTCTACGTTTAACGTTTACGGCACATTTAAAAATGTAAGCGGCTTGCAGGTTGGCAATAATGTGCGGTTTGCCGGGATAAATGTGGGTGTGGTAGAATCGATCAACATCGTTACAGATAGCTCGGTAAGGGTCGACCTTGCTTTAGACAATAAAGTAAAAAAGTTTGTTAAAACCGATTCAAAACTAAGCATTGGCAGCGATGGCTTGATGGGCGATAAATTGGTTATTTTGGCACCCGGCGGCATTACCAGTAAACAGGAAGTACAAGATGGGGGCAAACTAGCCTCGATTAACCCGGTTGATGTGGACAGGATAATAAGCAAACTAACCAGGGTTGCCGATAATGCAGAAGCGATGACCGCCGACTTAGCAGAAATTGTAGGTAAAGTAAATAATGGCAAAGGAACTATCGGCCGTTTATTAAATAACGACAAGCTGTCAAAAAACCTGGAAAGCACTATTGCACAGGCAAAAACTACTATGAAGAATGTGCATGCCACAACCGGGACGCTAAATGAAGACCTGAAAGCCGCCCAGTCAAACTTCTTACTAAAAGGATTTTTTAACAAGAAAAAGAAGCGCGAAAAAGCAAGGCAGGATTCTATTAAAAAGGCACAAGAGAAGTTGCAAAAAGCCCAGGAAAAAGCAGCGAAAGAAAAAGCAGACGATAATAATTAAAAACCTGTATAATACTGTAAAGGCATTACATAAGGAGAAGGTATGACTCCAATACTGACTTGTGGGTAATTGAAGGTTTAGAGGGATTTTTATCAGGCACCAATAGAAGGAATATGTTGTGCGAATCAGAACAGGTGTTACAGGTAAAAACCCTTTAAAATGCTATTGTTTTTAGTATCTTCGTTTAAACCTTGAACGAAGATACTAATTCATGGACAACAGCAATATTATTATATATCAAACCGAAGACGGCAATACCAAAATTGAAACGCGTTTAGAGGAGGAAACCGTCTGGCTTACTATCGATCAAATGGCCGAGCTTTTTCAAAAATCGCGATCAACAATTAATGAACATATTTTAAATATTTTTGAAGAAAAAGAACTGAGTAGTGAGTTGTCTATAAGAAAAATCGGAATTTCCGATTTTTCTACAAAACCAACTAATTACTATAACCTAGACGTAATAATATCCGTTGGTTATCGCGTAAAAAGCCATCAAGGAACCAAATTTCGTCAATGGGCTACCGCCCGGCTACGGGAATACATTGTAAAAGGATTTACAATGAACGACGATATGCTGAAGCAAGCTGGAGGCGGGAATTATTTTGAAGAGTTACTTGCCCGCATTCGCGATATCAGATCGTCCGAAAAAGTGTTTTGGCGCAAGGTGCTTGATATTTACGCTACCAGCATAGACTACGATCCTAAACTCGAAATTTCCATCCGCTTTTTCCAAACGGTACAAAATAAAATGCATTGGGCTGCACATGGTCATACTGCTGCCGAAATTATTTATCAACGAATCGATGCCAAGAAGGCAAATCTTGGCCTTACCCATATCAAAGGAAGTAAACCTACCCGGCAAGAAACTGAAACTGCAAAAAACTATCTTGACGAAACGGAATTAAACGCACTGAACCGAATGGTAACTGCCTATTTAGAATTAGCCGAGCTTCAGGCACTAAATCGCAAACCTATGTATATGAGAGATTGGATAACTCGTTTGGATGAGTTTATCAAAATGACCGGCGCCGACATTTTACAAAATGCTGGCAGCATCAGCCACGACCAGGCTCTGAAAAAAGCGAAGAATGAATTCGAAAAGTATAAAGAACAATCCCAAAACGATCTTTCTGAAGTCGAAAAACATTTTTTAAGGCATATTGATAAAACCATTAAAAAAATAAATCCTAAAAAAGGCGGATAACCACTGTATTATCGAATAAACCTACAAGTAAGACCAACAAGCAAACAATGCCACTTTAATTTAAAAGAGGCCCTTCCTTTATACCATTGTTAGTTTTAAAGCAGGGCCTCTTTTGTATCAGTGAATATTTTACAATGTATCCTTTTTCGTCTCTACCGCATCCTGTATGGCCTGCGGTAAAGCAGATAGCAGATTATAACCGGTAGCTTTTTCAATGTCACGCACGGTAACGCGGTATTGCTTCCAGTCGGCATTAATGGTGTTGATGTTGGGCGTATTAACGGCTATTACCCTTGTATTAGCTGTAATCCTGTTAATATCGCCGTCGCCGGTTGGCACAACAACTGCCACTTTCCAAACATTGCCAGGTACGGTTATATGGCCGCTATTAATGGTACTTGCCGATCCGTTTGTGCCGGTACCGCCGGTGCCATAACTACCCATAACAATATATATCTCGTTACCGGCAACTACCTGCTCGCGGAGGTAATTTTCCAGGTTTGCCCAGGTTTGCTGGTTGTTTTGGGGTGCCTGCGGTATCATATTGGTCATCAGGAACGTGGCCGAGTTGGCATCAACGGAGCTCGTCCTGTCGGCCGATGGGCAATTGTGCCCTCTATCAAAGCCAGAGCCCGAATAGCTGTTGCTTTCTACTTCATAAAACCCGGTAGGTAGTCCGTTAAATCCGGCGAAGTTATCCAGGCGCGCGGTGGCGTTGGTAACATTGGTGGCATCCAGGTGCCAGCTTACCCAATTTGGCGTTCCCCTGGTGCTGCTATATGATTCCTCGTAATATTTCTGATCGATGAGGTAATTGTTGGCCATTGCTACGGTTGGTTGCGCATCAGATGGATTGCCTAAAAGCATATTGCTGTTATCGCCGGTGGTTGGCTGTGCGTCCGCTCCTGCCGTAACGCCCCTGTCGGGCGCGGCTGTGCCGGTGTTGCCTGTAGTGTCGCTGCCGCCGGTATCGGGTTGGCCAACTACAATCCCCGGGTCGCCAGTGCCTTTAAAGGTAATGTCATCAATATTGATGCGGGTTGTACCTTGTTTCCTGATCTGGAAGCGGACTTTTGCTGTAGTAGTAACTTTAAACGAATCGGTTACCAACGTGGTGTTGTTTTCGGCAATGTCGGCCCCTAACTGTGTAAAGGTTGTCCCGCTATCTGTCGACATCATCAGTTGCCAGGTAGATGCCGCATCGTTCCCATATTTGGCATGTTTGATGCTGATTTGCGTTAAGCCTTTTACATCAAATTTCATGGTAATGTCGCCGGTACGTAACCTTACCGCTTTATTGCCATCTTTAACATCGGCAGCCAGGCTTCCTATCAAAGCATCGTTAAAGCTCCACAAGCCGGTGCTTAGTTGGACGTTTGCAAGGGCATAAGCCGCTTTGCTGCCGCTTTCAAAAGTTTCGGTAATGGTATATGCCACCGGGTGCGGTGTAACAACGGTATCAATAGGAAGCGTGTGCGGGTTTTGCAAGTCTTTTTTACAACTTGCAACAGCCAGCATCAGGCAGACACAGATAAATAAATTTCTTAATTTCATGGGATATTTTTTAGAAAAGCAAAAATCGGCTATTTGTATTAACTAAATATTAATAAACTATAGCAACACAACAGCCGAGACTTATCTATCAAAATAATTACAAATGCCAAAGCCTTGCCTTCTATCGCTTTACCTAATGGGAATAATTGTATTTTTGCTGATTGAAGGCAAGATGCCGGCGTAATTATAAAAACATGTTTGAAAATCAGGAAAGAACAAATCTGGAAGAATTAGGCGAATTTGGCCTGATAGGCCATTTAACTAAAAATATAAAACTTACCCAGGAAAGCACTAACAAAGGTGTTGGTGACGATGCTGCTGTACTTGATTTTAAAGGTAAAAAAGTGTTGGTTAGTACCGATATGCTATTGGAGGGAATTCACTTCGACCTGGCTTATACGCCATTGAAGCACCTGGGTTATAAAGCGATACAGGTAAACCTGAGCGATATTTACGCTATGAACGGTACGGCTTCACAGGTTACCGTTTCGATAGGCATGTCGAGCAAATTCCCGTTAGAAGCAATTGAAGAACTATACGAGGGCATTTATATAGCCTGCGAGAAATACAATGTCGACCTGGTTGGTGGTGATACAACATCGTCAAAACAGGGCCTGGTAATCAGCGTAACATCTATTGGTTATGCTGATGAAGCGGACGTGGTTTATCGTAATGGGGCCGGAGAAGGTGACTTAATTTGCGTATCCGGCGATTTGGGCGGTGCCTACACCGGTTTGCAATTACTGGAACGGGAAAAGCTGATTTACCTGGAAAATCCAAACATTCAGCCCGATTTGGAAGGCAAAGATTATATAGTGGAGCGCCAGCTAAAGCCAGAGGCACGCCGTGATATTGTGGAATTATTGAAAAGCATCGCGGTAAAGCCTACATCGATGATAGACGTATCTGATGGCCTTGCCTCCGAGGTCCTGCACATTTGTAAGCAAAGCGATAAAGGATGCAATATTTACGAAGAAAAGATCCCACTCGACCCGATGACCTACGAAACAGCCCGGGAGTTTAACCTTGATCCAACAGTTTGCGCTTTAAGCGGCGGCGAAGATTATGAACTCCTGTTCACCGTAAAACAATCGGATTACGATAAGATAAAGTTTAAGATGGATATTACCATTATAGGGCACATCACCGAGGCCTCTGCCGGTTGTAACCTGATAACAAAATCCGGAAACTCGCACCCGCTGAAAGCGCAAGGATGGAATGCCTTTAAAAAATCAGAATAAATGCTGAACAGGCTTTTAAATAGGTTTTATTTAAATAATCATCCGGAGGGTGAAGTGCCCGCTGCAGTAAAAAGAGGTGTAGTGCTGCTCTATTTGGCCTTGATTATCCAAATGGCTAATAATTGGATTGACGGGATTCATGTGTTTGAATTTATTACAGAACTGCTTTTGGCCATTTATATCATATTTGCCACTGGCGAAGGGCGCAAATGGGCCAGGATTGTGGCATTGATTTTTATAATCTTAAATGTGATGTCGTTTATATGGGCCGCGATAACTTTCTTCCGGACAAATCCGGCGGTAAAAATAAGCTCATTAGTCATGGGCGTATTTTTAGTCGAAATTCTGTTAGAGGTTGCTGCTATAACTATGCTTTTTTCAAAAAGTGCCAATACGTGGTTTAACCGCCCGAGGGTTACATTATAAAAAAAATGGCCGACGATAGCGTCGGCCATTTTGTTAGTTCCAGTTCAAAACAAATCCTTTGTTTTAAGCTTTGTGCATTCTGCTTTTAGCTCTACATAACCTTATTTACCCATCGCCTTATCCCTGGCGGCCTTAAATTCAGACCCGGGCTTCCAGCCAGGAAAATTACTTTCGTTACCCAGTTTGGTACCTATCCTGAACAGGATATCGGCAATTTGGGCCATGCCTGTGGCGTCCATATCCGGCGTGTAATTATCGGCCTGCTGGTGATAACGGTTTTCGTTATAATCCTTTTCTTTATCGGCGCCATATGTGCCTCCATGGACTTTACTGGTGCTGCCTATATTGATATCAAGCGCGGGTACCCCCAGCTTTGCAAAGTTAAAATGGTCCGACCGGTAATAGCTTCCTGAGCCAGGCGTGCGGTCGCCAACCGTGGTTAGGCCATCCTGTTTGGCAATAGCATCAACGTAATCTTCAAGCTCATTTTGTCCCTTGCCGGTTATGGCAATGTCTTTGGTTTCGCCATAATCGCCAATGGCATCGATGTTTAAATCGGCAACGGTTTTGTTGAGCGGATAAATAGGGAGGGTTGCATAATATTCAGAGCCTAACAAACCTTGTTCTTCGGCGGTAACGGCTAAAAATACAATAGAACGCCGCGGCTTTTCTTTTGCTTTATTGAAGGCGTTGGCTATGCCGATAATCGACGCCACGCCATCAGCGTTATCTACGGCGCCGTTGTAAATGCTATCTCCCTTCGCGTTAGGCTTGCCAATGCCCAAATGGTCCCAATGGGCGGTATACAGCACATATTCATTCGGCCGGGCGCTGCCTTTTAAAATACCGATAACATTGTGTGATGTAGAATATCTCAACTCGGTACCGATACTTAAGTTTACATTCATATTAAGCGGAATAGCCTTAAAGTTTTTATCGCGGGCAATGGCGCGGATATCGCCGTTAATCCCGGCATCTGCAAAAAGCTTTTTAGCGGCGTCTTCTGTAATCCAGCCCTCAACCTTACAGCGGTTCATGTGTTTATCCGGTTGGGTAAGATAAAGTTTTGCGCCCGAGTTGCTGTTTGAAACAACGCTCCAGCCATAGCTTGCAGGTGCTGTTTGATGAACGATAATCACCCCGGCCGCGCCCTGGCGGGCGGCTTCTTCAAATTTATAAGTCCAGCGGCCGTAATAGGTCATGGTGTCGCCTTTAAACAAATCTTTGCGGCCCGATTTAAAGCCCGGATCATTCACCAATACTACTACCGTTTTTCCTTTTACATCAAGGCCGGCGTAATCGTTCCAGTGGTATTCAGGAGCTACAACACCATACCCGGCAAAAACAAGCTGCGAGTTCTTAAGTTCAACATGATCTACCTCGCGCCGGGTAAAAGCTACAAAATCGGTAGTCACCTTTAAGCTTATAGGCGATTTGCCTCCGCTAATCTCCATCGTTGGCGAAGGCGTGCTGGTAACCTGAACCATCGGCACATCCTGGTAATAGCTACCGTTGTTTCCCGGCGCTAAGCCGGCTTTTTCAAATTCAGATGAGATATAGGCAATCGCTTTATCCTCGCCGGCAGTAAACGGCTTGCGCCCCATCATCGAATCGGCCGCTAAAACAGCTATTTTTTCCTTGATTTCTTCGGCGCTAACTGCCCCCGTGGCATCTTTGGCTTTTTTATCGTGCTTACAGCCCGTAAATACAACAGCGCCGGATAGCAATAAAAAACAAAGTTGTTTAATATTCATGAATGGTGTTTTTTCAAATATAATTAATGGCGTTGATTATACAATCAAGGTGTAACGCCATACTTTGGATAATCCGACGTATTACGGCCGGTTTTTATAATACCAGTGTTTTAGCCATGCAAAAAAGGCAATGCGCTGCCAGGCAAGTTCGGCGCTTAGCAAGGCGATAATAGCGAAAATCGAAGCCCTTGCAGAATCATCCTCCGAAGAAAATGTTCCGGCGAGGGCAATAACATATACCAAAACAGGCAAGGTCAAAAGCAGACAAAGCCCCTTTATGTCCATGGGGATTTTGAAGGGACGTTCTCTGCCAGGTTCTTTTATCCGAAGCCTGATAAGCGATATATACTCTAATGACAGGCCAGCCCCATACACGGTGACATCTATTATAAACAATTCGCCCAGTTTCCATAATATCATAAAGCTCACCACCAGGGAGCAAATAATAATAGATATGTAAGGGGTGTTGAATTTTTTGTGCAGGCGGTTAATACCGCGTGGGAGCAGCTTATCTTCGGCCATTGCATGGGGCACCCTCGATACTGATAGCAATACCGCGGCGTAAATACCTAATGAGCTGGCCATGCCGCCAATGGCTACAATAATACCAAGCCATTGCCCACCTATCAGCACCCCTAAAGCTGGCATACCTTCATCGCCGAATTTAGCATGGCCAATGCCCGATTGCTGTGCGGCCCAGGTAATAAAAAAGTATACCACCATAACCAGTATAAAGGCAACCACCATTGATAGCATGTATGAACGCACCGGCCGCTCCACTTCGCTGGCATAGGTGGTTACGTTATCCCAGCCAAGGCAGTTCCACATCACGGTATATAAGGCCATGCCGAATGACGGAAACGTAAGCCCCTTAAAGGACGGTGCCGGAAATGATATTGGCCCGTTATGCTGATGAAAAGCCAATATAATTACAATAATTACCGGGGTTAAAACAACCGCGCTTAAAAACAGGCTCACTTTACCCACAGGCACTATCCCCAATATATTTAACCCGGCAGATGCCCAGATAACGATTAAACAAACGGGTATTTTGTACTGAACGAGCTCAGGATAAAAAAACGAGGCATACATTACAAATAATACGGGGTAAATGGCAAGGTCGACAAATGTATAAAGCCAGGTCCACCAGCCTTCATAAAATCCCCAGCGGGTGCCGAGGGCATATTTTACCCATTTGTAATAACCGCCGTTAACCGGCATCATGCTGTTTAATTCCAGCACGGTTAATATGGCAGGTACATCCCACAAAAGTGGGGTAATAAGCAATATGATCAATGCCGCATGATCGCCCGCGTAATTCAATAAATTCTCCAACCCATAAGGCCCGCCAGATACGGTAAAGAAGATAACAGCAATAAGCTGTATAGGCCTTATCTTTTTTAATGCGGCGGGTGATGGCATTTCTATTTATCCGGCTTTTTTGATGGATTTCCGCCTGGTAAAAAAGGGCTTTGAATTTTTTCTTCTGTATAGATAGAGTTCCTAATCGCTTTAAGCTGTTGCTCGGCCGCTTTTTTTAATGCGAGCAGTCGTTGATATTCATCTACTCCTTGCTCAATCAATATCGCATTATAACCCTCAAGATTAGATAAAACAAGCAATTCGTGGGCGTCTGCTAAATCCCTCATGTTTAAACCTTTAAGTGAAGTTGGGGATTAGCTTCCCGCCATTGTTTTGCCGTGAACCCGAATATTCCTACGCTTAGCAAATCGGCCTCGCTTGCATATATAAGCCATTCTTTATCTTTTTCAATGTTTATTGCTGAATTACAAAATCTTTAATAGCCGTCGTGTGAATTGTATAATTAGCTTTAGATAGGAACCTTCTATAATCCCATTCAGAACCAAGGCGTCTTTGCTCTTCATCTTTTAGTCGTTGAAATTCTCTTACTAATAATAATTGAAAACGTGGGCTTATCCACATTCCAAATTGAAAAGCTATGTCTTTATGTGCATAAGTTCCCCCATATCGCCCTGGTTTTGCTGTAATGCCAATAGCCCCTGTCTTTTCAATCCATTCCTTTACCGACAAAACAAAGTTGTTACCTCCTGCGGTGTTTTTAATTGTACCGAAATCGGTATAATTAAAATTTTCATTAAACATCGCCTCCCATTCTCCCAGATATTCAATGGTATTTTTTAAACTAAGCCATTTTGTGATAATGATGTTTTCATGCTGGCTTTTAGCTATATCTGTTAGTGATATATAGTCAACATCATTTTGAGAGAAGATAGTAATTTCAACGCCATCAACTTTAATTTTACCCATAAATGATTAATTATAACACAAGTATAAATATAGCATTAAGAAGAAAGTGTTCATGACCAAATTGTATTAAAAATAGATTTTTCATTCCTCATTGCTGTAAAAAAGCCAGCTAAACCCCTGGCTTCTACACAAACATCATAAGATCAAAATTACAAGCTCAGCCACTTCCCCCGCACGGCTAGTTGCTGTGCCGACGGGTTGTCAACAGATACTATCTTATATTTCACCCGGGTACTTTTCAGCAACGTTACAGGCAGGGTAACAGACTGCCCGTCGCGGTTAACGGTAACCTGTATTTTGTCGCCGGGTTTTTTGCCGGTTATCAGGTTGGAGCCGTCGGATATAGGGTTGTCGTCAATTGCGGTTATTTCGTCGCCAACATTAATTCCATCTATATAGGCCGCGGTACCGCGGGTTACACTGGTAACCATTACTTTTTTGGCCGCGGTTGTGCCGGTGGTAATGCCCAGGGCGGCGTCATTGCTATCGGCCAGTTCATCAACTATTTTGTAGCCGGCGTAGCCCAGGTATTTGTTATAATCAACGGGATCAAGACCGTTGATGTATTTTTTGTAAAAGTCATCCAGCTTTTTGCCGGCAAACATTTCAAAACCTTTTTTAAACTCGGCATCGGTATAACCACGTTTTTTGGTTTTGTAATAAGTAACATACATATACTTCATTACATCATCAAGGTTATGTTTTTGGCCAGAGCGATTAATGATTTCCAGATCAAGCATCATCCCAACAATAGCGCCTTTGGTATAATAGGATATGGTGGTATTGTTGGAGTTTTCGTTGGGGCGGTAACCTTTTATCCAGGCATCAAAGCTCGATTCGGCTACGGTTTGCACGTTTTTTCCGGGCAGGTTTTCCAATACATTAAACTCGTTGGCTATCTGGTCCAGGTAATTTTCCGGCGGATAAAGTTTGGTACGCCTAACGGCTATTTCCTGGTAGTATTCGGTAAAGCCCTCGGCAATCCAAAGGTTGGTGGTATAATTTTCATTGTCGTAATCAAAGGGGCCTAATACTATAGGGCGCAAACGTTTTACATTCCAAAGGTGGAAGTGTTCATGCGCCGCCAGCCCCAAAAAGCCCTGGTAGCCTTTTTCGTTGCCATAATTGTCGCGGGCGATACCTAAAACGGTAGAACTAAGGTGCTCTATACCGCCTCCACCACGTAAATGATTATGAATAATAAAAGTATAATGTTTATTGGGGTTTTCGCCAAATATGGCTGCTTCTTGTTGAATAATATCATGCAGGTCTTTTTTTATACGCTCTTTATCATAGTTACCACCGCCGTACATACATATTTCATATTTAACGCCGTCAACATCAAATCCAAAAATATCCTGGTTACCCACTTCGATAGGCGAATCGAACAAAATGTCGAAATTGGGCGAATAGCGTACAAAAGGGTTTCCGTTAACCATCTCTAAACTGGTAGAAACTTTAGACCAGTCGTTATAAGGGGTTATGGTAATTGTTGCCGGCGAATGCAGCATACTGGCGGGATAAATAAAGATGCCGGTTGTTGATAGAAAGGCATGTGTTACATCAATATAACTGGTGCGTACCGATTGTTCGTTGGCGTAAACGCGGTATTTAATGGTAACAGCCGTTGCCCCTTTGGTAACAACGCGCCAGGTGTTTTTGTTGATTTTCGGCGAGGCAACAGCCTTGCCATTAATGCTTGCACTGAAAGCCTCGATATTTTTGGCAAACTCCCTGATGAGGTATGATCCAGGCGTCCAAACAGGCATTTTTAGGTCGAGTATGTTTTCCTTAAGCCCGGTTATATTCATTTCTATTTCGGCGTAATGGGCCTGGGCTTCAGGGAACGAAACGGTGTACGATATATTGGTTTTGGGTTGCGCCGTGTTGGCGTTTACATTCATAAAAAGTAAAATTAATGATACAGTTGCAGTCAGCTTAATTGGTTTCATGCGTGCAAGTTATAAAAATTATAGTTTTTTAAAATATCGGGCAGTTCTGCACTTGTAAAATGGTTGATACATGCAACTAATTGATACGGGGGCTCATTATGTTTGCTGCCGTTTATTTAAAACATGCAACTGATAGAACCCATATCCCGGAAACTGATACGCTTAGGTAAGTTATACCTGAACGTGCTGGCAAAGCATACTGCCCACCTGGATGTTACCCGGTACCACTTTATCCTGTCGCTTATATACTACCACGACGGGCAGCTTACCCAAAATGCGCTGGCGCAGATACTGGATAAAGATAAATCGGCAATGGTGAGCATAATCAATTTGCTTACCGCGAAGGGCTTTGTTTACCGCGAAAGCAACCCTAATGATCGCCGCAAGCACTTACTGCGGGTTACCGAAAAGGCAAAGGAAGCCGTGCCGCAGATAGTAGAAACTTTTGAGCATATCAACGCCGATATCACCAAAGGAATTTCGGCGCACGAAATGAAAATATTTGAAAGCGTACTGCAAAGAATGCAGCTAAACATAAAGCCCTCTACAACCGAACCCGATTTAAAAATCACGAAGTGATTGTTGATTAATATGAAAACAAAATATCTCATTTACACGGCGCTGGCCCTGCTGGTTGCTTATTTGGTTTACAACAAATTCTTTAGCAAAAGCGCCAAAGAAAGTGCGGCTGCGCAGGCCGGCGGCAAAAGCGGCAAGAAAAGGAACGGCCCGGTAAACGTTAACATCATGATTGTGAAGGATACCGCCGTAAACAACATTATTGATGTAACCGGCAGTATTGACGCCAACGAAAAAGTAAGTTTGGTAAGCCAGACCGCGGGTAACATTACCGGTATTTATTTTAATGAAGGCAGCAAGGTGCAAAAAGGCCAGTTACTGGTTAAAGTATACAACCAGGATTTAGAAGCATCATTGGCCCAAAACCAATACCAGGTAACACTGGCCAAACAGGTTGAGTACCGCAATAAGGTGTTACTGCAAAAAGAAGCCATCAGCCAGGAAGAGTACGATACTTCATTAACATCATTAAACTCGTTAAAAGCTGCTGCAGATGTAATTAAAGCGCAAATAGCGCGGACCGAAATCCGGGCGCCTTTTTCGGGCACCATTGGTTTAAGGAATGTGAGCCCGGGCAGCTACTTATCGCCGGCGTCGCCTATCGCCCAATTGGTAAATATCGACCCTGCAAAAATAACATTTTCGGTTCCTGAACGATACCTTACCATACTTGGCGCAGGTAGTAAAATAAGGTTTAAAACCGAAAGCTCGAGGGAAAACTTTACTGGAACGGTTTACGCCATTGAGCCGTCTATTGATGTAAACTCGCGTACATTAACAGTGCGGGCTAAAGCTCCAAACCCCAAAGGCTTGTTAACCGCCGGCGGTTTTGCTAAAATTAATTTAACGCTCGACCAGATTCCCAAAACTATCCTGTTACCAACAGAAGCCGTTATTCCCGATTTGAAAAGTAGTATTGTATATGTTGCCCATAACGGCATTGCCATAGCAAGACCGGTAAAAACAGACTTAAGGACAGATACCAGGATACAGGTGATTGATGGTTTAAAGCCTGGCGACAGCGTAGTAGTTTCGGGCCTGATACAGATGAGGGCAAAGGTTCCTTTAAAAATTATTAAAGTAATAAAGTAACGCCATGAGTTTATCCTCAGTAAGTATAAAACGGCCGGTATTGGCAACAGTAATGTCGGTAGTTATTGTTGTGTTTGGTATTATCGGCTATAAGTTTTTAGGGGTGAGGGACTTTCCCTCGGTCGATCCTCCAATTATTTCGGTGTCTACCAGTTACTCCGGGGCAAATGCCGATGTAATTGAATCGCAGATAACCGAGCCGTTAGAAAAATCTATCAACGGGGTACCGGGTATCCGCAATATTTCATCAACCAGCTCTGTCGGATCAAGCAATATTACGGTGGAGTTTGACCTGGATGCCGATTTGGAAACTGCCGCCAACGATGTGCGGGATAAAGTGTCGCAGGCACAGCGCCAGTTGCCACAGGATATTAATGCTCCGCCGGTAGTTACCAAGGCCGATGCCAGCGCCGACCAGATCATCACCCTGACGGTAAGCAGCGACAAGCGTAACATTAACCAGCTGGATGATTATGCCGAAAACGTATTACAGGAAGGATTGCAAACTATCCCCGGTGTAAGTACCATCAATATCCAGGGCCAGCGCCAGTATGCCATGCGCCTATGGATAGATCCTAACAAATTATCTGCGCTCGGTTTAACGGCTACAGATATCGGCGCTGCGTTAGCCAAGGAGAATGTTGAATTGCCAGCCGGTAAAATTGAAGGTAACAATACCGAAGTAACCATCAGGGCGCTTGGTAAGCTATCAACCGACAAAGATTTTAACAACCTGATCATTCGAGCCGATAGCAGCCGGGTTATCCACCTGAGCGATATTGGTTATGCCGTTCTAGGTTCGGCAAATGAGGAGACAATATTTAAAGAGTCGGGAGTACCCATGGTTGGCCTGGCCATAGTGCCGCAGCCCGGGGCCAACTACGTGCAAATTGCCAAAGATTTTTATGCCCGCTTAAAACAGATCCAAAAAGATTTGCCCCCTGATATTAAGGTAAAAGTTGCTTTGGATAATACGCGGTTTATTAATCAGTCTATCACCGAGGTGCAGGAAACCCTGATTATTTCCTTTGTGCTGGTGGTTATCATTATTTACCTGTTCTTCCGCGATTGGCTTATCGCCTTCCGCCCGTTGATAGATATCCCGGTATCATTGATAGGTGCTTTTTTCATCATGTATGTGTTTGGCTTTTCTATCAACATTTTAACCCTGCTGGGCATCGTGCTGGCTACAGGGCTGGTGGTTGATGATGGTATTGTGGTAACAGAAAACATCTACAAAAAAGTAGAGGCAGGCATGGCTATTCGCAAAGCAGCCTTTGAAGGATCGGCCGAGATATTTTTCGCGGTAGTATCAACTTCGGTTACTTTGGCGGCTGTGTTTTTACCCATTGTGTTTTTGCAGGGCTTTACCGGCAGGCTGTTCCGCGAGTTTGCAGTGGTTGTGGCGGGGGCGGTATTGATATCGGCTTTTGTATCGCTATCGTTAACACCGATGCTGAATGTAAAGCTGATTCGCAAGAACAATAAAAAATCGAAGTTCTACGAAAAAACCGAGCCGTTTTTTGTGAACATGACCACTTCCTATACCGAAACCCTGGTTAAGTTTATGAAAGTGCGGTGGGTATCATTCGTGATCCTGGCGGCATCGTTGCTTATTATTGGGATATTAGTTAAAGTTATCCCATCAGAGCTGGCACCGCTTGACGACAGAAGTTTATTGCGTTACAGCGTAACCGGATCAGAAGGTGCAACTTACGAGTACATGACCCGGTATATGGATAAGGTATCTAACATGGTAGCCGATTCTATCCCCGAAGCCAATATTAACCTTGAGATAGTTTCGCCTTCATTTGGCGGCGGTGGCGCTTCAAATACCGGTTTTGGCCGGGTGGGCTTAGTACCTCCAGACCAACGTACCCGTACCCAGCAGCAACTGGCCGACTGGATGAACAAAAAGCTAAGCAAAATGCCCGATGCCCGGGCCATTGTGGTGCAGGAACAAACTATTAGCGGTGGCGGTAGCGGCGCACGTACGTCATTGCCGGTACAATATGTTATACAAAACCAGGATTTTGAAAAGATAAGAAAGGTGCTGCCGCGATTTTTTGCCGAAGTATCCCGCAGTCCCGTTTTCCAGGGAACGGATGTGAACCTTAAATTTACCAAGCCCGAACTCCGGGTAGTTACCGATCGTGACAGGGCGCGGGATTTGGGGGTTTCTGTTGATGACATAGCCCAAACCTTGCAGTTGTATTACAGTGCGGGCCGGTTAGATTATTTCCTTATTAACGGGAAACAATACCAGGTAATAGCCCAGGTTGACAGGGCCAACCGCGACCAGCCGCTCGACCTGAAATCGGTATACGTGCGGAGTACCAAAGGCAACCTGGTACAACTGGATAACGTGGTTAAAATAACCGAGGGTGCTACGCCACCGGCTATTTATCACTTTAACCGTTACAAGTCGGCTACAGTACAGGCTGGTTTGGCCCCCGGTAAAACCGTTGGCGATGGTATTGCCGAGATGGACCGGATTTCCAAAAGCCTGCTCGACGAAACATTCAGTACGGCCCTTAGCGGCCCATCGCGGGATTATGCCGAAGGATCATCAAATATCCTGTTTGCCTTTGGCTTTGCCCTTTTATTGATATACCTGGTTTTGGCTGCCCAGTTTGAAAGTTTTATGGACCCTTTCATCGTAATGCTGACAGTACCTTTGGCTATTTGTGGGGCGTTTTTATCCTTATGGCTGTTTAATCAAACGCTGAACATTTTTAGTGAGATTGGGATCATCACCCTGGTAGGCCTGGTAACCAAAAACGGGATTTTGATTGTGGAGTTTGCTAACCAGCGTATGGAGCATGGTGTTGCCAAGTATGAGGCAGCCATTGAAGCTGCTACAGCACGCCTGCGCCCCATATTGATGACCAGTTTGGCTGTAGTATTAGGCTCGGTACCAATTGCGTTTGCCTTGGGCGCCGGTGCAAGAAGCAGGGTGTCGCTGGGTATCGTAATTATGGGCGGGATGCTGTTTTCATTAATATTAACGCTTTACATTATTCCTTTAATGTATGTGATCTTCGCATCAAAAACCCGCCGCGACCCCGATGAAGAGCCGGAAGAAGAAATTGTACCAGAGAAAAAAGAAATAAAACTGATTGAAAACTTTTAAGCGATATGATCATTAAAAAAACAGCTTTCCTGGTTTTTTGCTGCACCCTACTGCAAACGTACGCCTGGGCGCAGGATGCCCCACTGCTTACATTGAAAGAGGCTGTGGAAATAGCGTTAAAAAACAACTATAACATAAAGCTTTCGCAAAATAACAAAACCATTGCGGCCAATAACGTAACATTGGGCAATGCCGGCGTTTTGCCGCAGGTTAACGGGAATTTCGCATCAACCAATAGCCGGTTAACTACCAAACAAACCCGTTCGGATGGTTCGGTCAATAATATCCACAACGCTTCCAACACGGGGATTAATTATGGTGTTGCCCTTAACTGGACAATTTTTGACGGTTTTAACATGTTTGCCACGTATGACCAGTTGAAACAGCTTGACCAGTTAGGCGCATTACGTTTGCAGGATACTATTCAGCGTACACTGGCCAGCGTTATTACTGCTTACTATGACCTGGTTAGCCAAAACGAACAGATAAAAGCGCTGAAGGGCGCGATAGACATTTCGCGCACCCAACTGCGCTACGCCAATGATAAATTTCATGTAGGCCGCGCCTCAAGGCTTGATGTTTTAAACGCGCAGGTAAATTTAAATACCGACACCGCCAATTTGGTTACACAGTACCAGGTTTTTAAAACAACCAAAATTCAGCTTAACCAAATCCTGATCCGCGATTTGCAAACCGATTTTTCTGTTGCCGATACCATTGTGGTTGATGACAAATTGTTACTGGGAAATATTTTAAGCAGCGTGCAATCGCAAAACCCAACCATATTATCTGCCCGGTTAAACCAGCGCCTGGCCGAAATTAACCTTAAGCAGGTAAAATCAACCCGCTATCCGCAGGTGGGGGTAACAACAGGATATACTTTTAGCGATAATAAAACGCCGGCTGGTTTTACCTTACAGCAAAACCAGCATGGGTTAAATTATGGGCTTACTGCAACCATTAATATTTTTGATGGCTTTAATCAAACCCGCAGGGAGCGGAACGCCAAAATCCAGATAGATAATGCCAACATCAGTGCCAAACAAGCACAGCTGGAAATTGAGGCACAGGTAAATAGTTTATATGCATCATACCTGTCGGGCCTGGATCTGATGGCTTTAGGGCAGGCAAACGTGACAATAGCGAAGAAGAACCTTGACATATCGCTCGAAAAATATAAGCTGGGCAATATCACCCCGCTCGAAATTCGCGAGGCGCAACGTAACTACCTTGCCGCACAATCAACTTTTTTTGCGGCCCAGTACCAATCAAAACAAGCAGAAATTACCCTAAAACAGATAACAAGCAGTATAAATATTCAGTAGCCGGATTATTTTATTTTGAATATAAAAACACATATATTTGAAAACATGTCCAATCCCTACAAAACTTGCTTGTTGATTGATGATAACTACATCGACAACTTTGTTACGCGCAAGGTTTTGGAGGCAAGTAACTTTGCCGAAACAATAGTTGTGCGCCAATCGCCAACGGAGGCAATTGATTCCCTGAGGTTTGGTATTGTTAAGCCAGATGTGATTTTCCTTGATATCCGGATGCCCACAATGAGCGGTTTTGAGTTTTTAAGGGAGTTTGATTTGCTGGATATTGATAAAAACAACATCAAAATATTCATGCTTTCATCGTCGCTTGACCCTGTTGACATGAAACAATCAGCCAATAACAAATATATTACCCAGTTTATCCATAAGCCGTTAACTTTAAAGGCCCTTGAAGAACTTAGTGCATGATTTTAGTAGCCGATAGCGGATCGTCAAAAACAGACTGGTTACTACACATTCCTCAACAGCAACCGGTATCATTTAAAACGGCGGGGTTAAACCCGTACTTTTTGACCGAAAAAGAAATAGCCAAAATAATTGCCGACCAGGCACCTTTAATGCTGGCTTACGGCGATGCGGTTCAAGAGATTTATTTTTTTGGCGCGGGCTGTTCCAGTCCAGACAGGCATGAGATTGTTTCCAATGCTATCAGTCAGTATTTTCCTAAAGCCTATGTATCTGTTGACAGCGATCTTTTAGGTTGTGCATATGCTACCTGCGGCCACGAAAAAGGGATTTGTTGTGTAATGGGTACCGGATCAAACATCTCGTTTTTTGATGGAGAAGAGATTTTTGACGGCCAACATGGCTTAGGTTATGTTTTAGGTGATGAAGGCTCTGGTACCTGGTTTGGTAAAACCTTGATTACCGATTTTTTATATGGCCGTATGCCGCAGGAAATTCATGAGAAGTTTGAAAACGCATACCATCTCAATAAAGATATTGTTATAAAAAACGTTTATCAAAAGCCTAACGGCAATACCTACCTGGCTTCGTTTTCAAAGTTTGTAAGCGAGATAAAAGCAACCCCTTACGGGCAGGAGACGTTGGAGCGGGGCCTGCTGGAATTTATAGAAACCAATATCAAATCGTACCCCGAATACCACAAATACAAATGCCATTTTGTAGGATCGATAGCTTACTTTTTTAAAGAAGAGCTCGAAACGCTTTGCCATTCGCATGGCGTGAAAACAGGCAAAATCATTAAACAGCCGATTACTGACCTGATGGCTTTTATTTTGCAAAGGAACGAGGGATAGATGTGCAGATTATAGATTTCAGATGTGCAGATAGTTGGGCTACGAATATGCACGGTTTGCCTAATCCCGCCACCGTCATTGCTTAGTGTCTTATTATGACATTAGTTTACGATGTTAATTATCAATCATGCTTTTTGTGTAGAGGCGCATGTAATGCGCCTCTACGAGAAACCCTGTCGCCATTATCCAATCCCGTACCTATCCCTAAAAATATTCAGATGGTGCAGTTCGTGTCCGGCCAGCATATATACAAACGCCCGTACGGTGAAGCGGCTGCTGCTGGCAATACCGTCGCGAAGTAATTGCTCATCGCTTAGCGCTTTAATCATGTAGATGTTTGATAACCGGGCGGCTTTAAACTCTTCGGCCAGATCTTTAACGCTCACGCTGCTTACATCGTTATTATCCACGTAAATGTCCTGGTCAAAGCCGGGCAACTCAATATGGTTGCGCGAGAAAACCATGGCACGGTAGGCAAATGTGCGTTCGGTATCAATCATGTGGCCAAGCGCCTGTTTAATCGTCCATTTGCCGGGGGCATAGGCGTATGAGCCCTGTTCTTCGGTAAGGCCGCTAAACAACTGATAGGTTGATGCCATTAGCTGTTCCAGTTTTTCAACCACATTTTCATCGGGTACCAGCCCTACATAACCGGCCGCGAATGGCGAATATTCATCGCTGTTTGGTCTGCTTATCATTGCGTGTGTTTTTTAATACGATCCTAAAAGTTGTGCCCTTGCCCAGTTCCGAGTCTTTTACAAATATTTGCCCGTTATGGTAGTTATCTATCATTCTTTTAGTGAGCGACAGGCCAAGGCCCCAGCCGCGCTTACGGGTAGTGTAACCCGGCTGAAATACGGTGTCGAACTTAGAGCGGGGGATACCTTTGCCGGTATCTGTTACGTCAATAAATACCTGGTTCTTTACTTTATTACCGCTAATTTCTACTTTAATGCTGCCTTTGCCTTCAATGGCGTTAACGGCATTTTTTAGCAGGTTTTCAATCACCCAATCAAATAGCGGGATATTAAGACCGGCCTTCAAATGCGGGTTTCCGCTCATTTCAAAAGTGATATTTTTACTTACGCGGACTTTAAAATAATCAACATAATCTTTAACCACGGCATATACACTATGCTCTTCCAATACGGGTTTCGAGCCGATTTTGGAGAAACGGTCGGCTACAATTTCCAGGCGTTTTACATCGTTTTCCATTTCGGCCACCAATACGTCATCCTCGGCATTAAACTTCTCTTTCATCAGCTCAATCCAGGCCATCAGCGAGGATATGGGGGTGCCCAATTGGTGTGCCGTTTCTTTGGCCAATCCTACCCAAACCTGGTCCTGTTCCGACTTACGCGACGAGCTGAATGCGGTATAAGCCATCAATAAAAAAACCGCGATCACAGATAGCTGTACATATGGAAAAATCTTGAGCTGCGTTAATAGTTCCGAATCCTTATAATAAACAAAAAGTTCTTCGCCCAGTATTTGCAGCCTGATTGGTTCATGCTGTTTTTTCATGTATTCCAGTTCGTCCTTAAAATACTGTGGGTCATACTTTTTTCCAGGCGATGGTAAATCGATATAGGTTTTGGTCGTGTCCAGGCCTCGCGATTGCATGATATCGCCTTTCGCGTCTGCGATTATAGCCGGTACATTCAAACTATCGCGAACAGCGATGGTATATTTTAAAAAGTCGTTATCATCGGAATTAAGTAATTGCCGCATACTCATGGCCCAAACCTGCGCCCGCGTACGCTCAGATCGGGCTATATTTTTAACCAGGTAACTGGTATAAAATAACGAGCCGCTGGCAATAACAGTCGCGAACGCGAGCAGTAAATACTTCCACCTTTTTTTTTGCTGATACGGGTTCATGCTGGCCACGGTTCAAATAACGTGATTTTTTTAGATTTCAGATGTGCAAATATGCAGATGTGCAAATTTCAGATATGCAAATGTGCGGATGGAGGAGCATTTTTTATTCATTTTCATATTTGTCATCTTACAACAACTGCAAAATAGCAGCAGCACATCTGAAATCTGGAATTTGCACATCTAAAATAACCTTATCTTTGCCCTCATCATGACCGATAAAAAAGTAAGAGTCCGTTTTGCGCCCAGCCCTACAGGTGGTTTGCACCTGGGTGGCGTACGCACCGTGTTGTTTAACTATTTATTCGCCAAAAAGCACCACGGCGATTTTGTTTTGAGAATTGAAGATACCGACCAAACCCGCTATGTGGAAGGTGCCGAAGAATATATTTTAGATTGCCTTAGATGGTGCGGACTTGAGCCAGACGAAAGCCCGGTTGTTGGCGGTCATTATGCCCCCTATCGTCAAAGCGAACGCAAAGCGATTTATCGCGAATACGCCGAACGCCTGGTAATGCAGGGCCACGCTTATTATGCTTTTGATACCGCCGAAGAACTGGACAAAAACCGCAAGGAAATCCCCAACTTTCAGTACGGGCAGGCGTATCGCCAAACATTGCGAAATTCTGTATCGTTGCCGCAGCCCGAGGTTGATGCCCTGTTAGATGCGCATACCCCACATGTTATCCGCATAAAAATGCCGGCTGATGAAACGGTAAGCTTTACAGATATGATTCGCGGACACGTAAGCTTTGAAACCAACCTGGTTGATGACAAGGTACTACTGAAAGCTGATGGCATGCCAACTTACCATCTTGCCGTTGTGGTTGATGATTACCTGATGAAAATTTCGCATGCTTTCCGTGGCGAAGAGTGGCTGCCATCGGCGCCGGTGCATTTGCTGCTTTGGGAGTATTTAGGCTGGAAAGCCGATATGCCGCAATGGGCGCATTTACCACTCATATTAAAACCGGATGGCCACGGCAAGCTAAGTAAACGAGATGGCGCCCGGCTTGGCTTCCCGGTATATGCCATGAGCTGGTTTGATGCCAAAACCGGCGAATTAACACCCGGCTTCAGGGAGCTTGGCTTTTTGCCCGAAGCTTTTTTAAACCTGTTGGCCACCCTTGGCTGGAACGATGGTACGGGCCAGGAGCTATTTACGCTGGACGAACTGGTTGACAAATTCTCGATAGACCGCGTGAGCAAAGCTGGCGCTAAATTTGATTTTGAAAAAGCCAAGTGGTTCAATGCCGAGTGGATAAAGAAGTCTGAAGTCTCAAGTCTGAAGCCTGAAGTCGTACGGGTTTTGGCCGATAAAGGCATCGTTGTTACCGATGACGCAAAGTTGGAAACGGTGATCAATCTTATAAAAGACCGCTGCGTTGTGCTGCCTGATTTTTACCAGCAGGCGGGCTACTTTTTTGAGCAGCCGAAAGAATACGACCTTAACGCCGTAAAGCCAAAATGGACAGATGCCAAAACGGATTTTTTTAACGCGCTTATCGTTTTGTTAACGGTAGAAGCCGGAATTGAAGCCCACGACTTTGAAGCCAAATTTAAAACGCTTGCCGAAGAAAAAGCGCTTAAAGTTGGCGATGTTATGTTACCATTCCGAATTATGTTGGTTGGTGGTAAATTTGGCCCGCATGTGTTTGATATCGCGGCTTTGTTGGGAAAGGAAGAAACGATTAGCAGGATTGAGAAAGCTTTACAAGCATTTACGGCATAAATTATACGCTGAGAAGATGTTGATTAAACAACACGATGAATAAAACAGCCATTTCAAAATATGCATGGTGCGCTTGCCTGCTGACGCTTGCCTTTTTTATGTTTGCGTTTAAAACAATAGCGCAGGTAAGAAACATTGATATAGCCGGTTTGGTGGTAGATGCACAAACGCTTTTACCAATAAAGGGGGCTGCTATTTATGATGCTCAAAATAATGTTTTGGGCACCAGTAATGCAAAAGGCTATTACAAAATTCAACTTGCTTATAAACAAAGCGCCCCTTTAAACTTCCGGTTGAAAATTGTAAAACGAGGGTTTGTGACCTTCCATCAGCACGAAAACTGGGCCGACCAGCCCGGCGACGCCAAAGGCCTGTTTTATTTTGGACTTAAAAAGGTGCATGGACGCGCCGCATCGTTTTCAACATTACAACATGGAAGTTTGGATTACAATAATGTAAATGCCGGCTTTGAAAAAGTGCGGGATGAACGGACTTTTTATAATAAGCTGGCAGCCGCCAAAGCGGGCAATCAAAAAGTATTGCTGCGCATAGATACCGGCTTATATATTGTTGATAAAACAGGGTGGATTAAAATAAATTCGGAGAAGGATATCATCGCTTTAAACGGCCGGCAATTGGTGGCGGCCGGCCAACTCAACTCACTAATTAAACGCCGGGACATTAAAGGGATGACGCCGGTGGCAGGTAAAGAGGAAAAGTTTGCTATAGATACCCAATAGCGCAGGAGATTTAGGTCATTTTACTATCGCTTAGTTGCGTTTGCAAAATCCAATACAATGGTATTTGTGATGCCATCGGGCGTAATTCTTAAAGCAGCCCCGTTTGCAGGTTTTGAAAACGATCCTTTGGAGGCCTTTAATAGGTAACTTGTATTTTCAAATTGGCAATTCACTTGTTTTGCCGCTATTTTTTTGAATGGTAACAGGGCACCGGGAGCGGTGTCCATATCAAAAAACCAGCTGTTGTGTCCCTTGCTTTCCAGGTGTATTTTAACCCTTGTTTCTGTCAGGTCAATCTCCAATGTGCCGTCGGCGTTTATCAAAGGATATGATATGCGCATGCTGCTTTTTCCGGTATTTGTAAACACAGGTGTACCTCCTTTTACCGGGACTTCTTTTCCATCCACCGTTTTCTTTAACCGCAAACCGGCGATGTGACCGGGCTTGCTCCAAATGTAGCCATCCACAATAGGCAGAGTGAAAAATGTACACTCATTTGATGTCGCGGGTTTGGTTTCATATACCGAGGGAAACTTTTCGTCAAACAAATGAATGTCGCGAATACGCAGGCCGCCATCCTCCCAAAGCATGTTGATACGATAGAAGCGACTGTTGTACCAAACTGTTTTCAGGTCGCTGCCAGGAATATCATGGCTCACTGTAAATGACGTGGCCGGGGTAACAGGATAGGTTTTCTTGAACCAGCGACCAGATTGCTCGAGGGTTTCCACTCTAACTTTATGTTCGGCCTGCAACCGGGCAATCAGCGGCATTTGTATTTCGAAGCCTTTGGCCATGGCATCCCATGTAAAGGAGTTTTCCTGCCCTGCCTGGGTATAATTAAAGCCAAGCGACAGATCGTCGGTAAACGATTTAAAAAACCAGTTTACCCAGGTAGAGTCGCTGCCGCCGAATTTATAAACCGGTTCAAGGGTAACAACGCCCTGCCGGGTTGTGCCAAGCCCGTTATCGTACTGGCGCACCGGGTCGCTGCCTAACATCCGGAAGATGGGTACCGGGATTTGGTTTTGGGCGTGCTGGGCCGGCATATAAGAGTTTATTTTGCTTGGGTAATAGGCTTGGTTCCAGTAGCCGCCCCAAAGGGTATAACCATCGGTTCCGTATTGGTCCTTACAGTTTGCCGAAGCCACAATATGGTATTTTTGGTACATATAGTTGATGCTATAAGCATCGATAAACCACGATGCTACCGATTTGGGATAATAGCCAAAAATCTTTTTAAAATCCCTGAAATAAACATCTACCAGTTTTTCGCGCTCTTTTGGCGTGTAGCCTGTTGAGAAGCCAATGTTCGCACGCCAATCCCATGGATAACGGCCCCGCCATTTAAGGCCCGCGTTTTCCACCATGGGCTGCGGGATCTCCCACCAGGCGCCAATCTCAAAAGTCCCTTTTGGCAGGGTTGCCAACAGTTTTTGATATCGCTTATCCATTAAAGCATCATATTGCAACAAGAAGGTACCGCCCAGGTGATATTTTTTCATCATCTCCACTTGTTTTACCACTGTTTGATACAATACATCTTCGGTAATCGCCGGGTCGCGCGGCTCAAGCAGGCGAATGAAATTAACTATGTTAACAATTTTGGGAGTACTATCGGCTGCGTTTGTTTTTTTATTTTGGGCGATTGTAGTTATCGCCATTGAAATAAAAAAAGCGCAAAAAATGAATTTGCAGGCTGCATTGGCTTTTGTAAAGATCATAGGGTAGGTAATGTATGGTCAAATTGGATATCAACTTACTAACGTAGTAAAATGTTGGATGTTTGGCATCCTTATCTGTCTGGGGAGCACATCATTTTGCCAGCCGTTGGGAGCGAACGGCGTTAGCAAGATTCAAATACTGCTTTTTGTGGAAAAGCGTCTGCCTATTGTTCCTTTAAATCTTTAAGATAATTCCAATTCTGTTAGCTCTTTCCCCAACTGCTTAATACCATTAAGTATTTTAATTGTTTGTTTATCTGATGGTGTTCTTCGGCCATTCACGTAATCAGATATTAAACTTTTATTCATTCCAATCCTATTCCCGAGAGCAGAGGCATTAATTTCTTTATAAAACTCAAAGAAGGATGATATGTCATATTTTAAAGTGATATCATCTACAGTAACAGAAGCCTTACCGTTTACTTCTGCATGAAGATTATAGGCTTCAATAATGTTTCTCTTTAATTCTGTAATGTTGGTACCAGTAGTTACTACCAATATCTTATCTTTTTCCTGATAATAAGCATCAAAGCCAGTTGCTGTTTTTCCAACGTTGAATATGTGGTTTTTCATTATTGTTGAATTTATGGGATTATTTAACCCCGGCTTGTTTTTTGAGTTTTTCTGCTAATCCTTTATGAATTTCTTTACTACCATGATTCGGAAAAATCAAGGCGTCTTCATGGTCCGGGTGCCTCAATACAACATGGCTTCCCGATTGTCTAACTTCGTACCATCCGGCTTGTTTAATTTTCCTAAGTAATTCTGAACATTTCATGTTTAAGTTTAGGTTATATCAAAGGTAAATAATAATACACTTTTTTTACGGTTTCCCGTAAAATATCTTGCTTTTTTTTCATAGCACTAGGTATATTAGCCGGACAACTATTTCAACATCAAAAACAAATAAAGATACACCCACAAAATATCTATAAAATGCCAGAAGATAGTGCTCACTTCCATCCGGTATAAAATCCTGTACCGGGGTTTGTTTTTTAACGAGCAGGATAGGGTATATCCTAATAAGGCGACGCCGGTTATGATATGCAGCAGGTGCACGGCTACAAAAACGTAAATAAACGATTGATAGCTTTTGTGCATATCAAAATAGACTTTTTGATGAAGCAACACACCCCAGGCAACAGCCTGTAGAAACATAAACAATAACCCCAGCGCAATAGTAAGCTTTAGGTAGAGGTGAAATTTAGCATTTTGTAAGCCCTTTAAACTTTTGCCGGCAATATGTAAAGTAACACTGCTGCCCAGGATAACAACCGTGCTGATAACAAATACAAAGGGAAGCCTTGTATGGGCTTCGTCGCCGGCTGAGGTTGAGATAAGGAACACGCTGGTTAACCCTGCAACCAGCATAAACGATGATGCTATGGCCAGCCAAACCATAAACTTGCGGGCATTCAGGTTTTGTACATCCTTCCGATCGTTCATGCCGAAAATTAATGAATTGTTGTGTAAAATTGACAGTCCGTTTAATGCGGCAACCTATCCCTTACTAAACCATACAGGTAAGTGCCGGCCAGTGCACCGATAACCACGATGATAAAGGATGCATAGCCTAAGCCGATATTAACAAACATGGGGCCCGGACAAGCGCCGGTAAGCGCCCAGCCAAGGCCAAATATCAGGCCGCCTATGATGTATTTTGACGGGCTTTTTTCTTTTTCCGGAAATAAGATAGGGTTGCCCTGCGAATCTTTGATGTGAAACTTTTTAATAACGTAAACAGACAATGCGCCTAAAATTACAGCAGTGCCGATTATCCCATACAGATGAAACGACTGGAAGCGAAACATCTCCTGGATGCGGTACCAGGAAACGGCTTCGGATTTGGTCATGATGATGCCGAAGATGATGCCGGCAAGGATAAATCTTAACCCTTTCATATCGATAATATCAGCGGAAGTAAAAAGTGCGTCATGATAAGCCCGCCGGCAAAAAAGCCAATGACTGCTATTAGAGAAGGCAATTGCAGATTTGACAGGCCACTGATGGCATGCCCCGATGTGCAACCACCCGCGTACCGCGAGCCAAAGCCTACCAGCAAGCCTCCGGATAACAGAATAATAACGTTTTTTAACGAGAAGCTTTGCATCCCAAAAAGCTGTGCAGGGTTTAGCTGCCCATCAAAATTTATCCCGATAGTTTTAAGATCGGTAATGGTCGCGGCTGCCAGTTTTAGCGGGGTGTCGTTTTTTAACAGTGTTGCAGCTATCAGTCCGCCTAAAACCGATCCCAGCAAAAACAGCAGGTTCCACTTTTGTGCCCGCCAATCGAAATCAAAAAACGACGCTTTTTTACCTGCGCCGGCTATGGAGCAGATGGTGCGCAGGTTGGACGAAAAACCGAATGATTTCCCAAAATAGAGTAATAAAACCATGATGGCGGCAATTGCAGCCCCCGAAGTGTACCAGGGCCAGGGTTGTTTAAGCAGATTAAGCATCGTTTTATATATTTCTTATTCTAAAATTTATGAATTACTCAGGGCATTGTGCTTGGGCACACATAATCGCTTATTTTAAACCGGCCGGAATCTTTCACGGCTTTAAAGCCGCCCTGAACATCAACCAGGTTAGTAAAACCCCGGGCCCGCAACATGGAATTGAATATCATTGACCGGTACCCCCCGGCGCAATGCACATAATACGTTTCGTTTTTGTCCAGCCGGGCCATATTGCTGTTGATATCGTCCAGCGGCAGGTTTTCGGCATCTAATATATGTTCGGCATGGTACTCCGTTGCCTTGCGTACATCAAGAATTTTTACCGGGCTGTGGTTGCTTACTTTATCCGCAAGTTCATCAGCAGTTAAGGATACAATGCTGTCTGTTTCGTTACCGGCAGCCACCCATGCATCAATCCCGCCTTTTAAATAACCAATAGCATGATCATAGCCCACACGGGCCAGGCGGGTAACAACCTCGTCTTCGCGACCCTCTTCGGTAATCAGCAAAATTTGCAGTGTTATATCCGGTATCAAGGTGCCAACCCAAGGGGCAAAGCTTCCGTCTATACCAATATTAATGGAGTTGGGTATAAACGCCTGTGCAAATACCAGTGGTTCGCGTGTGTCAAGCAAAATGGCGCCGGTACTGTTGGCCGCAGCTTCAAATGCTTCGGGGGTTAATGGCTGGGTTCCCTGGCTCAGCACCTTTTCAAAGCTTTCGTAACCCTCCCTGTTCATTTTAACATTCAGCGGGAAATATACCGGCGGGGCGGTTAATCCACGGGTAACCTCAGTTATAAATTCTTCGCGCGTCATGTTGGGGCGTAAGGCGTAGTTGTATTTTTTTTGATTGCCTAAGGTATCGGTGGTTTCCTTGCTCATGTTTTTTCCGCAGGCAGATCCGGCGCCATGGGCGGGGTAAACAATAACGTCATCGGGCAAAACCATAATGCGGGTACGCAACGAATCGAATAATAAACCTGCCAGGCCTTCCTGTGTCAGCCCCGACGCTTTTTGTGCCAGGTCGGGCCGGCCAACGTCGCCGATGAATAAAGTATCGCCAGAGAACAACGCGGTTTCTTCGCCAAATTCATCGCTTAAAAGATAACAGGCAGACTCCATGGTATGCCCAGGTGTGTGCAGGACTTTTATGGTGAGTTTGCCAACTTTAAACGTCTCATTATCTTTAGCTATATAGGCCTCAAAGCCGGTTACCGCTTTTGGTCCATAAACAATCTGCGCGCCGGTTTCCCGCGCCAGGTCAATATGGCCCGATACGAAATCGGCATGAAAATGGGTTTCAAAAACATATTTGATGGTGGCGCCGGCCGCTTTGGCTTTAGCCATATAAGGTTCCACTTCCCTTAAGGGATCAATAATGGCAACCTCGTTTCCTGATTGGATGTAATATGCACCCTGGGCCAGGCATCCGGTATATATTTGTTCTATATGCATCATATATTCTTTATATTTTAACAAAGTTGCGGTTTCGTACGCAAACAGATGGTAACCAAAGTCACCGCCGCATTAAATTTATTTAAAAAACAGTTCTTTGGCCAGTATATAAATACCCATTGCCAGTACAAACCAACCAAAGCCTTTTTTTAGTTTGCCAGCATCAACCCGGCGGCTAATTAAGCCCCCTGCAAATATACCGGCGATGGCTATCGCGGTTATTTTTAACAGGAAGCCCCAGTCTATAGTAAAATGACCAAGATCGCCGGTAAAACCAATCAGCGAATTCATGGAGATGACGAGCAGCGAGGTACCAACGGCCTCTTTCATGGGCAAACCAACCAGTAAAACAAGGGTTGGGATCAGTAAAAAGCCGCCGCCTGCCCCTAAAAAGCCGGTGGCCAACCCTATGGCTATACCATAAAGTAAAAGTTTGGTAATGTTGCGTTTTTTATCGACGGTGTTATGCAGCAGCTCCGTTTTGCTGCCGCTTTTAATCATTGCTGTAGCTGCGGCCACCATCAACACCGCGAAAAGCACCATGGTAAGAATGTTTTCGGTGAGTTGAAATGAACCTACCTGTAAAATGTTATGGGGTATTAAGGGAAGCAGGAACTTACGGGTTATAAAAACCGTGCTGATAGATGTCAAACCAAAAAGCAGCGCTGTTTTCACATTTACCAGCCCCTTGCGGTAATTGGTAAAAGCGCCAACCATACTGGTTGAGCCAACAATAAACAAAGAGTAAGAGGTGGCCAAAAGCGGGTTGGCGCCAAAAAGGTAGACCAACACCGGGACCGTCATGATTGAGCCGCCCCCACCAATCAGGCCAAGCGAAATTCCGATTAAAGCGGATGCGAGGTAAGCGAAAAATGGCATGTTTAAATAATTAACAATACAAAAATGCTTGTTTTATCAGCCCGCAACGGTGACTTATGTCACCCGGTTTTTTTTTATTTTTTCCACTCAATAAAATTACGGTTCAGTAGAATATCTCCGCGCTGTTCCATTTTTTTTAACAGGCGGGAAATCACCTCGCGCGAAGAGTTCAAATCGGCGGCAATCTGGCCGTGGGTTATTTTTAGTTCGCGTGTTTTTAGCTTTTGATATTGATTTTGCAGGTAATAGTATAAACGTTCGTCCATACCGTTAAAGGCGATATGGTCAATCACTATCAGTAACTCTTCGTACCGGGAGCGGTAGGTTTCCAATACAAAATAGTACCATGTTTTGTAGGTGGCCATCATTTGGTCCATAAGCGCTATCGGCACAGCCAAAACAGTGGTATCCTCAATAGCTTTACCCATTACTTCGCTGGTTTCCTGTTTGGTTGCGCATATCATGGTTAGGGCGCAGGCGTTACCCGGTTCCAGGTAGTACATGAAAAACTCGCCCCCATCGTCGCCTTCGCGGTATAGTTTTACCCGGCCATTTAAAATCATCATAGTCGATTTGATGTACTGGCCGGTGCGTAACACCACCTCGCCGGCCGGGATATCGATAACCAATCCATTCTGCACCAAAAAATCTTTTAACCCAGGCTCAAAATGTGGAAATTGGCGATTTAAATAGTCGTGTATAACCGGGAGGTCTTTCATTTAAGGGGTTATTAGATAGCTGTATTGATAAAAACGGATAGGTACACCCGCTTTTAAAGTAAGGTGTAACCGGTGGATCCACTAACGCTTCGCCGGCGAATTACACTACCATGCTGCCGACCCATAATTAGAGTTAAGATAGCTAAAATTTGTTGGTTAAATAGTACCCAAGGCAAAACGTTGCAATACTGAAGATAGATAGGAAAAGTGCAGGCTGATACCCATTGCTGCAGTGGGGATTTCTGATGATCGGGCACTATCGCGGGCGGAGAAAATAAAAAGCGCCGCACTCTGAGCAGGCGCTGATTAATTAACTATTAACTGAAAGTATCTTCTTAACAAGTATGAAGAAACAAGTAAAGAACGACAAGAGTACCATGGTCTGCGAAAGCAAACCACCCTTTGGGATTATAGTAGTTGTTTATTCATGTACTATTAAACTATCCGTTTTTATTTATTGGCGAAAATAGGCTGAAACATATTCTTCAAGATATAAATATCGGCGGACGGCGTATTTATATCGATGAAAACCGGCATCGACATAACAAAAAAGGCCCCGGAAAAACCGGAGCCCCTGGAATATCAGTTATATCTAAAAATCTAATTAAAGATATTTGGTAATATCTTCAGACATTGGCGTGGTTGCCGACCTGAAACGGTGGATTAGCTTGCCATTCTCGTCAATTAAAAACTTTTCAAAGTTCCATTTAATGTCGCCGGTAAAATCGGGGTTCGGGGCTGTTGTAAGGTATTGGAATAATGGGTCGATGTCTAAACCTAATACGCTAACTTTTCCACTCATTGGGAAGGTAACGTTAAAATTGTCATGACAAAAGGTCTTGATGTCCTGGTTGGTGCCTGGTTCCTGGCCGCCAAAATTGTTGGCGGGGAAGCCTACTACAACCAGTTTGCCTTTATATTTTTCGGCCAATGCTTCTAAATCTTTGTATTGTTTGGTAAAGCCGCATTTTGAGGCTGTGTTTACAATCAATACTTTTTTGCCTTTGTACTTGGCTAGCGAAAAGTTATCCCCGTCGATAGTTTTTAGTTTAAAATCGTAAACCGAGGATGGGGCGGCGGTCATTAAAACGAAGCCCAATATTAAAGAAAGTAATTTCATGGTTTTAAATAATTGATGGTTAAACAAATATAAAGGTAAAATTAGCTATTAAAACTTCGCTTAGCTAAATACTCGTCCTCTTTTTGTGTCATTTTCTTCTTTGTAACAACACTTTTATCTGTATAGCCCAATAGGTGCAACGCACCATGAATAATTACGCGATGAAGTTCATCTGTTTCTGAATGGCCAAACTTAACGGCGTTTTCACGGATACGCTCAATCGATATAAAAATATCCCCTACAATATCGCCTTCAACCTCGCTGTTATCAAAGGTGATGATATCGGTGTAGGTATCATGATCAAGATATTGCTGATTAAGTGTAAGCAAGTAAGCATCCGAGCAAAAAATGTAGTTCAGCTCTTTCAATTTAAAACCCTCGGCAACAATGGTTTCCTTAATCCACTGGCGCACAAGGGTTTTGTTTTTTAGCTTATAATTAATGTCTTCTTCAAAAAAGCTGATGGCGGGCATTATATTTTAAAATGTAGTTCAATTTCGTTGCCTTTTGCATTAAAAATGCACTGGTCGGCCAGGTGCTTAATGATAAAAACGCCACGGCCGGTAAGGCTCTCCAGGTTTTCCGGCGCTGTAGGGTCGGCCAGGTGATTGTAATCAAAGCCTTCGCCTTCGTCGGTAACTGTCCATATAACGCGCTTGGGGGCAACGTCGGCATTAATAATCACCTTTTTAGTTGCGTCAAGTTTGTTGCCATGTATAATAGCATTTATAGCGGCTTCGTTTAAGCAAGTCATCATGTTGGCAAAAGTATCATCTGCAACATGGTATTTATCAGCAATCTCTTCTATCAGCGCTTCAAGCTGCGTTATGCTCTCCGGGTTCGACGGTAGCTGTAACGTGAATAATTCGCCGGTTTGAACATTTGCCTGTTCCATATTATTTGGCATTAAGTTGATCAAAGTAAGATTTAATTTTTTGCTTGTAATACAAATTAAGTGCCGGAGATACTGTCTTTACCTGTTCTGTCTGCTTTGCCCGTTGTTGCTGGTAACCCTGCAACGCTTTTATGTATCCCGGAGGTATGTTTTTGCCGGCCTGGCTTTCTCTTTGCTGATCCTGCTCACGCTCCTGTTGCGCTTTTTCAGCTTCCAATAACCGGCTTTGTATTTGTTGTTGCCTCTTTAGCGCCTCGTCTGTAATCTTCTTGTTTACGAGATCTCGCTCAGTTTGTTCCATTTCTTGCGAAATTTTATCTAAATTACCTAATTTACCTGTACCATTGTTATTTTCTTCACGATTTATCTGCTCCAGCTGTTGTCTTATCTGTTGTTGCTGGCGGGCCATCCGGGCCAATTGCTCGCTCATATTGCCTTGCTTCGGCTTACCTTGCCCCGGTTTTCCATCCGGCTGATTACCTTGTTGCTGCATTTGCTCGCGCGCTTTTTGCATATTTTTGTTAAGCTGCTGCTGCATTTTAGTTAGCTGCGATATTGACTGTGGCTTGCCTTTACCACTTTTGCTTTTATTCATCATTTTTTGCAGCTGGTCCAATGCTTCGCTCAGCATCAGGGCCAGGTTGTTCATAGATGTCATGGCATATTGCTGGTTGCGATTGGCTTCGGCAGTGCGCCTGTCGCCCAGGTTTTCCAGCGCCTGGTCTATACGGGTATTTATGGTGCTTATTTCGGTATTAACGGTTGATTGAATTTGCGGGATGCGCCGGCTAAGCGCGTACAAGCTGTCTTCGGCTGTTTTAAGGTTATCCTTAATGTCCTTTTGGTTTTGTGACAGGGTGACATAAGCCGGGTCTGTCGTACTGGTGCTTTTCAGCGTTTGCATCAGTTTTTCCTGGTTAAAGGAACTGTTTACCAGGTTTTTCAACAACTCGCGTAATTGCTGGGCGTCAACCGCGTTTTCTTTACTTTCGCCCTCCTGGTCTTGTTGCTGTAACTTACCGGCCAGGTCTTTCATTTCTTCGGCGGCCTGTTTTTGCGTTTTGCTGGCGTTGTTTTTATCGTTTTTTTGTAAAGCGCCGGCGCTTTGCTCCATTTTTTGTTTTATACTTTGTGTTTCCTTTTCGGGGTTTTGGAAATCGTTTTTGCGCTCGGCCTGTTCATTTATTTTTTGCAAATCGTCTAGTTCCTTTTTTACTTCATCAAATTCTTTTTTCAGGTTGTCCTGTTCCTGCTGTAATTGCTTCTGATCTGCGCCTTGTTGCCCCGTTTGTTCCGACAGTTTTTGCTCCTTATCGGCAAGCTTATTTAACTGGTCAATCTGCTGGTTTAGCTTCTGATCAAATTCCAGTTTTTTATACAGCTCCAGCATCCGGTCGAGCTCTTTTTTTAGCGACTTATTATCCATCTGCATTTTGGATAGTTCATCGCGGGTGGCATCTTTTTGCTGCTCGTTTAACAGTTGCTGCAGGTTTTGCAAAAGTTCCCTTGTTTTTTTATCAAGTACGTTGTTAAATAAATCTTCAATTTGTTTTTGTTTGGCCAGTATTTCTTCGTTTTGCTGTTGGTTTTCCTGCCGGTTGTATAGGTTTTTTTTGTTATCGTCCTTTATTTCCTTCACAAGGTCTTCCAGGTCTTTGCGTTTTTGCAGTAAATCTTCTACCTGTTTCTTCTCGTCAAATGAAAGGGTGTTTTTGTTCAGCAGCATCTGGTTAAGCTTTTGCGACTCCTTTTCAACCTGCCCCGCCAATTTAATGGCCGATTGCATTTTTTGCTTGATGGCCTGCGTGCCGGCATTCAGCTGTTCGTTTACTTCGCTGGCAACGGGTACATGAAGGCTGCGTTCAGGGGTGCGGGCCTTTTTGGGACCGTGTACACCATCATTATCTGCTACTTCAAAAAAATACGTAACCTGGTCGCCCGGGTTAATGCCCAGATCTTTTAAATTCCAGAAATAAAAGAAATCTGCCTGTGCCTGCCCCATATCCGCCTCCACACGTTTTACAAACGTTTTTGGATTGCCCTTATTGCCGGATGGTTGTACATTATAATGGAAATTCAAAGCCGAAAAGCCATGGTCGTCCTGGATTTTTCCATTAAAGTACAACGATTTCATACTTACCGAGTCTGGTTTCTCTTCAACATTGATCACAGGCGGCTCATCCAAAATCACGTTGATATGATAGGTGGCCGGGTCGGTGTGGTTTACCTGGGTGTTTATTGGGGTAAGGCTATAAACCGCGTTTTTGTAAACTTTTTCGCTATGCTCAAATAACCCGGCACCGCTGGCCACGGCCTGGCGTGGTTCATTGTCCATAAAAAAACGCAGCCCGGTTGCAAATTGGGTATGCAACAGCCACCTTACGGCTGTTCCTGCGGGTATTACCAAATCGCCGGCATTTACAAGCGTTTCATTTTTTTTATGCAGATAGGCGGGATAATTCAATTCCACATCAAAATGAAGCAAAGCAGGTTTCTGGTTTACCCGGATCTCGTACGGGGCCGATGTAAAGCCATTACCAATCAGCCTGAATTTGGTGTTTTGCTGCAAATTTGTAAATTGGTAATGAAAGTGGTTAATATTCTCTTTATCCAGCTTAAACGTGTTGTTGGCAGTTTCTATATAAACATCAGCAGGCAATTTATCCCCATCAAGTTTCAATTCCAGCTTCAAGTCATCGCCCTGAACGGCCGAAAGGTTTTTGTTGAGCACATTGAATTTGAAGGGGGCAACAGGTATAAAATACTCATTATGCCTGATGAGCCTTTTGGTGCTTTCGGTTAATACGGACGGGGCAGCCAATGCGATAACCACGATAACGGCAACAGGCACCAGGATATACCCCAGGTATTTCGCATTCTCACGGATGTTGATAGCCGATGGAAAGCTCACCGGCTTTAATGATTCGATTTTTTGGTCAATGCTGGCCTCAATAAGCGCGCGGTGACTTTCATTGGCAGCGGCAAGTTTTTTTAGCTGCAGAGTGTTCAGCAGTTTATCATTTACATCCCGAAAATGTTTGCCTATAATTTCGGCGGCTTCGTCATGCGTTAATGACTGGCCCAATTTAAGCCACGATAGCAGCGGCGGCAATATCAGCCAGCATACCAGGCCCGCGTTGAGCAGGATGAAAAAATAAAAAAGGATGGTGCGGAAAAGAATATTAAAGTTCCCGAAATATTCGCTCAGGGTAATTATTACATAAGCGGTAAACAGGCCGGCGCCTAAAAATATCAACCCGCGCAAAAAATTATTTAAATAATACTTTCTTATAAAGATATTTATCTTTTCAATGAGTAATTCATAATTTCCGGCAGCTGGCATAGTTCGGCGCTAAAGTATCAAATACATAATTAAACGGAAAATATTGGTGATATTATATTTATCAAGGGTGTTAAGATAAAAAATCAAAGCCGAATAAAAGGCAACGTTATCATATTTAACAATATAATGGCGGAAACCGTTTATCAAGGTTGCAGAACGGTTGGCAGCGTTTCTTTCGACAGAAAAGAATTGTGTTTAATTTACAGTTTTGAATTAAATCCGCAAATTATATATTTGCACTCCCTACACTATTTCGGGATGTAGCGTAGCCCGGTATCGCGCCAGCATGGGGTGCTGGAGGTCGGAAGTTCGAATCTTCTCATCCCGACTTTATTATCAAGGACTTATGATTTAAAAATCTAAGTCCTTTTTTATTGGGTCAAACATAGGTCAAACATTTTTTTGACTGGTTTTAATCAATAAAACTACGTTAAAAAAAACAATTAGTTTGTTTTCAGATAATTTGGCTGGTTTTTTTAATGGGAAAGGATGTTATTTGCCACTAAAGTTCGGGACACTTGTCGCTACTAAAGTGTAAATGTTCATCGCTTCGAACACAGTCAAGCTGATTGGTCAGCAATTTGGCATGTACTTCTTTCTTTGCACCAATTAAGGGTTACTTCAAACAAAGCCACTTTACCCCGCTGCAAGCAGAAATTGATTGGCAGCAGAAAAAGATATTGTGGGTCAGCAATGGCTTGCATGACCGACGATCCAGGAACAAGGATGCTAACATTTTTCATGTAGTAAGTTTTTTTGTCGTAAAACACCATTTATAACAACTTTCTGCATCCTTAGCAAACTTCTATATAGCAGCTTCTTGCTGTATTTATTAAATAGCTGCTTGTTTATTGTACTTGTTTCTATGCATAAGATACTGCACATTACTGTCGTAAAAGGCCCCTTATTTGTCATATTTGTACAGCTTCTTTTCCTTTTTTGGTCTGCATCTTTGTATTGTCAATCTATTTTAAATAAAGCAATTTATTCGATTGACGAATTGAATGTAATGACGGAAGTTGCGTTTAAAGCCGGCGGTAACCAACAGCCGTAAGTTCCTTATTCAAAACTATTTTTAAGGCAAAAAATAATTATAAACTTAAACATCATGAGAAAGTTAAAACTACAAATGAACATTTTACTTGACAACAAGTGGGACAGCGGAATGTCGGAGTTTTGCATTGCTAACTTAAATAATGTGGACTGTCTTTTACATGGGCGAAAAACCGGGGAAGGCTTTATTCCCTATTGGACTGAAGTAGCAAATAACCCAAGTGAAAGTGACCATAAACTTGGAAAGCGTTTCGCAGAAATCCCCAACATTGTTTTTTCAAATACACTTAAGGAAAGCCAGTGGGACAATACAATAATTATAAGCGGCAACATAAAAGAGCAGATAATAGCTTTGAAAAACCAACAAGGAAAAGACATCATTGTTTATGGCGGTGATTCGTTTGTGTCATCGTTAATACAATATGATTTGATTGATGAATATTATGTACTTGCAAACCCTGCTGCTCTTGGTAATGGACAACAAACTTTCAACCCTTTAAAAAATGATTTAGCGTTGAAACTGGTGGAGTGTAAGCCCTTCGTCTGCGGAACAGTTTTATTGTGCTACACAAAATAAAAACAAAGCAACTAATTACTAAAAGTCAAAAAAAGATAAAAACAAGAATTCTCTATTGGGTATTTACCAGCCATAGCATACTTACCGGATCAGCGATGGGCATCTATTCCTGGCCAAAGGTTGTTTCCTGTTAATGTAAGGATTTTAGCGGCCAGGCATTAATTATAAACCGGATGCTATACGGGTTATTAGTGTTATGTTTGCTTTCACTGAATCTTAAACCATCACAAATCAATATCGCCCAATATGAATATTCTTAAATCACCAATCTGGGCTATCTGTATTACAATACTGGCTATCTCTTGTAATACCAACAGCGAAAGCAAAACCCAGTTGATATATAGTGGATCTGTTAACTTTAATAGTGACAGTACATTGGTAATGAGCTTGTCTCCAAATGGATACATAAGTTATACCAGTAACGGTAATACACTATTGATAGAACGCGAAAATAATGGTAAGCTATCCTATAGTTTTAACGGAAGCGATAAGCAAAGCCAAATCGATGCTGACCAACGGCCTTTACTAGAGGAAGCTATTGACGGTATAGTCAGTAGCGAACGTGACAACGTTACTGAAAAGCGCTAAAATTCAAGGACATCTTAGACTCTCACTATGGCTTAAACACAACCCCACCCGCTGCCCATCATTTATTCCGTTCCTCCTTGCACTTGATTGTTATAGTGTGGAGTAGGTCCGTAATTCATCCATTCACTTAATCAAATAAATTACGACCACTCATTTAAACACCGTACATTTATTTTAATTACTTTGTTTACTCCCTAATCGGAACTCAAGCATACATAACGCGTTTTTACTCAATTAACAATAACTAAGACGGATTTTGGCAATTATGGGGTGCTGGAGGTCGGAAATTCGAATCTTCTCATCGCGGCTAATTATTAAGGACTTACGATTTTAAAATCTAAGTCCTTTTTTATGCGCCCTGAATTCGGGTAAATTATAGGGCTCACGGGCCCGAACCTAAAACACCAACATTGCAATGCCAGGAGCGGTTAGCGGACATTCGCGCTTTTTGAAGTCAATGAAGATGAACTAATTGCCAATTTTGCTTAATCAAATGCTAAAGTCGCGAAATAATGGTTCATAAACATTTGTCATTTTTATAAACCATTATAAACGTTTTTTAAATTATCGGAGCGATATGATATCGATAATTTATTTGAAGACAAATTGCCTGATATTTTTCGTGACGATTTAAAACTTTTCTATGCCCGGCTATGGTGTTTATTCGGATAAAGAATTAGCATATCTGTTAAATGATAGTGATAAAGCCGCTTTCACCGAAATTTATAGCCGGTTTTATGGGGTGCTTTACCGGCATGCCTATAAAAGTTTACCCGATGCCGATGCGATAAAAGATATACTGCAGGAAGTTTTTGTTTGTTTATGGAATAACAGGACAAATATAAAACCTGAAGAAAACCTTGCGGCTTACCTCTACATGTCTATCAGGAATAAATTGATTAATAATTTTAGGCACCTGAAAATTAAAAATAATTACGTCGCATCGTTCCAGGATTACCTGGACAACAATAATCAGCCTGAAGCAGACGAAGCCATACGTTTAAAGCAGCTGATTGCTATTGTTGAGACAGAGGTGTCCAGGCTTCCCGCACAAATGCGGCTCATATTCCAAATGAGCAGGAACGCTAATCTATCGCACCAGGAAATTGCAGACGAGCTTGGCCTGAGTGTGCTAACAGTAAGGAAACAGGTAAACAATTCCCTTAAGATATTAAGATTGAAGCTTGGAAGTAAGCTATTTTCACTTTTTTTCTAAATCATCTACTCCCTCCACCCGTCCTGGGTGTATATAGCATAATCGGGGAAATTAGTCTCCTTACCAATTATGTCTAAAAAGGACGCTACAGATTTATTGAACAGGTACCGTAATGGTCAGGTATCCGAAGAAGAAAAAGCTTTGGTAGAAAGCTGGTACCTGAATTATACCCAAAAGGCTGCTGACCCGGAAATCAGCGACCTTGAATTGGAAGCCAATCAGCACAAGATACTTGACCATATCATGGCGGTGATTGAGCCGGAACGCAAATTTTATTATTGGCGGTATATAAGCGTTGCAGCGGCTGTTGTAGCGGTAATATTTGCCGGAGGACTGCTGCTGAAAGAAAACAGCGTTCCTAATAAAGCATCATCGGTTATTAAAACCGGAAATAATCATTTGCCACCTGGAGGGAACAGGGCGACCTTAATTTTATCAAACGGCAGCTCAATAGACCTCACCGGAGTAAAAAACGGCGCCCTTGCCAGCGAAAAAGGGGTTGTGATTAATAAAAACGCCGATGGCCGGATTACTTATGGCCACGGAAAAGGTAATGCAGCATCGGCAAGTGTATTTAACACGGTTTTAACTCCAAGAGGCGGGCAATACCAGCTTGTTTTAAGCGATGGAACTAAAGTTTGGCTAAACTCGGCCTCGTCTTTAAAATACCCGGTGACTTTTACTGCTGCTAAACGGGAAGTGGAACTTTCGGGAGAAGCTTACTTTGAAGTGGCACATAATCAGCATAAACCATTCATGGTAGTATCAAACGGGCAAACGGTAGAAGTTTTAGGTACCCATTTTAATATTAACGCCTACCAGGACGAACAGGCTACCAAAACCACGCTACTGGAAGGAAGTGTTAAGGTGCTGACGAAGGGCGTGAGCAGCAAAATTAAACCCGGAGAGCAGGTTCAGCAAAAAAATGGCAAGCTAACTGTTTCGGAGGGCGACCTGGAAGAGGCCGTAGCCTGGAAAAATGGGTTCTTTTATTTTAAGGATGATAACATCAAAACAATTATGCGGCAGCTTTCCCGCTGGTATGATGTTGAAATAAAATATGAAGGACAAATCCCCGAACGGGAATTTTCGGGACAAATGAATAAAAACATTGATGCTTCACAGCTGATGCACATTTTAAGTATCGAAAAGATACATTACCGTTTAGAGAACAGAACCATAGTTATAATACCATAACGCTAACCAATTACTCACTTAAAACCCCAGAATTATGAGAAAAAACACACCCTAATAATTGCCTTAAGGCACCCCTGCCATGGTTAAAAAACAGAACGTACCCCGACGGCAATCAGGGTACGTGTATCTGAGTTAACCTCTTTAAAAGAAAAATGATCTTCATTCGGTAATCATCCATTAACTCAAACTTATCAAAAGTATGAAATTAAATGCTCTTTCTGTGGCTATAGGTAAACTACGGCCGCCCCAAAAAATATTATTGGTTATGAAACTGACCACCATAATTATTCTTTTAGCTTTTTTACAGTGTAGCGCCAAGGTTTTTAGTCAAAAAATTAGCCTTAATGAAACCAACACGCCGTTAAAAAAGGTGCTGAAAGTTATTAATAGTCAAACCGGCTATGTGTTCTTTTACGAATCAAAAGCCATTCGCAATAAAAACATAACCATACAGGTTAAAGATGCGTCTCTCGATGCGGCGTTAGTAGCTTGTTTAAAAAATCAGCATTTAAGCTATGAAATAGTTAACAACACCATTTTTATAAAGGAGGAGCAAACGCCTGCCCGCGCTGCATCAATACCGGCTCAGCAGCAAGTTGCGCTGAAGGTAAGCGGCTTGGTTTATGACGAAAAAAACGCCCCCCTGCCTGGTGTTACAGTTAAATTAAAAGGCGGTACCGCCGCGGTGGTTACAGACAAAGACGGAAAGTTTAATATTGATGTCCCCGATGCGGGCGCCGTTCTTGTTTTTTCGTTTATCGGCTATACAAAACAGGAGCTGACCATTGTACAAGGCAGCCTGATGACTGTTCACCTGCAACCAGAGCAATCAAAACTGAATGAGGTTGTTGTTGTAGGATACGGCACATCCAAAAAATCAGATTTAACAGGTGCCGTAGGCTCGGTGCGTAGCGAAGCGCTGCAGGAGCGGCCTGCCTCATCCCTTAACCAGGCATTGGCCGGCCGTATATCCGGGGTAAATGTATCCTCTAATTCGGGCAGGCCGGGCGGTAAAACCAATATCCGCATCCGTGGCTCAAGCTCATTGCTCACAACCAACAATCCGTTGTATGTAATAGATGGGGTTATTATGAGCAATATCGACCTCCGGAACGGAAGCACCCCGATTGATTATATCAACCCTAACGATATAGCTTCGGTTGAAGTATTAAAAGATGCATCGTCTACCGCCATTTATGGTGCCCGCGGGGCAAACGGTGTTATTATGGTTACAACTAAACGCGGAAGCACTACCGGCGGAAAAATATCATATGATCCCGATTATAGCATAGGCGTACTGCCCAAAGAGCTACTGGTACTTAACTCAAAGGAGTTTTTAGCCTTAGAGGATTTGGCCTATGCAAATGCCGCGAAATACGATCCCATTGGATGGGCTACCGGCACCAAGTATACCGATCCTAAAACCAAGCGCACCAACCCGCTATTATTTGACGCGCAGGGTAATCCGCGTTACGATACCGATTGGCAGAAATTAGCCTTCCAAAAAGCATTTACGCAAAACCAACAGCTTTCATTTACCGATGGCGACGAAAAGCGTAGCCTTGGTGTTTATTTAAACTATCGTAACCAACAAGGGTTGGCGCGTGGTTCGTGGCAAAAAAGATACTCGGGGCGCTTCGTGTTTGACAGCCAGATAAAAAGCTGGGCAAAAGTTGGAGGAACATTGGGCTATACCGACCAGACCGATAAACAGGTAGACCAGGTTGACGGCGCAGGTATTACCATGATGCGCGATGTTTTGGAAGAACTGCCTATAATTCCGGTAAAATATGCCAATGGCTCATGGGCCAGTAACCGGGATTATCCGGGGATGGAAGGTGGCGACAACCCGTTAAGACTTGCTGCCGATAGGAACGACTTTTTGAAAACCCAAACCTTGCTTGCCGATGTTTACGCCACCCTTCACTTTGTAGAAGGGTTGGATTTTAAATCAACAATTGGTACCAACCTGATTAATCAGTCGGAGCAATACTCGGCCGCTGCAGGGTTGCAATATATTTCGGATAAGGGCGATGCCAGTGTATCCAACAGCAGGATAACCTCATGGCAGTTTGAAAATTACCTTACTTATAACAAGCAGTTTGCCAAAATACACTCTATTAATGCCGTGGCCGGTTTGTCGTGGCAACATAATGATCGTTTTGACAGCTATGCGGCATCCAGCAATTTTTTCGATCCTTATTTTCAGTTTAATAACCTTGGTGCAGGCGCCAACCCACAAGCGCCCTCTTCGGGTGCCACGGCCGCAGGGTTAAACTCCTATTTCGCCCGCTTAAATTACGGGTTATACAACAAATACCTTGTTACCTTCACCGGGAGAAGGGACGGTTCGTCAAAGTTTGGAAAAAACAATCAATACGCCTATTTCCCATCCGCAGCACTTGCCTGGCGGGTAATAGAAGAAGATTTTATCAAAGCCATTCCTGTTATTTCAAACCTGAAACTTCGGGCCAGCTACGGGTTAACCGGCAATTCAGAAATTGCGCCATATAGGGCCAACGCCGGCTTAACCACCGATGGCTACGTGATAATTTTAGACGGCAACCGCCAAACAGGCGTAGGTAATGCCCGTATGGCCAACGACAATTTAAAATGGGAAAAGACGGCCCAAATTGATATGGGCGTTGAACTGGGTTTGTTTGCCAACAGGGTAAATTTTGAATTTGATTTGTACCGCAGAAAGGTAAATGATATGCTGCTAAATCAACCATTGCCGTTCAGCAGCGGGTTTTCAAGTGTTGTTGCCAACGTTGGAAGCATGGAAAACAAGGGCGTTGAATTGGCGCTGAATACGGTGAATATCAAAACAACCAATTTTTCCTGGAGCACCACATTCAATATCTCTGTAAATAAAAACAAAGTGCTGGCCTTGGCCGGAGGCCGCGACATATTCTCCGGTAACGGTATTATACGGGTAGGCGAACCTGTTGGCTCTTTTTATGGCCGGGTAAGCCTTGGAACATGGGGCACCGCCGAGGCGACAGAAGCAAAGAAATACGGTATGTTGCCGGGCGATATCAAGTATAAGGATTTAAACAATGATGGCACCATAAATGACCTTGATAGGACCATCATCGGCAAGGGCATACCGGATGGCTTCGGGACTTTCCTGAACACCTTCCAATATAAAAACTGGGCCCTGACGGTTGATCTTCAATATATGTATGGCAACGATGTGCTTGACAGGAGCATCCACTCGGCCGAAGACAGGCAGGGCATTGCCAATAGTTACAAAACGGTACTAAACGCGTGGACAGAAACTAATCAGAATACGCCTATTGCGCAAATACGCCCTATTAACGCCTATTATACCACTAACAATGATAGCCATAAGGTAACCGACGGATCGTTTATACGTGGGCGCAACCTGTTGCTTGCTTACACGCTTCCAACAGCGATATCATCACGATTAAAGCTAAACAGGTTAAGGGTTTACGCATCGGTGCAAAACTTTTTTGTGGCA
>Ga0075366_10000039_pt1 | contig 46368 bp, 51 predicted proteins | sample EndMethybrTD3031_FD_72351 | JGI IMG/M metagenome (GOLD analysis project Ga0075366, IMG submission 72351) | Populus endosphere microbial communities from Tennessee, USA - Endosphere MetaG P. TD hybrid TD303-1 | ecosystem: Host-associated > Plants > Roots > Endosphere | place: USA: Tennessee...
CGTGCAAAAATGCCTTTTCTTCAGGAGTAGTACCTTGCGGCAACCGGCCATGGTCGACAACAAGCTTGGTATCCGTGGCCTTAGCGGCCGCGGCGACATGCTGCAAAGCTGGCAGCATCATCTTCAACTTAAAGACGCCTCCCAGCATAAAAAATTCCGTCTCTGGCAGCAGCGAGGTGATTTTGGCCTCGACTTCCTCAGGGGTCATACGAAACTTGGCGTTGCCGGCCACTCCCATAATAGATTTGCCGGCCGGGCTGACGAAGTTAAGCCCCATATTCGTCGAAGCCTCAGGGTCGACGATAAGTTCCGGGCGGACGCCGGACTCTTTTATTAGTTCGGCCAGAAGCGCGGCCATCTTGTCTTGGCCGACCTTGCCTACGAACGCCGTATGCAGGCCAAGGCTGGCGCAAAAGCGGACAAAATTGAGTGCAGCACCGCCGGGAACTACCTCGTAAGCCTCACCTACTACTTCTGTTTCGGGTAAAAGTCCTTCTTCTTCGTCAAAAGGAAAATGGGTGCAATTGATGTCTACATATGCGCTACCGAGCGCTAAAAGGTCTATCGTTTTTGCCATACCATCAATGGTAGCATGAAGAATAGCTTGAGTTCTGCTGATAAGTGATCGCCAGGGGTGGCAAAGCAGGCTATACTGGGCACATGAAAACAATTATTGTACTCGCAGGCGGCATCTCGGCTGAACGAGAGGTCTCGCTGCGATCCGGCCAGGCGGTTGCCGGAGCACTCGAGAGTAAGGGGTACCGCACAATATTACATGATCCGATCCATGGCATGGACAGCTTACCCGAAGCAGACGCCATATTCCCGGCGTTACACGGTGAAGGCGGCGAAGACGGCAGCGTGCAAGCAGACCTGGAAGCTGGTGGCAGACTGTATGTGGGCGCCGATGCGGCAGCCTCTGCCCTGTGTTTCGACAAGCAGGCTTACAAGAAACTGCTCGGGGAGCGTGACTTTCCCTTGGCTGGCGATGAAATTGTTACCAAAGAGAGCATCTGGCAGTCGCCGCTTGCCTCGCAGCCCTTCGTACTTAAGCCGGTAGGTGGTGGCTCCAGCATAGATACGTACATCGTCCGCGACGTGGCGAAAGCGCCGAAAGCTGCAATCGAAAAAACTCTTGAAACATATGGCGAAATGCTGCTGGAAGAACTAGTTGAGGGCGTAGAACTTACGGTGGGAATTTTGGGGGATACACCTCTGCAAGTAATCGAGATTATCCCTCCCGCCGGAGGTGAGTTTGATTATGAAAACAAGTATAATGGCGCGTCTACTGAGCTCTGTCCTCCCGAGCACCTTGATCAGGAAATCCAGCGTCAGGCGCAGGAGCTCGCCCTGCAAGTGCATGAACTGACTGGTGCACGAGACCTTTCCCGCACGGATATGATCGCTACGCCAGATGGCCGCCTGGTCATCCTGGAAACCAACACCCTGCCCGGCATGACGCCGCAGAGCCTTTACCCTAAAGCTGCGGCTGCCTCAGGTATTGATATGGCAGACTTGGTTGACCAGCTGGTAAAGATGGCGCTGGAGCGCAAAAGCTGGAGCGCCTACGCCCATAAGGGCAAGAACGGTTCTGGACTGAGCGCAGCGAGGGAAGCTTAGTGATGCCCTTATGGGCGTAGGCGCCAGCGTGAGCTAATCCTCACTCCTTGAACTGACTCGCCTTAACGCCCATCCAGTATGCCGACTGGCGGACAAGTTTGGATTCATCGGCCTTATCTGCCAGGAGCGGCTTAAGCGCCTCCTCGGCAAATACGCCGTTCTGTGAACCTTTGGCCAAGACGACCGCGCCTTCTTGCAGCTGCTTACGTACGAATTTACCGGCCTTATTGGGGTCCAGGAATGTCTTAACTCGGCAGCCGCGTTCTTTTGCGGCTGGCGCAAGGTAATCTTTGGAATCTTTGCCGACCGTTATGACCCAGTCAAGCTTGCCCGGATCGCAGTACTCGCCGACAATGCGGTGCGCCTCTGGGCTGTAGTCGCCCAGCTCGTTCATACTCCCCAGAATCGCGATACGCTGCGGAGCGTTTCCGCCGTATACCACATCCAGGGCGGCAGTTGCGGCAACCGGAGTGGAGTTGTAGGTATCATCTATGAGCGTGCTGTTCAGCTGACCATACAGCACCTGCATACGTCCTGCGAATGCACTAACGCCGCCGACCCCCTTTTTAATATCCTGGGCAGAAAGTCCGAGAAGGTGCGCGGTCGCGGCCGCGGCCAAAGCAATTTTGGCGCCCTGCTCGCCGAGTAACGATATTTCAAGAGTAAACGAGTCCTTCTTTCCCAGCCTAAAGACAACTTCCTGTCCGCGCAGATGCGTGCTTTTGCGCTCAGTAATACCGTAGTCCGCAGCCTCGTGCGTCCCGTAAGATTTGTATGTACGGCCTTCCAGATAGTGCGCTGGCGTATCATCAACGTTGACCAGGGCGATATCGGAGAAATCCAGGGTGCGCATCTCTTCTTCGGCGACAGCATCAAGTGTCTTGAAATACTCCATATGTTCGTGCGTTACCGCAGTAAGCACAATGAGGTCCGGCTTCACATATGCAAACTCTTTGGTAAGTCCGGGGTGATCGGTGCCCATCTCTACCACCACATATTGGTACGGATAAGACTTTCGGATTATCCGCGCATTTTGCATAAAAATTCGCAGCCATGCAAACGCATTGAATAGCGATGGCTCGTCGTGTCCAAAGAAAATAAGGGGAATCGTGACCCGGTCGTTATAATTGCCCTCTTGCCATTGCACCTGATGCGTTGCCTGCAAAGTCCGTGCAATAGCAATTTTGGTAGAGGTTTTGCCGATACTGCCAGCTACCGCCACTACCTTGAACGAGTGACGCCTCCGAAGCCTTTTGACTTGATGCTCCAAAATACCGCACACGATGGCACGTCCCAGCGCCTTCGGATGTCCGAGCATCCACACTGCCCGGCCCAAAGGCATCACATACGCCAGCACTAATGGATACGAGACCAGTGCTGCGGCGGCGAACTGCCATCCGCCCACTAGGTCGCGGTAATGCCATGCAAGGATCAACAGTGCTGCGGCGGCTATCTGTGCGCCCGTCCAGGCATACAAAAAACGCAGCGCGAAGCGCTCCTGCGGCGTCCATACCTCATTTGCCCCGCGAGGTAGCGTGGCAAAATTGTCGGTCTGCCAGTAGCTCCTAAAATACGCGCGTAGACTGGGGTGCTGTCGCCACAAAGAAACCAGTCTGGCTGGATAGCGCCAGGAATAGAGGCTGATGAGTCCGCGAATCATGATGTAATTATATGCCTAGAGCAGGAAAAGTACTACGATTGCCACAATAAGTATGAGGGCGATTCCGGCCAAGACAATAATGGTCTTCTTGTCTGCGCCATGCGGATGTGCGGGCACAGGTGCCGTTGGCGAAATACCGCCCGTCTGCTGATCGGGAGCTGGAGTGGAAACCTGGCCGGATACACCAGGATCGGTGCCGATGGAGGGCAGCGGGCTGTCGGTTGGTGAAGCGCTGGTAGCGCCGGTTATAGAGAAGCCGGGCGTAGTTGGAGCGCCCGGAGCAGGAGTGGTCGGGTCTGGCAACGGAGTGGCTGGGTCTGCGGGTGACGAAGTAGCAGGATCAGCAGGCAAGCCGGATTGCCCGACTCCGGCATCTTGTGTGGCACCAAAGGCTACGTCTGTAGGGTTTGAACCAACTCCTGTAGAGTCCGTAGGGCCAGCGCCGGTCTCGCCGCCGATAGACGGCATAGCACCCGGATCACTGCCGAGACCCGGGACGCCACTAGTAGCAGAATCAGTTAGGTTAGATGCACCCCCGGCTCCCGAAAGATCCACCTCAACGCCCTGTGACTGCGGGCCACTCTGGTCCGAACCCGCTGAGGCACCGCCTACCGAGACATCCGGTGGTGCTGACGGTGACCCGTCAAAGCCAGGATTCTGCGTGCCATCGCCCGGAACACCCCCATTATTTTGTGCATCATTGCCATCTTGTGCATTGCCATTGCTTGAACTAGCGTTATCTTTTGGATCCATACTACAATTTCCAGCTTATATTTGGTAACTACTTTCGATTATACATAAGCGGGATGGTTTGCCAAATTATTACACCGGTTTTATCGCTGTAGGATGAGGGTTGTTAAAGGCAATGGTACGCAAGTTTGAGGCTAGGCTTCCCTCGCTTTGCTCAGTCCAGAGACGCCTCAAACTTGCGTACCATTGCCTTTATAGCTTATCGTCCAGCCGGAACTGTAGCTCTTCAGCTGATATGGCATTTTTTGGCACCGACGCCGTCAGGGGGATATCATAGCCCGAATAATTCTGCACGTACCCTTGACCGTTATCGGCGCGGACAAGCCGGTGCGACACAGCATCGATGGTCAGCTTGACGCTCAGTGTGGGGATGCTGCTATAGGTGTTAGCATCGACTTTATCCAGCTCTGCCAGGCCGAGCTGCTGGCCAAAACTCTGCATCAAACGGATATACAAAATGGCCTGAATTTTGACATCGTACGTATACAGCAGCCGTCCGTTTTTGCGTTCTTTTTTGACATGCTTGTAGTCCGGCTGATACACGCGTTCGCTTTGGATGCGCTCCAGCAGCTCTTGGCGTTCGCGCGGCTGCAACTGACCTATCGGCACCGGCGTACTGCCGATGGGCAGGCCTACGCCAAGTGTCGACATAGCATACAGCTGCTGAGCATTAGTAGTGGTTTCGCTTTGGGCGGTACCGTCGCTTTTGCCCCACACGTTAAGGACATTAGAGGTGTCGGCCGGCTTTCCGCTGGCATCTTTTTGGTCTGAATGGATGGCCAGAAAACGCGTGTAATCCGTACTCCGCGTGCCGATTATCTCTTTTTTAACATGCGTGCTGCCCTGCTTAAGCTCTAGGATAGACTGCGCCCGGGCAACCTGTACATCGGTATGGATGAGCTGCCTCAGGCTATTTTGCCCATCCGTACTGGAAGCTTCGGTTGTAAAACTTCGCGTCGAGAGGCTGTTTGCCAACATACTACGGAAGACGTGCGTGGGTGCTGTATAAAACTTGGCCCACCACAACCAGCCGGAAAGTAAAAGAACGACCACTCCCGTAACATAAAAATGCCACAGTGGCCGTTCTCTTAAAAATTCAGGGATTCGCTGCTCGGACAGAGACATGCTGTCATTGTATCAGCAATTGCTGCTATTGGCCGCCGGCGCGTTTGCCGTCTGGAAGTGCGGATTCGTCCTCGCCAAGATAGGTAAATTCCCAGGGGCCAGTTTTGACTTCCATCTTTTTGCCGAAGCCAACCCATTTGCCCTTAAGGTGTTTGCGGTCTTTGTCGACGATCAGCTGGGCAGCACCATGGTAAATCGTGCCCTGGTAGTCGCCTTTGAGCGACGTAACTTCTTGCCAGCTGCCAGTGGCGACATCGCCATCTAGCCAAAAACGGGCTACAAGATATGATTCATTGGCGTCTGCCACGCTTTCGACGACGAGTTCGCCCCCTTTTGGATACATCCGGACGTAGTGCTGGCTTTGGAAATCTGCGCCGCGGTCACTGTTATTATAGGTGTAGTCGCTTCTCCATACTCCAGTTAGTTGATGTTCGGTAGAAATGTCTTGGGCATCTTTAAAGTCATTCATCTTTTTATTGTAACACGCATAAATGAACTTTATTGGCCTATTTGTTTACTTTATTGCAAACTTATCCAGCTGGCGGGCAGTTTTGATTTTATTCACCTTGCGCTAGAATGAAATAAATCAGGAGTAGCATGGCCGGACCAGAGTCAGCAGTGGGAGAACCTCAGCATATGTATCGAACCGTATCGATATCCGAAGTGCATTACGTAGGGAAGCGTCGCAGGCCATTCCTGCATGTCGTAAGGCAAGAGATTGAGGCCCTGAGTCCATGTCGAAGTTTCCCCTTCTACTTTGATACCCGTAATGTCGTAGGTGCCTTTCCCGAGGAGGGGTGCAGGATCAGCGGCTACCGCGGGGTCGGCGGTATGTTGCGCGCGGTTGATGTGACATTCCCGCAGGAACTTCAGCCCGGAGAGCACGCTGCGGCGACCATAAGATGTAGCTGGGTAACGCCTCGGATCGCAGGCTCTATTTCGATCCATGAACCGGAATGTCGCAGGCAGGTCGGCGACCAGGCCATCGGCAGGATAACCATGGCCGTAAGCTTTCATCAGGAACACGTGCCGAACGCAGTATGGGCAGCCGAATGGAGCAATATCCACTCTGGCACATCAATGCAGGACGAAAAGGCTGAACTGGTTTTTGCCCAGCCTCCCGCGAATGACCAATTCCAAGAGACACTCTGGGCAGTCAGGCATGTTGAAGATGTGCAGCCGGGGCGGGTGTTTGGGATTGCTTGGAAGTGGTAATCAGTCCCGAAACACGGGGAACGCTACGGGCACGTTGGGACAGAATCGCATATCCAAAACAACCCCATTTAATGCGTCAATCAGACGCTTGTGGAATAGTTCGGTTCGAGTCTTAAGAGCTGTATCTTCTACATTGACTCCTTCGTGATGAAGCGCATCCAATAGCTCCTGGACAATACACTCTAAAGGGAAAATAGACTGAACAACAGTTCTACCACCATACTTCGAAGTCTCTATGAGATCTAATAGAAAAGCTTTAATATACTCGAAGCTCCTACCCTTACTGCGCTTTGGGTGAGCCATGGAGTCGGCAATATCCCTCAGCATACTCCTTCGGGGGAGGCCTTCTCTTAAGTAGATAAGTAGCGCGACTACTTCCGCACGCGATACTTGTCCGTACGATATCGCCTGCGCGATACGCTCTGCATCGATGCGATCACTGCTTTTCATAATCAGAATCTTAGGGGATATGGAATCCGGGTTCCATCGACAAGCATAAGGAGCCTAGTGTGCACGCAACGCGCGAGCCTGTCGGATGATGTGTTGCTGATCAGCGTGTGCGCGTTTTGTGGCGCCTTTTACAGCACGCTTGGCGGCAGCAGACGGCTTAGATGATGCGACATCGCTAAGGGCTACAAAGAGCCCGGCAGTACGTTTGCCGGGTTTAACTATCTTTATCTGTTTGGTAAATTTGGTGGAGCTACAGGGACTCGAACCCTGGACCTCTTCCATGCCATGGAAGCGCTCTAGCCAACTGAGCTACAGCCCCACAGGTCGTCGCCCGCAATCATGCGAAATGCAAAAGTAACGAGCAAACAATAGAGCCTATTCTACCAGACCACCCCTGAAAAGTAAATCTAAAACAGTCGCTTTGCGCGCCCGACCATAAATGTAACGATCAAAATAAACGCGCTCACCAGCACCACGAACACATATGCCCATGGCTGGTGCTGGAACGGCAAGTTAATGTTCATGCCGTACATTCCAAATAGTACGTTTGGCAAGGTGATTAGCACAGTTGCACCGGTCAGGATTTTCATGGTGCGGTTTAGGTTGTTGGAGCTGATCGACGAGTATGCTTCGCGGATGTTAACGATGGATTTGATGTTCGAACTACAAGCTTCGATTGACTGTTCGTTGTTCAAAAGCAAATCTTCAATAATGTCCTGGTCTTCCTCAAACAGAGGAATATAGCGGCCGCGGAGCAGACGACGAAGCGTGGCATTTGTCGGCATCAGGGCGGCAAGGAATTCGTTCAGCTCGTCTTCGATCAACACGAAATCGATAAAATCCTGGTTGCTGATTTCGTGGCCGCGCAGCCGCGAACGGATCAGCTTAATCTGCTTGCTCGTCCCATTAATGAACGTATCGTATTGCTCAACAATTTCGTGTAAAATTTGAAGCACCAACTTAGCGCGCTGCGTGGTGGTAAAGTCAACTTTGCCAGCCAAAAACTGGTCGACAACCGGCAAATGAACAAGCGAAATGGTAATAACAAGGTCGTCGCTAAAGATGAAAAGCAGCGGCATTGTAACCAGCTCGGCCTCGGCGTTTTTGTAGGCGTAGCGAACAAAAATGTAGCTGGCATCGCCTTCTTTTTCCAGGCGGGGCATCTCGTCTTCGTCGAGCGCGTCCTCTAGGATGCCCGGGTCAAGATGGAACTTGTCAACCAGCTGCTCCAGCTCATCTTCGGTGGGAGCTTCGACATAGACCCACGTCCCTCGCTTGTATCCAGACAACTCCTGCACCTGCTGAGTTCGCAGGCTTTTGTAGTAGTACTTGATCATATCGTTTCCTTTTTGCAAGCACTTAGGTTTCTTGAGGTTATTGTACCATGTTAACCTACGGCAAGGAACGTCGTCGAGCGAGGCACCTACGTACATAATCCACCTACTAGCCCTCCCTCGCTTTGCTCAGTCCGGAGACGGTCGTTGGTTTATGCGCGTAGGTGCCTAGTGACGCTACCAAGCTACATACCGTTCAAAAGAACTGCCCTAGGCGAGCAGTTCTTCTCTTCGTGCGCGCCCACCCGGCGACGCGTGTTTTGAAATGGTGTTTGTTTCACGCGCCGCTTCGAGCGCACGATTACCTTAAGCATAACCGTTTGTGACTGTTTGTCAAGCCCCGATAACAGCTAGCTACTGGGCTATTTAATTGCAGTTCCGGTAGGGAAATACCGTAGCCTAAAGCCGGATTTACGAACAGGCTTATACGAATAGGCTTACGAGTCCAAATACGCCTTCAACATAACTACCGCCGGGTAGCGGTGGCCGAAACGCCGCAGCTCATCTTCTTCCATCTCGGCGTATGTTTTGTCAGAGCCATCCGGAATAAAAATTTCGTTCCAGCCGAATGCAAGACCATTGCTGATGGTCCGCGGCTCCGGCGCAATTGTTCCCTGTACGGTATGGTCAAAAAACCGCACATCCTGCCCATCGTAGAAGGCGAATGTCATCGATGCTGTGGCCCGCTGGTTGGCTAACCGCTGCGCCAGATCGGCCAGGCCATCGGTGCCGAGTGCTTCTAAAAACCATTTGATTTGCGTGCCTGGCAATTGCCCGCCAAGGGCGTCGAACGACAAGCTGACGTCGTCGATAACTACCGGCTCGTGGAGCATTTCATATGCCTGACGAACTTTGTGCCCGGCGACAACATGCGGATCAAGCGATTGTATCTCTTCCAAATCAACTTTTTTGTGGCGGAACGGCCGCCCAAGATAACGCGTTAGCAAGTCAATTTTGTGTTGGTTTCCAGAGATAAAAACAAAGTCGCGCATGTGCTCTCCTATTTACTTTTTAGGCATCTTCTTCTGCGCCCCGATTGGCAGTACTATAAATGAGAGCACCAGCGCGAGCAAGACGGCAAACCCGCACATTATTGAAGGGATGGCCGAAATCGTTTCGGGTTTCAGCAGGCTGGCTGTCGTAGTTGGGATGAGGAATATCGCGTAACCGAACATCAGCGCACCAAGTGCTTTTTTAGTCTTTCTTTGCCGTGATCTGCGAATAAAAGACAGCCCGAGCAGCAGCGTTCCGATCAGCAAACCGTAATAGTACACACCATACAACCCGCCAAAACCAGGCGCGACCTGGAAGATAACATAATTGCCCATGCAGGCATGGCCATCGAGTGAGCGCCCTACCAACGCAAAAAATGCAATGAACAGCGCAGCCAGCGCGTAAGCTGGCCACACCAGCAGTCGCTTTTTGGCTCCCGCCAGCACGTGTACCAGATGGATTCCAAGTGGCGGCAACATCGTAGTAGACATAAATCCGATGCGCGACCACAGCAGCGCATCGCCGCCCAACTTTTGGCAAACCAGATATTCAGCCAGCTGGAACAGAGCCAAAAAGGATAGCAACGCCGTTGCCAGCCACGTTGCAGTGCTTGGTTTGTAGCGTACGATTGCCCAGACGGCCAGCGCAATCTCGATTACGAACGTGGCAATCATGACCGGGGGCGAAAAACAGTAGAATGTATTTCGGTCGTAGTTGCGTGTGGTGTATTTGCGCATAGCACGCAGCATCTAGACTTCTGCCGTAATTTGGTTGGCGACGGCGCGCAGCTCGTCGATACAAACATCAACGGTGGTGTTGTTGCGTAACTTTGCCTCTGTGCCCTCGAACCAGACGGATAACCACTGGCAGTGGTCGCCGTTGAATTCCTCGCTCCACTCCAGATTCGGTTCTTCTTCCAGTATGTCTTTAGCTTTGGCGTCCTGCGGAAGACTTTCCGGCTTGAAGTAAAAATCGACATGGTCAAGCCCAGTGGCATCAGTCGAGCCAGGTCGGCGCTGCATCAATTTGACCACACTGATGCCGAGCGCAAGCGAGGTATCGCGCAGATGGAATGTTGCCAGCCACCGCTCATTCACCCACCCCAAATGTATCTGGTCAGATACGTCACGCAGGTAGGCGAAACGCGCATTAAAATCGTCCAAGTCTTCTGCTTTCCAGGCTACGGCCGTAGGCCGAAGACTCTCGAAGAAGCCCTTGTTTTGCCGCCCTTCCATAAGACTCGCCCACTTGTTTTGATAGCCTGTTACTGCGGTATTGAGTTCCCCTATCATGCCATTCCTTTACATCATTATCGTAACATTTCTAGAAGCTCTGATTCATTAATTTGGGCTGTACCGTACTTTTTAGCCTTTTGCAATTTGGACGCGCCGACGTTTTTGCCCACGACCAGGTATGTCGTGTCTTTGCCAAGGCTGGACTGAAAGTTTCCACCTAAGGAGCGGATCTTTTCTGCCGCTTCGTCACGCCCCATTTGCTCCAGCGTTCCGGTGATTACAAAGTTTTTACCATGCAGCGGACCATTGGCGTGCGATTCGAACACCGGAGTTACGTCCAGTTTTTGGAATTTTTCCAGCAAAGCCTGATTGTCCGGATCGGCAAACCACGCCGCGATAGACTCTGCCACAACCTCGCCAATACCCTCGACCTCCAGCAAGTCATCCAAGGTGGCTTTCTGCAGTTGTTCAAGCGACCTAAAAGCCTCTGCCAAATCAATTGCCGTCTGCGAGCCAACGTGCCGGATGCCCAGCCCGTAGATAAACCGCGGCAAAGGCGGCCGTTTAACTTTAGCAACCGCTTCAACCAGCTTAGCGGCGGAAATCTCGGCAAAACGGTCCAGTTTTATTACCTGCTCTTTAGTCAGCGTGTACATGTCCGCCAAATCGTGCACCAGCTTGGCGTCGATTAACGCAGCAACGTTCTTTTCGCCCATGCCATCGATGTCGAGCGCGCCCTTGCTGGCAAAATGCGCCAAAGCCTGCTTAAGCAAAAGTTTGCCGGTCGCACCCTTTACACGGTACACAGCCTCGCCCTCGGGACGAATAAACTCCAGCTCGGGATACTGGCGCTTCAGCTCGCCAAGCATGTCGAATGCTTTGGTTTTTTTGGGCCGAAGCTCCGGCAATACCCGCAGAACCTGCGGAATGATGTCGCCCGCTTTAAAAATAACAACTGTGTCACCGACACGCACATCTTTGCGCGCGATCTCATCGGCGTTATGCAGGCTGGCATGCTGGACAGTGGTCCCGGCAATCACCACAGGATCGAACACCGCTACGGGTGTGGCTGCGCCGGTGCGCCCAATGCTCAACACAATATCTTTAACCACGGTCGTCGCCTCTTCGGCCGGGTATTTGTAGGCTACTGCCCCACGCGGGGCCTTGCCAACGACGCCCAGCTCCGCAGCCAAAGCGCGGTCGTTCAGTTTTATAACCAAACCATCGGTGTTAAATGGCAGGTCGTGGCGCTTTTCTTCCCAATCCTGGGCAAACTTCATAATGTGCTCGATACCAGCCATCACTTGCGCCTGAGGGTTTACGGGCACACCAAGAGCGCGGATTGCATCGTAGGCAATCCGGTTTGTCGGCAGCTCAGCCGGATCTTCGCGCAGGATTTCCCACGCCCTAAACCGCAGCGGCCGGTCGGCGGCCAGTTTGGGGTCAAGCTGGCGGATGCTTCCGGCAGCGGTGTTGCGCGGATTCATGTACAAAGCCAAGCCCGCTTGCTCACGTTTACGGTTCAGTTCTTCAAAATCTTTTTTATGGATGATAATCTCGCCGCGAATTTCCGTACGTCCCTTTAGAAGCGCCTCGAACCCTTTGGTACGGCGCAGCTGCACCGGCACGCTCTCGATAGTCCGCACATTGGTCGTCACGTCCTCTCCTACTTGGCCGTCACCGCGCGTGACGGCTTGTACAAATTGGCCGTCCTGGTAAAGCAGTGCGCAGGCAAGACCATCCATTTTGAGATCGGCAAAAAATTCCAGGGATTTCCCTTCACCGGCAAGTTTTTGGGTACGTTTTATCCAAGCAGCGACTTCTTCTTCATTAAAGACGTCGTTCAGGCTGAGCATCCGCGAAGTATGGCGCACCTGGGTAAAACCGGGGAGCGGCGATCCGGCAACGCGCTGGGTCGGACTATCTGGAGTGACGAGCTCAGGGAATTCGGCTTCAAGCTGGCTGAGTTCGTGCTTTAGACTGTCCGCAGCCGCTTCGCTCATAATCGACTCGTCCAGTACATGATAGTGGTATCGATAGTCGTTAATCAGCTCGCGGAGCTTTGTGGCGCGCTCTTTTGCAGCAGCCGTGCTAAGTCTCTTGGGCTTTTTGGCCATTACAAAAGCTCCCTATATAACCTGTACATGTAGGCATGGACGACCGGTATGGCCAAGACTGTCAGCGCAAAAAAGATGCCGATACCAAGCGGCGTGATGAACATAATTGTCGGCACCATAACGAGTGCACCGACGATCAGCAGCATAAAGGGCAGGAACAAAACCCGGCGCATGACCAGCCATCGCCGGTTTTTTACCAAAGCACGGGCCGAACGGAGCGCATTGAGCGGCGTCATATCCGGCAGACACACGATATACAGGGCAAAAACTGACGAACTAATCATGTATAGCGAAAGGACCGACAGCAGGAAAATCGCACTGACCCACAGTGCCAGTTCGGCTCCGCCGACTGCCCCACCCTTTCCAACAAAGCCGTACAAGAACGAGCCAATCAGAATCGGCAACAGCTGGAGGATGACCATGGCGAGCACCAGCAGGAACGGTATAAGCGGATACATGCCCATATAGAAAGCATCGCGTATGCGGACTGTCACGTTTTTGTAGGTGTGGCGGAGCGTCCAAATCGACGCAAGACTGGTTATCAGCAACAGCATGAACTGGTATGCGGCCGCCGTTTGGGAGCCGGTCGCCGTCGATGATCCAACCAGGTAGGCAAATATCGAAAAGCCGCTAATCACTTTGCTCCATTGCCCTGCGAAGAGGCTTTCGAGTGTCTGTTTACTGTCGTTTAGGTCAAGACCGGCAAAACTCTGCACCAAAATAACATTGAACAACGCATAAAAACACAGGATGCCGAAGAAGACCTTCCAATGCTGCTTGATCATGCCGAGTGACTGCCTGAAAATTTTAAAGCCGCCGGGCAGTTTTGGCGCGTCTGACTTGATGCGCTTTTGCAGTCGGAAAGAAGTGTACTGCGTTATTTGCCCGTGTTGTTTTTTCTTGTCGTCCTGCAGGTCATCCAGCGCTGCGATTTTACTTTCAAGCTCGGCCGCTGCCCCTGTTGCAGCACCTGTTGTGCCGGCAGTCTTTTGCGTTTTGGCTTTAGTGGCCTTCGCAGCCTTGTCGGCCGGCTTAGCAATTTTTTTGGTGTGAGCTTTCTTTTTTGCCATAGTAATTCGAATTACTCTCTACAGATGATTGCCCATACTGCGAAGTTTTGCAATACGGTCATCGATTGGAGGATGGGTGCTGAACAGCTTTGCCAGCGAAGCGCCCTTTAAGGGGTTGGCGAAAAAGAAGTGGGCGGTCGCAGTGTTTTGACGTTTCATGGCCGAACCATGGTCGCGGATTTTCTCCAGAGCGCGCGCCAAGCCTTCGGGGTACCGCGTGGTCATGGCGCCAGTACTATCGGCCAAATACTCGCGCCGGCGCGATACTGCCAGTTGCACCAACATGGCGATAAATGGGGCCAAGATTGCGGCCACGATTCCAAGCACCATAAAAATCGGATTGGGCGACTCATCATCGTTCCTAAACCACATCATATGAAAAATCATGTCGGCGATGAACCCGATAGCACTCACCAGTCCGAACACGATCATCATCACGCGGATATCGTAGTTCTTTACATGACCAAGTTCGTGGGCCATAACGGCCTCCAGTTCGTCATCATCCATGATGTCGAGTAGGCCCGTGGTCGCCGCCACAACGGCGTGCTTTGGATCGCGCCCGGTGGCGAACGCGTTTGGTGCCGGATCGTCGATTATGTATATTTTGGGCGTGGGCATACCGGTCGCAATCGACAGGTTTTCGACTGTGCGGTACATACGCGGTTCATCTTTTTTGGTAATTTCTTTCGCGCCGTTCATGGCCAGCGCGATTTTCGCTGCGGCAAAATACTGGATCAGCGCATACACGCCGCCAATAATCAACGCCAGATACAAAAACGATGGCTGGCCATATAAATTGCTAATAATCCAGCCGAGCGCGCCGATGATCACGGCAAAGAAGAACATGATAAACCATGTCTTGCGCTTGTTGGCGGAAATTGCTGAGTACATGCTATAGGACCTCCGGGCAGCTCTCGTCTGCCCTATCTAACATTATAAACCCCGGCATTGGCTCCAGATATTAGAAGGCAACGTTAACGGGTTCTTCAACTGAAGCGACATCTTCGACTTCAAAGAACTCACGCTTTTTAAAGCCGAACATCTTGGCAATAATATTGCTTGGAAAAGTGTCAATCTTAATGTTCAGGTCGCGTGCGGAACCGTTGTAGAAGCGGCGGGATGCCATAATCTTGTCTTCGGTGTCGGTCAGCTCGGCTTGCAGCTGCTGGAAGTTCTCGGTGGCACGAAGCTGCGGATAGTTTTCGGAAACGGCAAACAGGCTTTTGAGGGCTTGCTCGAATTGGTTCTCGGCTTTTGCAGTCTCTTTAACACCTTGGCCTTGGGCGTTCAGCGCGTTGGCTCGAGCGTTGGTAACGTTCTCGAGAACTTCTTTTTCGTGCTTGGCATAGCCTTTGACGGCGTTTACCAGGTTGGGGATAAGATCGTAGCGACGCTTAAGCTGGACGGTGATGTCGCTCCAAGCCTCCTCTACGCGAATCTTCATCTTAACAAGCGCGTTATACATAACGATAACGGCGAGGATTAGTACCGCTGCAATGATTATTGCAATGATTGCGGGTGTCATTTTATATGTGCTCCTTGGTTACTTCTTTAGTATAGCGCATCCTAGTATGATGTGCGTAGTCTTCCGGCGTTGATGCCGTTATTCGTAAATCGTAGCAGATCCTGCTTAAGTTCGGCTGTATGTTCTGGCAGTTAACAAGCCGATCGAATCCAGACAGCTACCCCTTGCCAGATATTGTATTATGTATAGTATGCGTAATCACACGCGCCCGCCAAAGCGACCCAAAAGACGACTTCTCAAGTTCGTCATTTTTTTGGTGATTCTGGGGCTTGGCTATAACTACATCCGGCCGTTGCCACATGCCGTGGCCTCAATACTGCCTCTAGCAAGCGAGACGGGTGACGTCCAGCTTAAGTGGCCCTCCCAGGGGTCGGCGGCTATTGGCGCGGAGGGATTTGGCCCGCTTGCCACACACGGCTCCCAAGAAGTAAAGCCCACCGCCAGTCTGGCAAAGCTTATTACCGTGCTCGCCGTGCTCGAAAAACATCCACTGAATGCGGGCGAGCAAGGCCCGACGCTAACTATGACGCAGGCTGACGCCGACCTTTTTGATAAGTATTTCGGCCAAGGCGGCGCTTACGTCAAGGTCGAAAACGGCGAAAAGATAACCCAGTATCAGGCGCTTCAGGCAATTCTGCTGCCTTCGGCGAACAATATGGCCGATACGCTAGCAATCTGGGCATTCGGCTCGATGGAGGATTACCACAAATACGCCGGCGATATGGTAAAGCGGCTGGGCCTGGGAAAGACCACTGTGGCCGGAGATGCCAGCGGTATGCTTCCGGTCACCACCAGTACGCCAAGCGATCTGGTGCGGCTGGGCGAACTAGCCATGCGCGCACCGGTCATTGCCGAGATCGTGGCGCAAAAATCCGCCACCATTCCGGTCCACGGCATCATCTACAGCGCAAATTCGAGGCTTGGTTACAACAATATAATAGGGATAAAAACCGGCCTGACCGATGAAGCTGGCGGCTGTTTCCTGTTTGCCGCAAAATACACTGTCAGCAAAGGCTCTAAACCGGTCACTATCATTGGGGTGATCACCGGCGCGCCGACTCTGAACGCGGCGCTTGCTGGCGGCGAACCCCTGCTCAATTCAGCAAAGCCCTACTTCTCTGTCGAAACACCAGTCAAGGCAGGCGAAGTATTTGGCGCGATAACCACTGCCTGGACAGCAACTTCAAAAGTAATAGCCAGACAGGATATTTCGCTCGTGACCTGGCGGGGTGCCGAGCTTAAACCCGAGGTGAAACTTGCGAACATAAACCGATCGCTACCCGCGGGGGCGCAAGTGGGCACAGCCATCGTCGCCTCTGGTGGCAGTCAAGGCAGTGCGCCGCTCGTCCTAGAGAAGGCGATCAGCGGACCCAGTTGGCAGTGGCGCATGAAGCGCTTTTAATCATACTCGTGTTGACTTTAAGATAGCCGGACACTAGAGTTATCCTTTGATAGTTCTACGAAAAGGATGTTATGGGCGAATTCAGCCACCTCGAGCATGGCACGTTACAAACAGCGGCCTTGCAGTTCGAGCATAAGCAGACAAAAAGCATCGTCGACCTCATAGCCACGGTGCATTTTGGCACCAAAGAGTACTACGATGCTATTCATGACTACGCCATGGAACGCGAGCGGGTAGACGGTTCGCAGGTACATTACGAGAAGATCACTTCTGCTTCGCGGAAAGACTTAGATACGGCAGATGAATCCACACGGCGAGCGGTAGTCAGGTCACGGAAGGCTCATGCATATTCCAACGATGGGCTGACGATCGTGATGCAGCGAGGGCTGGGCCTCGTACATCAATTAGATGGGCTCGCTTGCGAGGACTCCTGGGAAAATCATGATATGACAAGCCTGGAGATGGTAGAAGGGCTCGGAACCTTCGCTGCTCGCCTTTATGCCTACGACGACTATCTCTCCGGGCTTATGAGTCGGTTTTTCTCACTGAGCGGCTTGGCGCGGCCTGCGGCAGTCAAGGTGCTAGAGGAGTTGGCCAGAAATCACGATAAGCCGCTACCTCCGCCACGAACCAAGGAGGATAAAATCGTCACTATTGGCCGTAATGCCGTTGCGCTGGCAGCAGTTAACGAGCGGCGCCAGCAAGCCCCGGGCAGCCGGTCTTCCCTGATATGGGGCGCACAGCACGCCCGCTACATGAAGCAGGACTTACTGGCAGATGGCTACGAGCAGCTAGAAGAGGCACGGTGGTTTACTGTCGCAACACTTATACGTCCGCGGTAAAATATGGCGGTGCATGTCTTTTCTGCTCCCGGGAAGACACTAGCGGATGATGGGCGCGAGGATAGCGTCGGCAATCGCTTGCTGTCCACGGGCCGTTGGATGGAACGGTGCAGGTTCATTAGGCGCGCCCGGACGCTGGATCCATGGATCGGCTGAGCAAATGTCGTGGCCAGTGAAGTCAACCGGAGCAAAATGCGTGAACCAGCCAGTAGTCCGCTGCTGTGTCGCCTCTTTTAAAGCCTTGTTGAGGGCAGTAGTCTCCTGCCCGATCCAAGCGATCTCGCCGGATGTCAGATTAGCTGACGCGCAACTGGCAGAAACCGGGTTATAGTATCCGGTCACAACCGTCAGCGGAGGGATAAAGTCACTCCGCGCTTTGATCTCGTCCAGTGCTTGCACAAGCGTCGTTTTCATAGTGTTGATGTATGCCTGGGCAGCAGCAGTATTTTCGGGCGTATCGCAATTCGCGGCCGACAGGCATGCGCCGACAAACTGACCCCAGTGGGCATCATTGGCGCCCATGGTCATGGTCAGAAAAGTTGGAGTGCCGTCTGTAAAAGCAGTGTCAAGCTGGGGGTCGGCAGCAAACACAGTTCCTAACGGCTGGGACTGCGTCAGGTGGTCGGTGGTCGCACCCGAGCAAGCCACGTTCTCAACTTCCAATTCGATGTCTGCCTTGCTGAGCAGGGCGTTGACTCTTTCTCCGATTACTTCAGGATATGCTGCGGACGAGCGGCCGCAGGCCGTATCTTCATCCGAAGCGTTTGCAACAAGCGGTAGGCCAAGTCCGGCTGCCACCGAGTCACCTAATGCCACATACCGGGGCGAATAGAGGGCGTTCTGGGACATTCCACTCATGTTCAAACTGTTCCTTAGAGCGCTACCAGCATCACCTCCGGCACCAAAAACACTTAAACTAGAAGCCGAAGCAACGGCCGGAGCGGATAAAACAGCCGCACTTAATACTGCCAGGAATACTAGTACTGTCGAACGAACCTTGCGTAGTCTCATGGTTACTCCTTATTAACCATGAGAGGATAGCACAACTTGGCTCCCAAAAAATGTAATAATTCTTGCATGTAGGTCGTACGAAATACACAAAAACGACTTGGTCCAGACAAATAAAAAAGTCCCCCGGAGGGGACTTTTTGTTAGACGCCTTTGGTAAGGCCATCTCCTAGGCTAATCATTTGTAATACCCTCCTTGGCTAGTACTGACTTACAAGCGGTACTAGTAGTATTGTAGCATGGCTGCACTTCTTTGGGGAAGGTCTTGATAATAACCAAGGTGAATGCTCCTACGATCAGTAGTATAAAGCCTACGTTAAAGAATCCTTGCTTACTTTCATAGGTACGGGCGTTATTTGTGAAGCTGCTGATGTACTCACCTTTAACATATTCCAAATATTCATTTTCATCTTTTTGACGTATATTCCTTAGTTCTTTGATTTCTGTCGATAACTCCCACGCGTGCGGCCGGAGTCCCAGCAAGAATATAGCTAAAGCCACTAAGATTGATCCTAGACCGATGAAGTAGAATATTTTCCCATATAACTCTGCAGGAACAAAAAGGTCACCGCTGCTATACAGGTAGGTAAGTAAGGCGAAGGTTGCGGCAATAAATGTTAGCGTCCTAATTCTCAACTGGTCCACTGCCTTGCTTACGGCATCATATGAACGACGCAATTCCTCGACAGCGATTCGGTTTACATCTTTATTAGTAGCCATGCACCCTCACATGCCCACCATGATTAAAAGCATTATTATTAGGGTAGCAAGGCGCCATTAAGCAGTTCTTAAACTGATCGGTTTTTGTACTCTTCGGCGTGCCCTCAATATCAAAAACCCCGGAAGGTCATGTTTCCGGGGTTGTAATATAACAATCTTGGTGGACCTCATCAGGGCGCTTTCACACCCAAGTCCGCAGGTAGAGCGCTTGCTGAAACTGGCTGACGAGCCGACGGCCACCGCTCCATCACGTATTGTCACCACACAGTCACAGATTCGAGGCGCCCGACAGCTGCGACCAGACGAAGTGGAAAAGCTGGTGGCCCGCTACCAGGAGGGCGCCATGGTCAAGGATCTGGCCCATGAGTTCGGCATCAGCCGGGACACTGTCTGCAAGCATCTGAACCGGCGAGAGGTCGAACGACGCTCCCGAGGCTTGCGGCCCGAAGATGTGGCAGAGGCGGCCAGGCTGTACCGGGCCGGGTGGTCACTAGCGAAGATCAGTGAGAAGTTCGGCACCACGGACATGACCGTCCGGGCACGGCTGCTGGAGGCAGGGGTGGAGATGCGGAAGGCGTGGGAGCGGTAACGACATGCGCGATCGATTAGCTGCTGCTAGCCTCGCCACGCAACCTAAGGAGGTGGTGTCAATGAGTTTTAATCTGACACTCCTCCGTTCCCCGGGAGCTGCGTAGCAGCAATGGCCGGTTGTGGCATGGGTTGGTTGGATCTACTGGTTCGCCAGCAGGTCGCAGGAATCACCCCGGGGCACCCTGCGGAAAACCAGGACAGGACCCGCCAACAGTCCTGAGTAGGCCAGAAAGGGCTCGCCGCACGGCGGGCCCTTTCGCCATGCTCAGCTAGATCATGCTCTACAGATAAGCCTGCCCTTCGGACAGTTTGATCACTTCGGGTCGACATCCGAAGGTCATCGGCCCCTAAGATCAATTCCTTCATCGGTCGACCTAGTCACCCACAGTACCGCTCGTCTGTTCGAATCAACCGTTCGCCGACGCATCACTATGTCGCGGACTACATCAGTGTAACTTCGATTTCGGGAGTTCGCGTATCGGGAGCAACAAGCAGGGGCAACATGTTGGAGATTCACTTCCTCAACGTCGGTCACGGTGACTGCACGTTCATCGATCTACCCTCAGGTCGACTTATGATGATCGACATTAACAACTCAAAGAGCCTTCCCGAGGACGATGTTGATGCACTGGCCGAGAACAAGGGGCTCTCGGTCCAGAGTTTCAAGAGCATCCGTTACATCGATGGAAAGCTTCGCTCGTGGGAGGACTATTACAAGTCCCTTCTAGTTGATCCAGCGGACTACTACAAGACGAATTTCGATGGACGCTCAATTTTCCGCTATCTCCAGACCCACCCTGACATGGATCACATGAGCGGGCTACATCGATTCTTTTGGCAAGATGAGGTACCGCTAGAAAATTTTTGGGATGTCGATCACGCCAAATCTTTCGAAGAGGAAGACTTCGAGAACTCGCAGTATTCATATATCGACTGGTTGGTCTACCAACTGCTGCGGGATGGCCACGGACCGAACGAGGCTGACAACCATAAATCACTCCAGAAGTTGCGCGGGGACACCGGCAGCTATTGGTCAGGCGACAACATCGAGATTCTGTCTCCTACTCAGGATCTCATCAGCGAGTGCAACAAAAAGGACAGCTACAATAACTGCTCGTACGTCGTGAAGATCACTCACGCCGGACGTACCGTTATCCTGCCGGGCGATGCAGAGGCAGCAGCTTGGAATTCCATTCTGGGAGACCCTGGACCAGACGCAATCAAATGCGACGTCTTGAAAGCTTCCCACCACGGGCGCGAGTCCGGGTACCACGAGGACGCCGTCGACGCGATGTCACCCGACGCCGTGATCTGTTCCGTAGGCAAGAAGCCGTCCACGGACGCCTCGGATGAGTACGCAAGCCACGGCGCAACCGTGCTATCGACTCGGTACAACGGCACGATCAAATTGACGATCTGGGATGATGGAGATGTGTGGATCTGCAATCACAAAGGCGAGCGAATCCACACCATAGATTGACCGAAGAGAGCTACTTATCGAGAGCTTCAAGCGACGCAAATAATTGACGAGCATAGTTATTGGCTGCTTGACGCACCCAACCGGGTGTACAGATGCGCCACCACCAGAGCACCCAAAGACCGTCAAATAAGGTGAGGGCCGCCTGCGCCTTCCAATCGAGCGGTATCACCCGCGCCCATGCGAACACAGGCGTTACGACTGCAGCAGTAATCGAGATGGCAATACCCAAAGCACGGCATCCGTAGACGTTTCTTCGAAACCCGTAGGTCTTCAGTTCATGGTGTAGCAGCTCAAAGCGCGAATTGTCTCGCGTCAATTCGCGCAACGCTGCGGTCGCCACGTCGTAAACCTCATCAGCACGGCGAGGATCGACTTCCTCGGCCTTCAATGTAGGCAAGCGTACACCAGTAACCTTCCCAAGCAGCGCGTGTCGGCGATTTACGGCGGCACGAGACTCGGGTCCCGCCCATCGGAGCAAGGTTGTGGTAGGTGCACCACTCCACGACTGGAACAGCTTCTGCTCAACTTGACGGCCACGATCTCGAACCAGTTGCATGATCACAAAAGGTAACCCGCTGACAACCACTACCCCTACACTCTTAGCCCACCATGACAATACTGCGGGAACCGCGACTAGAACCAACACTATTAGTGGCAACGCAACGAGCAACGCTGGCGATAGCCGAGCAGTTCGGCGATAGTTATCAATCCATTGCTCCCACGCCATGCAGAAATAGTACATCCAGCGCAAGCATTAAAAGGAACCTGCAACGGACCGTGACGCACCGTTACGACACGTCATCCTGCCACGGTGGTTCATCGTAGGTGGATGGCCTGTTATTGATCATCCCCGTCAGCTCCTTCACGGCCCTGGTCAGCTCATGCAGGCTGCCCGCAGGCCGATCGACAACACCTCGCCAATCGGCCAGGTCCACGACGTAGGTCGTCAACGGCATGGGGCCGAATGGTCCGTCGGCCGTCACGGTGAAGGTGTGCCGTTGCGGCCCGTCATCCTTGATCAAGTTGAAGCCTTGACCTAGAGGCCAAATGAGGATATGTCCAGGGGGAAGCGACGGGATACCGTCGACCAACCGTGCCTGTGCGGCCTCGACACGCTCTCTGAGTTGATCGATTGTCGGTAACGGTGGCTCGACCGTGACGTGTACATGGGTGGCGGTCGTTGGACCGCTGTTGCCGACAACCAGGTCATGATCGTCCCAACAGCCGGATCAGGCCGGACGTCGACCCAGACGTAGGGCTGAGCGGCATTAACACAGAGTTGGTGCTGGAGGTCAGTCTGTTGTTCAGCCGCGCACCTGGCGCTCAGCCGCACGCGCCGCCCGCCAGTTGAACGGCAAAGCGGCCAGGGCGATAGCCGCGGCGGCGATTGCTACCCAGGTTGCAGGATCCATACTGGAATAGTCCCAGTCAAGCCTGGCATCGTGCCCGACCGACTCGCCGGCAGCCCTACGCGTCCTCGGCAATCCGGTCGATTAGCACGCGCACGAAGGCGTCCATAGCAGCGTTCGGCGGCAAGTAGTGCATGTCAATCAAGTCTGCGCTCCTGCGCATCTGACGGTGTAGTACGTCATCGGCTGCAAGGCGATTGGTGCCGAGCATCTTCAAGTACTTCTTGTCCGTCTCGGACATCCCTGTCGCGTTGTTGAGCACTTCGGAGAACTTCCGAACGCCAAATACCGGCGGCACATAGTCTAAAAGCGCGCGACACAACATAAGGCAGGCATAAGGGTGCCCGCTGGCATAGTTTGCATTCAACTCACGGAGTAGCGCGACTAGTTTTTGCAGATTCCACTTCGTCTGCGGTAGCGCATCAAGCTCGTCAATAAGCGACTGGTTGACATAGAAAACACTCTGCACTTGCGGCGCAGACACTCGCTCGACCCCAGTAAAAACACTATTCATCGCGAAAACGGACGAAAACGGTGATGGCATCAACTCCAGTGTCTTCTCGACATATTCCTTCAAACTCTCTACGCCGTCATATTCGGCCAGCTTCTCGCTAAGTTCCATCACCCAGCGCCCGCTGAGCTCCTCTCCAAACTCTGCCTTCCAATCATCGGGAACACCGATACTCTGATACAAATTTGCTGGCTCATGCTGCACCATGTCTGGGATATGTGGAATGAAGAGCCGATACGCGTCGTCAAGCAGCGTGTGCAATTCGTCGCTAGTTATCCGTGCAGAACCAGAGCCGGGAGCGGCCCACACTACCTTTTCCGCACCTATTCGGATTACCTGCACGTAAGCTTCTGCGATTGGTCGAAACTCCGAGCACACAAGCCCCGCAGCAGGCGTCAGACGAACAGTTGCCGAATCGCCGTGATCGCGAGGGTCGAACCAAATCGCACTATACGAGGGAAAGAACGCCCCTCGATCGCCTACAACTGGGAATGACTCCATGATGTCCCTAGCCGACATTCGGATATCGGTGTTGAGGCGCAGCCACCTGGTGAGATCGAGGACGCCCGGCCACTTGCCCTGAGGTGACCACAGCTCATGAATGCCGTGCAGCAGTTCCCGCTGTTCGGCGCTCGGTTCGTCCCAGATGGTCTGTTCAGTCACCGGGCCAGCGTACCCCTCCTATGAGCGCGATTCGAACCGGTTTCCGAAGAGGAACGACCTGCGCCATCGGCGATGACACAAGGGGCTGCATCTTGCAGCTTGGCAGAGTCTCTCATCAGCGCCATAATACAATCGGGACTGCTACTTGACTACGTTCAGTAGCAACACAAGGGAGCGGGTCACTTCATAGCTGAAGAAGATACCCCCCCGGCTTTTATTCGAAACGGACGCAAGCTGGCCTCGTGGTCAACACGCTCAGTTTTCGGTGGACAAGCTCGGTTCGTGGGGGCAATAGCAACCATAAACAGGAGTTTCAGCTATGCACCGACCCACATCACCAACAAGTAAAGCAAGCACCGCGGCTGACGCAGTGCTTGAGATCGAGACTTTTACTATCAGACCAAACGAAGGGCACAAGGTTCTGCTCGGCGTCTTCCACGAAGGCACAGCGCCAAAGTTCCGCGTGATCTATCACGACCACAGCCTGGAGTCACCCAACGTCGTGAGCTATCACGATATAACGCTGTCAGGAAACGACGTCCGATGTCAGATATACCGGCACTTCGAGAGCTACAGTCAGGTACCGCACACCATTACGGTGCGGTACGCCAGCCGGGTAGACAAAGAGCTTAGTCTAGCCGAGTGAGCAGCACAGTAGAGCTACGCCGGATATTTGAGTATAAAATCCCTGATACCTCGAATAAGGTAACCTACATCCTTCGCATCGTACTTGCCATACTCGCCGTGAGCCGCCGAGTTACGCAGACCGAGCCAGGCGGTAATCTGCTTCTGCTCCAGCTTGCCGTACGCTCCGGCTTTCACTAGGTCAGCATTCATCACGTCTGCCTTCTTGGGCCTACCGTTCACGTCGGTAGCCACGCCATGCTTGACACAGAGCGCCTTTATGTGAACTTCAAGAGAAGATCCCCCAATAACAGCCGCAGCATCTTTGTAACCCTTATCCAACAACTCTTCCGCCATCTCTAGAAAGTCGCTATACGTGTCAGCATGCACCAACTCAACAACTGACCCCAGCCATCCAGCCTTTAGATCGTCACGTAGAGCGGTCGCGACGCTTACAAGCGCGGATAGCCTATCGAAGCTGTTGTGAGCATTTGCAGCTTCTCTTACATAGACACTATCGGGCATCGAAAAGCGCTCAATCGCAGCATAGACCCGGCTCTCAAGCCCAAGGCCGACGCTCCCGCTCTTCGAGGCCTTGTACTCATTCAACAGTACTTCAAGTTGCGCGATTGCTTTCTCGACGGCGATCATGAGGCATTGTAACCACCATCCTCTGCCACAGCCACTCAGTTCATCAGTTAGGCCGCCGCCCAGCTCCCGCGTACGGCGTAGTGTGTAGCGCTAGTGTGTAGCGCTACAGCCAGGTACCGCACAAATTGCGATGTGGTACGCCAGTCAGTCAGACAAAGAACTACCTAACGCCCAGCCCTACTCCACCCTTACCCTATTAGCCGCTAACGCTGACCCAGCAACAATGGCGGCCAGCCCCAAGACCGTACTCCAGGAAATGCGCTCGTCCAGCAGCAACCAGCTCAGCACCACGGTCACACCTGGCGACAAGTAGAAGGCCAACGTGGCCCGTGCGGGTCCGGCGTGCTTAATCAGGGAGTAGTTAAGGGTCAAGGTGACACCGGTAAAAACGATGCCAAGCGCGAGGAGCGCCACACTGCTGGGAAGGCTCGGCGTCGTATCCGGTACGGCCAGCAGTCCGGGGATGAGCAGCACTACCACCGACACCAGCATGGCGACCGTGGCAATACCGAGCGGTTCAGCAAAGGTCAGCTTGTTGTGGATGAGCAGCGCCCCGCAGGCGTAGCAGAGCGCGGCAGCGACTAGCAGGAAGCCGCCCAGCAGCGCCCGCGTACCGCCGCTGATGTCCAGGCCGAACAGCAGCACCAGGCCAGCGAACCCCAGCAGCAGACCCAGCAGTCCGAGCGCACCTTGCGGCCGTTCATCCGGGTCAAACTTGAGGGCCAGGAGTGCCACAAACAGCGGCTGCGCGCCAATAATGATGCCCGCGAGCCCTGGAGATAACCAGTGCTGTCCAATGGTGAGCAGCAGCATCGGTGCCGTGGCCTGGAGCAGCACCGTTATGAGCACCCAGCCCGGTTGTTGCTTAAGTGCGGGTAACACGCCCCGTTTTAGGGCAAACGGCAGCAGGAACAACGCAGCCAAGACCACCCGGCCGAGTACGACCAGTACCGGCGGAAAGCCGCGCAGCGCCACCTCAATAACGAGGTATGCTCCGCCCCACAGCAGTGACAGCGCGGCAATGCCGGGCCATATCCAGCGCGTCATATGGAGGTGCGGTAGTTGTTGTTCGTCATGCCTTTCTGGCCTACCGCACCGCGTGACTCAGGGCTTGGACACCTTCCAGGTGTGCGTATGGCTGGAAGGCTGGCAACAGTTGGCGTACGCGGCGCTGGTTACGCCTGGAATCGGTCTGAAGCGCCAGCCGCCAGGCTGCTTCCGCAGTGTCGGCGGCAGCTTCCGGTTCAGGCGGTGCGGTCGCGATATTGGCTTCCATGAGCTGCGCTGCCGCCAGATCAATGAGCGTGCCGGAGCGCTCCCTGACGTACTGCTCGGGCAGCAGCTCGCAGGCCGTATGGAGTGTGGCAATGGCCGCCCGGCCTTCGCCAAGCCGCATCAAACAGCGGCCCTTGAGCCGGGCAGCGTGCTCCTGGGCATTAAAGAAGCCGAGCCAGTGCGGCACGCTGCCGGACTCGACAGCGTCGAAGAGCTGTTCCGCCTGCCCCAGGGCTTGCGCACCTGCTTTTCGGTTGCCTGCAAAGGCATACGCTTCGGCCACGGCTTCGTACAGCCAGGAACGGACGGCCGGATTGACACCGAACCGCGGATTGTTGGCGATGCGCAGCGCCCCGTCCAGCAATCGCAAGGCCTCGGTGCCGCGCTGAGCGTGCAAGTGGATGTAGCTCATGACTCCCAGCACGTAAGCGTGCAGGGTCGGGTCTTCACCTTCCTCGGCGCTGGACAAGGCGATGGAGCAGAAGTGGCGGGCCGTCACGTAGTCCTGGCCGTCGATGGCGAGCCAGGCGGCAAGCTGCGCCGTGTCACCAAGCAGCGCGATGTAGCGTCCGTACAGCTTGGACGGCACATCATCGGCGGCCGTTAGCAGCCGGTTGAGGTGCGCCACGGTGTCGCCGCAGACCGCCCGGGACCCGGCCTGGTAGTCAATCTGCCGGTAGTTATCCGTCAGGGATTCGTACTGGTCAAGCAGCTCGGCACGCATGGGCAGACTCCCGCGAGGTGGCTGGTTCTCTGGCAGGTTGATCGGACCACGGGCGCTGGGGTGCGGCTCAGCGTTCGTATGCCAGACAGGTGGTTCGGGCCTCGTCTCAGGTGGCACGAACACTTGAAGGTCGCGCGGTGCGGGCAGCTCCTCGTCGGCAAGCAGCTCCTGCAAGCGTTCCTTAGTGACGCCCAGCAGCCGGGCGAGCTTGGGCCACAGGTACGGCTGGGGTACGTGACGGCCGGCCTCCCAGTTGATGACGGTCGCGCGGTCGACGTACAGCGCTGCCGCTAACCCTTCCTGGGTGTAGCCAGCCGCCTTGCGGGCTGCGGCCAGCTTGACGCGGCGACCCTTCGCCACCATGCGGATACCTCCTGCGATCACGGCTGGAGGACACCGTAACACCGCGTCCGACTGTTACCCCAGGTCAGGAACCACAGTTTTACGTTCTCGGCACCAAATCTCCCCTTCGCCGCGCTGGTCACCCTGGGTCACTAGGAACCAGAGTGACCGCCAGGCACCCGGCGCCGGTTGTCTTTTGCGTCGGTCACCGCCAGCGCTTGTCTCTCCGGGGAGTGCTGGTCAGCCATCCGTGGCCGTCTCCGGCGCTGGGTGCCGCCAACCGAACGCAAAGAGCAACAAGGACGTGTAAACCGTGGCACTCGACCTGTACTCCCCGCTCAAGGTGGTCAGCTGGGCCAGCGCCCACGCCGACTGCCCCATGCGCTACAAGATCACCAGCCCCGGTGAGCTGGTCATCACCTTCGGCAGCGGGCCGAACGAGTTTGAGCTGTCCCTGGACCATGGGGCGCTGCGTTCGCTCGTCGACCTCACCACCGAGGCCCTGACCAAGCTGGACGCCGACGCCGGGGAGCGCCCGGTATGAGTAGCAACCTCGTACCGGGTGACCAGGCGTATCACGAGGATAAGCAGCTCTTGGCTGACCTAACCGAGCTGAACGGGCAGCTCAGCCGCTACATCCTGCGCCTGCTTGACGCCGACGCCCAGCGGACACCGCCAGTAAGTCCGGCCCAAGAACTGCTCGTCGCGCGGGCGCTGCGTGCCATGTCCAAGCGGGTGGAGGAACGAGCCGACCGCCGCGCCGAGCCGGACACACCACCCGTACTCGAGAACGCGCCTGCGCACCGACAGTTGACCAACGACCGACCGTCCGAACGCTGCTAGTCCTCGGTAGTCCCCACCGGCTCCTTCGTATCCGCCTCTGCGAACGGTGAGCAGACCAGCCCATGGGCAAGCACAGTCCCCCAAAGTCTGGCGTGCTGCTGGCAGTTCAGCAGTACGAACAACTGGTCACTGTCCTCTACCACCACAGGCCCGGCACACGCTCGGGCCTGTGTCTGGCCTGCGGCATCGGCTGGCCGTGTGTCGAGGTGTGGCTGCCGTTCGTCGTGCGGACAGATGAGCGGTGACCTGGGTGAAGACAGAAACGGAGAACGATGAACCCGGCCCACACGGCAGAGGCACCGAGCGACCCCACTGAGAAAGCCATCAGCCGGGCGATCGGTGAGGAGCTGCGGCGGGCACGGGAGGCGCTGGGGTGGTCACGTGCCCAGTTAGTGGAGCAGCTGCCGTCTGGGATTGGTGACCGGACGCTGCTCAGTTACGAACACGGCACCCGGCACCTCACGGCGCTGCGGTTCATTGAGATCAGCCAGGCGTTGGAAGTGCCCGCTCCGACGCTGCTCAACCAGGCGTTGCAGCGGGCGCGCATACACCTGGAGAACCTGAACCTGCGCATTGACCTGCGGTTCATGCTCAATGACCGCAGTGACAAGTTCCGGCCCATGCACCAGTGGGCACGGAACAAACTCAATGAGGCCCCGGACGGCGTGGCGGAGCTGCCGCCAGCGTCGGTGCGGGAGCTGGCCACGTTCGTGGGGTGCCGGTACGAGGAGCTGGCGGGGTGGATGGCGCGGTTTTGGCCGGAGGATACGGACAGAGTTTGAGCATAAATATGAAGGCATGAATAATCCAGCGACCAATTTCAGAGCTACCGCAGTGGGAGCAAAGGCATGAACAACGAACCATCATCCGGCTCGGTTGTCCCCGTGGGGTGCGAACACGTCAAGGACAGCTGGCCGAAGTGTTATGGCTACATTCGGGGTACCAATCCGCCTGAGGAGCAAAAGCTGCTGATGCGCGCCGCCATGGTGAATCACTGCGAAGAGAACGAGCTGCGCCTGGCGCGCATCTTCCACGACTGGGAGGTGACCCAGAACCAGGTGGACTACCCGGGGTTGCGCCACACCATTGAACATGCCGCACACCCGGACACCCATACGCTGCTGCTTGCTGACTTGGATTTCTACGACAACCCGTCTCACGTGCTCGCGGTCTTGGCAGGAACCATTACGCAAACATGCCCTGGCTCAAGGTCGTCTGTGTCGTGGATGAGCGGGTGTTTGAGGAGTTGTAGCGGGAGTGAGGGAGGAGCAAACTGCCGTCGTCTGCGCGGGAGCTGACGACTTTTTGCCGGAGGACGTGGACGTAGGCGCGAATTAGAAGGCGTATCCGTGATTCCGGCTTGCATTATTAATCGAATTTAACGAGAATCAAATTACGGAATACAACAACAACCTTACACCAGAACAGGAACAAGAGCGCCAGAACCGGCACACATGGCAGCTGCATAAGTTTAAATTTGGCGAGAACCTGCCTGGTTACACCTTGCGGGATATGTCGCAGATGTATCACACATTGTGCCATAGTCATGAAAAGCCGCGGCAGGTTAATGATCGTCAGGTTTATCTGGGACGCCTGCTACTGGAAGGAATTTTTTTCGGGAGCTACGACCACGCCATACACGACGACACCGACGATTTCGCGTTTACCCATCATATTGTCGAAACGCTGCTATGGCAGAACACGTCGCGTGATCGCTTACTGGCCGCTTATACGCTGGGAATGGAGCAGTACCTTTGCGCGAGGAATCCAGATCGCCTCCGACTCCCGGTACTGCCAAACCAAGCCGCCGACCAGTGGCGGCGAATGCTGTGGTCCGAGCTGGACGAGCGGCTGCGGCGTACGCTTGGGTTCAAGTTGGATGTCGTGCGGAGCGAACTGCACCAACAGGCTGCGGTACTGACACCTGAGCTGCACCAGCTGGCTGAGGAGTTGCACCTCGTAGGTGAGGAGTTTCCTCGGGCGGCCGGACGGCTTACCGAACGCGGCATCGACTTCGAGGTGCCGGAGGACCTCCTTTTCCCGCCGGACCAGGAGCCAATCCGTTACCCCGGTTACGGCTAGGGCTTATGAACGCACTTGCCGGAATTCGCCATGTCCGGCCCGTCGTAGCAGATAAAATTATTGATCGTGCCGCTGACGAAATCAGACTTTGGTTGCACTTCCCAGTCTAGTCGCGTACCACCACAACCAACACCTACCTTGTAGGTATCACTGATTACCCGGTTGCGGCTATATGTCGCGGCAGATGGGCGGCCTGGTTCGGGCTGCCAGCTGGCGAAATCCGAACCGAGACGAGTGCCGTCGTTGATATAGATGCCTTGCACTGATCTACCAGAACTACATTCGACTCGACCGGAGACCGTGTGGTACTGCGGCTTTAGAGCCAATCGAGCGGTGAGCACAACGACTACAAGAATAAGTAGTGCTGCAATGCCAGAACTCCACGTTTTGGCTCGACGACGCACCTTGAGCCGTAGCTTGGTCCACCAATCGAGCTGCTTGATGAATTGGTGTTCATCAGAGTTATCATTGAATCGATGGTGTAGCATCTTTGATCTCTTTAGTCGCCGCTAAGGAAAGTGCTTTTTGATGGTGACGTCAAGCAAGAACGACCGCTGACGGGCAGCAAATGCAATGCAAAAGGCCAAGGCGTTGCCGTTATACTCGCTAATCGCGCTCATGCTATCGGCAGCCAGCGCCATATCACCCAGAGTCTCGCGACGATACTTGCGAACGCAACTGCGGATTTTTTCTCGGATCTCCTCGTGTGAGGTTGCTCCGAGCGCTATAGCTCGCCAGATGGCCGCCCAATCAGACCTCGGGAACAGCGTCTTTCCGAGGTCTGGCCAATGGCGCTGACCGACACCACTTTCGTACAAACTTTTGTCGATGAACGGCGTGCCGTTGATGGTTTCAGTAATTGCCAGAGACATGGCCTCGGCGGCTCCGACAGCATCCTTGCTGTAGAAGTTACGCACTTTATACCACTGAAAAGCGTGGATCATGTGCAATCGGCGGTTTTCGAGGCTCTCCGACCAGATGGCTGTTGGCAAGGAAGGTCGGTACGTGGCTATAGCATCAAGGACGGCCAACCCGCTGTCGCAGAACAAGCCGCGCTCGACGGATATCCGACCGGCTTGACGATCTCTGTCAAGATCATCTAGATTAGGCTTGAACAAGACGTCGATGAAAGCACATTCTACCACTTCTTGCGACCGAAGAATCTTTCGAGCTTCCTGGGGGCTTTCTGCGAGGAGCGCATCGTGCCCATGGTTACGTAGCTGTTTCGCAGTGTCGTTGATATATCTGCCGTCATCGACCAGCAGCGCTCGCATATTGCCTGCTATCTAGGTTTGTATTTGGGCACGAAGAGCAAGAGGCGGGCTCCTTCGCCGGGAGCAGACATGACACGTAAGTCGCCACCCAGCGTGCGTGCCCTTTTACAAACGGCGTACAGGGCAGTCGCCTCATTGTCGAGCGTGTCGGGTAATAAGCCATCGCCCTGGTCGCTAACTTCAAGGAATAACACGTCTGACTCCTCACGGAAAACTACATGAGCCGGTGCACGGCCATATGCCTTCGCATTGTCGAGTAGCACAGCGGTTGCGTTGGCAATAAGCTCGCCAACTTGCTGAGGCACGAAACCCACGCCGACAGGGATGTCCTTTACAACCTCGAACCCGGGTTCGATCATCTCAACAGCATTACGCACTGCACGAAGAACGTTGACATCCTTCTGTGCAACAGTGAGCTTGTTATGCTCTTCGCGAATAAATTTTCTAAGCGCATCTAGCCGTGGGCGAATCTGGTCATACTCCCCCCGCGCAACAAAGCCATCAATTGCGCGGGCGGCACCGGCTACCTCGCCATGCAGCAGCTCACCCTGATCCTGGTAGGCTTTATCCAAAATAGTCGCCTGCGTGCGGGCCGCAGCCATGCAGATGCGCTTAATCTCCTTGCCCCCGAAGAACATAATTAGCACATACATGCCGGAGAGTCCAACGGAAATGATGTTGGCGCTGTTCAAGGTCCCGTTGATCAGGAAGATAATTGCTGCTGGCCAGAGAATGACGGCCGCGAGCGTGAGGATCTCGATATAGCGGCGCTGCCACTGCTTTCCGGAGAAGCCCCAGGGATAGAGCGCAAATACCACCATGGGCCCCAGCGGATAACCGCACATCTGGACACACGCCGGGATGGAGCCATAGTCACCTGGGGCAACTAGGTAGGCCACCAGGACAGGCATTGCGAGTGTGGCGCTGATCCAGATGGCACCCCACGGTGGCCCCAAGCTGAACGGGCCGGTTCGCTCATGCCGTGCCCACAGGGCCAGCAAGGCGTGGATGGCCGCTAACCCGATCAGCAGGGCACGGCCTTGCGACGAAATTTGATCAAGAACCACACTGGTAGTGATAGCCAAGACCTGGGCAGCAACAGCGTACCACTCTCGGTCCTGGATGAGTTGCTTGGCAACGTCCTCAGCCGTGTCCTCGTTGAGCGGCACTCGCTCGGGAGCAAGATCGGATGCAGGTCCGGCGCCCGCTTCTTGATCCATAAAGCAATGCATACTAGCAGACGGTGTCAAGGACAAGCGCCCAGACGCAAGGCCACCCTTTGGGGCAGTCTCTCGTACGACCCAATCGCCCTTACCGACAGCGAGGGCGAGCTTAGATGGAACGAGAGGAGTTGATCATGGCTCGTCGTGCCCTCACCAGCATGGCTACAGATGGTAGTGGCGCTTGCTACCTAGCGCGCATGCAGGCACGGCACCCCAGCGCTGGGTGAGGCGAACGATTGGCAGCGACCGCTCTCATCGCAGGAAACGTCGCAAGGTTCCGCTGAAAATCGTCAGTGCCAGGAAGATCGTAAATCCATGGCCAACTGCGGGTATAAGGACCGTCTGGACGCCCGGGGGCTGGCTCTTGTCGACTGGCACGCGGCGATCGTAAAGCCCATGTACGGAGACGATCTTCTGTCGAAAGGATGAGTTCGCCAGGCTCAACAGCACGTCGGCCTCGGCGACAGCCGCCGACAAGAAGTCATTTGTCGGATGACCCTTGGGTCGCAGTGGCGAGGCCACGGTGACAATCTGCCGGACGGACGGCCGCGCAGCAAGCAGGTTGACAGCCGCAGTGCCGCCAGCACTCACACCTATCACGTGAAGATGATCCGTCGGCAGCGTATCTACGTGCCGCAGTAGCCGACCCTGCTTCTCAACTAAATCCTCATCTTCCGTATTCCAGCCGAATACGTGGATATGAGCCGTGTACCCAAAAAACCGCCATATCGGGACTGATAGGCGATAGAGCCATGCACGGTCGCCGAGTCCCGGAATGAAGAGAATGTGTGGTCGAGTCATAGATGTCTGTTCCCATTGATCAGTATAACTCAATAGCACCATTCGCGTGCGTCCCGGCATTTCTCCAGCAAGCCCGCGAATTTACGGAGTTCGCCGGAAGTGTTACTTGGACGGTGGCCACGATGTTCTATTGGGCCGAAATAGCGGTGAATGTTGTCGGTGACACGGACGAGTGGAGTCGTCCAGATGCCGGTACGTTGTTCATCGGAGATCACCGTGATCGGTTCGAGTTCGCGCCGCTCCTGGCGACGTGGGGCAACCACGGCCGCGATAATGTGCACCTCGTCGCCAAGCCTTTCTCGATGAACGCTCGAATCATCCGCTCGTTGGGGCGGCATGTCGAGGACTTGGTGCTGCCTGTAACCCCTGGCACGCTCGCCATCGACCGTCCCGACATCTGGAACCGGGATATCGGATGGCGGTTCAAACTCGGCAACCACCTACCGACCCGCAGCGACATCGCCACAGCAAATGCTAGGACAATCGAGCGGGCTGCCGAGCTACTCTGCTCTGGTCATATCGTCAATATCTTCCCGGCTGGCGGGGTCATGGATGCCGCAAGGCGGCCCTGGCAACGCGGCCTCGGACGGATCATCAAGTCACTGCCCGTGGAACATCTGAGCGATACCCGTGCGGTCCTGTATCGGTTCGACGACTTCTCACCGCTACGACTCCTCCGGTCGCTGGTGCAGTACAGCCACGGCGTAACACCGGAGCCATACGAGCTAACCCTACGAATCGGACCACAGGGCAGCCTACCGGAACTTCTCGGGGGAGTTGACGCCATACGCCACTTCGATGCCGACGACATTACAGGCCGCTTGCAGCGGCTTTTTGTCCGACGGTTCAGGAAAGGACGCTTGAGCAAATAGGTAACCATAGCAAGCGGTACGGATTCGACAGGAGGTCTCAAATGAGTTTTCTTAACCGCCCTGCCCGTAACGAAATTGACCTCGTCCGCGGGCGGCAGGTTATGACGCGGCGGCCCATTCCGCCCGCCATTCGTGCAGCCACGGAAAAGGGTGTGGCTATCGAGCAGGGCCGCGCTATCGTGCAGTCCGAGCGGATTCGGGGCTTCGAGCGCGTTGCTTCCGAGGGCATGCACGCGGTCGGCAGTTTGTCCCGCGAGGAAGCGTTTTGGAGTCGTCACGCGCCGCACGCTGCGGCTCGGTTCCAGGCCATTGCCGATATTGCGGCTATGGCTATCGCTGACATCGTGTCGGAAGCGGGGCGCGACTGAGTATGGCCGAGAACAAGCTACACAAGTCGGCGCTCATCCTCAGTCTGGTGGCCGTTGGCTGCCTGCTCGTGGTCGGTCTGCTGCTCACCTGGACGGCGGCGCTGGCCGTGACGCTCGTCGAGTTGCTGCTGTGGCTCGGCTACTGGTTGGCCGCTGAACGATTGTCCAGTGACCGTGAGCGTATCGAGCGGGAGCGCGCCGCGCTGGATGCCGAGTGGGACGCCCTTGACCGCACGCGGCGGGTCCGGGATGTGTACTACAACGCGCGGAACGCCATGCGGGACGAGGCCCAGCGGTACTGGCCGAACGACCCCGACCAGCGGAGCCAGCAGTGAGCACGTCCAAGGCAGGCCCGGAGGTCTGGCGCGGAGAGCGCCAGGCCACGGGCCGGACTCCGGCCGGCAGCAAGACGCCACCTCCACCAACGAGCCGGCCTGCTGGGCTGGTGGCCGGTATCGAGCACCAACAGGTCGAACGTGACCGGCTACTCAGCCTGTGCCGCCAGCTCCGAGCACAGCACCGCTGCCCCGAACGGTGCGTGTTCACGGGCGAGCTGCGGCGGGGTGGGCTGGCTGCGTTCGATGAGTTGGGCAGGTGAGCAGGGCTATGGGCGGCTATGTACCGGATCCAGGGCGAGGCCGTGTTGCTCGGGGCCTCGTGTTGTTCGCCGTGTTCATTGTGGCGGGGCAGGCGGTGTTCGATGCCATTTACTCGTCGCTTGCCCCATTACTTCCGCTCTGCCTGGTGGGCTTGGTCTTGCTCATGTTGCTTGGTTGGCTACGGTCGCGGCGGAGCCGGCGATGACTGTTACCCAGACGTTTGTTTGGCGTCTATTCAGCGGTCGACGTCTACCAATCGCTGTTGTGGGATGCACGCCGAAGTCTTAACAGAACAGGACTACACCTGCATAGTGGATTTGGGCGGGCGCGTTTTCCGCGCTACCGAACGTCCGTTGTGCACAAATGTGTGAGGTACATGATTCGCCTGCAGTAACAGGCGCTCGTTCACGACGTACCCGATTTCGGGACCACGGCGATCACTACAACTGGAAACTGCTTGTGATGTTCAAGCAGGTGTGGTTCGTGTTGGCCAAAATCGGGACGACCCACGTAGTTCTAAACGAAGGGAGGAAACGAGATGGCAGACAAACCATATGACGAAACGGTGGACGTCACCGGCGAGGAGCGCTCGCATCCGGCCTATCGGCTGTTGGCACGGGCCATGTTGACACTCGCCCGATTGAAGGGCAGCCGAGAAACCGGCGACGAGCCAGCAGATCAAGCTGAGGGGAAAGACCCGGAGGCCGGCAATGGCTGACCTCGCATGGTTCGAGCTCTACCCGCCACGGGAGCTGGTTCTGGCGGATGTGGCCAGGTTCGTGCGGGTGCTGGCGACTCGGTCGCGTGTGGGGCCGTTCAAGTACACGCCACCCGTGGTGTTCGAGCTGCGGATCCAGCACAAGCGGCTGCACTGGCTCATGGGATTAGACCGACTGTTGACCGGCAATCTGCCGGGGCAGCTGCTGGCCCAACTGCCCCGGCTCGGCCTGGTGCAACGCGCCGAGGTGTCCCGGCCGTGCCTGGAACGGGCCAGCAACGTTCGGGTTGTCGGTATGGCCCGTCCGCTGCGGTTGGACGTGGCCGCTGACGTGAGCGCCGGCCTGTTCAGTGCCCTGACCGCGCTCGGCAAGGACGAGGCCGCCGTTATTCAGTGGGTGGTGGGGCCTTCGCGGGGCCGCAAGGTCGCGCCAGTGCCCTTTGACCTGGCTGAAGTGTTGGGCTTCAAGCCGCCAACACCGCCCGAGCCCGGCCAGCAGGAGGCCTGGAAGCGCAAAGTCCAGGAGCCGTTGTTCGCAGTTCGGGGACGTATCGGCGCCACGACCGCCTCGCTGCGGAAAACCCGCGCTGTGATCTACAGCCTGGCCGGCATCTTGCAGTTGGCGAACGCCCCACACACCGAGCTGCGGGTCAGCCATCCCCGGCGGGGCCGGGCTCGCGCGCTGGATGTGGTCTATCGGCCGGGTGCCACCTGGTCGGCCGTGATCAACGGTGCGGAACTGGCGTCACTGCTCGGCTGGCCCGTGGATGGTGCAGAGCCACCGGCCGGCACAGGTAGCCAGCTCAACCGGGTCCCGAAACGCTTGCTGGTGCTACCAGACGCAGCAGACCAACGCAGCAGTCGGATCGTGGGTGAGAGCCTGCATCCGGCCGACCGAAACCAGCGGGCTGCTATGCCGCTGTCCACGATGAAGCACCACACCTTCGTGACTGGTGTCACGGGTGCCGGCAAGAGCACCCTGCTTGCGAACTGGGTCCTGGCCGATGCCCAGGCTGGCTACGGCGTGACCGTCCTGGAACCGCGCGGGGATCTCATTGAGGAAATCATCGCCCGGCTGCCTGATCATCGTCGGGATGATCTCGTGGTGGTGGAGCCGGCCGACGATGACCAGGTTGGCTTCAACCCGCTGTCCGGCCCGCTGCACGAAGCCGAACGGCGGGCCGACGAACTGGTGAGCCTGTTTCACGAGTTGTACGGCCCGGCCATCGGGCCGCGTAGCGCCGACGTCCTCCTGCATAGCTTGCTGACCGCTGCTCGCCTGGACGACGGCAGCCTTGCTGATGTCCCGGTACTACTGGGCAATGCCGGCTTCCGGCGCAAGGTCGTCGCCCGAGTCAGTGACCCGCTGGTGCTCGGGCCGTGGTGGGCATGGTTCGAGAGCCGCTCGGACAGCGAACGCCAGCAGATAGTTATGCCGGTCTTGAACAAGCTCCGGGCGTTCCTGTCCCGCCGATCAATCCGTCGGATGCTCGGCCAGGCTCGGCCGAAGTTCTCGCTGGATGAGCTGTTCATGAAGCGGCCCCGGGTGGTCTTGATCAATCTCAATCGAGGCGTGGTCGGCAAGGAGGTCTGCCGGCTGCTGGGTGCGCTCTGGCTGTCGAGCATCTGGAACGCTGCTCAGCGCCGGGCCACCTTGCCGCAGACCAGGCGGTTCCCGGTCAGCTTGGTGGTTGACGAGTTTCAGGATTTTCTTGGCGCGCTTGACTTCGGCGAGGTGCTGGCTCAGAGCCGGGCGCTGTCCATGCCGGTCACAGCGGTCACCCAGCACTTGGCGGCGCTCAGTCCGGCCGTGCAGGCCGCGGTGGCCGCGAATGCTCGATCACGTCTGGCCTTCCGGCCGTCCCCGAAGGACATCAAAGCACTGGCCGAGTTGTTCGGGCCGCCGGTCACGCCGGCGGACTTGGAACGCCTCGGCGCATTCCAGGCGTGTGCCCGCTTACTCGTCGACCGGGCCATGACTCCGCCGTTCGAAGTCCGCACGCTGGCGCTGCCGCCAGGGACGGCTGACGTGACAGCGCTACGCCAGGCCAGCAGAGATCGCAATGCTGTCAACGGCGTCGAATTGGACAAGCGGCTAACGGCGCGGTGGCGCGGCGAGACCGACACACCGGACGGGCCGGTCGGCGTGAAGCGGCGGAGGCCGTCATGAGCACCCCGGTAGTTCGCGCTGTCGCCTCATGGCCTACCGGTCGGCCTACCGCTCGTGTTGCCAGCACCCCTGCCCTGACCTCTGTGGACGCCGCGCAAACACCGGCGAGTGTTGTGCCATTGGAGGTATTCCAATGACCCTCCGTGGCGGGCGGGGTCGCGTGGCGGCGGTCAAGGCGCGGCTCGGGAATCGTGACGTAGCGGTACTGCAATCCCTTGACCGGTGTCGGCTGCTGCGTGGTGACCAGTTGCAGCGGTTGCATGTGGCTGAGGGGTCGCCTCTCACTCAATCCCGTCGTACCCGAAGCCTGCTCAAACGCTTGCATGAGCTTGGTCTGGTCGTGCGGCTTCCGCGGATCGTGGGCGGTGTGCGCGCTGGTTCGAGCGGTCACATCTACGGCTTGTCAGGGCTGGGACAGGCGGTGCTCGACGTGGCCGGCACTTTTGGCCGGCGTCGACGAAGCGTGTGGGACACCAAACCGTACTTTCAAGATCATGTGCTGGCGGTGGCCGAGCTGTACGTCCGGCTGGTTGAGCTAAGTCGCGCCGGCCAGTGCGAACTGCTGGCCTTTGACGGCGAACCTGCCTGCTGGCGGCGGTTCATCGGCAGCGGCGGCGAGACGATCACGCTTAAACCCGACGCGTACGTGCGGGTCGGCGTTGGCGAGTTCGAGGGCAGCGCCTTCGTCGAGATGGATATGGCCAGCGAGAGTCTGCCCACGATCCAGCGCAAGTGTCAGGCGTTCACCGCCTACTGGCGCACCGGGATGGAACAACACCGTGAGGGCGTGTTCCCGCTCGTGCTCTGGCTCGTCCCGGATACCCAGCGACTGGGCCGCCTGCGCGAAGTCATCGGGCGGCTGGCTGCGGATGTCCAGGCGCTGTTCAAAGTCGCCCTGCACCACGACGGCCCAGCTGTCCTCACCGCCATCCCGAAAGGAGGTGCGGCATGAGCACCCATTGTGGCTTGCCGCGCAACCAGGTGCTCGTCGGAGACGCACGCTCACGGCTGATCGAGTTGCCTGACGCCAGTGTGGACTGCGTCGTCACCAGTCCGCCGTACTTCGCGCTGCGCGACTACGGCACGTCCGGGCAGCTTGGGTTGGAGGACTCCATAGGGGAATGGGTAGCCGACCTGCGCGCCATCTGCCGTGAGCTGGCGCGCGTGCTGAAACCGAGCGGCGGCTTCTGGCTCAACCTCGGTGACAGCTACAGCCACCACCCACGCGAGGGCGCTCCGAAGAAGAGCTTGCTGCTCGGGCCGCACCGAGTGGCGCTGGCGCTCGTCGCTGACGGCTGGCTGCTACGCAACCACGTGATCTGGGCCAAGACCAATCCCATGCCGTCCAACGTCACCGACCGGCTGAGCAACACATACGAGACCGTCTTCTTCTTCACCCGCGCCCCCCGCTACCACTTTGACCTCGGCGCTATCCGGGAACCGCACCGCGACGACCGGGCCCATGCCGGCCGGAACCGCAACCAGGAGGACACCTACCCGCCGCGCGGCGTGCTGCCTCGAGGTGCTCGGGCCCAGGACAGCAACAGCGGGCTGGCCAAGCTCAAGGACGCCGGCCTGGTGGGGCATCCACTCGGCAAGAACCCGGGCGATGTCTGGGCCATGGGGCACGGGGCCTTCCATGGCGACCACTTCGCCAGCTTCCCGACCAGGCTCGTTGAGCGGCCGCTCACCGCCACCTGCCCGGAACGGGTCTGCGTGACCTGCGGCCTGGCCTGGCAGCGTGCCCGGCAACGACTCGGCGGACGGCTGCTCGCCATTGGGCACCTGAAGCCGGACTGCACGTGCCAGGCCGACTGGCAACCGGGCGTCGTACTCGACCCCTTCATGGGAACCGGCACGGTCGCCCTGGTGGCGGAACAGCACGGGCGGGACTGGCTCGGAATTGAGATCAATCCGCGGTTCGCGGCCATGGCTGAACAGCGCGTCCAGGCCTGGCGCAAGAAGCAAGGTGAGAAAAGTAAGAAAGGAGGGAAACACGACCATGGAACAACATAATGCAGGAGGTGAACACCAACCACCACACTATCCTTTGCCCGACAGCCAGGACGAAGCTGGGCGATCGGAATTGGCTCGCGAAGTTGATGTGGCCATTGAAAACGCCCGTCTGCTCGAACAGTCGATTGACGACCTGACTGCCAAGCGCATCGCCGCAGATATTCAGCCCGGCAGTGGCGCACTCTACGACTTCGCTACGACCGGCCAAATATCTGAAGACATCTACACCGAACTAGAGGTCGCCCGTGAAGTCCTGGCGGAAGCCGCTCATACCTGGGTAGCCGCCCTGGAGGACTACTGCCTCGGCTCGGGTGAGCGCGGTGTCGTCGCAAGCTGGGCTGACCTTGACAACACGCGGCCAACCGACGAACAACGTATCTACCACGGCATCACCGAGGCACTATGCGAGCAGCGGCCCATTGACCACGGCACCGCCCGGACCATCGCCGCCCAGTTGCACGGCGGGCAGGCATCCGCCTTGTCCGCCTTGGCGTCAACCGGAGCAATTACTGACGGCTTGCAAGCTGAATTAGAGAATTGGCGACAGCATGAGGATACGCCGATCACAATCGAGCCGTGGCTGGATGCCTTGGATGAATACATCACAAGCCGGACAGACAACCTGGACCCTATCGCAGGCTGGCACACATTATGGGCACCTCAGCCCGAGCGCGGCGAGGAAGACGCCGATAATGCCGAGACCGAGCGGCCGCCCTACGGGACGACCGGCGATGTGGGCAGGGCCGCTTCTGGGGCTGTTGTCGAACAGCCTCGCGACAACCTGAGAGATATTCCTAAACTCGAAACATATGCTGACTGCGACGGTTACGGCTGGGTCGAACGTTTGCCCGCCGGTTGGCATGCCGTTCCCTCGTGGGGCCTGTACGGCTGGGACTTGGCCCGCTGGCCGTACAGCATCGTCGCCATATACGACAACTCAGACACCGAGTCGTACGCCTTCGGTATCTACACCGAAGGTGACATCGCGGTCATGCGACTGCCCTCACGTGAGACGTTGCACGAGGCTGTAGATGACCTGGCGGAGTGGTACTGGCGCAATGGTGTTGCTCTTGGGCCAGATGACATGCCCACGGTTCAGGGATTATTACCTCATCACTGCGGGCCGTTCAGCTTGGCGAGGCTGACGAAGTGGGAACGGGAGCAGGACCGGCTCCACGGGCACTAAAAAATAATCTGGAAACGCGACATGGAACAACTTCATACATACATAGAGCACGCCGCCTCGGAGCCCGCCTTGCCGGAGCAACAGCGGGCACCGCCTTGCATGTTGTCACCAATCGGTCTTGGCAACCTCGCCACACGCTCGCAGATCACGTTCAGCCCGCTACCGGAATACGAACCACCACTTGAACCGGCACTGCAACCTGACCTAGCGCTGCCGTCATCGGCCGACCTCCCGAACCTTCCCAAGCCCGACTCGTTCCAACTGGCGCTTGACCTGCAATGGGCGCGCGAGCACCGACTGGAGGTGCCTGAGGTACGCATCCAGCCGGCCGAGTTCCAAACCACTCACTGGTTGCTCACGGCCGTGGTCGAGGTCCTGGACCAGCGACGGCCACTGACGCAGGTCCAGCACCACGTCGACACACAAGTGTTCGCAGCCCTGGAAACCAGGCTGAAAACACGCGCTCATACAGCGCACACGATCCATCTGCAATCGGTGCATGCCTGTCAGCCGGTTGCCGGCGTCATCGAAGCCTGCGGCGTCATCAATTATGGGCAGTCGGTGCGAGCTCTGGCGGCCAGATTAGAAGCCAGGAAGAAGCGATGGCTGTGCACCGTACTGCGGTTCGCATGAACTGACCGAATCGAGGGTAGGCGCTCCTGGCTTGGCAGCACGAATAAACAGCGAGAAAATACCCCAGTAAAGGAGGTGGCAACAAGCCACGTAATGCAAGAAGGAGGGACACATGACCAATCAGGAAAATGTGAAAGAGGCCCGCGGTAGCCAGCCGCGTCGGGCTGTTTGCTACATACGAGTGGCCCGTACGCACGAGGGCTCGACGGCAGCAGTCGAGCGCCAGCGGGAAGCGTGCGAACGCAAGGCGCGGGAACTCGGTGTCACGGACACAGACATCTACGTTGACACCGGCGCAGGCAGCCGCATAGGGCGTCAACCCGCGCTGCGAGCCATGTTGGACCGGCTGGAGTCTGACGCCCACATATCATGCGTGATCACCTACGACCATGCCCGTCTGAGCCGCAACAGCGAGGAGTACCGGCAGATCATCCGGGCATTGGACGCCGTGGGCGTTCGCTTGGTCACCGTCGACGGCTCTGGCGGGCCCGGCTATCAGAAGTTCATGCGCACCATCACCGAGGTAATGGCCGACCTCACGGTCCAGCACCAACGCAGTGCCCGCCGCGCGGAGGAGGTGTCCTCATGGTGAACCGAGACGACCTCCCCACCTACGACGCGGTGGAACAGGGCGTTGCGGCTGACATCCTTCAGAGGGGTGAGAACCGCAGCCGCGCGAACCGCTACAAGGGCACGGTAGGTGCGCTCGCCGAACGGCTCAACGGCGACCGCAGCATCGACGGCGTGTTCAAGCCTCCGGTATGCGCGCCGGGTAACGATAACGCCGTCATCTACCTGCGAGTCAGCAGCGAGGAACAGGCCAAGAAGGGTGGCACGGCAGAGGGCTACTCCATTCCCTACCAGCGCGATGCCTGCCGCGCCAAAGCGACCAGCATGGGCCTGGTCGTCGTCGAGGAGTACGTGGACGCCGGGCAATCGGCGAAGTCGGCCAAACGTCCCCGGCTTCAAGCGATGCTGCGTGAGCTGGCGTCCAAGCAGGTCCGCTACGTTATCGTGCACAAAATCGACCGACTCGCCCGCAACAAGCGCGACGACTTCCTCATCAACGAGGCCATCCGCGAGGCCGGGGCCTGCCTCGTCTCGGTCGTCGATCTGGTCGACGACACACCACAAGGCAAGTTCAACTACACCATCCAAGCCGGACTGGCCCAGCTCTACGTCGACAACCTGGCCGTTGAGGTCATGAAGGGCATGAACAAGAAAGCCGACGCCGGCGGCACCCCCTACCGCGCGCCCATTGGCTACCTGAACAAGCGCCGGATCGAAGGCGTGGCCGACATCCGCTGGGTCGAGATCGATCCCGAGCGCGGGCCGCTCATCACCTGGGCGTTCGAGGAGTACGCCACCGGCGACTGGTCACTCTCCCGACTCCGTGACGCACTCACCAACAAGGGCCTCACCACCCGGCCTACACCCAAGCGGGCAGCCAAGGCCATCAGCCTCAACGGCCTGCACAAGATCCTCACCAACCCGTACTACGCCGGACTCCTGCCGTGGCAGGGTGCCTACCACGAGGGCGCGCACGAGCCGCTCATCTCCGTGGACACGTGGCTCCAAGTCCAAGATGTACTCCACGCCCACGACACCTCGGGCGAGAAGCACCGCGTCCACCATCAGTACCTTAAGGGCTCGATCTTCTGCAACAGCTGCGGCAGCCGGTTCATCTTCAGCCGCAACACCGGCCGGGGCGGCACGTATGACTACTTCATCTGCAACGGCAAACGATTCAAGAACCCGCGCTGCACCCGGCGGGCCCTGCGGGTTGAAGTCGTCGAAGCAGGCGTCGAAGTCTTCTACGAGCGCTTCGAGGTCTCATCACAGCGGGTCGCCGCGATCCGCCAGGCCATCCACACCGAACTCGCCAGCCAGCGCGAGCAAGCCGCCTTGGACAGCGCCCGGGCCAGCAGGCGACTCAACGAGGCTCGGGACCAGCGCCAGAAGCTGTTGGAAGCGCATTACGCAGGAGCCGTCCCCCGGGATCTGCTCAAGAGCGAGATGGACCGCTTGACTCGGGAGATCGCCACAGCAGAGCGGGAGCAGCAGAGCGCAACCGCCTCAGTGAGCGAGTTGGAGACGCAGCTGGAACGCGCACTGGCCGTGGCCGGACAGTGCGCCACGGTCTACCAGGAGGGCACCCCGGCAGTCCGCCGCATGCTGAACCAAGGCTTCTTCACCAAGCTGTACATCGGCGAAGATGGAGACGTAGAACGGGCCGAGCTGACCGAACCGTTCGCCCAGGTGCTCAGCCGAACATCGGAAGGAACGGCTCAACAGGTCGTGCAAATTGCCACCGAAGTCGACCAGCCAGAGCACACCGACATGATCGGCGACGAAGGTCACACCTCGGTCCAGGTCTCTGTCACGCACCAGGCAGGAGCGTCCCGCTCCAACCTGGTACTGACCTGCACCATCCGGCAATCTGATCTTGAAAAACAACAGGACCGGCTGACGCCGGTCCTGGGTTTGAACGTGCATGGTTTGGTGGGCGATGAGGGATTCGAACCCCCGACATCTTCGGTGTAAACGAAGCGCTCTAGCCAGCTGAGCTAATCGCCCCCAATGCAGTAATACCAGCGTATTGTACGATAAAAGCCGATAATCTACAAGGCGAAGTATGGTATAAATGTCTAGGATGAGCAAAGCACTAAACCATAAGGCTCCTCAGGCAGAACTACCGCTCAAAGACATTGCAAAGTACTTGACTAAATATACGTCCGCCTATCGCCAGGAATATGCACGATTAATTGCCTCACCGCCACGAGGCGCTGGATTTCCGGATATTGTAACATCGCCTTATCTCAAAAAGAGTAACTTGACAGTATTCATCGCACAAAATGGGACTGTATTAGTAGACCAAACGGAACCGGCGGGCCAATGGTATGTCGCAGGCGGGCCAGCCTTAATGGTCGATTTTCCTGATACACGTGTACCGGAGAGCATACAAAGCTTTTTCCGTTCGGAAGGCCTGTTAGAAAAAAACATTGGTATATACCGTCTTGTTTTTCCTAAGTGGGTGAGGCCGGAAATGTTCTGGGAGGGGGTAATACCTCCGGCAGTTGAGCAGTTACGCACTTCCACCTCTGGTGGTTCTTGCTTCAGTATCATGAGAATCAATTTGAGCCTAGAGGATTTAATTGCACAACTAACATTTGGTGCCTTCGGCCCTATTATAGACGTGCATCTACCCTCTCATAACACAAATCTATGGCAGCCGATGGTCGTACGGGAATTGGGATTTATCACAGCAGATCGGAAGCATCGTAGGTTTTTGAGCTATGCCGAATTCCTCCGTCATAACGAGGTATCCGCTTGGGATCCAAGGAGCGTCTGGGCGCGCGCAAAACTCGACGCACAGAGAGATCTTGCATATGCGATTAGCGCACCTGAGCCGAGAGGCGCATCGTTTTCAATCGGAGGCAATCAGCACGAGATATCACATGAATTATTCAAAAATAAATTTAACGATCGACTCGCCAAACTTGAGAAGGCAATAGTAGCATTCGAAGAGCTCCTTAAGAAAGATCCCGGAGATGATGAACGAAACTACCAGGAGTTCTTGGAAAAACATCCTTTACTCTTAGATATTTACGGGCAGGTTATTCCAAGGCCAAGATTCGTGTACCCTGAAGGCGTTTCACCCCTGGGTAAAAAATACGTTGAGCCCGACTTTGTGGTGTGTAGGCCATTTGATAACTATCGCATAATAGAGATTGAGCGACCTTCAAAAAAACTTGCAACAAAAACTGGGCAAGCTCGAGCAGAAGTTACGCAGGCGTCATTCCAGATCGCTGAATTCTTAGACTATGTGCGAGAACATCACGAACATGCATCTGTAAAGTCTAAATTTCCGGGTATCCATCGCTCCGTGAGTGCCACTATTATCATCAGCAGGGCCACCGAAGAGAGCTTAGGGGGAAGGGTCGATATTAAGCGGCACATGCAGCTTTTGAAGCAACAACTAGGAGTTAACGAACTACTTACCTATGATGATCTTTTAGCTCAAGCGAAAGCGGCGCTACAACAGTTAGCAGGGATCGCGCCTAGCGCCTCCTAGCCTAATCTTAAGTAAAAAGACCAGCCTCGAGATCGAACTGGTCTTTTTACTCTGGTGCGGACGAGAGGACTTGAACCTCCACGGGTTGCCCCACTACCACCTCAAAGTAGCGCGTCTACCAATTCCGCCACGTCCGCATGCCGGGTAAACTAACTCTGGTATCTTACGCTAT
>Ga0075366_10000041_pt1 | contig 45335 bp, 44 predicted proteins | sample EndMethybrTD3031_FD_72351 | JGI IMG/M metagenome (GOLD analysis project Ga0075366, IMG submission 72351) | Populus endosphere microbial communities from Tennessee, USA - Endosphere MetaG P. TD hybrid TD303-1 | ecosystem: Host-associated > Plants > Roots > Endosphere | place: USA: Tennessee...
ATTACGCATACATGAAATTTGTCGGCAGGATAATCAAGCGTTAACGCGTTTGCCGCAGAATTTAATAAAATGTCATCTTCTTTATAGGCGCAGATGTAGATAACAAATTTGCTTAATGAAGTAGCAACGGGGGGATACTTTATAGGCACCAGTTTCCCTAAAACCGAGAATATAAAAAGGTACAGGCAATATATCCCCAGGTATATAAAAGCCGCCCACATGATTACCGAAGCAACAAACTTAATGATCTCCATTATTTTTAGGTTTTATACTTTTACTGTGTTTTAATAAAAAGGTTGCGTTATTATTGATTTATCGCTTTAAGCTTTAGCTCTAAATTTAATGCCAAAAGCTTTTCTATCTCAACAACCCGGTGTTCCCAGGTATTTTCGGCAGCCACTGCAAGCCTTTTTTGCTGCAACTCAGGTGAGTCATTTAATGCATCGTTTATGGCGATGGTAAATTCTTGGGCAGTTTTACAATATGCAACCGTATCCTTTGTAAATTCTTTTAAATCGGTATTAAAGTTGGATGATACGGTTGGCTTGCCCGAACCAAGATATTCAAAAAGCTTTAAGGGGAAGATAGAACTGCTTACCTCATCTTTTTTGAACGGAATAATGGCTACATCAAAACCTTTTAAAACCGACGGCATTTGCTCATAAGGTACTGCTCCTGTTAAAAAAGCATTGGGCCGTTCAAATACCGACATATCGGCGTATTTATTATCCACCGGGCCTACAAATGCGAAATTTTTGTCGGGGTTTTGGTCTATTAATTCTTTGAGCAGGTTATAATCAACCCGCCGTTCAATATTCCCGAAGTATCCTATTATTGGTTTGGCAATGGCCGATAGCACGTCCGCGACAGGCAATTCTGCGTCCAGCGCTTTTTGGCTGTGCTTAATGTTTGCCGCGTTTGGAACAAGGTGTGTATTTGGGTTCAGTTTAAGCTTTTTGTTTGTTAGCTCTTTACTGGTGCAAATTACCAGGTCAACGTTTTTGACAACAATATCTTCAGATATTAAACCATGCCTGGTTTGGTAAACTTCTATCAGCGGATCGACGCAGTGGTAAACCGTGAGCAATGGTTTTATTAAATTATGAAAGTTGGGGTAGGTGTAGTTGTACGAGTTGATGTAAATGTAATCGGTGATGTTGAATTGTTTTATTACTTTTTTTAATCGCGAGGCAACTATCAATTCATTCATTCTTACAGCCATGCGATATATTTTCCCCTCGGGCAACATATTAATGGATGGCACCGGAGGGCAAATCACTATTTTAAGGTTGGGTATCTCTGTTTCAATAATGGCATCGGAAGATGAAAAGAAGTGGGGTTTTCTGATTTTGAAAGCGGGCGTATTTTTATACTGCATATAATCCCTCCAGGTAAAGGGCCTGTCTACGTAGTATACGTTATTGTTTTTGGCCAGGTACTTTGCCAGGGTATAGTTTGTTGATTCCAGGCGGCCATCAAATTGCATCTGCGAAAATATAATGATATTACGGTTGCTAAGCTCCATATTACCTGTTCCTGATTTTTTTATATGCCGTGCCGACAAGTTGGTTCAATTCCAGATATCCTAAATAAAACATGTCCCTAACAGAAAATTGTAAGTGCTTTTTAAGGGACCAGTAACCAAATATCGCCCCCGAAAAAAAAGTAAAAATTGATGCTATGGCCACACCATATAAATTATGGAAAATGAATATCCCGGCAAAATCGGCAATTACATTGATGGTTAACATAATAAAAACCTTTATCATATTTAATTGCGGTTTGCCAATGATGTCCAACGTTATCCCAAAAAACCTGTCAATAGGCAGCAGCATTACAAAACACATAAATATCCTAAAAATGTTGCCCGCATCAGAGTGTTTATAATCTGCGCCGAACAATAAACCGATAATTATGTCGGCCAATAAAAAGGAGGCTATAGCTACAGGTATCAGGGCGAGAGTAAGCATGCCTGCATACTTTTTCATAATGTAGGCTACATGCTTTTTGTCGTTTTGATGTACCGAGGCCGACATAACAGGCAATGCCGTGGCGATGAAGGCCCTTAAAGGGATCTCAAATATTTCCATCAGCCTTTGCGGAATATAATATACGCCCAATAATTGGGGTGGGAACATCATTTTAATGATAATGGTATCTGAACTGCGCAGCAAATAGGAGCTGATTGATGTGCCAACGCTGTATTTACCAAAATGCGCCATCTCTTTTATTGATGCCCAGCTTTTACTGCCAATTGTTTTTATTTTTGCCCAGCCGGTAAAAATTGCAATTAAGCTGCTGATAATACAATTTAAACAATAGCAATAAATTGAATTTTGTAAACTGATGTGACCGGATACAATCAGCAATAATATAAAAAGAAAAAAGCCGCCCTGGTTAATTAACTGTATCAAAAACAGCCTGTCAAAACGCTGCCCGGCCTGTAATAACCAGGTGGTTATGGTAGTTGGAAGCGAACATAGGTAAACAACACCAAGCCATTTTGTGATTAGGAACATATTGGGGCTTGTGCCGGTGTACGAAAGAAAAACAAACAACAATAAATTACCTAATCCAAAAGTAACTACTATAATTAAGCCAATATACCAGGCCGATCCTGCTATGTTTGCCGCCCTTTCGGGGCTGGCGCCGGCATAGTATTTTATAAGTGATGTTTGCAAAAAACCGGTCCTGAACGTATCGGCAAGATTAAATACAACAAGGAAAAATATATAATCGCCAAAATCGGGTTTAGATAGATGGCGTGCCATTAAACCCAGGATGGCCATACCCAAAACCGGCATTATAGCGTTGCTTGCTAACGAAAGTGTATGCTTATTAATAAGCTTTTGTATAAACCGCATGCTTTGTTTTGTTACGCCTTTTCCCAACAATTTGTTGTGAAATTGTATCTTTTTATAACCCTTGCCGGGTTGCCAACCGCTACCGAATAACCGGGTATATCTTTTGTAATTACACTGCCTGCGCCTATTATAGCATGCTTGCCGATAGTAACCCCCGCGGTAACCACACAATTGGCCCCAATCCAAACATTATCATGAATGATTATAGGTTTGGTAACTACTTTTTGTACCCGCGGCGGAAGTGTTACATCCTCGTAACCGTGGTTTAAGCCCGAAATAACAATGTTTTGCGCCAGCATTACATAATTGCCCATAGTAACCGGGCCAATAATAACGTTGCTGATGCCGATGCCGCAATTGTTGCCTATAATTACGTCGCCTACACCATTGTTGATGGTTGCGAAGTCTTCTATAATGCTTTTGCTGCCTAACGAGAATTTGTTGAACGGAAAAACATCCAGCCGTGCATAATACCTTACAACAGCCCCCTTGCCGCGCGGATAATAAAATGGCGTAACAAACCAACGCACCCAGCGCCTTGGCCTTGATTCGCCGGTGGGGATCAGCATCCAATGGACTAATTTTTTTAACCCGGGGTTGGTTTTTATGGTGGTTATTATGGACATCGGCTCAATTTAATTCTGTTAATGCTGTTGTACCTGTGTTATTACCGGTTGCTGCCGGGGCGTTTTGTTGTTGCAGGTCTAACCGCATGCAGGCAACGATAATGGCAATGGATAAGTAAAAAATAATGTTTGAGGGATATTGTACAATGGCCTGCTGTGGAAAATTACCTATGTTAAAGGCGAATACAACCAATACCATAGCCATACAATAATTTTTAAGCCTGGGGTTTTTTATCAGGAAAAAGAAATTAATGCCGTTTTTTAACACCACAAAAAACAAGGTACAGAACAAGAAGAGGCCTATATAGCCCATCTCGACGGCCACGCGTACATACCCACTATCGGGCGGAAATTTGGCCAGCATAGAATTAGGAGCAAAGCGTCGCCCCCAAACGCCCACCGACCCAAGCCCGCCACCTATGGGATGCGATAATATGTATGGCTTTATTTTTCGTTGATTTTCGGCCCGCACATTATACGATGCATCTTTAGATGGGCTAAAAGCGGATTGAAACCTTTTTATTGCCGGGTTTGAGGTGGGCATTACAATCAGAACAACAAGCATTAAGCCGGCAATAAGGGTTCCTATAAGCACCTTACGGTTAAAATTCAATACCGCCAAAATAAGTAACGAAGCCGGCAACAAAACATAGGCAGCCCTGGTGCCCGAATAAAGCATCACCGTAAGGAAAAATATAGCCATGCAGCCCAGGATTATTTTTTTACGGATATCTATATTACTCATCATAAGCGCGATACAAAGCAAAGCGCCGATAACCATATTGTAGGAGAATGTCACCGGATCTGAAAAGATGCCCGATTTGCGCATATGGCCGTTTATAAACAACAAACTCACCCGTTGCGGATCGGAGTACAGCCATTTTTTTTCGAAGGATAAATAACCAAACTTTTCCTGTTGAAATGCCGAGAGCGCCGCGATTACATCAAGCAGGAGCCAGAGTTTAAACAGGTATTTTATAAAGCTAACCGTGCGGATGTGATAAACAAACACAAAGTACATAAGCATTATAAAGCCAACTGTACGTACTGTATAAATCCAGGCCAGTACCGATGCCGCGGATGGGTTGGCCACCTCGAGCATGTTGTAGGCCAGCCACAGTATAATTAAAACACTGATAGGGTTTTTAAAATAACTCCAGTCGTTTTCGCTTTTTTGTTTGAGAAAAAAGCCCAAAATAAGCAGATAGGTTATGGCATCCAGCAAAGTACCTATGGGTACCTGGGCGGGCAAAAATTCCGAAATGTAGTTGATGAAAAATGAGGCGACTATAAGTATCGTAATCCCAAATTTGGGATAGGCAACGATGCCAACCAAAATGGGTACACCTACAGTAATGGCCATAATGGCACCTGCTCCAATAATGCCAAGCTTGTAAATTACAACGCTTACAAACAAAGCGGCAAGCACTAAAAAAACAAGCACCAAAGGATTTGAAAATTTCTGGATTAACAGTTTTTTTCCAAAAGTTTCATTTGCTTCGGTATAGTTAGTTGTTTCGCGCTGCATCTGCCAAGGCCAAATATTTACAAAAACAAAATTTTAATTGCCCATATAAAAACGCCGATGAAGGCTATTGCAATAGCCGCTTTGCGCGACTTGTTTTGAAGCGGTGTTAAATCTTTAAACGGGTCTGGCTTTGCTTCAATAGGGTCTATTCTCATAATACTAAAGCTAAATTACCCGGATTAAATAAACGGGTAAACCTGTTTACAGGGTTACTTGCTCTTTTTACTTGCAGTTGTTTTATTAAGTACCCAACCGCCAAATTTGCTACCCAGGGTTTTTAAAAATACCAGGTGGGGTTTCTGCGCATTGCTTAACTCCTTATTTGCCTCAAAAACGGCAACGGTTTTATTGGCAAATAATAACCATTCCTTTGATTTATTTAAGGCTGTCAGCGGGGCCGTATCAATAATGATAATATCATATTTCGACCTTAAATCGTCAAAGCGTGTTTTAATAAACGCTTCATCTGCAATTTCAAGCAGTGTAATATCACCTCCATGGTTACCCAGTGTCACTGCTACGCTACTATTTATATCAAGATTGTTCAACGGGTTGTTTTTAAAATAATCCTCTAAAAACAACTCAGGGTGCAGTGCATTTGTTAAATCAGGCCGTTCGAAATTTCCGTCAATCAATAATACTTTTTTATTGATCATGGCGTAGGAGTAAGCCAGGCTTGCCGCAAAAAGTGTTTTGCCTTCATGCGGGCTTAAACTGGTAACAGCTACTATTTTTTCTCCGCGTAATTCCTGGTCAATTTCAAATCTGACTGATCGCAACAAATCTTTATATTGCTGCATTTTATCGCGATTTTCAATATCCCAGAGTTTTTTAATATCAAGGTCGGTACCAGGTATCCTGTTCAGATAGCCCAGCAGCGGCAATTGCGTTTTATTAACCAGTTCGGCCGGTTCCTTTATTGTATTATCAAAATAAAACATCAGGAACAATACAAATACACAACCAAAAAGCGTTACCACAACACTTATAACTATCAGCAGCATTTTTTTGGATGGCTGCGGGGCCTCGGGTTCGGCTTTCTCCACCTGTATCAGTTCGATGTTGAAATTTGACTTAAGGTTAGTGGCATTGTATTTATTCAGCACGTCAAGGTATTCCTGGCTGGCAATATTGATGTCAAAATCGTATGTTTTTACCTTGGCATCAAACGGCACCAGGCTTGCAAATTTGGCGTTCAGCTTGGCCAATTCGGTATTAATAGATTGCAGGCCATATTTGGCCAGGTCGCGTGCTATTTCAAGACCCAGTTTTTGTTTAACCAATTCGTCTTTATGAGTAAGCGGATTAGTAACATATTGGTCTGACGAGAGATTTATTTGCGCCGATAATGATTTTTGAAGCGAATCAAGAGCGGGTTTATATTTAGGATCGTAGTTGCTGCGGATATACCTGTTTTGAGTAGTATGAAGTTCATCCTGGGTTGTGGTAATGGCCTGGTTAATTTTGCTCGATACCGACTCAAAATATCTTCTGTCGCCCGGATCAAATTTGCTATCAATCTTTTTTAGCGTTCCGTCATATGAGGCAATTTCTTTTTCGGCATCCTGTTTTTTATCGCTATAGCTAATGATCTGGCTAAAAACAGCCCTCGACTGTTCTTCAAGGTTTATTATCCCGTTATCTATTTTGTATTGTTGTAGCTGTGCCGTTTTTTCGCGCAGGGCGTTCCTTTTTTGAACCAGTAAATCGGATAAAAATGAAACGGCGTTTGATTGGTTTTTCTTTACCGCCTGGGTATAATAGTTAATAAACTGGGTACATAATATATTAACCACATCTGCAGATAATTGCGGGTTGGCCGAATCATAAGTTATTGTTATAAAATCGCTATCCTCGTCTCTATAAATAATCAGTTCCTTGCGCAAGGATGCATCATCATATTTCATCGAATGCAACAGGTCATTCATAACAAGTTCCTGTTTGTTATAAAGCTGTAGCGGTTCAAAGTGATTGAATTTGTATTCAAAAAACTTTAATGCGGCGTCGCGCTCGTATTCGGCCATTTCTGCAAGCATTTTGCTTGGTTTACTGTAGGGGTATGCCGGATATTTAAGGTCATGTATAATTAGCGAGTAAGATACCTGGCTAACTATCCGCTTAAGCTTCATGATAGCCATCAGGTTGCTAAATTCGCTGAATGCTTGTTGTGCCTGCATGCTTGCGTTCGCGTCTTTATCAAGCAGGTGCCGCGATGCATCAATTATTCCAGTAGCAATTTGTGCGTGTGAAATATAGGTGTCGGGCAATTTTTTAACCAAAAAAAATGTACCTATACCTGCTATAAGCGGTATAAAAATGAGTACTAACCGGTATTTTTTTAATAATTTAAAAAAAAAGCTTAACTCCATCTTTATTTTACGTCTTCCAGTTTAATTCCTAATAGTTCTTCCAGGTTTGTTTTGGCCGTCCAGGTAGCTAATTCTGCCTGCAACATAAACGCGTTTTGATTATAATAAGTGGTCAATTGCTCATTATATATCTGGAATGTGGTTTCTCCCTTTTGAAATGCGTATTTAAGTTGCTTAACAGCGGTACCCGCATCGGTAACAGCGCCTGAGCGGAGCCTTAATTCGGCCATGGCGGCCAAATAAGTAAAATAGCTTTTTTTTACCTGCGCTTCAAGGCTAAGCATATACTCGGCTTGCTGATACTGTGCTATTTTAACGGACTCGCTTGCAATGTTGGTATTGGATGGGTTTCTGAGCAACTGGCCTATATTAAGCGTTATAGCTAACTGGTAGCCTTTAAATATGCTGGGCTTGGCCTGGTTAATTAAATTTTGAGGACTGTAAATGTAAGAGGCTGTTAATCCATCCAGCCATGCAAATTTTGTTTGATTATAAGTACTGCGTGCTATTTTAACCTGGCTTTGTCTTGATTTAACTTCCGGATAGTTCTTTTTAGCTATAGCTATAAGCTTATCCATGTATGTCATGTTTACAGTGTTTATAAAAGTTTCCTGAGCGTATAACTGCCTGGAAAACAGCGTAACGGTTAGCAACAAACACGCAACCTTTATATTTATGTTCATTAATTTATACTTTTTCTTTTTGAAACAGGGCAGGCACAGTCCCTATAATAATCCGTAAATCTAACCAAATAGAATACTTTTGCGCATAAAAGTTATCCAGTTTCTTTCTCTCCCTTTCAGACATGTCTTCTTTTCCCCGTTTACTTATTTGCCACAGGCCGGTAAGCCCCGCAGGGCCCAGGAACCTCATTGACCATTCGTTAGATGTCAGCATTTCGGCCTCATACACAGGCAATGGCCGGTTGCCTACTACAGACATATCGCCCCTGAGGATGTTGAAAAGCTGGGGCAGCTCGTCAAGGCTGGAGTTACGTAAAAAGTTGCCAAGCCGGGTAATACGCGGGTCGTTTTTTATTTTAACAAATGCAGCTTTGCTTGCTCCGCCTTCATTGGCATATTGGTTGCTCTCGGTAGATAGCTTGGCCAGCAGCTGATCGGCATCGGTGCGCATCGATCTGAACTTATAAAAATCAAACACCTTGTATCCCGTACCAACACGCTTGCTTTTGTAAAATACCGGCCCTTTTGAATCTAATTTAATAGCAATAGCTACAAGCAGGTAAATTGGCGACAGGAAAAAAAGCATTGAACAGGATATAAACAGGTCGATAAGCCGTTTCCCGAAAGGCATTTTGTAAGTAGTATCAACTTCTTTTGAAAGTTCGAGCAGCTTGGGTTTGATCAGTTTAAAAGTTACCAGGAAGTTAAGCCGTTCGCGCAGATCGTCAACAGAAAAAGGAACGCTATAAAAGTCATGTACCCTTAATTGAAGCGCTTTTTGCTTAAGGCTTTTATCGTTTTGGGTTGATAGCAATACGATGATAGACCCGTTGAGCAAAAAGCTCCTTTTTATGGACTCTACCAGTGCAAAGCATTTGCCTTCGGCATCAACTTCCATCAGGATGATATCAGGAACGGTTAATATAGATTGCTCACCCAAATAAATGTCAAGTTGGGTAATGGTGTCGTTACAAACGAGGTTAAAATTATTAAGGCCGCTTAATATAAGGTCTTTTAATTCCAACCCCGCATAAGCGATCCTGATGTGCGAACCGGAATTTTCGTTCCAATCAGACGTTTGATGATTCATAAACTTGTAGAAGTTGGTTAATTGCTGATTTAAGTTCCGTCGGTTTAAAAGGCTTGTGCATATAGCCGTCAATTTTAAAAGGCATGTTGCTCACCTGCTCATCCAGGTCATGTGCTGCGGATAGCAAAAGCACTGGGATATCGCGGTAAAAACCACTTATTTTAACATTTTTAGCGAACGACTGTCCGTCAAAATACGGCATCTGAAGGTCAGACAGGATGAGGTCGGGAAGGTGACCTTCTTCCAGCCAGCTAAAAGCTTCAATGCCGTTGTTTTTAACAATGCAATTGTAATCTTTTGAAAGGATAAAACTGAGTAACTTTAATATGCTTAAATCGTCATCGACAATTAGTAACGTTTTCTTCATATGGTTAATTTGGAAATCGGCGTTAAAGCGTTTAAAACATGTAAACTAATAATTGCAGGGGCCGGCCAGACTTTAATTATATACAAATTCCTATTTTTTTTTAATGATTTTCAAAATAATCGGGTATACGTTAAAAACAGGTTCAGAGTTTTGTTTTTGCCTGATATTCCTAAAAAAACCACAATGGTTAACCAGTTTACACGCTCTTGGGCAATTACTGTACCGAAAATACGGATAAAAAAATTACCATAGGCACCAATGGCGTTTTTATTTGCCAACAAGTCTTTTACTTATATCGTTCGTGTTAATAAAGACGTCGCCATGGTTTTCCTTTAAGCCGAGTTGGCATCACCTGATCGGCAATTGAGGAATTTATTCCCGGTTATGAAGATCGCGGGTAAAACGGGAAAATTTTTTCCTGATGTGACCATTTAAGGATATGCGTAGGTAGTGATATTTTATCCGCATATTTTATATTTTTGACAGTAATCAGCATTAACAGGCAGTGAATAGGGTTAAAAAAAATAAACATATAATTATGTATGGCGGTTCACTGGCTGTACTGCTATTTTTAATGAAATGGTTGGAATACCGGTTTGTCTTAATAGCTCATGCATTCGAGATTTATATTGGCGCCATCGCTATTGTGTTTACTTCGCTTGGCATCTGGCTGGCGCTGAAGTTAAGTTCGCCAAAAGTTAAAACGATACAGGTTGAAAAAGAGGTTTATATTTATACAGCTGATAAATTTGTTTTAAATGAAGCCATTTTAGCCCAGCTTAATTTAAGCAAACGCGAGATGGAGGTGTTGCAGTTAATGGCCGATGGCTTAAGTAACCAGGAGATTGCCGCCCGGTTATTTTTATCGTTAAACACGGTTAAAACACATTCGTCGCGTTTGTTTGAAAAGCTGGAAGTTGAACGCCGCACCCAGGCGGTTGATAAAGGTAAAAAGTTGGGTATCATTACCTGATGGACATTGATACTTTAGGGTGATTTAAGTAAATCACCCTAAAGTATGACCGCATTGCAAACCCAAAGGCCCAAATTTGTATCATACTTAAAAACTTAAAACAATGAAAAAAAATGTAATCACCTTTGGATTAATTGCAGGTGCGATAGTATCCGGCCTGATGGCTATAACCATGACAATGTGTTATGCCAACGGGCATTCCAATGGCAGCATGTACCTGGGATATGCTACCATGCTTATTGCTTTCTCCATGATATTTGTGGCCGTTAAAAACTACCGGGATAAATATAACGGCGGCGAGATAACTTTTGGAAAGGGATTTATGATAGGGTTTTATATCTCGTTGATAGCATCTACCTGTTATGTTATTGCCTGGCTGATTATTTATTACAACTTTATGCCCGATTTTATGGACAAGTACGCAACGCAGGTGCTTGCCGAAGCCAAAGCAGGCGGTGCAACCGCAAAAGAATTGAGCGAGGAGACTGCTAAAATGGATTCATATAAGCAAATGTATAAGAACCCCGTTTTTATAATCTTATTTACCTACATGGAAATATTGCCTGTAGGCTTAATTATAGCGGTTATCGCTTCATTAATATTAAAAAAGAAACCGAATAATAATGTAGTGATTACGGGTTAAGTCTGAAGTCTTAAGTACTAAGCCCGAAGTCATAAGCCGGTGTTTCTTTTTTCGACTTAATACTTCGGGCTTCAGACTTTGGACTTAGTATCATTTAGCTTCTTCAATAACCGACAGGATATTGCCCGCCGGGTCATTAAACCAGGCTATGGTAGGGCCGCCTGCTGTAAAAATGCCCTTTTCGTTGGTTTTAAAATTTTCTTCGTTGTAAACTATAAATTTAACGCCGCGGGCTGTAAGTTCATCTACAGCTTTTTCTACATCAGGCACCGGGAAGTTAAGTATGGTAAAAGTGGCAGGCTGATGATTGGGCTTTGGATAAATTACAATGGGATTACCACCCAAAATTTCCAGGTGTAATATTCCCGGCATGTCGGTGTCGTCCTTTACTTCAAGGCCTAATGTTTTACCGTAAAACTCCTTTGCTTTCCCGATGTCATTTACCGAAAAGCCGCTGAATGCTTTGCTTTCTTTTAACATGATATTCTCCTTTTATGTTATGATAACCTATTATTACAATTACTGATGGCGGATTTTGTTTGCGTATTAAACTAATCCGTCAGTACTTCGGCGCGATAGCCTAAGCGTTGTAAAAAAAGGATCATCGTATGGGCGCATATTGCTCCGTGGTTGCATTGCACCCGCAGTATGTTATCGCAATCGTCCAGGTCGAAATTTGCACGGTAACCGGCAAAGCTCTTGTGGATTTCGGTTAATAACACTTTGGCGTATTTACGCCTGTTTACATTGGTTTTAAAAACTTCTACCGTCATAACAGTTCGATTTTTTAATCCGTGTGTATGTATTGTTTATTTTGCCGTGAATAACGGCGCGTATTTTTCACGTTGTGTATAAGCCAGGAATAATACACCTGCCAGCAAAGGTATAACCATGGTAAGGCCCGATGGCGATAAAAATGCATTCACTAAAACAATATTTACCATTACCGGGAATAAAACTACTAAAGCCAGCGCAACATACCTGCCAAATAGTAATAGCAGCGCGCAAACCAGTTCGGTTATTTTTATAAGCAGCATTAAATAACCTGAGGCTTCCAATCCGTCGTTAAAAATTTTCATATTGCCTGTTACCGGAGGCATCGTAAAAGCGTGGAAATAAACCATGGCGAAATAGGTTACCGATGCAAATAAAAACATCAGAGCTACCAGTGTACGTACAATAATTACAGCGATTTTCATAAAATTTTGTTTTTTTAGTGTGATTGGTTATTATTCAGTTGATTTTAACTGATTGAATTTTTAGGTGATCTTATTTGTTTTGGCGCTCATAACCCTCAACGTTATTGTGGGCGGTTAGGTGAATAGCTTACCATCCATGAGATGCCGAATTTATCGGTAAACCATCCAAAAAGGTCGCCCCACTCGGCCATGGCAAGGGGAACCATCACATGGCCGCCTGCAGATAGCGCCGCAAATAGGGTTTCGGCTTCTTCCTTACTATCAGCGTTGATTGAGACATGATAGTTATTACCTTGTTTGTAACCCATGCCCATTTCACCAATACTATCGGTAGCCATCAGGATGTTTTTGCCTATGGGCAAGGCAATGTGCATTAGCTTGTCTTTGTCCGCTTCGGCTACGTTTTCAGACCCCCCCGGCGAATCTTTAAAACGTATCACGGCCAAAAACTCGCCGCCAAATACTGATTTGTAAAAGTTAAAAGCTTCTTCGGTTGTACCGGGGAGATTCAAATAAGGATTAATTGTTGCCATGGTAGCTGAGGTTTTAATTGATAATAATGTGTTGATTTATAATGTAAATCTACAGTCATTAAATATAAACCAAAAGGGTGTAATACGACAATTAAAGGGTATAATTATGACACAAAATTACCTTCCGGAAATAAACCTGTACAGGTAAGGTGCTTTATGCGCGCCGCCGGTAAATTTTTTTGCTGTGCGCTCCAATATGCCCAGGCTTAGCATCTTACGCTGAAAGGCTGCCCTGATGAGTTTCTTGTTCAGGATAGTTTCGTACAGGCTTTGCAAATCGCCCATGGTAAAATCATCGGTGAGCAGGTTAAAGCCTATCAGTTTCTGATCCAGATTGGCGCGCAGGGTTTCTAAAGCTTTTTGGATGATAAGCCGGTGATCCTGCATCAGCACAGGCAAATCATCAAGGCCGTACCAATCGCAGCTATCCGAAATACTATCGGGGGTAGGGATAGCCTTCGTAAAATCTACCAGCGCGTAATATCCTATAGATACAAAACGCTTCAACAGCCAATGATCGGCAGGGGGGATCTTGCCACTTACAGACATAATCTTTTTCAGTGGCTCCGGGTCATGCCGGCTTCTATCGCCAAAAACATAAAACTGGTCAAGGAAGATGTTTTTTAGGCCCGTCCGATCAAATAATACGCGTCGTGCTGCCTCGTTCACATCTTCATAATTATGAATAAAACCACCAGGCAAGGCATACAAACCGGTATTTTTATAGGCAAGCAACAAAACTTTAAGCTGTTTATCATGAAAGCCAAAAATTACCGCGTCAATAGCCAGGCCGGGCAAATAGCCTTCGCCTTTTGCATCAGCTTCCTGTTTTTTGAATTCGTTATTGTTAGCAGGCATATTATATATTGTAGCAATTAACAAAAAAATTTGTTAGCTGCGCAAAATTAATTATTATTGTAACATAATGATACAATAACATATCTAATGTTTGTATTAATTCTCAAAACCAATTATAAACCACATGAGGAAACCATTTTTAGCAGTATTGCTGCTGGTGCAGCTAACTACCATTAAGGTAATTGCACAAACAAACCAGGTGACTGTTGAGAACGGCACCCTGGAAGGCATAAAAGAGGCCGGTTCGCCCGTAACTATTTTTAAGGGCATTCCGTTTGCGCAGCCGCCCGTGGGCGATTTGCGTTGGAAAGAGCCGCAACCTGCCAAAAACTGGACAGGCGTTTTAAAGGCCGATCATTTTGCCGGCAGCCCCATGCAGAAGCCAGTTTTTGGCGATATGAATTTCAGGTCATCGGGCACGAGCGAGGATTGCCTTTACCTTAATGTTTGGACGCCTGCCAAAACCATGAAGGAAAAACTACCCGTACTGGTTTATTTTTATGGTGGCGGCTTAGTTGCCGGTGATGGGTCTGAATCCCGTTACGATGGCGAAAGCATGGCCAAACGGGGAATTGTAGCATTAACTGTGAATTACCGTTTGGGTATATTTGGGTTCTTTTCGCATCCGGAGCTAACAGCCGAATCGCCAAATCATTCATCGGGCAATTACGGCTACCTTGACCAGCATGCCGCTTTGGAATGGGTAAAGAAGAACATTGCCAAGTTTGGCGGCGATCCTGACCATGTTACCATAGCAGGCGAATCGGCCGGGTCGATCTCGGTATCGATACAAATGGCATCCCCTTTATCCAAAAACTTAATCAACGCCGCGATAGGAGAGAGCGGTGCAGGCATTAAGCCAACTTTAAATTCTATCCCATTGGCTGACGCCGAAAAGAACGGGGTGAAATTTGCCGAAAATATGAAAGCCGGATCTATAGCTGCTTTAAGGGCTTTACCTGCTGCCGATTTGTTAAATGCTGCCTACAGCCCAAGCGCAACTCCGAACACACCAACTATTGATGGCTATCTGCTGCCAAAATCACTGCCTGAAATTTTTGAGGCGGGCGAGCAGGCAAAAATTCCAATCCTGGTGGGATGGAACTCTGCCGAAGTGCCTTACCAGTTTGTAATGCGTGCCGATGCGCCAACACTGGATAATTACAAAAAAGCATTAAATACTTTGTATGGCGACAAAGCCGGCGAAGTAATGAAACTTTATCCTGCTTCGACAGATGCAGAAGTGATCAAATCGGCAACAGCCTTATCAAGCGACCGCTTTATTGTGTACAGTACCTGGAAATGGGCCGACCTGCAAATTAAAACCGGCGGTAAACCAGTTTATCGTTACTGCTTTTCGCGCATCCGCCCGGCAATGACGGCACAAATGGGCAACGCGGCCCCGGGCCTTGCGGGTGGTGTTGTAAAAAATAACGCAGGTATGGCCATGCCAAAAATGCCTGCAGCCGTTGGCGCCTCTCACGCTTCCGAAATTGAATATGCCATGGGCAACCTTGCGAGCAATAAAGTTTACGCCTGGACGCCTGACGACTATAAAGTATCAGAAACCATGGAGAGTTATTTTGCCAACTTTATAAAACATTACAATCCAAACAGGGCCGGCCTACCAAAATGGGATGCCAACACAGGCAAAAGCCCGGTTAAATTTATGGACATTGATATAAAAAGCGAACAGAAAGCCGAAAGCGACAGGGATAGGTACTTGTTCCTGGATAAAGAATATATGAAGTAAGATTTTTTTTTACGGGGTGATTTGATTGTCCTGGTTGCTGTAAAGTAACCGGGACTTTTTTTGATCTTATCTTTTGCTGAATGCTATTTTAATACCCATCAGCACGAAAACTACCGCCGAAAATTTATTAAGCCAAACACTAAATAAAGGCTGTTTTTTTAACCGGCCGGATAATGAGCCGGCAAAAAAGGTGAGCACCGCAAACCAGGCTAAACCCATTAAAGCGTAAGTTGTACCAAGCAAAACAAATGGCAGGGCATTGTGAATTTGTGCCGGATGGATAAATTGTGGGAAAAATGCCAGGAAAAATATGGCAACTTTTGGATTAAGGGTATTGGTTAATACTGCGGATAAATAAGTTTTACGCACAGGCTCTGATATTATCGCCACATCCTGTTTTAAAATATCCTCTTTGGAAACAAATTTGCTAATGCCAAGATAAACCAGGTAGGCCGCGCCGGCATATTTTACAAAGCTGAAAGCCATTGCCGATTGTGATAATATTAACGACAAACCAAAGGCAGCCAACGTAGTATGTACAAGCACTCCCGTAGTGATACCCAACGTTGCATAAACGCCGGCCTTTTTACCCTGGGCTATTGATTTGTTTAGCACGAAGATGGTATCGATTCCGGGAGAAATAATAAAAAGGAAAGAGGTTACCAGGAATGTGCTGAAATTTATAATGCCCATAACTGCAAAAATAAAACATTATGATAAACTCGCATTGCAGTAAGCTTTGAGCTTTTGTTAATTTTACCGAATGGACACATTTGCCGATAGGATCATCGCATTTAACCAACAACTGGAATATACAGGAATGCTGCCGGCGGGGATAAGCATCATGAACCCGTTTAGGGATAATAATTTTGCACTGGATGTATCTACGCAGTTTTACAATAAGTATTACAGCGATAACCATCCCCGCCATTTAATACTGGGTATTAACCCGGGCAGGTTTGGCTCGGGTATGACAGGTGTTTCCTTTACCGATCCAAAACGGATGATTGGTAAATGCGGCATACCATATACCGGGCCAATTACGCATGAACCCTCATCAGAATATGTGTATGATATGATTGACGCCTTTGGCGGTATAGCCACGTTTTATCAGCAGTTTTATATCCACTCGGTTTGCCCGCTGGGCTTTACCATAACCGGCCCAAAGGGTAACGAGATAAATTATAATTACTATGATACGCCCGAACTTACCAAGGCGGTATACCCCTTCATCGTAGAAAATATTCAAAAACAAATAGACCTGGGCTTTGCAACCGATGTATGTTTTTGCTTTGGTACCGGCAAAAATGAAAGTTTTTTACGTAAACTGAATGATGAACACCGTTTTTTTAAGCAAGTGGTAGCGTTGGAGCACCCACGTTTTATTATGCAGTACAAGTCAAAAACAAAGCAGGATTATATAGACAAATACTTACGGGCGTTTAATGAGGTTGTTATTCCTTAAAAAAGTTATTTGCTGCTGATATCTCGTTTATGATCGTCAAACTCTTTGCCGGTGGCATGATAATCTCTTATCATCCGGGCCAGCTGTTTCAGCTCAAAGTCGGCCAGCTCGGAGCTTCCCGAATAGTGGTACCCCGGTTCTGTATCATCCAAAAAGATGGCGCCCAGGTATCCTTTATCAAATGTTTTGGGGCTATCTATGTCCCTGTATAATTTATAGGTGCCATTATTGTTTTCGTCAGCCTTATTAGTATCTGCCGGATCGACGGCAATAATAATGTGAGTGCCGTCTTCTTTATTAATTCCAAATGTTACGCCGCTTATTATCATAAACAATGGAACAGGCCTGCAGTAAAAATGTTTGAACAGGCATGATTGCACAAAAACACTAATCAATTTGTTTTTTCGAAACTTCTTTAAGTAAATTAAAAAGTTTTGATATGTTTATAAAATAATTGAAATCGGCAGCCGGGTGACATAAAAAGCAACGTTTATCATAACTTTGTTAAGTAGCGGTATAATTGGCGGTAGCTTATTTCAGGAAGATATTACTCAAAACACAAACTATCAATGATAGCTTTTTTACGCAAAAGTGCCGGTATTAAGCTGGCAATCTTATTTTCATTTGTATGGTTAAACGCAAACGCGCAGGATGCCGCTAAATTTCCGCTGATACCATATCCCGCCAAATTAATAGCCGGTAAAGGAGCATTTGTGACGACAACACGAGTGGCAGTATTTGGCGCTCCTGAATTTAAACAGGAAACCAAAGATTTGACAGCATTGCTGGAGAAGGCCTTAGGCAAAAAATTAGCATTGAGCAGCAGCTATGGCGTGCCAACAATAAATATTATTAAAAACGACGATGTAAAATCGCCCGAAGGGTATCAACTTGTAATAGCGCCAAACAAAATCCAGATTTCAGCAAGCAGTGGCGCCGGTGTTTTTCATGCTGTAGAAACCATCCGGCAGTTGTTACCGGTATCTGTAGAAAAAGGTATTACCAGTAAAAAGTTGGTTTTGCCGGTACTAACCATCCAGGACGAACCGGCTTATGAGTGGCGCGGTATGCACCTGGACGTATCCCGTCATTTCTTCTCCATCAGCTATCTAAAAAAGTTTATCGACAGGATGGCGCTTTATAAAATGAACAAGCTGCACCTGCACTTAACCGACGACCAGGGCTGGCGCATCGAAATAAAAAAATACCCTAGACTAACCGAAGAGGGGGCCTGGCGTACATTCAACGACCAGGATTCGTTGTGCATGAAACTTTCAAAAGACAACCCCGATTTTGCGATCGATCAGCGGCATATCATCCACCGCGATGGAAAGACGCTTTATGGCGGTTTTTATACCCAGCAGGAGATGAAGGGCGTGGTAGCCTATGCCGCGGCAAAACACATAGATATTATTCCCGAAATTGATATGCCCGGCCACATGATGGCGGCTATCAATTCATACCCGTTTTTAACCTGTAATGGCGAGAATAAATGGGGAACGCTGTTCACCATACCTATTTGCCCTTGTAACGAAACAACTTTTGAGTTTGCCCAAAACGTGTTTACCGAAATTATGGACATTTTCCCATCCCAATACATTCACATTGGCGGCGATGAGGTTGACCGTACTGACTGGGGGAAATCTGATGCTTGTAAGGCTTTAATGGAGAAGGAAGGAATAAAAGACCTGGCAGCCCTGCAAAGCTATTTTATTAACCGGATGGAAAAGTTTTTTAACTCCAAAGGCCGCAAATTAATAGGATGGGATGAGATTATTGAAGGCGGCATCAGCCCTACAGCTATAGTGATGTACTGGCGCGGATGGGTACCTAATGCGCCTGTTGAAGCAGTAAAAAACGGCAATACGGTGATCATGACGCCCGGCGAGCCGTTATATTTTGATAGCCAGCCCGATCAGTATTCGGTTGACAGGGTATATCATTTTAACCCAATCCCCAAAGTACTAAATGCGCAGGAAGCTAAATCGATTGTCGGCGCCCAGGCTAACATCTGGTCGGAGCGGATCCCATCAGAGCGGCGTGCCGATTATATGGCCATGCCCCGGATGACAGCCCTTGCCGAAATGCTTTGGACAAACCAGCCCGATAAGTATAATTTTTACCTGCAACGCCTGGTACAGCAATATAAAAGGATGGATGCCATGAACATTAACTATCGCCTGCCCGATCTGCCCGGCATGCTTAATCAATATGTATTTACCGATAAGGGCAAGTTATCCGTTGCAGCGCCTTTGCCAGGCTTAACCATTCATTACACTACCAACGGAAGCTTGCCAACTGCCCAATCGCCTGTATTGCCATCGCCATTAATTATTGCCAAACCTCAATTGATTAAGGTTGCAGCATTTACATCGAACGGTACCCGTGGCGATGTTTATAACCTGAATTATACCCAGCAACAAATGCTTGGCCCGGTTAAAATAGCACCGCCCAAGCCCGGGTTGGCTTGTACGTATTACAAGGCCTACTTTAAAGCTACAACTTTTATGAAAGATGCTAAAGTTGATAGTACATTTACCACAGATAAAATTGAAGTACCTGCTACCGTAAAAGCGCCGTCATTCGGTATCAGCTATAAAGGTTATATTGATGTGCCCGCCGATGGCATTTACAGTTTTTACCTCACTTGTGATGATGGCGGCGTGTTAAAAATCGGCCCCAATACAGTTGTGGATAACGACGGAAACCACTCTGCCCAGGAACGTAGCGGGCAGGTTGCCTTAAAAATGGGCGCACACCCATTCCAACTGGATTTTATTGAAGGCGGCGGCGGCTTTAAGCTGGGTTTAAAATATAGCTTTAATGGATCTGCCCCGCAGGATGTGCCGGCAGCTTGGTTTAAAAATTAAGATTTTTTTATGAAAAAATTTACAGGCATTGTTGTATTGTTATTGGCCATAGGCCTAAAAGGTTTTAGCCAGGCGCCAAAGCCTTACGGGTCGTTACCAACAAAAGGGCAGCTGAACTGGCAGGAAATGGGCATGTATTGCATTATCCATTATGGTGTTGATGTTTATACCGATAAGGAGTGGGGCTATGGCGATGAAGATCCTAAGCTTATCAACCCATCGCAATTTAGCGCCCTGCAAATTGTTGGCGCTGCCAAAGCCGGCGGTTTTAAAGGGGTTGTGGTAGTTGCCAAGCACCATGATGGTTTTTGCCTTTGGCCTACCAAAACAACCGAACACAATATATCTAAAAGCCCATATAAAAACGGTAAAGGCGATATTTTGAAAGAGTACCGCGAAGCTTGCGATAAATTAGGGATGCAACTGGGGGTATACTGCTCGCCCTGGGACAGGAACAATCCTAATTATGGTACCGATGAATATATTAAAATATACCGTGAACAACTACGCGAATTATATACCAACTACGGCCCGCTGTTTGTATCCTGGCACGATGGTGCCAACGGTGGCGATGGTTATTATGGCGGCAAGCGCGAGGTAAGGCATATCGATCGGTCCACTTATTACGGTTGGGATACTACCTGGGCTATAACCCGCAAACTGCAGCCCAATGCGGTTATTTTTGGCGATGTTGGCCCCGATGTGCGTTGGGTGGGTAACGAGGAGGGCCATGCGGGCGAAACCTGCTGGGCAACCTACACACCGCATGCCCCGGTAGAGGGCAAAAAGCCGGGCAACGGCTTTGTAAAAGATTATGAAGGTACCGAAGGCACCCGCAACGGCGAATATTGGATGCCGGCCGAATGCGATGTATCCTTAAGGCCCGGCTGGTTTTACCACAAAACACAGGATGATGGTGTAAAATCGCCGTATACATTGCTTGATCTGTATTATAAAAGCGTTGGCCGGGGCGCCGCGCTTGACCTGGGCTTATCACCAGACCCGCGGGGAATAGTGAACGAGATAGATGTTAAATCGCTTACGGCATTTGGCACCCTGTTAAAACAAACATTTGCCGTTAACCTGGCAAAAGGCGCTACGGTTACCGCAAGTAATGTACGTGGCGGTAATAAATTAAGCTTTGGCCCGCAGCTTTTGTTAGATAATGACAGGTACAGTTATTGGGCAACTGATGATAAAGTAACTACACCAAGCCTGGTTATCGACCTGCATACGTCAAAAACATTTAACGTTATCCGCGTACGCGAAAATATTAAGTTAGGCCAGCGGATAGAAGCTTTTGAAGTTGACGCATTTATCAACGGCAAATGGCAGCAGATAGGGGCTGCCACCAGCATAGGTGGTAACAGGCTGATCCGTTTAACACAAAATGTTACGGCAAGTAAATTAAGGTTAAGAATAACTAAATCCCCGGTTTCCATCACGCTTAGCGACTTTGGGTTGTTTAAAGAGCCGGTGCATTTAACCTCACCTAAAATCACCCGTAATAAAGCGGGGCAGGTAAGCATAACCACCGAAGCCCCGGTAAGCGCCATCAGGTATACTTTAAACGGGCAGGAGCCAACTCTTAGTTCGCCGGTATATAAAGGCTCATTTTTGCTGGCCAATGGCGGCATTGTTAAAGCCCGTAGCTTTGAAGGCAATGCACAAAAAAGCGATATCGCTTTCGCATCGTTAGGCTATGCCAAAGCTGATTGGAAAGTTATTGACGCCACTATAGCAAACGACGGCGGTAACCGGGCGGAGAATGTGGTTGATGAGCACACAGGTACGCTATACAATACCTTAAGCAAAGAGGATGCTAAATTTCCGCAGCAAATAACTATTGATATGGGCACCGCCCGCCAAATTAAAGCGTTTGGATATTTGCCAAGGCAGGATAAACAGCCTGACGGCATTGTTGACCGCTACGCTTTTTATACCAGTGCCGATGGGAAAGAATGGGTGAAAGTAGCTTCGGGCGAGTTCTCGAATATTAAATCGAACCCGATAGAGCAGCCGGTTGTTTTGAGCAACTCCGTTAACGCCAGGTATTTTAAATTTGAGGCTGAACATGTTATAGCCGGCAATGGCATTACCGTAGCCGAATTGAGTGTTTATTAATAATGCATTTTATACTCGGGCTTATTTTTGTGCAGGCCTGTCATACTATCTATAAGTAACCAATGAAAAAACAGATTTTATTAGCCGGGGTGCTGACAGTTATAACAGTAAGCGCGTTTGGTCAGCGCCATGGCATTAAAAAGGCGACCGGAGTGCCGGTATCCTTCACAAAATATGTCGATCCATATATTGGCACAGGTTTTCACGGGCATGTGTTTGTTGGCGCAAACGTTCCTTTCGGCGCGGTTCAATTAGGGCCAACCAACCTTTCCGAAGGGTGGGATTGGTGCTCGGGTTACCATATTTCCGATTCAACCATCATCGGTTTTCAGCATACCCATTTAAGCGGCACCGGTATCGGCGACCTGGGCGATATTTCGTTTATGCCAACAACCGGGGCAATCAAAACTTATAAAGGCACCTTTAAAGATTTGCAAAGCGGTTATGTATCGCTATTCAGCCATAAAGATGAAGTGGTAAAGCCGGGATATTACAAAGTGAAATTAAAACGCTACAATATCGGTGTAGAGCTTACAACCAGCACAAGGGTAGGGATGCATAAATACACCTTTCCTGCGTCAAAAGACGCCCATATTGTGATTGATTTACAGGAAGGTATCGGTTGGGACAGGCCTTATGAAACCTATATTAAGCAGGAAGATAAATACACCATCAGCGGTTACCGTTTTTCAAAAGGCTGGGCGGCCGATCAGCGGATTTATTTTACCGCCGTTTTCTCAAAACCGATAGAAAAATTTACCGTTTATGACAGCACTGCCAAAGCGGGGGTTACAAAAATAAAAGGTGTAAAAGTTAAGGGCGTTATCAGCTTTGCTACCTCAAAAGGCGAGGTTGTTTACGCTAAAGTTGGTATTTCGCCAGTAAGTTCGGCCAATGCCATGCTGAATATCAAGGCCGAAATACCCGGCTGGGATTTTGCAAAAGTTGTTACCCAGGCAAACCAGGCCTGGAATGCGCAATTGGGCAAAATCACCATTAAAGCCGATTCATTGTCGATATTGAAAAAGTTTTATACCGCCTTCTATCACTCTATGGTAGCGCCATCAATATTTAACGATGTAAACGGCGAGTACTGGGGCACAGATAAAAAGGTGCATAAAAACGTTGGTTTCAACAATGTAACCACGTTTTCATTATGGGATACTTACCGGTCAAATAACCCATTATCAACAATCATCCATCCGGAGCATACCAATGATATGATAAACTCGATGCTGGCCATTTACCAGCAGCAGGGTACATTGCCAACCTGGCATTTAATGGCTAACGAAACCAATTGTATGGTAGGCTATAGCGCCGTACCTGTTGTTGCCGATGCATTGCTTAAGGGCTACAACGGTTTTGATGCCAACCTGGCTTACGAGGCCATGAAAACCACGGCCATGCAGGATGCGCGCGGGGTTAAATTTGTTAAAAAGCTGGGTTTTATCCCTGCGGATAGCACTGCCGAATCTGTTTCGATGGGTTTGGAATATGCTATTGACGATTGGTGCCTGGCACAGGTTGCCAAAAAAATGGGTAAAACTGCCGATTACGAATATTTTAGCAAACGCGGGCAGTACTATAAAAACTATTACGATCCCAAGGCCGGATTCATGCGCGGTCGCTTAGCCGATAATTCATGGCGTACTCCTTACAGTCCGTTTATTTCTATCCATGAAACCGGCGATTTTACCGAAGGCAATGGCTGGGAATATACCTTCCTGGTACCGCAGGATGTTGAAGGATTAATTAAATTGCTGGGCGGCAAAGATAAGTTTAACATTAAGCTCGACTCGTTGTTTATTGCACAGGGCGATATGGGTAAATTCAAATCACCCGACGTTTCGGGACTGATCGGTCAGTATGCCCATGGCAACGAGCCAAGTCATCCGATGGCCTATTATTATGATTACTCGGGCCAGCCCTGGAAAACAGCTGCTAAAGTACGCTATATCCTGGATGATTTTTATACCACAAAAACCGATGGTATAATAGGCAATGAAGACGTTGGCCAGATGTCGGCCTGGTATGTGCTGTCAGCCCTTGGTTTTTACCCGGTTAACCCGGCAAATGGGCTTTACGTTTTTGGCAGCCCGGTAGTTACCGAGGCAACGCTCAAACTGCAGGGAAATAAAACATTTCACATCGTTGTAAAAAACAACGGCCCTAAGAATAAGTATATCAACGCCATGAAGATAAACGGTGTAAACTATACCAAAACTTACTTTTCGCACAAAACCCTGGCATCCGGCGGCGAGCTGGAAATAATTATGGGCGATAAGCCAGGAACTGTTTGGGGTGTAGGAGAAGCTAATAAGGCGGTATCGGTGTTAAGGTAGTGGTGTTTTTGGCAAAAAAAAATCGTTAAGACAAAACCAAAATCTAATAAAATCATGGAATTATCGCTTCATATCGTCCTTGAAAAACCGACCTCAGCGGTAGCTTTTGGTTTACAAAAGGGATCGGGCAATAAATATGAAACCGTGCAAATCCAGCAAACCGACTCGGGTGACCTGCATTTTTATTTAACGGTAACCACAAAAGGGGACAGGCTAAAAGATGCTTCGCCAAGGTTTGGCGGCCCATTTATACAGGGCCCCTATATGGGCAACTTTATTTACCTGGATATCGGCACACTGGCCGGGCAGGTTAGCCCCTGGAATAGAAGGCTTAAAATTCCGATGGCCGGAATAACCTGGGAGATTATCGATCAGCTAAATGAGGATCCGGCTTTAATACTTAAAACCAACGTAGCCGGAACCGCCAAAGACGGCAGCCCCAATTGCGCTACGGTAAAGCCGTTTAATGGCTGGCAGGTAGTTTCAAAATAATCTATTGTTAAGTCAACACCATTAAGTCGGAAGTCGTAAGGCTATCTCATTTCTGTATTTACAACTTGTGACATTGGGCTGAAGAATAAGCCTCAATTTATCGATGACACAACGTTATATTTATCAAAATAAATCCGACTATGGAAATTCAACAAGAAACAACCACCGCTTTATTCATTAAAATAGCAATATCAAACTGGGAGTTGCAAAACACCCGCCTTAACGCGTTGCTGGATAAACTAACTGACGAGCAAATTGCCGGCCTTACCGCGCCAGACCGCAACAGTGGCACCTATCTTTTAGGGCATTTGACCGCGGTAAGTGACGGGCTTTTTACCTATTTAGAACTTGGCGAGCGGCTTTACCCGCAATTCGACGAAATCTTCCTGAAAAACTCCGATACCTCCGGGCTGGAAAAACCGCCTATAGCCGATATCAAAGCTGCCTGGCACAACGTAAATACCACCCTTAAACAAAAATTTGATGCTATGCAGCCCGAAGATTGGTTTACCAAACACAGCGCCATATCTGCCGAAGATTTTGCAAAAGAACCACATCGCAACAAACTGAATATCCTCGTCAACAGAACAGTTCACCAGGGCTACCATATGGGGCAACTGGCCTATTTAGTGAAAAAATAGAGTCAAGAATCAAGAGTCAAGAATCAAGACGGTTGATGTTTAATCATAAACGAAGTACATTGTTTTAAAGCAGCTTTTTTATTTTTTAAGATGTAGCTGTGAGCGGATGCCGTGTCCTCAAACGATGTTTTTTGCAGCTGTCTTGATTCTTGACTCTTTCTCCATCCTTAAAAGATGTTTTTTGCAGCTGTCTTGATTCTTGACTCTTTCCCATCCTCCTGACAATTCCATGATCTCAATTTGACAAATGGATGGTACTGTGCCCAAATAAACAGTTGTATATTTGCTTAACGCTGTTAAATGATTTAAGGCGTAAATAAGATGGCCAGTAAAGAACGTATTCAACGCTTAAAAGACGAAACCAGGATCAATATCCTGGATGCAGCTCTCCAGATTGTTAAAGAGGAGGGATGGCAGGCTTTAAGTATGCGTAAAATTGCCGATGTAATTGAATACACCGCACCTATTATCTATGAATATTACGCTAATAAAGAAGCCATATTGCTGGAACTTGCCCGCAAAGGTTACCTGTTATTAGCTAAAGACCTTAGAACAGCCCACGAACAACATGCCCTGCCCGAAAAACAACTGGAAGCAATGTGGATTGCCTATTGGAATTTTGCCTTTGCCAATAAAGAACTTTACCAGGTTATGTTTGGTGTTACTACCAATTGCTGTTGCGATGAGATCAACAAACTGGAAGAATCTGTTATGCCGTGGGATTTGTTCACCGATGTAATAGGCAAGGTAATGCGTATTGACAATCCTGAATCGGACATCATCTGCACTAAATATTACACGTTCTGGTCGGTAGTTCACGGCTTGGTGTCTATCAATTTATTAAGGCGCGGTTCATCCGACGATATTAACCGGCAGGTATTAATGGATGCCATTACAGGTATTATCAGGTCGATAAAACCCGAGTAGTTTTGCCCGTTTTATAACGACGTTAAATAATCTAACAGTGTTAAATTTAAGTAAACACAACAATAAATGACAACAACATGGATATCAATTTTTACATAGCGTTACTCAACAGTGTCAGGGCAAAAGCATCCGACACTAAAAACCCCAACGGATCTGATACAAAGCGTTAGCTCTGTTGGCAGGAAACGCGCAATAACAGGTTGCCCTCACCTAAAAAGATGCATATCAAGAACCCTTTCCCTTGGAGAGGGCGGGGTGAGGCCAAAAATCTAAAGGTTATCATTTCAATAAAAACTACACATAGTATATAGCAACAATTCAGCAATGAAAACAATTAACTCAACATATATCTACCAGCCGCAAGGCAACAAAATGAATCACAATCTATCACCCTCAAAATTAAGTATTATGAAAATCATCCCATTAGCGCTCTTAGCACTCACCTTATATGGTTGCTCGTCCAAGCCGCAAACGCAGCAGGCCCCGCCACCGCCGGCATTACCGGTTGCTGCAGTTACATCAGGAACCCAAACTACTTACCAGGAATACCCTGCATCTATTGAAGGTACTGTTAACGTAGAAGTACGCCCACAGGTAAGCGGCTCATTAGATAAAGTATTTGTTGACGAGGGCGCCTTTGTAAGCGCCGGACAGCCTATATTCAAAATAAATGAACAACCTTACCGTGCTGCCCTTAACAATGCACTGGCCAGCTTACATGCAGCCGAAGCAGCGGCAGGTAATGCCCAATTGGAAGTAGATAAATTGACCCCGTTGGTTGAAAACAAGGTAGTATCTGATTACCAGTTAAAAACTGCCAAAGCCAGCCTGCAGGTTGCCAAAGCCAATATCGAATCGGCTAAAGCGAATGTATCAACCGCGCAAATTAATTTAGGATATACCCTTATCAAGGCGCCGGTTAGCGGTTACATTGGTCGTTTGCAAAAAAAACAGGGAAGCCTTGTTTCGCCGCAGGATGCCGAAGCTTTAACCCAGTTATCTGACGTACACGATGTGCATGTTTACTTCTCATTAGGCGAAAAAGATTTTGTTGCCTTTAAAGAACAATATCCCGGTACTACACTTAAAGACAAATTGCAGCACCTGCCGGCAGTGTCGTTATTGTTAGCCGACGGCAGCGAATACGCCAAACAAGGTAAAATAGACGTGATAGACGGCCAGTTTGATAAAAACACAGGAGCTATCACCATCAGGGCAAACTTTGCCAATCCAAATGGTTTATTACGTGCCGGAAACACCGGTAAAGTACGCCTGAGTTTACAACATACCGATGCGCTGATTGTGCCCGAATCGGCTACTGTTGAAATGCAGGATAAAGTATTTGTTTTTGCCCTTGCAGATAGCAACAAAGTGAAAAAAGTACCTATCAACATTCTAGGCAAAAGCGGCGAAAATTACCTGGTTAAAGATGGCGTTAAAGTCGGCGATCAGATAGTGCTGAGCGGCATGGACCACTTAGCCGAAGGTATGGTAATAGCACCTCAAAAAACCACTGATAAGGTTGCTGCTTTAAAATAAGAAACAAGAGTTAAGAATCAAGAGTCAAGACAGCTGCAAAAGTGGGCTTAATACCCTTGGTTCTACACTCTAAGAGAATCAAAATTAGTATAGAAACGGGTTAGGGCTGGGATAAAGACGATAGACAGGTTTTCTGTCTTGATTCTTGACTCTTGATTCTTGACTCTATTAAATAGCAAAATCATGTTTCAAAAATTCATAGAAAGACCGGTACTTTCAACAGTTATCTCCATATTGCTGGTGATAGTTGGTGTACTCGGCTTAACAAAATTGCCCCTGGAACGGTTTCCAAATATTGCCCCTCCGGCAGTATTAGTATCGGCCGTTTACCCTGGCGCCAATGCCGAAACTATTTTACGTTCTGTTACGCCTTCATTAGAAGAAGCGATCAACGGTGTGGAAAATATGACTTATATGACCTCCACCGCCAGTAACGACGGTACGTTGGGTATCACCGTTTACTTTAAACAAGGCACCAACCCAGACCAGGCGGCTGTAAACGTTCAAAACCGTGTTTCGCAGGCCACAAGCCAGTTGCCTGCCGAAGTTGTACAATACGGTATAACCACTACCAAGCAACAAAACAGCTTCATCGGCGCTATGGCTATTTACTCGGAGGATCCTAAAAAGTATGACCAAACCTTTGTGGCCAACTACGCACAGATCAATATTGTGCCCGAAATTAAACGTATTACGGGTGTAGGTTCGGCCAGTATTTTTGGTGGTATTAAGGATTACTCCATGCGTGTTTGGCTTAATCCCGCACAAATGGCTACTTACAAAGTTACACCCGCCGAAGTAATGGCAGCTATACAGGATAAAAACCTTGAAGCCGCGCCTGGTAAATTTGGTGAGCGCAGTAACGAGGCTTTTGAATATGTAATTAAATATAAAGGGAAGCTTACCAAACCAGAGGAATATCAGAATATTGCTATTCGTGCAAATGCAGATGGTTCTGTATTGCATTTAAAAGATGTAGCCCGTGTTGAACTGGGCGCTTACTCTTATAACAGCGTAAGTAACCTGAACGGACATGACGGTATTATTATTGGTATTATACAGCTATCGGGCTCAAACGCCAACCAAATTCAGATTGAGATTGATAAGCTGATGGTAAAGTTATCAAAGGATTTTCCTGCCGGCATCAAATACAACCAGTTCTATCGTACCAAAACCGACCTTGATGAGTCCATTAACCAGGTTGAGCATACCCTGGTAGAGGCCTTTATACTGGTGTTTATAGTTGTATTTATATTCCTGCAGGATTTCAGGTCTACACTGATCCCGGCTATAGCAGTTCCGGTAGCCATTATCGGTACCTTCTTCTTCATGAACCTATTTGGCTTCTCTGTAAACCTTTTAACCCTGTTTGCATTGGTGCTGGCCATAGGTATTGTGGTGGATGATGCTATTGTGGTGGTAGAGGCGGTGCATGCCAAAATGGAACACGACCCAAGCCTTACCCCTAAAGCAGCAACTACCGAGGCTATGCGCGAAATTACAGGGGCCATTATATCTATTACGCTGGTTATGGCAGCCGTATTTTTACCGGTGAGCTTCATGGTAGGTTCAACAGGTATATTTTACCGGCAGTTTGCGTTAACCATGGCCATAGCTATTATTATATCGGCTGTTAACGCTTTAACCTTGAGCCCGGCCCTTGCCGCGCTGTTCCTGAAGAATAAGCATACCGCGGATGGTCATAACGCACCTAAAAAGAGCTTTGTAGATAAATTTTACGCGGGCTTTAACGGTGGGTTTAACTACATGACCAACAGGTACGTAGGCGGACTAAAATTCCTGATCCGAAAAAAATGGTTAAGCATTGGTGGGTTGGTATTGGTAATAGCTGCTACGGTTTATCTGGTTAACAGGACGAAAACCGGCTTTATCCCTACCGAAGACCAGGGCTTTGTGGCCATAGCTGTTAATACACCATCCGGAACTTCGTTAAGTGGTACCAATAAGGTGTTCAAACAGGCTGAAGATCAGCTGAAAACTTTACCATCAGCAAGGTTTGTTACCGCGTTATCGGGTTTCAACTTTTTAACACAATCCAGCAGCCCATCTGCGGGGGTAATTTTCCTGTTGTTAAAACCGAATGAAGAAAGGGGCGCAGTTAAAAATATCGATGATATACAAAACATTGTGAGAGGGAAATTAGGCGCCATACCTGGCGGCACGTTCTTCGTGTTCAGTTTCCCAACTGTTCCGGGCTTTAGCAACGTAGAGGCGCTTGACGTGATGCTGCAGGATAAAACCAACGGCAAGCTGGATAAATTTAGCGGCGTTGCCAACAACTTTATAGGAAAGTTGATGCAGAAACCGGCTATTGCTTACGCCTTTACATCTTATAAAGCAGATTATCCCCAGTTACAATTAGAAGTTGATGACGAAAAAGCCAACCAACTGGGTGTAAATGTTAAGGACATTTTGCAAACGATGCAGGCTTATTTTGGTACTGCACAGGCATCAGATTTTAACCGCTTTGGTAAATACTACCGTGTAGTAGTTCAGGCTGATATTGCGGATAGGACAGACCCTTCGGCAATTGACAGGGTGTTTGTTAAAAACAAAGCTGGCGAAAACGTACCTATCAATACACTGGTTAAACTAACCCGCGTATATGGTTCGGAAACCGCTTCCCGTTACAACCTGTTCAACTCTATCGAGATTAACGCTATCCCAAAACCGGGTTATAGTTCAGGTGATGCTATTAAAGCCATCCAGGAAACAGCCCAGGAGCAATTACCATCGGGTTTTGCCTATGAGTTCGCTGGTCAGACCCGTGAGGAGATTGCCTCAGGCGGTCAGTCGGCAGTTATATTTATGCTTTGTTTGATATTTGTATATTTCTTATTATCAGCACAGTATGAAAGCTATATATTGCCATTGGCGGTAATTCTTTCTATCCCTACAGGTATCTTAGGTGTGTTTGTGGTGTTGGGTTTAACCGGTATCGAAAACAACATTTATGTACAGGTAGCCTTAATCATGCTTATCGGCTTGTTAGCTAAAAACGCCATCCTTATTGTGGAGTTCGCGGTACAGCGGCGGAAGGCGGGGCATGGTTTGGTCGAGTCGGCAATTGAAGCGGCAAGACTAAGGATCCGCCCGATTATCATGACATCGCTGGCATTTGTATTCGGTTTATTCCCGATGAGTATAGCTACCGGGCCATCTGCACAAGGTAACCACTCGATAAGTATTGGCGCCGCAGGTGGGATGGTATCGGGAGTTATCTTAGGCTTGTTCATTATCCCGGTATTATTTGTAATATTCCAGGCGCTGCAGGAACGAATTAGCGGTGTGCCGGTAGCAGTATTAAACGGCGGGGTACAACCAGGCCACAAAAAAGGGCATCATATCGATGCTGAAAAAATGGAACTACAGAATAATTGAGAATCGAATCAAGAGTTAAGAATCAAGAGTCAAGATAGAAAAGGAAAAGTTATAGAATAACAGGATTGAAGATTGCCTTCCGTTTTGATTCTTGATTCTTGACTCTATTAAAAAACTCTTTCAAAGCAACAAACAAAATGAAACGTTATATAACCCCATTGGCTTTTGTGTTACTTACGGCTTTTTTAAGCGCCTGTAAAGTATCAAAAGATGTGGCAACACCCAAACCTGAACTGCCTGTTGCTTTCAGAAGCGCGGCAGCCATAACCACAGCCGATACCAGTAGCATAGCTGATATACAGTGGAAGAATTTTTTTACCGACGCAACCCTGCAAAAGCTGATTGACAGCGCCATAGCGAAAAACTATGATATGCAGATAGCTGTTAAAAACATTGATGCAGCACAGCTATTGTTTAAACAGGTAAAATGGAACTATGTGCCAGAAGTGGCATTAAATGTAACCGCCAGCAGCAACCGCCCAAGCGACAATAGTATTAACGGACTGAGCATCAAACAATATGGTTTAGGCACAAGACACATTGAGGACTATTCGGCAAACCTGGCCCTTTCATGGGAAGCGGATATCTGGGGCAAAATCCGTAACCAAAGCCGCCAGGCGCTTGCACAATACCTGCAAACAACCGAGGCTAAAAAGGCCATACAAACCAACATTGTTGCCGGTGTATCGCAAGGTTATTATAACCTGCTGATGTTGGATGCCCAGTTGGATATTGCCAAAAAGAATGTAAAACTGAATGATAGTACCCTCAGGATCATTCGCCTGCAATATGATGCCGGCCAGGTTACATTATTGGCCGTGCAACAAGCCGAAGCCCAGCAACAGGCTGCCGCGCAGTTAGTGCCACAGTTTGAGCGGAACGTTGCCGTACAGGAAAACGCCCTTAGCATTTTAGCAGGTAAATTGCCTGATGCTATTGAGCGCAACGGTACAATAAACGATGTTAAATTCCCCGAAACTTTAACCGCAGGCGTACCATCGGCTATCATCAGCCGCAGGCCCGATATCCGTACACAAGAACTTGCTTTAACCATAGCCAACGCCAAAGTGGGCATTACTAAATCCGAAATGTACCCTGCATTACGGATAACCGCCAGTGGTGGCGTTAACTCTTTTAAAGCCAGCAATTGGTTTAATATCCCCGCCTCGTTGTTTGGTATAGTTGCCGGTAGCGTTGCAACCCCGTTGTTGCAGCATAAACAATTGAGCACAACTTACAAAGTTGCGCAAATTGACCGCGAAAAAACGGTACTGCAATTCAGGCAATCGGTATTAAATGCTGTTGGCGAAGTATCTGATGCTTTAGTAAAAATTGACAAACTGAAACAAGAGCAGGCACTGGCCGCAAATCGCGTAAAAACCCTGCAACAGGCAACAACAAATGCCAGCATGTTATTTAAAAATGGCCTGGCCAATTACCTGGAAGTAATTACCGCCCAAAGCAATGTATTACAGGGCGAACTGGAACTGGCTTCTATCAAAAGAGATGAGTTGAGTGCCACTGCCGAACTTTACCGCTCATTAGGCGGTGGATGGAAGTAATTTGGTGAGATGGTTGATTAAGTTGATTACGAGGGTGATTTAGCTTAATCGGCCTATCGCCAAAATATTTAGGGCCGGTCGTATTTTAATACGACCGGCTTTTTTCGTAAATACGATAATTGCGCCTTCCACGTTTAGATATACGCTATGTCAATATCAATAGGCGTGCGAAATCATATATTGCAAATAAATTACCTTGATTTAGCATAAAATTCCTATCATGGCGCAACCCGAATAATTTTGACTTGTTTTTTAATGAAATATAAATTTTTAGCAGCGCTGCTCTTTTTTTCCGGATATCTAAAAGCACAAAACCTAAATATAATCCCTCAGCCGCGGTCGGTTGTAAACGGTACCGGCACTTTTAGTTTTACCAATCACACCACCATAGGTTTTAGCGATACTTCATTAACCGCGTTGGCCGTTTACTTTCAAAAAGAAATATTTAAGGCAAAAGGATTATCGCCCGGCATAAGTATCAATGATCCTAAAAGTTCCATTAAGCTTGTTTTAACCAATAACAATCAAACAATTATCGGTGCATACTCGCTAAAAATTACACCCGGGCAGGTAACAGTATCATCTTCAAACAAGGAAGGTGTTTTTTATGGATTGATATCACTGCTGCAAATTATTAAAGATCATCCCCAGGAAGGTGAAAACCTTACACTTGCGTCGACAGAAGCGGTAGATGCCCGCGAGTTTCAAAACATTAACCTGGCAACCACCCAGATAACCGATGCGCCCCGTTACCAATGGCGCGGCTTAATGCTGGATGAATCAAGGCATTTCTTCGGCAAGCAAAAAGTTAAGCAAATATTGGATTGGATGGCTTATTACAAGCTCAACAAATTCCACTGGCATTTAACAGACGTGCAGGGCTGGCGTGTTGAAATAAAAAAATATCCCCGGCTAACATCCGTGGGCGGGGTGGGCGATTACAGCGATACATCGGCAGAGGCCCTTCCGATGTATTATACGCAAAGCGATATAAAAGAGATAGTTAGCTATGCCGCGCAACGTTTTATTACAGTTATTCCTGAAATAGATATGCCAGGCCATGCAACAGCCGCTAATAAAGCTTATCCCGAATATTCGGGTGGGAGCGTAGCCGGTTATCCAAACTTCACTTTTAACCCGGCCAAAGAAGAAACATACCAGTATTTAGCCAATATCATTAAGGAAACAACCGCTATTTTTCCGTCAAAAATGATGCACCTGGGCGGTGATGAGGTAGTTTTGGGTATAAAGGCGTGGTCGTTGGATACTGCTATTGCCCGCATGATGCAAAATAAAGGCTTTGAGGATGTAGGCGCCCTGGAACGTTACTTTTTTAAACGGATGACAGACACAGTTACCAATCTGGGCAGCAAAATATTAGCCTGGGACGAGGCCGCCCAAACAGATCTTCCGCCCGGCAAAACTATCATATTTTGGTGGAGACAAAATTTACCCGGCCAGCTAAGCCTTGCCATACAAAAAAATTACCAGGTAGTGCTTTGCCCGCGCCTGCCGCTTTATTTTGATTTTTTGCAGGATGGCAGCCACATTTCCGGCCGCAACTGGAAAGGTGTGTTTAACAGGTACACCGATATTTATAACTTCCCCGAAAGGCAGTTGGGTGCAGATCAGTTGGCATCAAATCAAATAATCGGCGTGCAGGCCAATATCTGGACAGAGAAGATATCATCAGAAAAACGGCTGGATTTTATGCTTTTCCCGCGTATTGCCGGGTTGGCCGAGGCCGGATGGACTGCACCCGAGGTGAAAAACGAGATGGCATTCAATGAACGGCTGCGTGCAGGCTTCAAAAATTGGGATGCAGCCGGCATCTACTACTTCAACCCATTCGATCCGCAGGCGCACCCGGAAGCTGTTGATTTTGCGCCCGTTGCCAGGAAAGCTCCGATAGCCGAAAAGCATGGACGTCATCGTAAAACTTATTCAAAGGCGTCCGGTAAAAGAAGGAAGGCTTCAGCTAAATCCCATAAATCGTCGTCAAAAGCTAAATCAACAAAAAGCAAATCGCATAAAAAAAGGAAGTAGCTTGTTGGTTACTTCCTTTTATTTGATCGCTGATTTGCAGCAAGTTTAGCTTTTAACTGCTCCGGTTTTACCGGTAGGTAGATAGGTGAGTGGTTTTAATGCTCAAAACAAAAGATTTTCCAACGCTTATTTTAACGTTTTTATCAACCAACATTGCCTTAACGGCATCATCGCCTTTAATGGCTTCAAAAAGATCGCGCGCCACGGCCGATCCGCTAATGTTATTGGTAACTTTACCGTTTTCCATGTTGATGTTGAACGTGTAACCGGACTTTCCGCGATCGCCGGCCGATTCAAAATCGGTGATGTTTAACTTGAATTGCTGATCCTCGGTCAGGCTTTTCTTCAAATGCAAACGAATAACCGGCATGTACCTTTTCCAGGTAGTTAAATACTTTCTTTCTTCCATGATATGCTATCTATATAAAAAATAAAGCCCCTGTAGGTAATTGTTTACAGGGGCTTTTAAGATTTTTAAGAACAGGAAACAATATATCCTAATCTTATTTGTTTATGTAATTTGTTGTTTTTGAAACTAAGGTAATGAGGGACAGCTACTCCCAATAATAATATTACCGCATAACAATTCAAAGCTACCTAAATTAAAGTATACACCCGCAATTTATATTTTATAACATGCGGTATTTAATGCCTTGTTAATCAGGAGCTATTAAATATGAATACCTTGAACAAGCCAACATTGCCTCTTTTTATTTAACATTCAAAGCTTGATATGTTCCTTTTTAGGGCTGGTAGTAGCGCTATGATTTACCAAAAGTTTTAAATATTATCACGTGTGGCTTTTAACTTTTGCTTCATTTTTATATTTTAGGGGCATGAGATGATTTAAAACCGGATTTAATCGCCCCGGTGTTAAACTCTAACAATCTCTACCAATCATTATGTATGATAACCAGGTAATTGCAACCCAGGCGGTTGTAGCTAAAAATGTATTTTGTAATGATTGCTATATTAACTACCGTCGCATTTTTATGCGTGCTGATACTGATTTTGCGTGGACCGTCAACTCCGAACAATAAAACCGCGATTAAGGCCAAACGGCCAAAAAGCTTTTCTAAATATTCTGTAAATAAGGATGGCTGGCTTGAAACGACCGATGCTAACCAGGACAAATAACAATAACTTTGTTTTTGCTAATGCTATACAATTGAATATGCCTTACATAACGGTGTAAAAAAAACAGTTAAAATAAAGACATTTGCCAAATCATGAATAACGATATCCTACCGGCAATAACTTTCCAGGCAGCCACTACCACCGATCATTTTGAGCAGATCATCGCGCTACAAAATCAAAATCTTTATAAATCGTTAACTGCCGAACAGCAAGATCAGCAAGGCTTTGTTTTTGCCGAACATACGGTTGAGTTGCTACGGCAAATGTCGGCCCAAATTCCGCAGGTAGTCGCTTTGTATCATGATAAAGTGATTGGATATAACCTGGCTATGACGGCAGTTATGGAAAAAGAATTGCCAAGCCTTGAACCTATGTTCAGGGAATTTGATAAAAGCCGATACCAAGGCAAAGTTTTAACCAATTACAAATTTTTTGTAGGAGGGCAGGTTTGCGTGGATAAAGATTTCAGAGGGTTGGGACTGTTAAGTAAACTTTACAATACCACGGCAGACCTTGTAGATGACGATTACGAACTCTGCGTCACTGAAATAGCAGTAAGAAACGTTAACTCGCTAAAAATTCATCAAAAAATGGGCTTCGAAATTACCGGCACCCACCGCGACGAATTTGGCGACTGGTATGTGGTTGTATGGGATATCAGCAAGGTTGAAAATACTGACAGCATCGACCATTAAAAATGCTATATTCTTCAGTTTGGCAAATCACAGTTTTTCTATTTCCTCAACAGAAAGCTTTGTGGCTTTAGCTATAAATGCCGAGGTTAAGCCTTCTTTTTTGAGTTCGCGGGCTATTTCAAGAGCTTTCTGATACTCACCTTTTTTTTCGCCTTCGTTTCTACCTTTTCTTTCAGCCCTTTCCAATAAAAGTTCTTCGATGCCCATGGTGTTACTCCTTTCAGTTAAAATTTCTACCTGTTGTTCAAATTTAGTATTTATATCCTGGTTTTCAAAGTGTATATAATACCTTAAAAAATTCATTAGTACCCTTATCTTCTCTTTGGCTATCTGTTTGGCCAGCAATAGCCTGGTGAGGTTAAGTTTTAAGTTCAGCAGCAGTTCGTCACGTTCCCTGCTGCTTTTCAGGTCTTTGCCTGCAAGCGCCGCCTTTGCGGTAAGCACAACCAGGGCAAAAGGGTTATCGCTGGCTTGTAATGCTTCATCGCTTTGGCCGGCTATTTTATAGGTGTTGAATGTATAACGCAGGCTGGTGCCCATAAAGTCTATGGCAAAATGGTTTGGTCTCTCTTTGGTATTGGCCTCAGTAAATATGGCGTAGGCAACTATGGGCTTTTGATATTTATCCAGTATCCGGTAAAAATAAGTGTACATACGGCTGGCAAAATCTTTTTGATATTGGCCCTGCACTTCCACGTGCACCAAAATCCACTCTTCTTTGCCTGCTTTGGTAAATACTTTAACCAGCTTATCAATCACTTTTGGCGAATACTCGTCGTTTTCGGGCGGAAAAACCTGTTCCAGCTCCTTATCCAAAAACTCAAATCCTTTATCAAAGTCGAAAATATCGGCGGCCTCTGGATTAAGAAAACATAGGAAATCGTCAAAAATATCTTCCAGGATCCCTTTCCAAAGGATGTCGTCTTTTCTTCTCATTAAACAATAATAGAAATAAAAAGCTCATTTTATTAAAGTTTAATCCAACAGTATGGAAAGAAATACCGAATTTCAAAAAAATCCTGTTAATCCTAATAAATCCCGCAATCTTGTTTACTTTGCAGTCACCTCATGCAAGCCGCATTCTTTTTTGGATTGATCTTCCCACCACCAGCGGCCGGCGCGGAAATCTTCACCTTCGGCAACCGCGCGGGTACATGGCATACAGCCTATACTCGGGAAACCTTTGTCGTGCAGGGAATTATAGGGAATGTTATATTGTTTGATGTAGGCTTTTACATCATCCAGCGTCCAATGAAAAATGGGGTGATATTTTACCAGCTGATTTTGTTCGTCCCATTCAACATCGTGCATATCATGGCGGTTAACCGACTGATCGGCACGGATACCGGTAATCCAAACTTTATTGCCTTTTAAAGCACGTTTAAGTGGCTCTATCTTACGGATGCCACAGCACTCTTTGCGGTTCTCTACCGACTCGTAAAAGCTGTTTGGCCCTTTCGCATTCACCATTTGCTCCAATAGCTCGTGGTTAGGGTAGTAGGCGTGGATAGGTTGTTTGTACCTATCCATTGTGCTGGCCCAAACAGAATAGGTTTCGCGGAAAAGCCTGCCTGTTTCTAAAGTAAATACTTTGATTGGAAGGTTATTGGCGAAGATCATATGACTGATCACCTGGTCTTCCCAACCAAAACTGGTCGAAAACACAATTTCGCCGGGATAAAGCTCAGCCAGTTTGGCAAGGGCTTCAACCGGGCCAATGCCTGATGTAATGCTGTTTATATGTTCAAATGTCGGGTTCATAATCAGATAACCTTTGTAATAAAGGCAACAATTGATTTAATACTTACCAAAATCACGATAATCCCCACAGATACCATGATGGTTTTGGTTGAAATTTTGTTTGATATTTTTGCCGCTATGGGCGACGCTAAAGCACTGCCTAATATTAAGCCGGCTACTGCCTGCCAATGATCGCTGCTTACCATGGCGATAAAGGTAATAGACCCCATCATCGCGATAAAAAACCTTGACAGTTTTACGGTACCTAAAGAAAATATCGGGCTGCGGCCACCCGCTATTAAGGTAGACAAAACGATTGATCCCCAGCCACCGCCGCCAACAGCATCAATAAAGCCGCCGCCTAAACCAAGCAATGAAATGCGTTTTACCTTATCTGCCGATTTTTTACGTTTTACATTAAATGCTTTGGAAAGTATTACACCACCTAATATCAAAGTATATATGGATACCACGGGCTTGGTATACATGCTGTAATGCTCCAGCGACGATAAAAGGTAAGCACCGGTAACAGCGCCGATAATGCCCGGTACCACCAATAATTTAAACAGTTTCCAGTTGATATTACCCATGCGGTAATGCATCCACCCGGCAATGCCGCAACTCATGATCTCGGACAGGTGAACGCCCATACTTGCCGAAGCAGGAGGGATGCCCATGGAAAGGGAGAACGTAGTTGATGTAACGCCATAACTCATGCCTATGGCGCCATCTATCATCGCGAATATAAACCCTGCGCCCAAAAAGTAATAGAATTGTGGGTTTACGCCTTCAACAAAGGTTTTAAACGCCGGTTCCTTAAAGTATAAAGCCGTTATAACTATAGCCAATGATATAATAATTGTCGACCAGATGAGCCAGATAAAGTTTTTGATGACCACTGATTTTGGCTCAACCAATACGGATGTAACACTATTCAGTTGTTTTACCTTATCTGCAAAATCGCCGCTTAGTGTTTCCCGTAGCGCACTCATTTGTTGTAGGGTGGCATCTAATTCATCCGGCAGGCTTTCGTTCAAAACTTCTTTCAGGCGCTTGGCTACCGTAGGCGATTTGCCGTTGGTAGAAATGGCCAGTTTCAGATCGCCCTTTTTTACTATCGAGCCTAAATAAAAATCGCAAAGCTCGGGCTTATCGGCCACGTTAATAAGCAACTTACGGTCATGTGCCGATTGGCGCACGTATTTATTCAGTTCGCTGTCGTTTGTTGCGGCAATAACCACTTCGGCAGTATCCAGGTCGTTATCTGTAAACGATTTCTGAACAATGGTTAGCCCCGGGTATTGCGCGGCAAGCTCATGAATTTCGGGTAAAAATGTTTTGGATATTACCGTTACGTTGGCTTTTTGGCTATTGTTTAAAATAGCCGTCAGCTTTTCAAGGCCCACATTGCCGCCGCCAACCAAAACGGTATGCAGGTTATTAAGCTTCAAAAATACCGGGAACAACTGGTTGCCGCCGATCTCTTCGTGCTCAATCTGGTTTAAGCTTTTATCCTTTGGCAACAACGTCATAAATTTCTTTAATCAACTGGTATTTTGGGTGCAATGAAACCACTTCGCCCAGCACTATAATGGCCGGCGAACCGATATTATTTTCTTTTACCGCATCAACAATGGTATCAACGGTAGCCACAGTAACTTTTTCGTTGGCAGTAGTGCCGCTTTGAATTACCGCTACAGGCAACTTGTTTTTTCCTTCACTTTTGAATATTTCCGTAATCTCGGCCAGCTTATTGATCCCCATCAGCACAACAACCGTTGCTTTGCTTTTGGCAGCATCATAAAGGTCAGGCGAAATTTTTCCGCTTGATATAGTACCGGTAATCACCCAAAAGCTTTCGCTTAAACCACGGTGTGTTACCGGGATGTTTTGCAATTCGGCCACCGCTATGGAACTGGAAATACCAGGAATTACCGAGACCGGAATATCGTGCGATGCAGCAAAATCCAATTCTTCAAATCCACGGCCAAATACAAATGGGTCGCCGCCCTTTAACCTTACCACATGGCCGTAGTTGGTGGCATAATCAACCATCAGTTTGTTTACAGCCTCCTGCGAGTAAGTATGGTCGCCGGAGCGTTTGCCTACGTATACTTTTACCGAAGCTTCGGGCGCATAGCCCAATAGTTCCTCGTTTACCAGGGCATCATATAAAACAACATCAGCTGTTTTTAACGCCTTGATGGCCTTAACGGTAATCAGGTCGGCGTCGCCGGGGCCTGCACCTACCAAAGTTATGCGCGGTTGCTTTGTGTTATCAGTCATTATTGTACCAATGCCTCTCTTTGCGCTTTGCTTTTTCCTAAAAACTCTTCGGCCTGCGCTAAATATGCCGCAGCAAACTCGGCCGATGGCTCGTTTTGATTAATCTGCAGTACCAGGTCGTTAAAAGTTCCCTGCAAATCAAATTCACCGGTGGCAACAAACTGCGCGTCAAATTCTTTAATAATGCCGGCCTGTGTGCTGCTGTTGGTGCCTTTATCGAGCAACAAGGCTTTGGCCGAGCTGATGAATACATTATATGAATGATAAATAGCATCAGACCACGCGCCTTGAACAAAGGCGCCGTTTGCCCAACCCATTTTTTCTTCCGATTCAAAAAGGAGGGTAGCAACCAAATCAATCACCACACCGGCACACTCGCCTACACCAATGGCCGATACATAGGTTTCCTGGTGGCCCCAGTCAACAAATTCATCATCGGTAAGGGTAGTTAAATCAGCAAGCGGTTTTAGCAGTCGATAAAAATAATCCTTGCCCTGGCGGTCGTAATAAGCGTGGTAAGTTTCACCTTCGGGCGAAAAGGCCTTATAATCGTCAAGCAGCCTTCTTAAAACATCTGTCGCCCTTTTTGATGGTACCTTAACCACTCTTTCGGCGGCGCGGCCTATGCCATCGCCAACAGTACCACCACCCAGCATTACCTGTACCGATGGCAAAACCTTTGTACCCGCCTTAAGCGAGCTGCCATGGAAGCCAATATGCGCCAGCCCGTGTTGTCCGCAGGAATTCATACAGCCACTAATTTTTATTTTGATATCGCGGTTAAATATTAAGTCTTCGTATTCGTTGTAAATCAAATCTTCCAATACGCGTGCCATGGTCATGCTGTTGCTGATGCCAAGGTTGCAGGTATCGGTGCCGGGGCAGGTGGTTACATCGGCAATGGTATCAAAACCGGGAGCAGCCAAATCTAATTTAGCCAGTCCTTCATATAAAGCGGGCAATGCCTCTTTACGTACAAATTTTAATAGTAAACCCTGGTTTTGAGTAATACGTATTTCGTTTGCAACCAGCGGCTCCAAAACTTTAACCAGTTCGCGGGCGGTGTCAGATGGGATATCGCCCACGGGCACTTTGATGTATACGCCGTAAAAGCCTTTTTGCTTTTGTTCAAAAACGTTGGTAGCCAGCCATTGCTCATAACGGAACGGATTGCTGATTTGCACATCCGGGTATCCCGTGGCTGCCGGGAAATCGGGCAGTGTAACGGCATCGCGGTTGATTGGATAGCTTTTTACTTTAATGGCTGTGCGCTCAATTTTAGCCAAACGTAAAACTTCATCCAGCCCAATTTTCTGGATAAGGTACTTTAGTCTGGCTTTATTACGGTTGTTGCGTTCGCCATAACGGTCAAACACACGTATAATAGTTTCAATGTAAGGGATCAGCTGGTCTTCGGGCAAAAATTCTTCAACAATGTTTGCCAAAATAGGCTGCGCGCCCAGGCCGCCACCCAAAAGAATTTTGAAACCGCGTTGGCCTTCAGCATTTATTTTAGGGATAGCGCCAATATCATGAATGTATGAAAAAGCAGTATCAGCATCGCTTGATGAAAACGAAATTTTAAACTTACGGCCCATTTCCTGGCAAACCGGGTTGCGCAAAAAGTAATCGAAAGTAGCATGCGCGTAAGGCGATACATCAAATGGCTCCGCAGGATCAATACCGGCGGTAGGAGAGGCGGTAACATTACGTACGGTATTGCCACAAGCTTCGCGCAGGGTAATATCATCCTGCTCCAGCTTAGCCCAAAGCTCGGGCGTACGGTCAAGGCTTACATAATGGATCTGGATGTCCTGGCGGGTGGTAAGGTGCAGGTTGCGGCTGCCATACTCGTCAGATATATCGGCAATTTTAAGCAGCTGCTTAAAAGTAACTTTACCAAATGGCAACTTAATACGTACCATTTGTACACCTGGCTGGCGCTGGCCATACACACCACGGGCCAAACGGAGGCTCCTGAATTTTTCGTCGTGTATTTTACCTTCACGGAAAGCTCTGATCTTTTTTTCCAGGTCAATAATATCCTGCTCTACTATCGGGTTCTCCAGTTCTGTTCTGAAGCTTTGCATAAGCTATTTTTTTAATCAATTATAAAAAAGCCCCTTTGGCTTTGGCTAAAGAGGCGTATGTGGGTAATACAAACTATAGCCGTTTTCTATCGCCGGTTAAACAGCAATACATGCGGATATAAAAATGTGTATCAATTGGGTGCATTATGTTTTATAATCCAAATATATACATAGTATAGGGAAATGGTAGAATTTAATTGAAAAAAACTGCGATTTGACAGTTTTATGATGACAATTAAACGTTGATGAGTGTTTGTTCGCGCGTAATAATATCGGCTATACTGGTCTCGCTCAGTATTTTAAGTGTGGCATCCCGCACATCAACAAACACATCACGAATACCGCAGGTAGTTTCCTGGTGACATTCGTCGCATTTATGGTAAAAATTTAAGCTGGCGCAGGGTACCATGGCTATAGGGCCGTCGGTAATGCGCATAATGCTTACCAGGAAAATCTCTTTAGGGTCGCGGTTTAAGCTGTAGCCGCCACCTGCCCCTTTTTTACTATATAAGAACCCGGCGTTCCGCAGGTCGAGCAGGATTTGCTCCAAAAATTTTTTGGGGATACGTTCGGCTTCTGCGATTCTCGAAATTTGCATTGGTGGCTGATCCATGTTTTTGCCCAGGATAACCAATGCCTTAATAGCGTACTTTGTTTTTTTGGAAAGCATTTTAAAAAATAAAAACTCAAAAAGTTAAACAATATTAAATAAAATAATCCACTAAAACTATAGAGTACAACTATACTATCTTGTTTACCTTTTTTGTTACGATAATATTACGATTTACAGAAAAATACCAAAATCAATCGTTTTGATGAGAGCAAAATAGAGGCGATAGGGACATTTATACCTTTTTTATGCAACCAAGCTGTATTAATGAACTATATAATTGCAATAAAACTTGATATTTTTTGACAGATCTTTATTTTTTATCCGAGTGTCCCAGGCTTTTGCCGGGATTAACCCTGTCGCGCACCAATTGCTTTAATTCTTTAATTTCCGGGAAACGGCCTTCTCTTTTCCTGTCAAAAATAATATCATCGTCAATAAAAACAGTATACCTGCCGCTTACCTCGCTTGGGCGCAGTGTTATGCCATAAACGTCATCGGTAAAAGTAGTGAGTAATTCCTGGGCCATGTAGGCAGCCCGCATCATCCAGCCGCATTTGGGGCAATATTCAATAGTGACGGTTGGTTTCATTTATGCTGATTTCTTTTTCTCTATAATAAATCTGTCCTCGCTATGGGTGCTTAATACAGTAATACTATCACCAACGGTAACAATCCCCTCGTCCTGGTGTACCAGGTTTTGCCCAAAAAGTATCTTTTTATCTTTAGAACGATAGGCAGCCAGCGTTTTTAATGGCTCTTTAGCTTTTACGCCGGTTTGCTGATTGATGGTAGTCATCACGCATCGTGAGCAAAGTTTAGCGCCATAAAAATTGATACCAGCGATGGTAATATGGTTCATAACGTCCTCTTCAAATGCTGCCCCGCCTGCTAAAACGATATTTGGCCGGAACCTGTCCATTGGCAAGGGTTCGGGTAAACGGCTGTTCAAATCATCAAGCGAAGCCTGCCCGATCAGTAAAAAAGGGTAAGCATCGGCAAAAGAGGTGATCATGCCGGGTTGTGCATAACGCTGGTCAACTTCACGTTCGGTATCATCGGGCATATAAACCAACCTGCATTTTAAATCTAAAACGGTGCTGAACCAATGATCGATATCATCGCTGATATATGCACCGGTGGTGGTGTCGTCCCAAATGGTTACGTTTTGTTTAGCAGTATAGTTATATATATAAGGTACTTTTATCGAACCATATAAATGATGGCTAACCAATAAACCGTCGGCTTCAATCGCCGTTTTTATCAAGGCCATCGGGGGGTGTTCACGCTGTGTAAGAAAACGGTTATGTTCGTCAACCAGCATCCAGCGCCTGTCATATTTAAAACCGCGCGAGGTAACTTCGGCCGAATTAACCGCGATGCCCCCGAGGGATTTGATAGGGTAGATGTAGAGCTGGCTGATGTGAAGCATAATGGCGATGTGATTTAGTAAAATTAATAAATTTTGATTTCAAACTCCGGAAATCTCTCGCCTGTAGATCATCTCCTCCGGAAATTCCGACAAATTCAGCAGGACATCAGCACTTTATATCCCGGATTTGCCGATAACGGTTAATTTAAAGCAAATAAATCGTAAACATAATGATTTTGCTATCTGCTAAACCGTTTTATGTACCTGTTTATACCTAATGATATTGTAATTTATACACTAAGCGGATTGCGAAAAATTAAATTTTATACGTCAATTTGACTGTTATTATTAAATATTCATAAAAATTAAATTTTAGTTGCCAAATTGATAACAACACCATACTTTTGTTATGGATTTAAAATTTAAAACAACATGAAAAAGATATTCTTAACAACCGCAATAGCTGCTTTATTAAGCGTTAATGTATTCGCTGCCGATGGTGGTAAAAA
>Ga0075366_10000042_pt1 | contig 45313 bp, 37 predicted proteins | sample EndMethybrTD3031_FD_72351 | JGI IMG/M metagenome (GOLD analysis project Ga0075366, IMG submission 72351) | Populus endosphere microbial communities from Tennessee, USA - Endosphere MetaG P. TD hybrid TD303-1 | ecosystem: Host-associated > Plants > Roots > Endosphere | place: USA: Tennessee...
GCCCAAAAGCGAGTATATACCCTTGTACAGCAATACGGTCGCGCACAATTAAAACAGGAGATAGAAGCCGCACACAAACAACTATTTACTCAACCTGAACATTTAAGCTTTAAACAGAAAATAGCAAAGATATTTTTTAAGTCTTAAGTCGAAAGTCGGGAAGTCCGAAAGTCCGAAAGTCGGGAAGTCCGGAAGTCGAAAGTCCGCAATCTGTCTGAAGCCGGAAGTTTCAGGACTTAGGACTTAAAACTCACTACTCAAAACTCACCACTCACTACTAACCACCCACCAATCATGAACATCGATAAACAGGAATTCCGCAAATATGCGGTCATGCACCATGCTATTGCCGCTCCGCTGGTAGATAGCTACATTTCAGGGGTCGAAAAAAGCGCTTTACCAAGCGCCATGACGCCTTATATTACCGAAGAACGCGAAATGCGCGTAGCCCAGATGGACGTATTCTCGCGCCTGATGATGGACCGTATTATTTTTATGGGCCAGGCTGTTGACGATAACGTAGCCAACATTATACAGGCGCAACTGCTTTTTCTGCAATCAACTGATGCCAAAAAAGATATTCAGATGTATATCAACTCGCCCGGCGGTTCTGTATATGCCGGCCTGGGCATTTATGATACTATGCATTTCATCAGCCCCGATGTGGCTACCATTTGTACCGGCATTGCCTTATCCATGGGCGCGATATTATTATGCGGTGGCGCCGCTGGCAAAAGGGCTGCTTTAAAACATTCGCGCGTAATGCTGCATCAACCCTCTGGCGGCGCGCAGGGCATGGCATCAGATATCCAAATAGCAGCGCAACAAATATTACTAATGAAACAGGAATTGTATGAAATAGTTGCCAAACACAGCGACCAGCCTTACGAAAAAGTTTACGAAGTATCTGACAGGGACTATTGGATGATAGCAGCCGAAGCCAAAGAGTTTGGAATAATTGATGAGGTGCTGGTGTAAGGAGATGTGCAGATTATAGATTTCAGATGTGCAGATTGAGCTACGAATCTTCAACCGGCAACCCTTTATATTTCTCATTTCCTGTCATCCTGAGGAAGGATCTACCCTGTGGATGACCGATAGGAAAGTTCGTGAGTAGATCCTCGTACCTACCCATGACATATTGTAAAACCCCAGACTTACGAAGTTTTAAAAACTTCGTAAGTCTTTCGCCGGCATGTAAGTCCACCTTCAGAATTTCGCAAAATTTTACTACGCAGACTGATAGGCCTTCATAAAAAATTAATGCGCCGCCACCCCGGCACCTGCCGCTGCTTCCACTTTGTTTTTTATAAACCGCTTCCCTGTAAATAATATTACAAAAGCTCCAGCCGACGAAGCCGCCATAACCGCTGCCATGGGCAAAGTGCCCTGGTTTTTAATAAGTGTAACACCGTACGACGCCAGTGCACCTATGGCCATTTGCAATGCGCCCATTAATGCAGATGCAGAGCCCACGTTTTTTGTAAATGGCGCTAACGACAATGCCGAGTTGTTAGGGCTGGCAATACCCACACAGCACAAAACCCCAAATATCATGGCGATGGTGCCTGCCATGCCGAACCAGCCTTTAAGCGAACCTATAAAAAACACCACCGATATAATAACCATACAAATCATCGTAACGTTAATGATTTGCTCGCTTTTATAATATTTGATCAGCCTGCTGTTTACCTGGCTCGAACCAATAAAGCCTACTGATAGGCCAGCAAACACCCAGCCGAAAGCTGACTTACTTATTTTAAAAAAACCTATGAATATAATAGAAGATGATGCCACGTAGGTAAACAGCCCGGCAAACATAAAAGCACCCGCCACTGCATAGGTAAAAAATTGCGGCTCCTTTATCACCTGTAAAAAATTATTGATAATAGGCACCGGCTTTAACGAATACGTTGGATCAGGCCCGTAGCTTTCGGGCAAAAAGAAAAATACCGCTATAAATATCAGTGCCGCCATAATAATCAGGATAAGGAATATCACCTGCCACTCAAATACACTAATTATATTGCTGCCCGCGGTTGGCGCAAGCATTGGCGAAGCGCCCAAAACCAGTATCAGTAATGCATACACTTTAGCACTATCTTCAATAGGAAACAGGTCACGTACCATGGTCATAGCTGCAACACTTGCCGCGCAACCACCCAAAGCCTCAAAAAAACGCATAATGATAAGCATCTGCAGTGATGAGGAAAAGTAACAACCCACAGAGGCTACAATATACAATGCAAGACCGAAATACAATGGCGGTTTTCGGCCAAACCTATCCAGCAACGGCCCATATAATAGCTGTCCTGCCGATATGCCAATAAAAAAACTGGAAAGTGACAAGGCCACTTGTGCGGTGGAAGTATGCAGCGAATTACCTATGGCTTCAAAAGCCGGCAAATACATATCGATAGAAAATGGCGCCAATGCCGTAAGCGAGCCTAATATGAGGATCAGGAAAAAGTATTTTTTTTTAGTCATGCAGGGATTTTTTTGATTTCGGAATTGGAATTTTCGATTTCGGATTTTTGACCGTTGATTTTTTTGATTACGTTGATTTTAATAATTTGACATGTATTTTCATTCACAACTCACCAAAAAATCTTGCTACTTGATACTTACTACTTGATACTTCTTTAAAACGTTTCGCCTAAATTAAGGTTTATTGACGAGTAATTGCGGCTTACACCGTAATCGAGGCTAATATTTGTGCCTGATTTTTTGTTGAACTTAAACCTAAGGCCGGTACCGGCTGCGGGATGCCAGTAAGTAAACTTATAAGTATCCGGCTCGGTAACGGAATTTACGTTGGCAAATAAAACAAAACCCAACAGCCCGTTGCGGGTAATATCCCTGCGGTACTCGGTTTCAAAGTATGCCAGCCGTTGCCCGCGGTACCGGTTTTGCTGAAATCCCCTACCCGATCGTTGATAAGGCTCCCATCCTAAGCTGGGAAGGTTTAAATAAGGGGTGCCGGGGGTAAGCGATGTCCAATAATATGTCCAGAATGCCAGCACATTTTTGGGCCCCGAATTGGTTAATGAAACATACTTGCGCAAATCTATATATAATGATTGCCAGTTGGTATGGCTACCCAGCACCTTGGTATTAAACCTATACGATATATTGGCATACACCCCCGGCAAAGGGTCGAAGGAATTTTTTCGTGTATCATACAACAAATTGAGGGTAGCGCCCGATGAAAATGCATCCTGCCCGGTGGCGGTACCATATTTATAGCCGGTAAAATTGCGCAACGTTTGCTGGCCTTGATTGTCTATATCAACATAATAATCAAGATTATAGCCTATGCCGGCATAAAAGTAGGGCTTTATTCTTTTAAGTACCGTTTGATAAAGGCGTACGTACTTATAATCAACCAAAAATTTGTCGTTGCTGTTCATATTGCCACCAAGGCCCCAGGTGTACTGCGGATAAACCAGCAAACGGATGTCGCCTATAATATTCCATTGATTATCCTTTAACCATACACTTGAACGGATAGGTAGCCCATACCTGCCTTTTAAATTAAAATAAGGGGTAAATACAACACTCGAAAGATTGGTGGTGTTTTGGTCGCCAAGGTAAAATCCCGCAGTGGTTGAGGTAAAGAGGGCTCTGCCCCCGCTTCGCCCGTCAGACGTTGAGATAGGCAAAAAAGAGAAATAAAATTTCTTTTTCTCGTTAGTTGATACCTTCCTGGGCTTTACATTAAACACCGACCGGAAAACATCTATCAGGTCGCGTTGTTGAATGGTGTCATTTTTGTTTCTTGTTGTATCTGCAACAGGCATACTAATTTGCGCCATTATAGCAAAAGGAATTAAACAGAACAATAATGCTATAAACGTTTTACCCATTATTTATTAAACGAAATTAGTAAACAAGCTGTTTGATGTTTTAGCCATAAAACCACCTTTTTTAACGAGTAAATTGACTTTAACGCATTTATCCATATTTATTTTTTTATAAGCCCATGGTGTACCATTCCCTTAAGATAACAAAAAAAAGGCCCCGATTACTATAAACCAGGGCCTGCAAATAAATTTTAACTTCTTTTAACTTTTACTGGTACTTAACCGTGGTTACGGTTGTAGTTTTACTATAAGGGCGGGCATGATGCCTTGGGTGCGCCTTGCGCCAGGCTATCCGGCGGGCACGCTCCTTTTTTTCTCTTGCGCGGCGGGTTTCGTTGCCTATAATGTAACCGCCACCGGCACCTATAGCACCGCCAATTAAAGCGCCGCCAACGTTATGGCCTATCAGGCCGCCTGCAACAGCACCACCGGCACCTCCTATTATAGCGCCCTTACCCTGGTCGCTTATTCCCTTCTTCTTTGTTGTTTGGGCCTGGGTATTTTGTGCAAATGTTAATAGCATCGCGAAAAACAGGCAGGCAAATATGATTAACTTCTTCATGGTATAATGTATCTGATAAGTATTAATAACCACACTCGTGCAAATAGCAGGCCAAGTATTCAGTTTGCAGGAAGCAGTTGATAAGTAGTTATCCACTGCGTGTAAAAAATATATCGCAAACTGATAACAACCAAGCTTTAGTTCGCTCAACTTAATTAACACACCGAACATATTCGGCTACCTTTCGCGAAATAGTTATATTTCACGAGCGCTGGTCGAGGGTATTCCCTGGCTTATTAAATAAATCGGCTAACAAAGTTTTTTTAAATATATTATAGCAAAATGAAATACAGTAATTATCTTTAACAAGCCAGATGTTATCTCGCAGTTATATTCCTAATCACCTTCCTTTATCCTCGCCAATGAAAATCAAGTTATTTCTTTTAGTACCTTTTGTTTGCTTTTTTTGTACTGCGCGAGCCCAGCAGCAGAACAAAGACTCGTTGGTTGTAAATAGTTTTTTCCAGGGAAAGGCTAACAATTGTGCAAGCATCGCTTTGATTAAAGCAGGCATGCTCCGGTATGGTTATCAGAAAATGTTTGCCCTTCAAAACAATGGCAGCAATTACCTCATAACGCTTAAAGATGGCAAACAACTTTCAATTACGGCAGAAGAATTGAAAGCTGCAAAAAAAAGAGCCAGGTTTAATACATCCGGGCACTCAGAGGAGCTTGGTAAAGAAAAGGACAGCGTTTTATTTTATGCCTATATAGCTTATGCGGCCATTGCTAAATATATTCAAACTTATGGTTATTGGGGCTGCGAAGGTAAGCACGGCGAAGCCGGGCCTTTTCTCGGAAAAAAAGAATCCTTTGGTGCTGCGTTGAATTTCATTACCGACAAAAGTGTTTGTACCGATTATTGTTACCGCCTGCTGGGGTTTAAGATCAAGGATGACAGAATCTTCGATATCAAAAGCCCGGAGGACATTAAGGAACCAGGAACGTTGGTTTATTCGTGGGAACACGCTGTAGTGGCATATAAAAACTACCTGGATTGCCATGGCACCTGGGTTGCCGCGGGATCAGGTGATAGCTGCAGCGATTTTCAATTTTACATTGTACTGGAATAATTTCTATGCCAGCAAAAACACTATAACTATTTAGCCTAAAGCTATTTGATTCGTTTTTTATAATACCATTTGGCTCTCGATATACTTTTATGATTTCGTTAATAGGTAAACCTTAATCTCTTATACAATGGCTAATCCAATAATTCACATCAACAACCCTGAAAGCCCCGTCCCCGAATTAAAAAATCTCCTCGCAGCGCAAAATCATGTATTTTTTGTGATCCTCGGCAACAGCGAGGATAGTAAGCAATTAGCAAATTCCGCAGCCAGTTATGCGGTTAATTGGCGCTTCATTGTCCACGCCGCTGCAACGTCTGCGGTGTTACAGGCCCTGGCCGGCTTGCCGAGGGCATCAGACATCGGCACTGTACCGGCATTGGCAAACTGGCGCACGCTTGCTATATCTTTCGACGGTACGGTAGTGGTTATCAATGACACCTATGCACTAAACGACGTTATATCCAGTTTTCTTTTAGCGGAAACCTATAAAAAGGAAGAATTATGAAGACGCTGACATTAATGGTAATTACCCTTGCTTTGATGGCAGGGGCGTCGTTCGCATCGGATCATCACAAAAATCCGGGTGCTGTACGCTTTCCTTTGGGTTCTCCAATACTGGCCGATACCCCGGCAATTTCCCCTCCTAAGGGCAAGCCTGAAAAGGAAAAGAAGAAACAAAACCTCAAACCTGAAAAATCATTTGATCAGGAAACGCTGTCATCAGGCTTAAAGGTAACAGAAATAGAAAAGGGAGGACATAGGATACCTTTAGAAGCAGACTTTGTTATCGTTGAACCGAATAGCAAATTAGAGATCAATATTGACAAGGAAAAGCTCAAGGACATTGCAGGGGCAACCCTTAGCCCGGGGACGGCACTTAAAATCAGGAAAATCAGGGAGGTATTGGCTGCCGAGAAAAAATCGCTTGATAACCTAAACAAAGCAATTGAGGCCTACAAGAACGGCGCCCACCCTGATGTTTATGTGCCGCTATTGCAGCAACAGAATGAGCTGGTTACCCTGGTTATCAGGGATACGGATGGAGGGCCTTTTTATAAGTCGCTACCGCCAGATACCAGTATTACCGTACAATATGAAAACATTTTTAAAGCGGCAGCTTACATGCTTGATAAGCTGCAAACCCGGGTTTTGGATGAAGCAAAACAGAATGGCTTATATATCCAGTTAGGGGCATTCCTGGTTCAAAAAAATACTAACACGCCCATTCATTTGCCAGGTTTTGATTCCTATGACACCCAGGAGCCAACAACAGTAGAAAGGTTTCAATTGGTACTGACAAAGGAACAAAGTGAAGACCTGCAGGCGATATCCGGACTGGTTAACGAGATTAACGCCAACGGGCTTCCTGCCACCATCGCCAAAATGAAGATCAATATCGGGCAATTGCTTGCGGGCATAGCCCAGATGGATTCATTTAAAAGCGCGCAGGCAACCTTAAAGGAGCTTGACGAGCTCACGAAAAGCACAGATGCGGAGCTTGGCAATATTAAAAATGCGGTTAAAGAATCACGTGACGCCTTAAATGATTACCTGGATTTAATTCAAGGGTTTGTTGATAAGTATAAGCAGCCGGTTAACGCGGCTGATGGCGCAACGTTACTTGCCAATATCAATACAGATGTAAATGAGCTGGTTACTCAAACTACAAAGCTTGAGGATGATTTGAAAAAGAATGCCGGTTATATTACTACCCATGCTTCAACTGCCGCGGCGAATATCAAAGGTAAATTATTGTCGCTAACCCCGGCCATGGGCAAGCTTGGTAAAAACATACAGGACGATCTTCATAAAATCCCTGAACAGGCGGCGACATTTATGAAACGATTGATATCAGCTGAGCGTTTTTCTGATCAGGCGCTTGTTTTTTCAGATAAGGTCAAAAAATTGTCAATTGATGATTTACCGAACAACACTACGCTCGATCTGGAAACCGCAGGTCCGCGGGAATTGGGCGACCAGGTAACCATTAAAATGGCTGTAGGACGTACCGGGCAACCAATAAGGGAATTAACGCCCCTTACTTACAGTTTGTATTTTTGTAAGGTATATGCCCGGACAGCTGTCGGCTTCTTATTTGTTACACCAACCCCTTTATTCAAAAGGACGGATGAGAAGGCGTTTTTAAGATATGCACCCTCGTACAGTATTCTTTTAAAAGGATTTTGGAAAAATGAATCGGAATCAAGGAAAAGCCTTGCCTACCACGAGGTGTGGACGCCAGGCTTAGGGTTAAATGTGGCTGCTTTGGATTTTAACGGCGATGGCGCCCCCGAGGTGGGATTGGGAGGTGTATTTTCTATTTTCAACGATTTTCTGCAGTTGGGATACGGCGTAAATACATTCGACGGAAGGGGGTATGCGTTTTTAGGCATCAGGCTTCCCTTTGCAACCTTTAGCCTGCATCCGTAATAGCAGTTGATATGTACAAACGATGGCAAAATTAAATTTTAAAATAACCTTTGTTCCATAAGCGAACGCAATTGTTCGCTTATGAACGTCTAAGGTCGCAATCAAACACACAAGAATCTATATTTCAGTCAGTTATAAAACTGGCATGATTTTATTGCCCTACAGGTTCAATTACATCGTGGCTATGCTGAAAAACTATTTTAAAACCGCCTGGCGAAATTTGTTTCGCAACAAGTTCTATTCGTTAATCAATATAACCGGCCTTACCGCCGGGCTGGCCATCGGCATATTGATATTACTTTGGGTGCAGGACGAACTAAGTTTTGATAGCTTTCATAAAAACGCCGATAACATTTACCGTGTAGAACTTTTTGGCGGCACGGGCGCCAGTAAACAAATCTGGCAAACCACGGTAGCGCCTATCGGCCCACTGGCTAAAAAGGAGCTTACCGATGTGCAGGAGCAGGTACGCACCACCCCCAACTGGTTTTTCTCGTTATATAAATACAAGGAAAAAGTTTTTGGCGAACAAAATGTAGGCTTTGCCGATCCTTCCCTGTTCAGCATCTTCGATTTCCCGCTAATTGAGGGCAATACCGCCAGGCCATTCCTTGATGACAACTCGGTTGTCATCACCAAAAAAACAGCGCAAAAATATTTTGGGAACCAGAGCGCCATGGGCAAAGTGATTGTGGCAGAAGGTAAAGAAAACTTTATCGTGAGCGGCGTTATCAACGATTTTCCGCTTAACTCCAGCATCAACTTTGATATGATTATGCCCATGAGTTACCACGTTAAATATATACTGGAACACGGCAAAGTAGATGCTAACACCGATTTCAATAATTACTCGTACCAAACTTATTTTAAACTAAAACCGGGCGCATCAATAAAAAAGCTCTCGGCCGATCTGTTCAAGATCCACATTAAACACCGTGCCGAAGATACCGATGCCGACTACCTGCTGCTACCCATCAATAAAATGCACCTGTATAACGCCGATGGCACCGACCGCGGCATACAAACGGTGCGCATTTTTATCATCATATCTTTGGTGATTTTATTAATAGCCTGCATCAACTACGTCAACCTATCTACCGCCCGCTCGCTTTTGCGCGCCAAAGAGATCAGTATGCGTAAAATTATAGGAGCTGCCAAAGTGCAGTTGTTTATGCAGTTCCTGGTCGAGACCGCCCTGCTGTTCCTCATCGCCACGCTGTTTGCCTTATTTGCGATATACCTGCTGATGCCGGTATTTAACCAACTGGCCGGCAAGCAGCTGGTGTTTAACCTGCTCGATCCTCATATGTGGCTCGTTATCAGCGTAACGGTAGTAGCTACACTGGCCCTATCCAGTATTTACCCGGCCATGCTCTTATCATCCTTTGAGCCTTTAAAAGCGCTTAAGGGCAAAATAAGCGGCAGCATTGGCGATGCCATGTTCCGCAAAATACTGGTGGTGGTGCAGTTTACCTTTTCGGTAGTACTTATTGTGAGCACTTTGGTTATCACCCGGCAATTAAAATACATCCAATCAAAAAACCTGGGGTACGATAAAAGCCACGTTTTTGGGGTTTGGATGCGCGATGCCTCAAAACATTATGATGCCGTGCGGGCCGAGCTTTTAAAGCAGCCCGGTGTAGACGCCGTAACCCGTGCAACGGGCAACATCATCAACAGCGGCATGATCTCTGGCGATAACTCCTGGGATGGCAAAGCGCCGGGCCAAACCTTTATACTGCACCCCATGGGCATCGATAAGGATTTCATCTCGTTTTTTAAGCTAAAAATGCAGCAGGGCAGCAGCTTCAGCGGCGCGGTAGCCGACTCCACCCATTTTATTCTCAACGAAGCCGCCGTAAAAGAGATAGGCCTGAAAAACCCCATCGGCAAGCGCTTCCGTTTCCAAAAAACCAACGGTACCATCATTGGCGTAGTAAAAGATTTCCATTTTGCCAGCATGCGCGAAAAAATTGCACCGGCCATCTTTTTTTACCGACCAGCCGTTTACCAAACCTTATATATAAAAACTAATACCAAAAATGCCGCTGCAGCTATAGCCGCAGCGGGCGAACAGTTTAAACAATACAACGGCGAATTCCCTTTTAGCTATAACTTCCTCGACGAGATTTTTGATAATCTTTACCAGGGCGAACAGCGCGAAGGCACCCTGTTTAATTACTTTGCAGGCATGGCCATACTAATCTCCTGCCTGGGCCTGCTGGGCCTTGCAGCCTACACCGCCCAGGTGCGCACCCGCGAAATTGGCGTACGCAAGGTATTAGGCGCATCGGTTGCCGGCGTAATAGGCCTGCTGGCCAAAGATTTCATCAAACTGGTACTTATAGCCATCCTAGTAGCCTTCCCGCTGGCCTGGTATGCTATGAACAACTGGCTGGATGGATTTGCCTATCGCATCCCCATCCATTGGACCGTTTTTGTACTGGCAGCATTTATAGCCATCGTCATCGCGTTTGTTACCATCAGTTTTCAATCTATCAAAGCAGCGCTGGCAAACCCGGTGAAGAGTTTGAGGAGCGAGTAAAGGAGACTAAAGAATAACAAGTCGCCCCAGCCCGAAATTACTTCGCTCAAGGCCCATCGCTGCTGCGTAAAGCGCGGGCTTAAGCTTATTTTCGGTGTTAAGTCGAATAATTTCACTTGTTGGCGCACACGTGCCATGGGTCGGTCTTATCATTTTTTAATAAGCGTTATTTGCGTTCCGGCGCTTGTTGACGTAATTGAAAAATGGTAATTAATTTGGGTTGCCCTGGCGCGCATATTTTTTAAGCCATATCCATCTCCCGTAACTGAAATATCAAATCCTTTTCCATTATCGCTAATTTCGAGCAAGTGACCTTTTTGAAGGGTTTTAAACGCTATGTTTATTTCTGTACAGTCGGCGTATTTAATACTGTTATTAACCGCCTCCTTTGCAATAAAATACAGGTATCGTTTTTCTGTTTTCCGCAATCTATTTTCGGCACAAGCTTCGTCTACATCAATTTTAAGCGCTATGTTAATTGCACCTGCTATCGGAAGCATCAGTTGCCTTAACCTGTTTACCAGGTCGGCTACCGTATCTCTTTCGTCGTCCAAAACCCAAATAAGGTCGCGCAAACCTATAATGGCAGTTTCAAGGTTTATATTTATGTTATCCAGGTATTCGGTTTTTCCGGGTTTTATAATGGCCAGGTGAGTAAAAACTTTTATGCTGTTTAACGAACTTCCAATATCATCATGCAGGTCTCCGGCAATACCGGCACGTATTTTATGTTCTTTCATTATTTGCCTTAACCTAAGCCGGTATAATGCGTAGGCCAAAAGCATTACGGTTGCCGCTATAAGAGCTTTAAACCACCAGGTTTGGTACCATTTTGGCAAAAACACAAGGCTTATTTCGGTTGGGGCGCTCCAATAATTGTCCTCATTGGCGGCCCTTACCTGGATGGTATATTTGCCAGGCAGTAATCCAATAAGGTTAATAAAATTCCGGTTGCCGGTATTTATCCAATTTTCACCCTGTTGCTCAATGCGATAGGCAAAAATGGTGCGGCCCGGGCTGGAATAATTGATACCTGAAAAATACAGCGAAGTTTGAAGCACATTACTGGGTATGATAAGCGTTTTTAAATTGATGTTGGCGGTATCGGTACGGTGGTTATCTGTCTCGATGGATACCCGGCTAATGTATACCCGAGGCACAATGCTATTAGTTGTAAATTTGGATGGGTTGATAATCGTAAACCCTTTAACGCCTCCAGCATAAATAATCCCATCTTTCATAAACCCGCATGCTTCCTCAAAGCTATTTGAATGAAGGCCGTCTTGCTGGTAATAAGTTTGAAACTTATGTGTGTTTAAATTTAAAACCGAAATGCCGTTATTTGATGTTACCACCAACGATGAATCGCCAACATTAAAAACTTTGTATACACCGGCATTACTTAGCCCGTCTTTTGTTGCGTAAATCTTTTTTATCTTGTAATCAGGCCCAAGTTGTATAATACCCGTTCCGTAAGCCGCTATCCAATAATCGTTCCTGGCCTCACAAATATCAAAGTATATGTTATAAACCTGTTTGTTTTGCGAATCGTAGAAGCTTAAAAACTTAGAATTAGAAAGGCTGGGATTAAAAATTGTGATCTTTTTATCCGACAAAACCCATACATTATTTTTTTTATCGTGGTAAACCGTATTTACAATATTTGTCGCCAGCGCTGGTTTTGAAGTTATATTAATTTCCCTAACGGTTCGTTTTTTATAGTTCCAAATCAATATCCCTTTATCATTTTCAGTTCCCATTAAATCCAGCGAATCGTTAATATATAAATGGCTGTTTACAGCGTAATTTAAAAACCGCCTAAATTCGGGGTAAACATTTGTTACAGGCAACCACTTTTTTTCTGCATAAATATTAATGCCTACGGGATAGCTTGCCTGTAACCTGCCAAAAGGATCGGTATAATTGTGCTGAAACGATTTAATTTTATTTAGTTGCACAAACTGGCCGGTGCCGGTTTGCACCTCAACAAAACCATTTCTTAAACCAGCGTAAACCGTCCCCTTTTGCGGCGATGAAAGGCTTAAAACATGTTCCAACTTTAAACCAGACGTGTCATCATTATAAAAAGATTTAAAGGGCGTTTGATTATGTTTAATAAACGCCAAACCGTCCTGGCATCCCAACCATAAATTGCTTTGCTGGTCAGAGAACGAACAGAAAACCGCATTTAACCATTCACTTTTTTCGGCTCCGGCCTGATCTTCCATTTTTGTGAAGCCAGTTAACCCGTCATTGAACCGATAAAGCCCTGTGTGGCCTGCTATATAAATGTCGCCATTTCTGTTTTTTGACACGTATTGTACATTTCCCGTATTTAATACAGGCAACATTTTAATCGGCGCTTTATTTATGGTTATGCTGTAATTGCCGTTATAGCTTACCTGCCTTAAACCCACACTGGTAGCAAAAAGATAGGAACGCTTTTTTAATGGTACCGAGCTCCAATAAACTACATCGGCGCTTGTTTGTTTTATAGCCAGCCCCGCGTTAGGGATAAGCTTTATAAGCTTTTTGCTCTTCCCATTAAAAATTTTAATTCCAATACCTGTAACGCATACCCAGATATTACTGTTATCGTCGGCAAAGATAGTTCGTACCTCGTTCGATGTGTTTTTACCCGCATTATTGGGTATTACAATGCTTTTTTGGGTTTTGGTGTTGTACACCCGCAACCCGGTAAATTTCCCTATCCAAATTTCATCTCCCAACATAGCCATTGTAACATTCCATTCCTCGTTCACTAAGTTTCTGGATGAAAACTCTTGTTCAACGTTTGACGTAATGGTGTTAATACGATCTATTCCCTGGTCAGTTAATACCCATAAAAAGTTACCGGTTCTGTCTTCTATTAATGTCCTGATGTCGTTTCCGGAAAGTCGCCTGTTTAAGGTAAAGTTTTTGTTGTAGCTGATAAATGATTGCCCGTCAAAACGATTTAACCCGTCTTGTGTGGCTATCCACATGTATCCGAATTTATCCTGAATAATTTCCCTGATATTATAGCTGCTAAGTCCCTGGTTTTGTGTATATTTAGTGAGTGTATTGGTTTCTGCCTGCTGGGCGTTGGCACCAATACTTATTAATAAACCTAAAATCACAAAAAGCATGATTACCCCACCCTCAACCCCAAAAAAATGGAATGTTATTTTCCTGGTATATGCCCGGTTATCGTCCATAACCGACGACCTTGATAAAATCATTACTAAAAATACCACAAATTTCCCCCCTCCGCAAGGCATTCCGCCAACATTGCCAATTGAACAGGAATTAACCTATTTATTTAACGATATTATTGATGCGGGCGAATCAAAGGATGTTGGCGTATTTGTTATTTATAACAGGGTTGATATTGACAACCATCGCGACAGGACTGCCTTATATCAATTGCAAAGGCAGGATGGGGCAGGTTTAGTACTGCAAAGCATTAACGCAGTTGAAAACAGCAATATTACTAAACCAGAGATCATTATTTCCTTATTTCAAGAAACCGACAAAATAAGCCCGACTGAACACCACATGCTGTTTACCTGGGACCATGGGTCGATATTTGGAATTGCCCAGGGAGATAATACGCAGGCGGCGTTGCATGCCGACCCCAGAGAATACCAGGTAATATCAAAACACGTGGATGGTACTGAACAATTTGTGACATTAAAGGGAAATCAGGCCTATGACAGATCATGGGACGAGGTAAATAAGAACCGGGCCCCTTTTATTGCTGATGTAGGCAACAATATGGCAAGGGGTTCATCAACCGGCCTTGTAAATGAGATTTTAACCAACGAAGAAATCGCGCAAGCAATTGCCGAAGGGTTTGATAGTTATAAGGTAGATGTTTTAGTGATGATGAATTGCTGCATGATGAACGTGAACACCATTTACGCGTTGTACAAAAAGAGCGCTGTTAACTATATGGTTGCGCCGCAAGCTGAAATAAATTTCCCGGGCTATAACTACTATCAAATTTTGATAGAAATGTATACCCATCCCGAAATACAGCCGTTCCTGCTTTCAAGGTATGTTATTCAAACAATCGCGCACGACAGAGCTTTTCCCCGGGATTTCAATTTTATTTACAACACAAACTTCTGGTCAATTTTATGTGTGGATGTTCAACAATTTGCAAGTGTTATTTACTTGATAAAGGACTTGATAAAAGAATTAACAAGTTTGATATCTACAAACAGTTTAGCCGAAATCGTTGCCAATTTAAATTCATGCTACCGGTTTGATACATACCGTGTAGGACTATCTGACTATATGATAGATCTCAGAACGTTCCTTTTTCTCTGTAAAAACATATCAACTAAGTTATACGAATTGCATTGTGCACTTGAGCAGCATTTAAATCTATTGATAGTTGATTCATTTATTGGGCCATCTTTATTCCCGATAAACAACCCTACCGGTGAGTTTAGACACAATTTGAAACCATCGGGCATATGCATCTTTTTCCCGCGGAAAAAAGAATTCATACGCGTCGATATTTTTCAAACATTTATTGCCGAAAATGCATTGTCAAGATCATCTTTTTTTTCGGATATAAAATGGTTAAACTTCATCTGTTCCTTTATCAGGCTCATTCATTAAGTCATGAAACGACTTGCCTGCATGATTAGTTTTAGTTGCATCAACTTTAAATTTAATGTTGAGGGAAATATCTGTCAAATCTACAGCTGTAAAATACAATTCAGGCGTAGTTGCAAATAGTAAAATATTTCTGATTGCATCGGCCTCTTTAATGAAAATAGTATTGGGATCTTTTGGCAAGCCCTCGGTATCGTCGTATAGCCCAATACCGCTTAACTTGGTAGAAACTACAAGGTTGTGAAAAGTATCGCGGGGGTTTGTAGTATCCAATTTAAGCGTCACTATAGTGTCGTCGGATTTAATCATACTCCCGTTTTCTTTGTAAAAACTAATTGCCATAATTTTGATTTTTAGTATAAGGTTTATTTATTATTAAGTGAATGCGCGATTAATCAAATGCAGCATCGAATATTGTGATGTTGTTGCCGCATCTTTAAGTGTTAATGTAAATTGAATTTATTATCAGGCAGGCTTTAAAATAGTTTTACCTGTTGCTCCTGCGGTAATATATAAGAACATTTTGAGCAATTTTAACTGTGATAATTATTTGGTTTACAGGCCTTATAATGAGATAAATATAATGTTATCTGTCATCAAACTAAAATTTATTTGGTATTCATTCAAAAACGCCAATTGTCGCTTTTTTTAATATAAAACTTATAGTAAGTTTAAACAAAATCCCCTATCACAAAAATGGCGAATATCGCTTTAGTTGAAGATCATGTTTTACTACGTCGTGGCCTTGCCGTGCTTATTAAAGAACTTGGAAACACTATCTGTTTTGAGGCCGATAACGGCAAAGATTGCATAGCCATGCTGGCCGCCAGCCACAAACCAGATATTATTTTAATGGACATTAACATGCCTGTTATGGACGGATACGAAACTGCCTTATTTGTTAAAAACACCTATCCGGCAGTAAAAGTACTCGCATTATCAATGTACGATGATGAAACAGCCGTAATCCGCATGTTAAAGAACGGCGCACGGGGTTACATTTTAAAAAATTGCGATCCTATGCAGTTGACCAATGCCATCCAGGCTGTGATGAACAAGGGCTACTACCACTCAGATCTCGTTTCTTCGAGATTAATTCACGCCATTAATAATTACGACGATGATAAAAGCGGACTTAAAAAAATGTTCTCGTTAAATGCCCGCGAGGTCGACTTTTTAAAATTAACGGCTACCGAACTTACCTATAAGGAGATGGCTTCAAAAATGCATGTCAGCTTCCGCACGGTCGACGGCTATCGCGAGGCTTTATTTTTAAAATTGAATATTAAAAGCCGCGTAGGCCTGGTAATTTACGCTATTAAAAACGGCATCGTAATTTTATAGTTTTAAGCCACAAGCTTTAGCAGCTGTGCATAGTTTTAGGTCCTCATCAAACCTTAGGCTGTAAATCATCAAAATCACATTCGGGTTGATGCCGGCTTTTTCTCTCCGGTGCCAAAAAACAAATTAAATCCGGGTGTAAATACGGCTTTTGCCCCGCCCTGTTTGCTTAGGCCCAAACTAAAATCGACCCACATGCCGCCAAAAAAAGTTGTCTCGATACCCAGGCTGGCTTTGTAAGTAAATTTTTGACCTGTTTGCCACAGGCTGTTTGCCTCCACAAAACCTTTAACATCATTTGAGCCATAGTATGCCCGCGAGCCAATATTAAGGCTTTTTACACCAAGGCGGGAGTTTACCGTGTCCCGCAACTGGCCAGTTATGCCAATAAGTAATTGGCCTTTGTCTTTAAACAATGGAAACCCTGCAGTAGTCCACAAACCAAGTTTCGACGCTGGCTTTATATTACGCAGTAGTGAGTCTTTTGAATTGAACAGCGACGCGATACCGATATCCCAAATAGTTTTGTTCCATGAAGATTTTTTTATTTCATCTCTTGCTTCACTTACACTATTCTCATTAAATAGCTTTTTAATGTAGTTAGCTACTTCTTGTTTCAAAACGATATCCTTGGAATTTTTGGATGTATCCATATAAGCACTTGTTACTTTTACCAGCCAAGCTTCATAGCCAATTGCTTTACCTTTAATAGTGTCAGGCCTACTATGCTGTAGCGTCACCGTTCTTATCGCCAATAAAAAAGCATCTGTTCCCTCCCTTCCAAATGCATCTAATTTGGCGAGTAGTTTAGTATTTAACCTCAGATCCTGATAATCCAAAATACGGAACTTTAAACCTATCCCTATGGCGTAACTTTTATCCGTATTCACTTTGGTTCCTAATGAGAGCGCAGACGTATACCAAAACCTGTTTTTACTAAAACTATTTAAACTAACATCGGGCTTAAATAAACTTGGCGATATTTCAACCGCCAAATTTTGTGGAATTGTTCCGCCATTACTCACAAAATAATTTCCTACAGAAAAAGCAATATCTCTTACTGATGTGGGTTTCATGATATTACTCGGGCTTGTTCCCAATATTTTAAAGGCAGGAGATTCAGGGACTGCATAATTTAAGCTACCCCAGCCGGCTTCGTAATCCCCTCCCCATTTGCTTCGCAGGGTATCATCCTTCTTTACGGTGTCTTTCTGTGCAAAAGCTGAGCCTGAAAACAAAAGAAACATTGAAATAATTGTAAAATATTTTTTCATGGTTAATAGGATTAAACAAATACTGCTGTAGTTAAATTATTTGCAAGACTGCCTGTAGAATTTCCGGCAAATACCTGTACTGCCAGGCAACTAACGCCATTTTGCTTTACAGTGGCCGTAGCATGAAATTTACCTGTGCCACCGGCCGGATCAATTTCTCCCCAGGCAATATTCAGGCACTTTCCAATCAAATCGGTACCTTTGCCCAGGTTAAATTCTGTGGCACCATCCCATTGTCCTTTACCTGTTATAAATTGGTCGCCTGATTGGCAGTCTACAACTTCGAAATTGTAGAAAAACATGTCGGTGGTTTGAAATTCAAAAACCAGGATGGCATCATCACCGGGAGATGCAATTTTAATTTGAGTGCTCATGATAGTAAGGGTTAAGGTGAATTATATGTAGTTTATTTTTACTGTGCCTGGTTAATTAACAAGGCTATTTTATATTAAGAGCGTTAAGCTGCGCCTGCATTTTTAGCGTTTCCACCTGTTTCTTTTGCGTGTTTACATCTTTTACCGCGCTCACATAGCCTAATAAATTAGTCCAGAATGCCGATCCGCCACTTGCCATAAGCCCGATAATAACGACAGGGATATGCGTTTCATCTGTCCCTAATTTCAGTGTACCCCACAGACTATAGTCTTTATTTAAAAACCCTGCTGTTACCCAGGCCGCAAGAAATGCAATTAACATAACTACCGAACGGCGAATTTTTTCGGCCCTGTTATTTACCGGCGGTACCGTAGGGGCTGGCTCCTGCAACCAGGAAATATTTGTTTTAATAATGGTAACCAGCCGCTCGCTGGCTAAACTAACCGCGAGAATAACCGAGATTAGTTTGGTGATAACTGAGATGTCCATGATAATGATTTTTGCTTGATCCAAATTTGGCAAATACATTAAGCTTAGCACATGGGTTATTTCCCGTATTTCATCTGGTGTTTTTCCCCGATATAACCGGGCGTTTGTTGATGAGTGGAAAATTTCAATTTTAAATAGGGAAGAGTTATATTTTGTAAGCTTTGCTGCCGTTAATGGACATACGCGTGGGCAGCAACTAATGCGTTGCGCGCGCTAAACGCTATCCAGCAATCTTTAAGCGCGGATGCATCAAGCCTCGGCTACCGCAAGGACTTTTCGCTGCCGCAAAACTCCAGTCTTGTGGCCCGTTGCCATGCTTAGTAGTGAATATGCAACACCCGGATGTTCAATTTCATCCGGGTGTTTTGTGTACCCGCAGCTCGCGTTAAGGATTGAAGTGAAAAGTCCACAGCGCGTGCAGGCCGGGGCGGCAAAGGCAAGGCGAGGACTTGTAACGGAAAGCCCGGCAGCCGCTTCTACCAGCGGGGGGAACGCCCGGGGAGGAGAGTCAAGAGATGAGAGTCAAGAATCAAGACAAGACAGCGCTGCCTCTATTTTAGCCATACTAACAATCACTTCATCACCGACAGTACCTGCGATACGGGCAAATAGCTGGCAAACAGTTTATGGAATAAATTGCTAAAGAAAATCATCGTTTTTTTTTAAAGCCTGAAGCACCTCGTCGGTATTTAAAACGGTGGCAAATTCGTTGTTAATTTGTGCCAGTGCGGTTAAATGGATGGTTTCGGCATCGTAGTGCTCGCCTTTGATGCCGGTTTTGGCGAAGGCGGCAGTAGCATCGGCCACTACAAAGGTGTGGTAGCCAAAGTTGCCGGCCATACGGACTGTGGTAGATACACAATGTTCGGTGGTAAGGCCGACAATGACTACGGTGTCGATACCCGCAGCATCCAACTGTTGTTGCAGATTGGTGCCGATAAAGGAGCTGTTTACGGATTTTTTGATCACCGTCTCGCCGGGCAAAGGTTTTACAATTTCTTTGTGGGCGTTGCCGGGGTTACCTTCGGCCAGCAGCGAGTTGGCGTTAGCCGAACAATGCTGGATGTGGAACAGTGGCAGGTTATTTGCCCGCCAGTAATCAAGCAGTTTGCGGATATTAACTTCGGCATCCGGGTTATTGCGTTCACCTCCCCAGTAAGGGATATTATCAAAACCCTGCTGTATATCAACAAGTATTAATGCAGGGTTGGTGTTCTGTAGTGTTTCCATACCCCAAAATTGCAGCTTTGCAAGGGCCGCAATGTTGTTGTGAGGCTTTATTTGTTTGTTTTTATAACACCAGTTAAGTCTGAAGTACTAAGTCGTAAGTCAAAAGTTAAATTTTTCCTCAAGACTTTGGGCTAAAAACTATCCGTCAAATTTATGGATGTCACGACACCAGTTCGTTACGCGCGCTTTTGGGCGAAGCGCCGAATTTTTGCTTGTAAACTTTTGAAAAATGCGAAATATTTTCGAATCCGCTGCTATAAGCCACCAGCGATACCGGATCGTTCGAGTGCTTTAACTGGTACTCGGCATACTCCAGCCGGCGATTGAACTGCCATTTTACTGGTGTGGTATTAAAACGATCTGTAAATTCTTTTTTAAATGCGCTTACACTCCTGCCGGTGAGTTTGGCCATATCGGCTATGGAAAGCTGCCGGTTGAAATTAGTTTCCATAAAATAAGCCAGGTCGACCTTTTTATTACTTACCAGGTCCTTCAAAAACGAGGCAAAGGTTTTTGATTGATCGCCGGACAAGATCTGTAGCAGCACCTGGTGGGCCGCAAACTTAACAATGCACCTGGAGTAGTTTTGCGGCTGTAAAATATGCTGCATAACCTGGGCCACGTTGGCTTTTATAAATTCGGAGGTTTTAAAGGTAAATGGCGGCAAATCGGCACATAGTTTTTCCTGTTTAAACTCGGGTACGTGGCTTTCCAGGAAATAATCAACAAACTCATTTTCCATAAAAATGAGCAGGCTGGTATAATCATCAGATGGAAACAGCTGGTAATTACCCCGGCGCCTAAACTGGATATCGCCTGCGGCCAGGTGCTGCACGTAACTGCCGTACCTGACATCGATGGCACCCGTTAAAATTACTTCCAGGCAATGCGCGGTTTGCAGGGTATCATCGCACCTGAAGGGGCGCTTTTTATCAATAATAATTCCGTACATATCAGATAATCGTAGCCTGATATGCGAATGATGATCAAGCAGGTCTTTAGGGATTTGTATCATCGTTACACATTAATTTTTACTAAGCTACATGTTGGAATTTATCTTTTTTACTTTTTTGATTAATTGTAACAAAGGGATGATAAAAGCTGGTGGGCGCCTGCTGCCACGTTGTATCATTACGTTAATGGTGTAAAAATGATTTAATATCGACCACTGAATATTTAATGTCGAATAATGAACATAAGATTCGGTGTTGGACATTCAAAATTCATTATTCGATATTATTTGTATGTGTCTTTTTGCTTACCTTATTGAATTTAATGTATTTTGGTACCATTAATCAACCTGTTAATAACCACAACACCTACCCTGCCATGAAAAGAACACACTATTTTTTAATATTTTCCTGCTTCCTGGTACTTGGCTGCACCGGGGCAAAAAAACTGGCCAACGCCGGCAACGACAACAAAGGCTGGAAGCAGCTGTTTAACGGAACCGATATTAAAGATTGGTTTGTGAAGATTAACCACCACCTGGTTGGCGAAAACTATGGCAATACGTTTAGAGTAGAAGATGGTATAATCAAGATCAGGTATGATCAATACGGCGACTTTGACAATCAGTTTGGCCACCTGTACTACAAAACTCCGTTTTCATACTATCGCCTGCGGTTTGAATACCGTTTTGTTGGCAAGCAGCAAAAAGGCGCGCCCGACTATACCCTGCTGAACAGCGGCGTGATGTTTCATTCGCAGGACCCCAGGACTATGCTGAAAGACCAGGATTGGCCCATATCAATAGAAATGCAGTTATTGGGCGGCCTTGGCGATGGAAAACCAAGGCCAACAGGAAATATGTGCTCACCAGGCACCGATGTTGTTTATAAGGGCCGGGTATCGCCCGACCATTGCATCAATTCTACCTCGAAAACTTACGACGGTGATCAGTGGGTAAAGGGCGAGTTAATAGTTGAGGGCAACAAACTAATTACGCATATCATCAACGGCGATACCGTGCTGCAGTACTCCAGGCCCACCATTGGCGGCGGCGTGGCAAATGGCTACGACCCAAAATACAAACAGGACGGAAAATTATTAAGTAGCGGCTTTATCGCCTTGCAAAGTGAGGGTCAGCCTGTTGATTTCAGAAATATCGAGATTAAACAGATGCCGGATACAGAACGGTAAGCCCCTCCTAAATCCTCCCCGGTAGGGAGGACTTTAAAAATCGTGTTAAGTCAACAGTACTAAGTAGTAAGTCTAAAGTTGTTTTTTTCTTTTTTGGCTTAGAACTTTAGGCTAAAGACTATCCATCAATTAATTATTGGTATGACACTGGTAAGTCTCCCCAACCGGGGGGATTTAGAGGGGGCTCTGCGATGCCGCCTTTACTAATCAACCTCGCCTGCCGCCATGGTAGCAGGCATGGGTTGCATGGGAATAACAAAAAAGAATTTGGTACCCATACCCTCTTCGCTGGTTACCCAGATGCGGCCGTTGCATTTCTCTACAAGATCTTTACAAAACAGCAGCCCCATACCCGTGCCCGATTCATTTTGGGTACCTGTTTTACTGTTTACCTGGCTTTTAAAAAGTTGGCTTACCCGGCCAGGCGACATGCCTGTGCCGGTATCACTTACCGTTACCAGTACATTTTCACCATCCTCTGTGGCCGATACTTCGATAACATCACCTGCCTCTGAAAATTTGATGGCATTGGTAATTAAATTTCTGACAACTATTCTTATCGAGTTAGGGTCGGCAAGTGCCAATAGTTCCTTATCGGCATCATAAACCATGGTAATGCCCTTTAGCGAAGCCTGTTCGGTATGGTTCTCTGCTTCCGATTTAACAATATCGTAAATTAAAAAGCTTTTGCCCGAGGTGTTAAAGTTCTCCAGCTGGCTGTTTATCCAAAACAGGAGCGTATCCAGAAAATTAGATGTATAATCAAGCTTTTGTATAACAGACGGGATCATCTGCAGCATTTCTTCGTGGCTGATAGATTCGTCGGACAGCAGATCGAACAGGCCCCGCAACGTGCTTAACGGCGACCGGAGGTCATGCGCCAGGATGGATATCAGCTTATCTTTTAATTTATTAAGATCGTTCAGCTTTTCGGCCTGCTCATCTATACTTACCTTCTGCTCCACAACTTCCTGGTTTTTGTGCTTAAGCTGCGTATTTATTTTAAGCTGATGTTGTTTTTGCCGGTAATACACGCACGCTATCAACAACACCGCAGTTATAATGATAAAGAATATAATATTCAACAAATCCTTATCATGCAGCTTTTGCTGGTACAACAACGCGCTTGCCTTTTGCTGCAACATTTGCTGCCGCTGTTTTTCGGCATAGTTATATTGGGTAATGTACAGGGTAAACTTTTGCACACTTTCATCTTTCCGGAAAGTACGCTTCATTTTGTCGAAATCCTTTTGGGCAACAAATGCTTCCTGGTATAATTTTAAGCCGCCCAACGTTTCAATCAATTGAATAGCGGCATTCGTGCGTAGTACAACGCTACCAATCCTGTCGGCAAGCGTTTTGGCCTGTACAGCAAAACCGTATGCTTTGGAGTAATCGTGGTTTACGTTGTAAAACAGGGCTGTATTAATTAAGGCAATGGTTTTATTATAATCCATTTGATTGTCTGTAGCTACTTTTAAAGCCAGCTGCAGGTGACCTAATGCTTTTTCATTTTGCTTTTTATAAATATAACATACAGCCAAATCGCTGTTACATGTACTTATGCCATCTTTATCGTCCTGGTTTTGGTCAATAGTCAGGGCGTCGTTGAGGTATGGAATAGCCTTGTCATGCTTTCCCTGTGCCATTAGTACCTCGCCAATGTTTTGTTTGGCAACGGCAATGCCACCGTCTGATTTCATTTGCGTCCACGTGTTCAGCGCCTCGGTAAAGTAGGATAATGCTTGGGGATAAATCTCCATGCTTTGCAAAATAACGCCGATGTTATTATAATCTGCCGATATCTTCTTTTTGTTATGGAGCTTTGTATCAATGTTGAGGGCCTTAAAATAATAATCAAGCGCCGTAGATGAGTGCCCAAGGTTATCATAATTATTGCCCATACTTAAATATAGGCGCGACAAGCCGGGCAAATCATTGTTAGCAAGTTTAATTGGCAATGCCTTATTGTAATATGCCAACGCTTTTTTATAATCGCTTCGCTGGTAATATAAATCGCCGTAAAGCCGGTAACAATCGCTGATGCCCAACCGGTTGTTCACCCCGGTGTACAGGGCCATGCTTTCTTTAAGGTTTTTTACTACAGTATCATATTTGGATTGACTGATATATACGCTTGTAACAGCCAGCAAGCCATCGGCAACACCTGTGTTGTACTTGATAACGCGCGACATCTGGGATGCCTTTTTCCCGTAATAAATGGTACTATCGGGATAGTATGAGGTATAGGCGACAGCCAGCTTGTTTAAATTATTAATAACAGCAGTATCATTTACCTGCTTTTTGGCTGCTATAGATTTAAGCAGTGCATTCCGCAGGCTATCGGGCTTGGCGTTATGGTGATAAGCCTGACACAAATTGCATAAAAACAGCGATAAGATACTAAGCCATGCTTTGGTATTCATTCAATCAAAAAAAATAAAATTAGGGTTACATAACACAAGCCTTTTTAACCGTATTACATAAACGCCACTACCTGTTAGGCAGGTGCGTGTAAGGCTTTTACGATTAAATGAACTTTATGTTATAAATATATAATTAAAATGTTATTAATAGATAGTGTTATGAGTATTGGTATTTCAAAAACCAAATGCAGCATTTTCATCACCGGACATCGTTTTCACCATCCCATTTGCATGGTTTATGAGTCACCATAACCATTTTAATTTCATGCCCTCAACTGAAATCCCGGTAACACAAACCAATAAAAAATGAAATATTTTTAATTAAAAATTAAAACCAACAATATTATTTATCGGTTATGAATTAAAATAAACACTACATCGCCATGAACGAACAAGATAAAATCACCCGCCGAAAAGTAATTGGAGGTATTGGGGCTGGCTTAGCAGTGGCAGCCGTAGCCCCGGTTTTTGCAGCCGGAGGGCATAGTGGCTACTCGGTAACGCCACCACTTGAAAATCCCAATACCAAATATCCAAAGCCACCATTTAAAAGCCAATCGCAACCATGGCCCGGTTTAGCCGGTAAAATGGATCCGCTCCCGGACCACGGCGAAACCAGTTACAAAGGATCAGGCCGACTTACGGGGCGAAAAGCGTTGATAACCGGCGGTGACTCGGGCATGGGCCGCGCGGCAGCAATTGCTTACGCCCGTGAAGGTGCGGATGTGGCTATTAATTACCTGCCCGCCGAAGAGCCCGATGCCCGCGAGGTAATTGCATTGATAAAAAAAGAAGGCCGCAAAGCGATAGCCATTCCCGGCGATTTGCGCGAGGAGGCTTTTTGCAAACGCCTGGTTGATGAAGCTGTAAATGGCCTGGGAGGCCTGGATATCCTGGTGAGCAATGCCGCACGGCAACAAAGCATCGCATCTATTTTGGATATAAGCACCGAACAGTTTGACTGGACGATGAAAACAAATATTTACGCCCCCTTCTGGATTATCAAAGCTGCTTTACCGCACCTGCAACCCGGATCGGTCATCATCGGCACAACATCCGAACAGGCGTATGACCCATCGCCCGATTTGTATGATTATGCCCAAACCAAGGCCGCTACTATGAATTTTGTAAAGTCGCTGGCCAAACAGTTGGGGCCAAAAGGTATCCGTGTAAATGGTGTGGCGCCCGGCCCGATCTGGACACCTTTACAGGTAAGCGGTGGCGCGAGCCAGGAAAAACTGGTAAAATTTGGCGGCCAAACACCGATGGGCAGGCCCGGCCAACCGGCAGAATTAGCCTCGATATATGTACAACTTGCAGCAAATGATGCCAGCTATGCCACAGGGCAGGTGTATGGCTCATCTGGCGGGGCAGGGCAACCATGAGTATAATCCGATATACAGCCGCCCACACAAACTACTGAACAGTTGGGCGGCTATCTAAAGGTTCCGAATACGCAGGCCTATCTCATAAAGTATCCGGAAGATAAAAAGAAATAGCTTTATATACTATTCGTCAATCTCCAGTTTATATCCCTTGCCGTGAATATTTTTCAGTTGAATTGCTAAATCGTTTTCCAGTTTTTTCCTCAACTTTGATATAAACATATCCAGGCTTCGGCCTACAATTACGCCTTCGTCTTCCCAAATTTCTTTTTGAAGCCGGCCTCGTTCAATTATTACATTTGGCGACCGGGCGAAGATCAGCAATAACTTATTTTCTTTTACGGTGAGTGATGTTGTTACTCCGGCGCTTATAATTTGTTGTTTACCGGCGTCAAAAATGGTATTGCCAAGTTTAAAACTATCGGCATCGGCAACAGTTGCCTCCACCTTATTTTTCCGGGTTTTAACCGATTGCGACACCATCAACCCAATAAAGGCCAGCAAAGGCAAGCCACCAAATAAATAACCTTTTTGCGCGGCTGTTACTCCCCCTCCTTCAAATTTCAGGTTGATAAGGTAACAGCTTTTGGGTTGCCTGCGGCCCGCGCAGGATACTATATTATCTTGCTTGTTACCCGCTATCGCATAGCCGAAGACCACGTCATTTCCCTCGCATTTTAATACGTTCACGATATAGCTATGGGCCAGCTTATCTTTGGCCAGCGAGCGGCTTATTATTTTAACAAGCGAACCAGGCTCAAAGGCAAACTCATTTTCAAACCTTATCTGATATTCATTTTCAGTTATTTTTTTAACAGGCAGCACTCTCGATGTACTATCACCCGAATACAAAAGTACCTCATGCCCAATCTTGCGCAGCATTATCTGTTGCCTGGCTAAATCAAAATCGTCATTATTGGTTAAACTGAAAGCCGCACAAATAATAGTGATAAACAATAGTACCGTAAGGCCCAAAAGGTATCTGATTTTCATATTCATGCTTGTTTTATAACCGGTTATATCTATGCCGGTTAAATTTACAAAGTTTACACTTTTATTTACAATGTTTTTAATTACAAACTTACTGTAGGTGAATAGGTTTGCAGCATCAAATTTAAATACTATGATCAATAAAGCCACAATTATTTTGTTCCTGACTACGCTTCAGCTTGCCACGTACGCTCAGCAAACTTACCAGCTGGATTCCAAAAAAAGTAAAATTTTATGGAATACCCGCAATACCGTGGGCGGCCATAACGGGTACCTGCTTTTTAATACCGGCAACTTCAACTATTCGCCGGCAGGTCAGCCTGTCGGCGGCTCCTTTAATATGGATATGAACAGTATACGCAGCACCGATCATCCAGTTGCAGCCGAAAACCAAAAGGTAGATAAAGAGTTACGCAAACCAGGATTTTTTGATATCGAAAAGTATCCCCAGGCTACCATGGATATCAGGCAAATTGCCGCGACCGATAAGGCCAACACTTATAAAGTAACGGGCGACCTTACTATTAAAGGCATTACCAATCCGATTGAATTTTCGGCTACCATCACCAAAAAAGGGAATACAGTTATTGCAAAAGCCGAAGTTGAAATACATCGTCTAAAATGGAAAATTGACCTTCAGCCCGAACCTAAAGCATGGGATCTCGTTTCGGCGGTTAAAGACAAAATGATTGCCGACGAAATTTTAATCTCCTTAAACCTTGTATTTAATAACATTCCAGGCAAATAGAAAGTATTTACTTTCCTTGAGGGTTCTCAGGTATCTTTTTTATAGCCGTAGCGTTTCTCCGGCAGATTGGCCTTCAGGCGGGTGATGAGTGCCGTTTATTTGATTAACCCAGGCCGGTGAGCTTCAAATTAAACAAATTACCTATAGCTAATTTTAGTATTTTTGTTTTAACACATCATAAAACAATCACTAAATTCAATAGCGGATATGCCGGATCCTGAACTTAAAAAAGACCAATTGAATGGCCAGGCTCAGGATCAGCTACTGCGTTGTTTTGGCGAACCGGGTTTTGAATCTATCACCCGCCTGGCTTCGCTCATGTGCGGTACGCCTATAGCACTGGTATCTTTACTCGACGAAAATAACGATTGGGCATATGTGAAAACATGTCCCGGACTGCCCGAAGGTTTTGATTACCCGGCCCTTTGTGATTACACCTTAAAAGGACACACGCTGTTTGAGGTTGAGGACATCCAACAGGATGAACGTTTTAAATCAAACGTGCCTGCAGATGATAAATCGCCTTTCAGGTTTTTCGCCGGCCAGCCGCTAACAAGCCCTGAAGGCAATACCCTGGGCGTCTTAAGCCTGCTGGGATACGAGCCCAAACAGCTGTCGGAGATGCAGCGGGAATCATTATCCTTGCTGGCCTTACAGGCAAGTGAGTTGGTGATGGAACGCCGCCAAATCCAAAACCTACAAAGTTTTGAAAAGCTGTTTAACTTATCTGACGACCTGATTTGCATAGCCGGGACCGACGGGTATTTTAAACGAATAAATCCTGCATTTGAGTCGGCATTTGGCTGGGACAATGAGTACATTTTAGCCACGCCATACCTTGACCTCATCCACCCGGACGACATTAAGACTGCAGCTGAGGATGTGACAGCAATGTCGTCAGATAAAAAAGTAAAGCATGTATCGTACCGGGTAAAAACAAAATGGGGCGTTTACAAAACCATCCTTTGGGAAACCACGCCCGACCCTAACACCGGCAACCTATTTTGCATCGGCCGCGATGTAACGGATGAAAGATCAAAAGAAGAACAACTGGCGATAAGCGAGGAAAAGCTGCGCGTTTTTTTTGAAAACTCGCAGGGATTGATGTGCACCCATGATCTCGACGGCAACTTTTTGTCGGTCAACATGGCTGGTGCCGGGCTATTGGGCTATACACTTGCCGAAATTTTGACTTTAAGTTTGTTCGATATTGTACCGCCTAACCGGCACCCCGAGTTAACGGGCTATTTAAAAGAGATTAGGGATAAAGGCAGCGCCAGGGGGCAAATGCTTACCCGGCATAAGGATGGCAGCCCCAGGATCTGGATGTTTAGCAACATTCTTGAACGGCAGGGAAACCAAACTTATGTAATAGGCAACGCCATTGATATTACCGAAAAACATTTCCTGGAGAGAAACCTGGAACGCACCCGGCAAATGCTGGAACAAACGGGAAAGGTAGCCCGGATTGGGGGATGGGAATACAATTTACAACGGCAAAAAATTGAATGGACCACTGTAACTAAACTAATATACGGCGTACCCGCAGAGTATCAGCCGGATTTGAGCGTCATAATTAATTTTTACAAGGCCGGCGAAAGCCGGGATAAAATATCGGCCGCCGCCCACCGGGCCATGACCGATGGCCCCGCCTGGGACCTGGAATTACAAATTGTAACGTTGGGAGGCGAAGAGCTTTGGGTGAGGAGTATAGGCCAGGCCGAATTTGCAAATGGCGTTTGCCAGCGGCTATTTGGCACCATCCAGGATATTGAACGGCAAAAAAAGGCCGAAACCGAATTGCTGAATGAAAAAGCCATTCTATCCGCTTTTGTACAGCATTCGCCTTCGCCGATTGCGATGACTGATACCAACATGAGGTTTATTGCCATAAGCAAGCAGTATCAGCAGGATTATGCCTTAGGCGACAAAAACGTATTGGGCTTAACGCCTTATGAGGTATTTGGCGCCACGAGCGAAGCAAACCGGCCCACACATCAGCGGGTTTTAAACGGCGAGGTGATAAGGCGCGAAGAAGTAAGGGTTAAGCTGCCGGGCATGCAGGAAGAACAGTACCTGAACATTGAAATGCGGCCATGGTATAGGTTTGACGGCGCGATAGGCGGCATCATGACCTCGTCCGAAATCATCACCTCTATTGTAAAACAAAGGGATGAACTGAAAGAAGCCAAAGAACTGGCAGACCAGGCGAGCATTGCCAAATCAGAATTCCTGGCCAATATGAGCCACGAGATCAGGACGCCGCTTAACGGTGTGGTTGGCTTTACCGACCTGGTTTTAAAAACTGAATTGAACGAAACGCAGCATCAATATCTTTCTATAGTTAACCAATCGGCCAATGCCTTGTTGAGTATTATTAATGACATACTGGATTTTTCCAAAATTGAAGCCGGGAAGCTGGAGTTGGACGTCGAAAAATGCGACCTGTATGATATTGGCTCGCAGGCAACGGACATTATTACCTACCAGGTTCAGAAAAAAGGGCTCGAAATGCTCTTAAACATTTCCTATAACCTGCCCCGGTTTATTTGGGTTGATTCGGTACGTTTAAAACAAATCCTGATTAACCTGCTAAGCAACGCTGCCAAGTTTACCGCAACAGGCGAGATTGAATTGAAGATAGAAGAAATTGCCGCATCATCGCCAGAGCCAGGCACTACCTTCCGCTTCAGTGTGAGGGATACCGGGATCGGGATAAAACCCGAAAAACAGGGCAAAATATTTGAAGCATTTTCGCAGGAAGATGGATCGACCACCAAAAAGTATGGCGGCACCGGCCTGGGCCTTACCATTTCTAACAAGCTGCTGGGTATAATGAACAGTAAACTGCAGCTGGAAAGTACGCCGGGTAAAGGCAGCACTTTTTATTTTGATATCCATGTACAAACCGAACAGGGCGACCCGGTTAGCTGGGAAAACATCGACCTTATTAAAAAAGTGCTTGTTGTTGACGACAATGACAATAACCGGTTAATTATTAAACAAATGCTGTTGTTGCGGCAAATTTTAACCACCGAGGCTAAAAACGGCTTCGAAGCCTTACAACTGCTGGCATCAGGCGAATGTTATGATGTAATTGTAATGGATTACCACATGCCCTATATGGATGGGCTGGAAACCATCAAAAAAATCCGCGAAAGCTTTAATGATTCGCCAACCAGTCAGCCTATCATTTTATTGCACAGCTCATCGGATGATGAAAAGGTAATTAAATCATGTGAAGAATTAAAGGTAAACTACCGGATGGTGAAACCCATCAAAACGGAAGATATCTATAACGCCTTGTCGCGTTTACATCAAAAAACAACTGTCGAAGCGCGGCCCGCCGAACCCGAGGCCGTTGCCGAGATACCTGGCGACGTTACCGTGCTGGTTGCCGAGGATAACGCGGTGAATATGTTATTAGCCAAAACGATTATCCGGCGGATTGCCCCGAACGCGTTGATCCGTGAAGCGGCTAACGGCCGGGAGGCGCTTGCTTCGTGCCGGTTAAACTGGCCCGATCTTATTTTTATGGATATTCAGATGCCGGAGATGAATGGTTACGAAGCTACCCGGCAAATCCGCGCCATACAACAGGACCGGCAAGTTCCAATTATTGCCTTAACGGCAGGCAACGTGAAAAGTGAAAGAGAAAAATGCCTGGAAGCAGGGATGGACGATTTTGTTGTTAAGCCGGTAATTGAAGAAACTATTATAGCCGTTTTTCATAAATGGCTGCATTTTTTTGATTCACCTATGGCATCCGTTCCGGAACCAGGTTTGCAGGCCAGCCAGTCGCTGCACTTTGATATGCAGCAGGTAAGGAATTATTTTGGGGATGATGATGAAACCATAACAGAACTGCTTAGCCTGACAAAAACAGAATTAACACAGGCTGTATCCTTGCTGCAGGGCGATATGAAGGCGCGGGATTTACAAAAACTAAATTTGCACGGCCATAAGCTTTACGGTACCGCCGTAACTGCCGGTTTAAACCACCTGGCCCAAATGGCGAGAGAACTGGAGTATGCACCGGTTTTTGTAAACAAAGAAATACAAACGCTCCTTGACCGGATTATTGCCGAAATTAAATTGGTTATCGATTTATTAGATAAGGAAATCATTAGCTAACGAAGGATAAATTCTAATTGATTGTTTAACGCAGCCAAAGTTTTAACCCGGATTAATTCAAACCATTAAATATCTCCCGTGTTAAAAAGCTGGACGTCAGCTTATGAAATTTAAACACATTCATTTTATTATCAACCCGGCATCCGGCAAAGCCGAGCCGATCCTCGCCTACATCAACCAGGTTTTTGACCATAGCGACATCAAATGGGACGTATCTGTTACCCAACGCCACAAAAGCGCCGGTGATATTGCAAAGAAACTTATTGGTAAAACCGACTTAATTGCCGTTTACGGCGGCGATGGATGCGTAACCGACACTGCCGCGGCTTTGCACCTAACCGATACGCCAATGGCCATTATCCCCGGCGGCACCGCCAATGTTATGGCCAAAGAATTAGCAATCCCCTTAGATACCATGGGCGCACTCGAACTGTTAAAAACCAGGCACCGGTTAAAAGCCGTTGACATGGGGCTGGTTAACGGGCATCCATTTTTATTACGGGTTAACCTGGGTATTATGGCCGACATGATATTACAGGCCGACCGGGAACTAAAGAACAATATTGGCCAGTTGGCTTACGGTGTTACAGCCATTAAAACTATAGCCGATGCCAAACCCCTAAAATATAAACTGGAGATAGACGGCCAACTGACAGAAGAAACCGGCGTTTCGCTTACCATAACCAACTCTGGTAATATCGGGATAGGCGGTTTTGATTTGTTGCCCGGCATCAGCATAACCGATGGCTTATTGGATGTAATACTGATGAAGGATAACAATTTAACATCGGTATTAAAAGTTGCAGGCAGTACATTACTGCAAAACACCACCGAAGCGTTAAAACACTGGACCTGCAAAAATATAGTTATACATATGGATGCAGAACAAGCTTTTATCCGTGATGATTGCGAACAGAAGGCAAAAAAATTAACTATTAAAGTTATGCCGGCGGCAATTAATATATTGGTACCACATTAAACCGGTAAAAATTATGCTTGCAAAAATTAAAAGTATTTTAAAAGTGGTTTACCTATCGTGCCAAATGGCGTACGATAACGCCTACCGAATATTAACCGGGCTGCCACAGCTTAAGCGCTGCCAGATAACAGCCAACCTATATTTAGGCAGTCAGTATAACCTGGTGGGCCTACGCAAGCTTAAGGCGTTGGGGGTTACAGCAATTATAAACATGCGGATGCACTCTATTTACAACGAAGCCCAATACAAAGGTTTTAAATACCTGCATTTGCCCACACCTGATAATACCCCACCCGCTTTGGATGTATTAAGGGAAGGCGCCAATTTTGCCGATGCGGCCATAAAAGATGGTGGTAAGATATACATCCATTGCCGCCAGGGCCTTGGCCGCGGGCCAACCATGACCATTGCCTATTTGCTTAAAACCGGGCTAACCTTTGACGATGCCATAGCGATGGTGAAAAAAGTGCGTACATTTATTAACCCCCGCAAAAGCCAGGTTGAGGTGCTGAAACAACTGGAACAATATTATCAAGACCATCCGTCGGAACAAAGTATTATTTAGATACCGCAGCCCCGCGAGATCGTTATTGAATGTGAGTATCAGGTAAAACCAGAAAACAATGGAGATGACGTGTTGATTCCAGAGCATCACAACAACTATGTCATTGCGAGTATCCATCAGGTAAAACCTGGAAAAAGTCGTTATAACGTGCAACGGATATAGTTAAACCAATGTTATAAACCACCGTTATTGCGCGGATATTTAATACTGATAGTCAACAACTTAAGAACTAGTCATTATAAGCGATAGCGTGGCAATCGCGGACTGTGCAGGTCCGCCATACATAGTTCGCGATTGCTACGTTCCTCGCAATGACATAAATCACTAAAAAACATAGAGCTGAAAGTCAGCTATTTACAAACAACTCCTCAGAACTTAAGACTTCCGGCTCAAGACTATCATTCTACCTATCGGCATTAATAACGATTTTCTTTTCCTTTAATCCTGCCGAAGTAGCGGTTAAGGTGATTGGCCCTGTATGGCTTCCGTCTGATTGAATAATAACCTGGGCCAGGCCATTGAACAGTTTTCTTTTCCAGGTAGCGGCAGGGGCCTTAAACTGGATTACGCCGGGGTCCTGGTTGGGGTTATCCCAGGCGTTTTTCTTTTTAATGGGCAGGGCAACAATCACAATACTGTTTTTACCCGGTTTTAAAAACGCCTTGCTGATGCTAAACGCATCCTGATCTTTATGATAATCGACATTGGCTGCCAACAAATGGCCATTGAAATATACCGATTGCTTACGGCCGATGCTTTTATAAAAAAACGTGAGCGAAAAACGCGTCATATCATCGGCTAAATTAATGCTGCCGCGGTAGACCCAGGCTTTTACGCTGGTATCACTGATGTTCGTAAACGCTTTTTTCCAGCTGCTATCGTCAAAGGTTGCTGCTGTTTCGCTTTTACCGGTGGTGTCAGCCACAGGCAATTCCCGCATATCTTCAATAGGCATATTTACAATCGTTTCCAGGTACTTATCGGGTTCAAGCGAGGTTGGGTCGCCATTGCCGACACCGATAATCCGACCGGGGCCTTCAATTTTAAAACTTATTTCGTTGTTAGCATCAGGAATAAAAAGTCCTTTTTTATCAAGCAGGCTAACCTTAACAACCGCTACATCCTGCGCATTGGCTTTCAGGAAACTTTTATGCGCTTCGAGGGCAATGGCTTGCGGGACTCCTGTAGTTTGTGTAGTTTCGGTTAGCACCTGTTTGCCGCCGGTATAGCCAATGGCTTTTAGCGTTCCCGGGCTGTATGCAACATTCCATTCCAGGTGACCGTTTTTGGTCATCGTTTTTTTGCCCTGGGTTTTACCATTTAAAAACAGTTCCACTTCATCGCAGTTGCTGTAAGCCCATACGTTTATGGGTTGGTTTTCTTTACCCTTCCAGTTCCAGTGCGGCAACAAGTGCAACACCGGCTTATTGCCCCACCAGGCCTGCAGGTACCAGGCATCGTCCTTAGGGAAACCGCATTGATCGAGCATCCCAAAATATGATCCTATTGATGGCCATCCATAAGGCGTAGGTTCGCCGCGGTAGTCAAAGCCCGTCCAGATGAACATGCCAGCTAAGAAGGGCCGTTTGGCATAATAATTCCAGCCCTCTTCAATACTATAAGCGTTGGGCCTTGGCTTTGCATCATAAGCAGCTTTATAATGGAGCGAATCGTTACTAAAGTAAACGCCGCGGGTAGCAAAGGTCGATCCTTCCTCGGTACCCCATCCCTTTTGCTGCGGAAATTTTTGGTGCTGGGCATCGGGATTTTCCTGTGCTATATAGTTAAAGCCTATCAAGTCCATCACACCCGATAAACCCTTCCCCCAGCCACCGCTAAACGCTGCCGTAACCTCGCGGGTAGTATCCAGGCTTTTTACATAGGCCTGCATGGTGCTTGCAATACGTGCCCCGGTCTCCGAGTTTTCAATCCCCCACTCCTCGTTACCCACCGACCAGCTGATCACGCTTGGATGGTTGCGGTCGCGGTCAATCATTTTTTTGAAATTACCCAGGTGGTATTCATCTATCCCCATCAGGCGGTTTTCGTCAATTACCAACATGCCCAAACTATCGCAGGCATCTAACAATTCGGGCGTGGGCGGGTTATGCGAGCAACGGTAAGCATTGCTACCCATTTCCTTTAAACGGGCAATTCTGAAATATTGCAGTTCGTCGGGTATAGCTGCGCCAACTCCAGCATGCTCCTGGTGATTGTTGGTGCCTTTTATTGCCAGCCGTTTACCGTTTAAGTAAAAGCCGGTATTGGCATCAAAACGCAGAGTACGTATGCCAAAGCGTGTTACATACTCATCAACGGGCGCGTTATTTACCAAAATGGTGGTAACCAAACGATGCAGATAAGGTGTATCTACCGACCATAATTTAGGGTGCGATATTTCCAGCTGACTGCCATACTCGCCTGTTTTAAAAGGCTGCAGGCTATTGCCATCGGTTTGCTTAGTGGCCAGCAAATGATTATCACGATCGTAAACCTTTTGTACAATGGCAAAATTATCCGCCTTGGTGCCGTAATTGATCACATTGGTTTTAATGGCAAGCTGCGCTTTGCCATTATCAACAGTGCTACTTATAAAAGTGCCGTTGGTGGCAACATGTAAGGGCGATGTTTTATTGAGCCATACGTGCCGGTAAATGCCGGCCCCTTCATAAAACCAGCCCTCTTCCATAGTCGCGTCTACCCTTACGGCAATGGTGTTATCGCCGCCATAGTTTAAAAGCTGCGAGATATCATATTCAAACCCGTTGTAGCCGCTTAACTCGGTACCCAGGTAATGCCCGTTTACCCAAACGGTAGAATTGCGAAAAACGCCGTCGAAAGCAATGCTGATATGTTTGCCATAATCCTGCTGTGGGATAGTAAATTTTTTGCGGTACCAACCAACGCTACTTTCCGGAAAATTCCGGCCCAGTGCTTTAAAACCGTGGCTATAGCTGGCTTTTTCACTAAAACCAAGTTCAACAGCCCAATCATGTGGCAAATCAAGTTTGCGCCATGGCCTGTCGTCAAAATCAGCGGCTGCTGCGCCATCGCCGTAGCCGGCCTTGGCAAAATAAGAGAAATAGCCGGTACCATTGTTAAAATCCTTAGCGGCATCAAACGGATGGCCATAGGCAAACCGCCAGCCGGTATCTATACAAAGATGCTCCCTTGATTTTTTGCCATCGGCCATCTGTGCCGAAACAATTAAAGGAAAAACAGATAGCAACAACAAAAAGCGGAATGTTTTCATATATACCCGGGTAAGTAACAATTTTTTGAATTGGAGTTTATAATACGCCTATAAAAATAACCGTTAAAAACACAGCTATCTAAAAAAACGTCCCCAATGAAATTATTTGAGCACATTTTGATAAAATAGTATTGGTTGAAGAAGCTAAAGGCAGAATGCATAAAGCTTAAAGCTAACACAACTGTTGACTATGCGGCACGGAGTTTAAAGTTGATGAATGCTATAAACCGGCGGCTTTGCCGTATCCCGTTTAATTATCTCGCGGGCTTCAAGGTCCAGCTTCACTGTTTCGCCGTACCAATGAGTGTTGCCTGTAAAAGTGGCGTGTACCTGGTCATGAAGGGCCTGCATCAGTTGGGTATGAGTGAGGCTTTGCTCATGCAAAATTTGCAATATGGCGGCCTTGATTATTTCATACTTTTCGGCCGAAATAATTTTGTTTTGTTTATTGGGATCGGGATGCAGGGTTTGAATTTTGGCGTCTTTCATATTATCAAATTAACTTTCCATTTCAGCCATATTTTTACCTCAAACAATTATTAAAGGTAAAAATTATTTTGAACGGGATATCCTACCGCCCCGCAAAAATGTATCCCACATGAATAAACACTATACCCCTCGCTTGTTTTGGGATGCGTCAATTATCATCCGGGATACCATTATTTTGTAATTGGATTAAAACACTATATTTGGTGCAGCAACCTTACTTATAATCTTAACACAATGACACACAAAAACACACTTTATTTAACACTCGTAATGGTTATAGGCCTGCTGGCCTTTAAAACGGTGGACGATACCCTATTTGAATTTGTTTACCCTAAAAGGGCGGGCACCACATTTACGTTATCGAGCAGCCGGTTTAAAAAGTTCAAAAAAGAGTGGCGTGGCACCGATTATTACTATTATGCCGAGCAGGACGGTTTTATTTGTTCTGTTTTATATTACAAACTTAATGACGATGAAAAATTGCAACTGGTTGACGCGCTAAAAGAGGCCATTGGCGGCCCCGATATTAGCCCGGGATATCCATTGGCCTATTTTTCAAACTACTCCAAACTGAAAACAATGGAACGTAACAATGAAGATTGGGGAAAACCTACGGATGATTTTATGTTCCGACAAAACAACGTGGTTGTAGATGGCACTAATTTTACCCAAAAACATATGTATGGTTATGCCATGCCTGGCAAGGACTTGTTTGTTAATATACACCTGTCAAAAGTGGCTTGCAGCAGTGCCGATTCGGTTGAGATGATAGAAATTTTGAAATCGCTAACATTAAAGAAATAGAGAAGCGGCACAATTAAGGTGAATTACCGCACAGGCTAAAACGTTGCTGGTACATACCACCTAAATAAATCTTAGCCTAACTTTTTATTGAGGTTTGTTTATCTGTTTGTTTCAAAGGCAGCTTAGGTCAGTTACTCCTCTTCAGCGCAGCCGCCAAATGCTGCCCCTGGTAAACCAGGTGCAGGGCAATGCTATCGCCATATAGCTTGCCGGTATGTGGGGCATTCCCGTTTGGTACTGGCACGTTAAACGAAAAATCGTCGCCGTTTATCATGCCATCGGTAATATTCACTTCGCCGGCCGGGGTCAGGGCGGTGCCGGTAAGCTTGCCGCTGTCCACTTTAAAATTGTAGCCAAGCTGAAAGGGTTTATTTCCCGGAAGAATAACCTGCCCGCCCCACTTACCCGCAAGGCTATTTATCGCAGCAAAACAAACGCTGAATATCAGCACCAATAGCACGGTTGCAGAGATCGATTTTTTCATCGGGAGAAATTTTGTTAACTGTTATACAAATTGAGCGATAATTAGTTTTATTTTTTGATTTGGGTCGGTTATCATCGCTATTTGTCTGAACCTGGATTAAACAGATTTATCAGATTTTTTGGATTTGATTTGACGAGACATGCTTATTTATGACAGCTTATACATTTTGTAGATTGCAAAAAAAGACCGGTTTCAATATCAAAAACCGGTCTTTTAATTTTAAATGATTGAAGTACAATCGCTACGGCACTATGCTCCACAACTCTGCATCGTACTGGTTTTCGTACCATTGCTCCAGCTTGGTACCGGGGGTGGTGTTGCTGTTGGGCACATTTAACGCCAGTAAACTGCGGCGGCTGATGATCTTGAAATAGCCGCTGCCCATATCCTGAACCCGCCACTCCTGCGCATTGCCGCCTACATCATTCCATTCTATCAAAATATTACCGGCGCTTAAGGAGTTGCCGGCATCATCCAAACACAAATTACTTGCCGCCGATTTAATTTTATAATAACCATTACCTAAACTGGTAAACACCCATTTTTGTGCTATGTTGCCGTTATCTGTCCACTCCTGTAATTGTGTACCGGGCGTAGTTGAGCCACCCGGCACATCCAGGCATTGGCCGGTGACTTTTGATTTAATGCGATAGGTACCATTGGCTATAGGCATACTATAGCTGGTACCAATAGCAGGCGCAGGGATTGGTATACCTTTTTCGATAGGGTAACCAAAAAAGGGCACATCGCCATCCCAGGCAAATTGCTGGGTCATGATCCTCCTGTCCCAGCCGGAGCCATTGGCATTAGCGGCATGGTATACTATCCACCACTGGATATTATCAGGCGATTTAACAAACGAAGCATGGCCCGGACCAAATACGTTACCAAATTTGGCAAATGCCGGGGTTGATTGTTTTGTCCACGATGCTTTTGACATTAAGTTGCCGTTGGTGCAGGTAAGGCGGCCAAGGCAGTAATCGTTAGTCCAGCTGCCGCTTGCCGAATAAATGACGCTAACCGTTGTGCCGCTTACCAGTGTTTCGGGACCTTCGTTCACGGTTGGCGTGCCCACCTTTTCCCAGGCATAATCGGGCCGCGAGATCTCGACCCTTTGGCTGTTGATGGTGTAAGGATTGCTCATGGTAGCTATGTATAGGTATTGCGATACATTGGTAGTGCCCTCCCAGCCCGACCATATAAAATAAGTTACGCCGTTATACACAAACGGAGAACCGTCAATTGCCCAATTATCGGTAGTGGCCGCCAGTTTGGCTTTGTAGTTATAACCACCGTTCAGGGGATCATTGGCATCGGCGCCACCCTCCAGCACATGCATGCGATGGTTGTTGTTATTACCATCATCGGCTGCAAAATAAACATACCAGCGACCACCCAGGAAATGCAGCTCGGGTGCCCATAAATCGCTGGAATAACTAGTGCCCGCCGGTGGTGTAAAAATATAAGTTTTGGTTTGCTGCAGGATGCTTTGCAGCGCAGATGATTTGGCTATCCAAAGCCGGCCACCGTCCGATCCGCAGTAATAGTAATAGCTGCCTACGCGTATCACCCAGGGATCATAATAGCTGCCATTATCAATGGAGGGCAGCGCATTGGTAAAAATGGTCGACAGACTGTTGGTTTTTGATTTCGACGATTGGCTCGAATCGGCAACAGCAACAGTTTTTAAGCTGGCTTTTGTTTTCTGACAACTGTTGAATAATAACGTCAACGCGATGGCCGACAGGATCAGAAACTTGTTTTTCATATTATAGGTTGTTGATTAGCATTCATGCAATGCGGTTTCGCATCATAACATCGTGTACCCAAACCATCGTTTTACCGGCACTCCATCCCATACCACCCTCGTTTCATAAAGAAGCGAAAATGGCAGACGTCCCTCGTTGTAAAACAAATTCGGGTTTAAATCAGTAAGATTAAGCAACAGTTATATTGTTTATAAATTGGTGTTTATAAGTCCCCGTTGAAAGTTTGCTTAAAAAGCAAGCAAATAACTTTATTTATCGGGAAACAATTGAGTGTCAACGTATCAATAGTTAGCAAAATCGTATCAATTTTACTGATTTATGGGGCGGATAACAAAGTGCCATTAGATTAATCGCGATAACATGGGAATCCGGTGGCAAAAAAATGTACGTTACGCGGGGACGAACGTCGATTTAAACTGAAAGCCACTCAGCCCAATTTAGCCCACCATCCAATGTTTCCCTGCTAAATTCAATATGTACCACCCGTCTCTTTTTATTATTAGTAGTACGGTTTGATGCATGGAGGAGTAGGGGGCGCATAATCATTACGCCGCCGGCGTTTACATTGCAGGTGGTTTCTGTTTCCAGCTCCCAGTTGATGGTTTCGGGGCGGTACACGCCTTTTTGATGCGATCCGGGTACAACCTTCAGCGCGCCGTTGTCGCCGTTGGTATCGTCGAGATGGATGCGGATTGTGAAGTTATTTTGCAGGATGTTTAAAGGCGGCTGTACGCCAAACTGGTTTTGTTTTACCGTCCAGGGGCCATAGCCGGGAGCGTCAATCCTCTTATCAACCACAATGGTTAAATCCTGGTGCCAGGCTACAAACCAGTTGCTTAGTTCGGGCTTATCAAAGTAAATGGATTTGGTAACAAAACATCCTTCGCCGAATAACGCCCTGATGAGTTCCTTTAGCTTTGGGTTAAAAATTAAAGGAACCACCTGCGGCAGTTCCTTTAAAAATTGCCTGATGGCAAACAGATCGTCGGTTTTACGGAAGGCGGGGTTTGACTGATCGGCCGCTTCAATTGCAGTTATGATGCTATTAGCTTCCGCCTGGGTGTAAATATCATTTACAATGGCAAAACCATCATTTAAAATATTGTCCTGTTGTGTTATTGCCAAAGCCGGCCTGGTTTAAACCGTTTTTAATTCGCTTTTACGGCGCAGTATCGACATAAAGAAACCAATCACCATAATGATAGTACCTGCCCAAAAGAAATTGATAAAAGGAAACTGGATGGCCTTCATTACCACGAATTTCTTTTTGCTTTCGGGCTGCTGATAAACTATAATCTCTACCGTTTTATGTTCGGGGATTACCTTGCTGAAACGTAGTTTTAAACCGGCGTCATCAACCTTGCGGGCAAAATCAAATACGTTGCCGTTTTTGATCATGTAAACCGGGGTAGCGCTGTATTTATTACCGTTGGATACAATTTCCAGGTGCGCACCGATAGCCACATCACTATCGCTAAGCGGGATATTTTCTACCTTAGCCTCCTTATTTAAACCCGTTAATACAATATATCCATCGCGGTACCTGATGGTGTCGCCGGTTTTTACCTCGTGAGTCACCGGCGCATCGTAATTTTTATCGTCGTTATCGGCTTCGTGGGCAGCTTCGGCGCTTTCGGTACCTGCTTCGGTAGGTGTTATGGCATTGGTTAGCGTAATGTGGGTATAAATATCGCTAAAAAGGTAATGGCGTGTATCCGGCGAGGCCGACATGGTACCTTTGCTTACCTGTACTTTAGGTTTCAATGTAAACTCCTCGGTAATTTTACCGCTGGCATCTATCTTTTTATAGTTGATTTTAAACCAGTGATTTGGCGATGATATCGAGTCGCCGATGTAGGTAACTGTATAATCGCCCAGTTTTGTTGGCTGGTTGCGGTAAACCGTTACGTTTTCGCGCGGGTTTTCTTCCTTGGCAAACTCGGCATTATAAGCCTCGCCGGTGTTATTTATTGATATTACCTTGCTGGTACCTGCCGAAATAAGCGCGCCTATCATCAGCAAACCAAAACCAATATGCGCCACTGCCGAACCTGCCAGTTTAAACTTACCTTTAAAAGCATCGGCCAAAACTTTGCCGTTAACCAATACCGAATAAACCGAACCCCACATAGCCAGTACAAACACAAAACTGAGTTTATATACACCAGACGTATAAGCGATAAGCGCCGTTAATGCCGCAGCAATAAGCAGGTACGAGCCTGTAGTAACGAAGAATTTACTGACATCCGTTTTTTTGTATTTTAAAAACTGGCTAAAACCGGTTACCAATACGATGATGAACACAAACGACGATTGGATAACGTTGTAGTGCTTAATAATATCAGACGGTGGTGCCATTTTGGTATGGAAAATGGCATTCCAAACCGGTACCGAAGTAACCACCAGCAAATGGAAACAAGACAAGCCCATGAATACCGCGCCTACAAACATCCAAAATTCGCGGCTGTAAGTATCTTCGTCTTTTTTGGTGATAGGCAACTCTTTCCAGCGGGAAACCAGTAACCATACCGTGATTGCCAGGAATATAAAAATACTGATCACCAGTTGCCAAAACATTCCAAGATCGGTAAACGAGTGTACAGAAGTATCACCCAAAATACCACTCCTATTCAGAAATGATGAATACCAGGTAAGCACATTGCTTAAAAGCACCAATAAGGTAGCAGTGAAATAGGAATGGCCCGTATTTTTAAAAACAATTAATACGTGTAAAGCTGCCACCAGCACAATCCACGGGAAGATAGATGCATTCTCTACCGGGTCCCAGGCCCAAAAGCCACCAAAGTTAAGCGACTCATATGCCCAGAAAGATCCCATTACCACACCGGTGCCCAATATCATACAGGCAAACAGTGCGTAAGGAATTGCAGGAGCTACCCACTCCTTATATTTTTTTTGCCAAAGCCCTGCAACCGCGTAGGCAAAAGGCACTATCATAGATGCAAAACCCAGGAATAGGGTTGGCGGGTGAATGATCATCCAGTAATTTTGCAGTGATGGCACCATGCCCTGTCCGTCTTTAATAAACTCCAGGTAGTTTGGGTTGGAGAAAATAGGCGCTTCCATGGATTGCCTCAACAGCAAAAAAGGTGAGCTGCCTATCCGCTGGCCCAAGACCTCGACACCTAAAACCATAGCTGCCAATACCACTTGGGACATAGCCACCACCGTCATCACCGGGCGCTCCCATGATTTGGAGCGAAAGATGAGGAAGGTGCCTAAAATAGCCTGCCAGAATAACCAAAGCAAAAAGCCTCCCTCCTGTCCGTTCCAAAAGGCCGAAAGGATATAGTAAATAGGCAACGAGCGCGAGGTGTAAGCCCAGGCGTAATGATATTCGAAATAATGCTTATAAATGAGTGTAAACAGGCATACACCAATCCCTATAATAGACGCTAAGTTTACCAGGAAGCCCGCGCGGCCCAATTTTTGCCAAATGCTGTTTTGTTTGCCGGCATCGTCGGTAGTGGCAAAGTAATAGCTGATAAATGATAAAAGCGCGGCGCCGAACGAAAGGACGATAAAGAACTGGCCTATCTGGCCCGGTAAAAGGTGTTCACCTTTAAATTGAATATCCATTAAAATGGGTTTATATGCTGGCCGACTGGGCCTTAACTTCTTTAGTTTCCAACTTATCCTGCGTGTATTTGGATGGACATTTCATCAGGATGGATGACGCATGGAATTCGCTGCCAACCATTTTACCGGTAAGCACCAATTGCTCGCTGCGCTCAAAATCTTCAGGTTTTGGGCCTTTCAATATTACCTTGCACTCCTCGCCGTTATTGTCCTTGGCGTAAAAAGAAAAATAGTTGGCATCCTTCGTGGCATCGTAAAACAATTCTTTTGATTTATTAAGGTGCCCAACTACATGCAGCTCACTGCTGGTTTTTGTGGCATCGCCAAAAGAACCGTAAGTACTTGTATTAGAATATACACTAATGATAACCGCTATAGCAATTGCTATAACAACAAGACCAAAAATTGAACTTTTTTTCATCTGCGGTTTATAAAATAAAAATCGATTTGCAAAAATACAAAACGTATAGCTAATAATGTTTATTACGTGGGATATGTGTTATTTAGAATTATTCTTAAGAAGAATCAAGAGTTAAGAATCAAGAGTCAAGACCTGGGAAGGGTTAACGGCCTTTCCCGATGACTTTACCCTCACAGGTATCTTCCCGATAAGCATCGGTTTGCCGTATCGTGACGTGCCGCATAAAGAATTGCGATCTGTGAGGACGCCGATGTAATTAAATAATCTTGCTGTTAACGGCATAAGAAAGCGCCTCTATTACATTAGTTACATTCAAACGCTCAAAAATTCGCCTCCTGTGGTACTTAACTGTGTCAGGAGCAACAAATATTTTTTCTGCAATTTGATTAATCGTTAGCCCTTGTGCATACAGCTGCAGTATTTCTATTTCTCTTTTCGTGAGTTTCGGTTTCTCTGATTTACGCCAAACATTGTTTTTTAGATCCAGTTTCCACATTTCATCAGTGCCTTGTTTGTATATAAAAACATTGCCGGCATTTTTATGATGCGAAATAGAAACGATACACATTGCTTTCCACATCTTTTTCTCGCTTGTTAAAAACAATGGAGTAAGTTTATGATTAATAAGAATATGCTTACCATCTTTATTCACCAAATGGAAATCATAACTTATGCTATACTTCTTTTTCTCATCACCCGGTAACTTTTTAAAAAAATCAAATCCTGCTTCATTTATCAGGTTCAACATTTCCAAATCACTTTCAGGAACATTTTTAAAATAAAACTCATAACCTAAATTCAGCACTTCCCCGGGTGAATATCCACACAGAAATAATGGATTTTCTGAAACGTACTCAAAAGACATATTTTCATAGTTAATTATGTATACGCTTTCGTACGTCAATCTTGCAAAGGATTTTACGGCTTCCAGGTAATCGTTTTGTTCAAAACGGTCCTCTTCTGGTATTGTACCTAAGTTATTCTTGGTAAGCAGGCTCGAATTATTGTAATTTTTCATTTGCACGACACTGGGAGTAAATTTACACTATAGTGTAGTTTTTAAAAATATTTTTGTGCCCACTTTTAGAGGAAACAATTTTTTTTTGATTTCATTAAAACCGGTAATGATAAATACAATCTTGTATCCTAATAATCTATAACCTTTATGCTTACTAATCTCATTAATTGCAGAAACTGCAATAATACAGTCGACAACAATTTTTGTGGCAATTGCGGCCAGGCTGTACAAATTAAAAGAGTTGACAAACATTATTTTTTACACGAAATATGGCATGTTTTACATTTTGAAAAGGGCATATTTTATACCATAAAAG
>Ga0075366_10000043_pt1 | contig 45049 bp, 35 predicted proteins | sample EndMethybrTD3031_FD_72351 | JGI IMG/M metagenome (GOLD analysis project Ga0075366, IMG submission 72351) | Populus endosphere microbial communities from Tennessee, USA - Endosphere MetaG P. TD hybrid TD303-1 | ecosystem: Host-associated > Plants > Roots > Endosphere | place: USA: Tennessee...
GATTTAGAGGGGGCTTATTTTTATTTCCTTCTCCATGCAACCTCGTCAAATAACTTGCGTCATATAGCTAAATAAGAGATAATTAACATGAAAATACTAAGCAAAATATTACTGGTTGCCGTTATGGTAACAGGTACTGCAGGCTATACAATTGCAAAAATCAATACCCCAACCGACGAGGTTACCCAAAACACAGAAGACCGCCATTTATCCGGCTTTACCTCGGTAAGCGTTGCCGGTTCATTTGATGTGGTTATTACCCAGGGATCAACAGAATCTGTTAAGGTACAGGCGCCTTCTGATATCATTAACCGCATCATCACCGAGGTTGAAGGTAGTACACTTAAAATTTACACCAAAAACGATAACGACTGGCATCTTTTTGATGGCGGCCACAAAAAGATCATGATCTACGTTTCTATTAAAGAAGTAAACGGTGTGTCATTGTCGGGTTCGGGCGATGTATCTTTCAGGGAAGGTTTACGCGGTGGATCTTTTAAATTAAAATTAACAGGCTCAGGCGATGTGAGTGGCAAGCTTTGGGTAAAAAATTTAGAGGTCAACCTGGCCGGATCGGGAGATATCAAGGTCAGCGGCAGCGCCGATAACTCCAATATAAGCGTAGCCGGATCTGGAGATTATACAGCACGGGATTTAACAACCAATACCGCATCGGTACGTGTTGCCGGCTCGGGCGATGCCAGGATCAATGTAAGCCAAAAGCTGGACGCATCGGTAGTAGGATCGGGCGATGTGTATTATACCGGCAGTGTAAAAAGTGTGAGCAGCTCAAAGATAGGAAGCGGCGATGTGAGCAGGATGTAAGGGTCTCACCCAACCCTCTCCAAAGGAGAGGGCTTTTGAATTGCAAGTGAGTCTAAATAGAAAAAGCGATGAATTGAACTCATCGCTTTTTTTATTTAGAACATTTTTCTTCCTCCCTCTGCTTTGGCTACTGTGCGTACACGGTTTTCAGAATCGATCATTAAACAAAAACGGTGTCATTTCGAACGAACCTGGGAGGATTGAGCGCCGGAGGTGAGGAGAAATCTTATAAAAGCGGACATTCAGCCATGCAAGGCGTATAAGATTTCTCCTCGCGCCTTCGCTTTTTCCCCACACTTGCTCGTTCGTGACAACGTTTTGTATAGTGATACGTTTCTAAAGGTGTGTACACACAGTAGCCGTGACTGCCCTCCTTCACAATAACTTAACACTTAAAACGCCCGGCAACTGCAATTATTCGTTAAATTTGATCAACAAGGAAAAATAAACCACATGGGAAAGTTTTTTGAAACCATTCAACCGGTCCACCAGGCCTTTATCGATAAACAAAAGATGTTTTTTGTGGCCTCGGCGCCGCTTGCCGCCGATGGGCATGTTAATTTATCGCCCAAGGGGATAGATAGCTTTAAGGTGTTGTCGCCCACAAAAGTGGCCTATATGGATATTATAGGAAGCGGCAACGAAACATCGGCCCATATATTGGAGAATGGTCGCATTACCTTAATGTTTTGCGCGTTTGATGGGCCGCCAAATATTCTACGTTTGTATGGCAAAGGTTATACCGTGCTGCCGGGCGATGAAGAATGGCCCTTGCTGGCCCGGCATTTTAATATCCTGTTATCAACCAGGCAAATTATTGTGGCTGATGTATACCAGGTACAAACATCCTGCGGTTTTAGCGTACCCTATTACAGCTATGAAGGCGAGCGCGACCAGGCCTACAAATGGGCCGCCAATAAAGGCCCCGAAGGGCTGGAAGCCTACAAAAAAGAAAAGAACCTGCTTAGCCTTGATGGATTGCCAACGGCGCTGTATTAAATCATACATCGGCAATAGGATGCCAAAGCGATGGGTTATCCCTGATATGCGTTAAATGTTCAATCACTTCTTCAACTTGTGTTACGCTTAATTCGTGCTGACCGGCTGTATACGAAAATACATTGGCGGGCTGTTCAAAAGCGATATAACCTAAATAATCGGGATCGGCGTTTTTATCTAAGTGCAGAGAGGCCTCTTTAGTCGCAGCCTGTTCATCATGGCCCCTGTCGCGGTCAATAAACAAGCTGTAAGTATAGCTGATTACCGGGTGCCCGTCCAGGTGGGCCTGGGTATCTGGTATCGCCATCAGGCGAAGCTTGTTGGTTAATGTGAAAAATATAGGTTTCATAATGGGTTTATTTACAACTCAACGTGGTAAGTGTTAAATAGTTTGATTGGAACATGGTTTGATAGGATATCGCAATATCCTGCCGGTACAACAAGGGCCAATTGTCGCAATAGCACCCTTAAAATGTCTGATGTGGCCATTGTGGTTTGCAGGTGGCTTTGTAAATTCGATTAATAAAAACAACTGCGATGGAAAGTACAAATAATCAACCCGAAAAGATCAGCATTGCCGAAACCGCTAAAGTAATTGAGGCCAAATGCGCCTGCCTGGACGGTTCGGCATTTGCGATGGTTAAAATGAGCAATGCCAGCTTTAATGATGTAGATCTGCGTAACCTTAAAATCACCAACGCTAATTTAAGCGACCTTGAAATTGAAGGCGCCCAGCTTGGCGGCGCCTACATCCACAATATTGGCATGCCGCCCGAAGGCCACCCGGCATATGACCCTGCCGTTAAACAACGCCCCCTGCGCTTCGAGGACTGCGAGCTTAGCCACAGCACGTTCAGCAATTGCAACCTGCAAGGCGTAGCTATAACCGACTGTAATATTGCCGGCATGACCATCAATGGTATTTTGGTTGAGGATTTACTGAATGGCAAATTATAGGGAGTGCTAAGGGAAAATAACGCAATCGCATGGTGGCGACGACTCGCCCCGACATCACTGCGCTTGTCAGCCCTCTCTCCGACTGCGTCGAATAGAGAGGGCTGAAGAATGACAAAAAACAGATCCGATCTCTTTGCGGCGCCAGCCGGAGAAGGGCGCGGGCGCAGCCTCGACCGGGTGGGTTGTGGCCGGCGTTCAAAGCTAATAGTTATTTGAACCCACGAACACGTCATGGACAATTAATCATCAGCAATAAAAATATTACAATAAATATGGTACTATGTATTGTATAGTACTGTGTTTTGTATTAGCTTTGTGATGAACACACTCAACAACTATATCATCATGAAAAAAATACAACAATTTATGGCTATGGCAGCGCTGGTGTTGCTGGCTACAGCCTGCCGTTTTGGTGGCCGGCATACCACCATTATTGAAAATGCCGATGGCCGCACCGTGAAGATTGAATACCGCGGACAAACCTATTTTACGGAAGATGGCAAAGGCATCAAATTTATTACGCCCCATGGTTCGGTGGTTTGTAGTATCAATGGCGATGACCTGGTAGCCGAGAATGACAACGGGCGAATTGTTTACGAAATTAACGGCGGCGGCAAACAAACCGAGCTCGACGGATACGGAAAAGAATTTTTGGCGAAGGCCGTTCAGGAGATGATTAAACGCGGACACAGCAGCGATAAATAACCACTATTTGGAATGATCGTTCCAGATAAAGACCGGGGAGGCCACTTCCCGGTCTTTGTAATTTCAGGTTAAATTGATACCTGTAATAATGGCATTTGAACGGATTTGGTTATTGATGCCCTGAAACTGGTCAGTAGTTATATTTTTTTTGAAATTTTTTGAAATTTTTGACGTACTTTTTAACGAAACGCATCGGAAGTAAATGCCGTTATCGGTACCTATCCATTTTCAAATCTTCAAATCTTCAAATTTTCCCGAATCTCCAAATTAATTGTTAAATTAGGATATGAAAACACTCACCCGAATTGGAGTTTTGTTACTGATGTACTTGTTTAACCTCAATTTAGCCAGCGCCCAATCTGTACCGATGGAAACCCCTAAAAGCACCGACCAAACCCTGAAGATAAGCCGTAATAAAATTGATTCGCTTGATAAGCAGCTTATTGCGCTGCTTGGCCAGCGGGAACAGGTGGTTAAGGAGATTGGTATTTACAAGGCAAAAAACAATATAGCCCCGTTACAGGCCGATCGCTTTAAGCAGGTACTTGAAAAGGCCGTTGAAGCAGGTAAAAAAGAAGGCCTGTCAGAAACCTTTATTACCGAGTTAATGAACGCCATTCACAAAGAAAGCCTGCGGATAGAGGAGGAACTTAAAAAGCAATAAACCGACCGGAGTATCATCAAAAAAGAATGTTGAGTGTATAAAATACACAATTGTGTCTTAGCGTATCAAAACATTTTTCCGATATCGTTCCCAAATTTTTAACTGTTTGATTATTAGGGGTATTTGGACTTTTTTTATTGGTATTAAACCGTATCATTTGTTTATTAAATGGCTATATATCAATAATTTATTACCTTACTTATTTGTTTTATTCAATTTAACTCTCTTAATTTGGAACACTGGAGCCGCCTTCCTAATGGCTATCCGACACCAATTTACCGATTAAGATATCATGAATAAGAAAACGATAATAACCTGTTTTATTGCAAGTGGCCTGCTTCAGCTACAGGTGGCTAATGCCCAGGTTAAAGCCCCGTTTTCAACCGCCAATAAAAAGGTAAGGGTTATAGTGTCTGATAACCAGCCAGGTATGAGGTTTAAAACTACCGAAACCCTGAAATTTGAGGATAGCCCCCAGCCCGGCGAAACAGATGTATCTGTTTTTGTTGATCCGGCAAAATCGTTCCAAACCATGCTGGGCATTGGCGGCGCGCTTACAGATGCTGCTGCCGAAACTTTTTATAAGCTACCTAAGGATAAACAAAAGGAATTTTTAACGGCTTACTACGATAAGGACAAGGGGATAGGTTATACGCTAGCCCGCACCAATATCCAAAGTTGCGATTTTTCGAGCGACAGCTACTCGTATATCAAAGAGGGCGACGGCGCGCTTAAAACGTTCAATATCGGCCATGATAGGGCTTACCGCATTCCTTTTATTAAAGGGGCTATGGCTGCGGCAGGCGGCAAGCTTACCTTGTTTGCATCGCCCTGGAGCCCGCCTGCATTTATGAAAGATAATAACAGCCTGCTGCATGGTGGCAAGCTGCTGCCAAAATACTATCAAAGCTGGGCCAACTTTTATGGTAAGTTTATAAGGGCTTACGAAAATGAAGGGGTTCCTATCTGGGGCCTATCTGTACAAAACGAGCCGATGGCTTCTCAAACCTGGGAATCATGTAAATATACCGCCGAAGAGCAGCGCGACTTTGTAAAGAACTTCTTAGGCCCAACACTGCAAAAACAGGGATTGAGCGCTAAGAAATTGATTATTTGGGACCACAACCGCGATTTGATGTATCAGCAGGCCAGCACTATTTTGGAAGATCCTGCGGCGGCAAAATATGTATGGGGCATTGGCTTTCACTGGTATGAAACCTGGACAGGGGCAGGGCAGCAATTTGAGTCGTTAAGGCGCACACATGAGGCTTTTCCTGCTAAAAACCTGATCTTTACCGAAGGCTGTATCGAAAAATTCGACTTCAATAAAATTAACGATTGGTCGCTTGGCGAACGTTACGGCTTATCCATGATAAATGATTTTAACGCCGGAACTGTAGCATGGACAGATTGGAATGTCCTGTTGGATGAAAAAGGCGGCCCTAACCATGTTGGCAACTTTTGTTTTGCACCGGTGCATGCCGATTTACGTAACGGAAGCCTGATTTATACCAGTTCGTACTATTACTTAGGCCATTTTAGCAAGTACATTCGTCCTGGTGCAAAGCGGGTTGCAGCGGTTGCCAGTCGTGATAAATTATTAACTACTGCTTACCTAAACCCTGATGGCAAGTTATCCGTAATAGTGATGAACAACACCGACGAAAAAATTGAATATAGCTTATGGATAAAAGGTAAAGCTGCCAAAACAACCAGCCAGCCGCATTCCATTGCGACACTCTTGGTAGAATAAAAAAGATCTTATAATCAACTAAATCTCAATCTCAGATGTATGGTGGATCATTTATGGTCCACCATTATCATTACCGGGAAATGGTCTGATGGCAACTTGGCTTCGTATTTGTTGGTTTGCTTATTCAAAGCCCGATAAGTATCGGTAAGGATGCCGTATCTTTTTACAGAAAAATCATTACTCAGGAAAATATGGTCTATCCTGCCTTTTGATTTATTTTCGGCGTTAAAGGCATTAAAAGTGCCATTCTCGGCATATTTTACCGGCGATAGCGCATAGGCATCCTTCAACTTACCTGATGTGTTGATCACAGCGTAGCTGTCCGATGTTTCATCCACATTAAAATCGCCTGATAATATTACCGGCTGGTTGGCAGTCATTTCTTTAATCTTCTGCAGAACCAGTTTGGCGCTTTCACGGCGGGCTACCACTCCAATGTGGTCCATATGGAGGTTAAAATAGTAAAATTTAAAACCTGTTTTTATTTCCTGGAACGATGCCCATGAGCAAATGCGCGGCAAAGCAGCATCCCAGCCTTTATTCGGACGGCTGGTTATCGGCGATAGCCAGAAATCGCCATGCTTAAGCAGCGTAAATTTGCTTGTTTTATAAAATATAGCCGAAAATTCGCCCGCTGTTTTGCCGTCGTCGCGGCCTATACCCGTATAATTGTAGCCCGGCATTGCTTTGGTTAAATCATGTAACTGGTGTACAAGCCCTTCCTGGGTGCCAAAGATGTCAAAATCATGAAATTGAATCAACTTTGCGACAACAGGCAGGCGTTGCTTCCACCCGTTCCCACGCAAAGAATCATCGTTGGTGGGGCTGTCGTTACGTAAATTGTAGGTAGCTACGGTAAAATGCTGCGCAAAACACGCAGAAGCACAAATAGTGAATAGTAAAATAAACAAAAGCCTTTTCATAGGGATAGCATTAGATAACAAATCTAAGGGCGAAAATAAGTGCTTAGTGTTAATTAGGGGTTATGTAACAAGCTGTTTACTCAAAAATAACCGTCTTGTTTTTGGATACAAATACCCGGTCTTCAAACACCAGCTTAAGGGCTTTGGCTAATACCGATGTTTCAATTTCCTGCCCTGCTTTTACCATGGTTGCTGCTGTAAATGTGTGGTTAACTGGGATGATTTGCTGGGCAATAATTGGGCCCTCGTCCAACTCATTTGATACAAAGTGGGCAGTTGCACCAATTAGTTTTACACCACGTTCGAAAGCTTTGCGGTAGGGGTTTGCTCCAATAAACGCCGGTAAAAACGAATGGTGGATATTAATGATGCGCATAGGGAATTTGCTTACAAAATACGGCGACAATATGCGCATATACTTAGCTAACACCACATAATCGGGCGTATACTGCTCAACGGTTTTTATTACCTGCTGTTCAAACTCATCTTTGGTGCATTCCTCATGAGATATGTGATGAAAAGGCATATCAAAGCGTTCGCAAATGTTTTGCAGCGTAGCGTGGTTACCTATAACACATTGTACAGTTGCGCCTAATGTTTTAAAGTAATTGCGGATAAGGATATCGGCCAAACAATGGTATTCTTTGGTTACCAGCACTACCACTTTTTTGTGGGGCAGGGGGTTTACCATCACCATGGCCCCTTCGGGCAGCAATGGCTTTAATAGCTGCTCCAGGTTTTCATCCTCCTGGTTATTGTCAACCTCAACCCGCATAAAAAACAACCCTTCATTTTGGTCCACATGCTCGCGCATGGATACGATGTTTAATTGCTGTTTGGCTAATATGGCTGCTATGTAGGCAACCAGGCCCACCTGGTCTTTACATTGAATTACTATAATCATGGTTTAACAGTACAAAAAAATTTGGTGCAAAATAACATAACTAATTATATAAAATGATTTTTGCAAAAAATTGCAACACACTGTAGCAAAGGGCAGGGTACTTACGTAACACCTTTATATAACCTAAAAAATGAAACACTTTATCCTGTTGTTTGCCGCGTTGGCGCTTTTGAGCGTTAGCTCATGTAATAAGGAGGGTTTATCCGGGCCAACATCTACACAAATAACCGGTAGCTGGCGTTGGGTAAAGTCTGTTGGGGGGATAGGTGGCGTTACACTCACGCCGCAAAGCACAGGCTATGCATTTACACAGATTTATGCTGCCGATAGCACTTTTAAAATGTACAAAAAAGATACGCTTACCCTGTCGGGTAAGTTTTCGATAACAAAAAATTACAAATATTCGGCTACCGAAACATTTGACCTTTTAAAGATTAACGACCTGAATCCTACCGCATTTACTATCCGCAACGATACCTTATATCAAAACGATGTTTTTATTTCTGACGGCTTTAGTACTGTTTACGTACGAGTTAAGCCTGATTAAAGAAGTTTAAAAGTCATCCGGTAAAGCCATCGGGGGCAAAATCCGGCCCTGCAAGCAAGGCACAATTATTGTTTTGCAAGCAGGGAGTTGGTTTGGCAGCAATGCCAGGCCAGCATGGCTTTTTAAAAAGAAAAAATTTATTTAATTAAAGAATTGAATATTAATTATCTTTGGGTATGACCACTTTTACAATAAAAGTTCCTGAAAAAGCGAAAGGCAAACTCTCGGCCGTTGTGAAAGAGCTTGGCGGCGAGATTATTGCTATCTCGTCGGATAAAGATAAGTCAATGTCAAAAAAGGCTAAGCTTTTAAATGAGATAAAGGCCGGGCTAAAAGAAGTTAAGAGCATTCGCGACGGAGAAGCAAAGTCTTATTCTATGTCTGATCTTTTCGATGGCAAATAAAGTACTGCTTACTTCATTTTTTATAAAAAAGGCAAAGCGCCTGTTAAAAAAGTATCAAACGCTTCAAAAAAGTTTAGCGCATCTTGAACAACAACTCATCCAAAACCCCAAGATTAGAGATAACTACGGCTCGAATATATACAAAGTAAGGCTTGCTGATGAATCAAAGGGTAAAGGAAAAAGCGGAGGCTTTAGGGTAATTACGTACATAGTAGAGGAAACGGCCACTGACACTGATATATACCTGATAACAATATTTGACAAATCGGAGGAAGCTTCGATTGGCAAGGACGGTATAAAAAAGATTGTAAAATCTCAAGGATTGTAAGTCTCTGATCTCCGACCTTTCTCTAAGCCTCATCAGCCACAAAATTTATTTCATGGCCCGGGTCAAAAGCCACATATGCCCTTCGCCATGGCTGGTCATCAATTAGTTTCCATTTATGTGCGGTTCCGGTGGTGTCCAGGGCAATCAGTATTTCACCAGGGCGTACAATAAAAGTTTCGCCGGGCCGGGTTTCAAACTCAAGGGTGCCAGATAAGGTTATCACATATTGCTGGGTTGGGGCATTATGCCAATCTAAAAACGAGTGCGGAGGCGATTCCTGGAACCTGATGGTTGATGCCTGGTTAAAAAGGCCTTCGGCCACGGTGCCGGTTTGCACATGCGAATGTCCATCGGCCCCGGTATACAGTTTATAAGCTTTTATCATTTTATTTTACCCGTTTTTGTCGCTGGCCGCTAAGCTAAGGTATTTGTGGTTTTTAACAGGCCGGTATAGATAACCGGATTGTAAACATTTAGCAAACTTATTGCATTTTTGATGGTTCAATACTTGCTTCGGAGATATGTTTGATGCTACTGCTTATTTGCTTAGCGAATAACATTAAAAACACTATTTTTATTGCGTACATTTTACTGATGGTTTATTGACAGATGAAAAAAATATTGCTTTTATTTTGCTTTGTTGTTGCGGCGCACAGTTTTGTTTTTGCTGATGCCATAACCATAAACCATTTTGTAGTTAAAGAAAATCCTTTCGCGCTTGACCAGGTGGCCATAGTAGCAACCGACACGGCAGGCGTAACGCAGGAGAAAGTGAACGGCCTGTTCACTTTTGTAATGAACGGATTTGAATACCAGCTTAAATTTGAAAAAGGGGTTGCTTTTTATAGGCAAAAGATAGATCGGTCGACCTTTTTGTATGCCAAGCATATGAACGAGACCGGCACCCATGCTATACTTTATTATATATACAAGCACGATAGTAAACTAAGCCCATGGCACATAAGCTGGGTGCTTTTAGTTGCCATACCGCTGATATTGGTATTACTGGCATACATGTTTAAGCGGTTTATCATTATTGCAATAATAATCTTCTGTATCTTCCTGTATTTTAACTACCACAATAACCTCAGCATCCCAACCTTTTTTGAAAGCATCATTGACGGCTTGAAGAATATGGTTTAGGGGGAGAGTCAAGAATCAAGAGTCAGGAATCAAGACTTTTTGGCAAGGGCTGCACGTTTTAACATTAATGGACAAGCGCCGAGCACCGGATAATGTAGTTTGAGTGCCACCTGGGCTCGAACTGTAGTTTTTGCTGTTGGATAGGAAATTGCTTTCCCAAGTAAACAAGCCAACCAACCTTCCAATTCAATAATTCACTAAATCAATAATTCAATAATTCAATAATTAAAAAGGCAAGCCTATGCCGAAGTTCAGCTGCATAAAGTTATAGCTATCGCCAACAATGTTGCCCTTACTATCAACCCCGGTAGCGTTTGCCTTAAGATACGCGTTTTTAAAGCTGCCGGATTTAAACAACTCGTCGGCATGTTTGATGAGCACCCATTGGTCGCTGCCGTTAAACTGCGGATCTTTAAACTTGAAGGCCATATCCAGCCTGAAAACAAAGAAACTTAAATCGAACCTCAGGCCTGTGCCAATCCCAATCGCTGTCGACTGTAAAAGATTATCAAACTTGAACTCGCCATTCGGGCTCTCTGCTTTTTTGCCCAGGCGCCAAACGTTGCCTGCATCAACAAAAACAGCCCCCTTAAGCTTGGCGCCAAAAAAGTTATTAACCAGCTTGTAACGGTATTCGGCATTGGCAACCAATTTAATTTCGCCAAATTGGTCAAGATATTTTAACCGCGCCCGCGATATAGGGTCATCCTTGTTTGTGCCGCTGTTATAATAGGCTGTCGCCCTGTTAAATTGTCCCGGCCCAAGCGTACGGGGCAGCCACGCGCGCATGTCATTTGCGCCGCCTGCGTAAAAGTTTTTTTCAAATATCAACTGGTCGCTGTTGCCATACGGCACTCCAATACCAGGATTAATACGAAAAATGAGTTGTTTTTCGCCGCCCAATGTGCGATAAAAGCGTATGTCTCCCTCGGCCTTTGCGTATTGACTAAAAACATAGCCCAGAAATTTGCGCTGGCCTGAGTCATCCCGGGGCGTATTAAAGGTATTGCTTAACAGGCTCAGGAAATTACCGCCAACATCCAGGCTTCCGCGGAAGTACAAAAAGTTATTAAAGGAGTTTAATTCAATAGCGTTGTACTGAAACGTGTACTGGCTGCCGGTAGTAAATACGGTTCGGCCTATTAAATTGATATAAGCCAGCCGGTTATAAGCCAATAAGCTATCCATTGCAGCCGGGTCAATAACGCCTCTTGAAAACTCAATATTTATTGGCGTAACGGTATGCAGTTTGCGGGCTGTTTCATAAAAGTCATAGCTAATGGAGTTTACAAAGCTTTGACGCGTTACCAGGCCTTTTTGATAAAACAAAGAGTAGTTGGTTGAGAACGTAGTATGCGGCACTCCGAATTTCCCTAAAAGCGGGAAGCTGAAGGGCGATATGATGCGGGGATAAATGAGGTTGGCACCCATCCTAAGCTCCTGGTTTTGTATATTATCACTATTGGTGGTGTTTGTTCCATTATCAAACAAAATGCTCCAGTTGAGCTTTAGCTGGAGGATTGCTGCCTGGTTAAAAAGATTTCGGTTGGTAAAAGTATTGCCCACATTGTAGCCATACCTGCCATTGGCAAACAGGAACTCGCCCTCAACCCTGTCTGAGTAATGCTTAAGCGGAATAATATCTATTTTGGTATTCAGGCGATGCGTGCTATCGCCCAGCTTTTCATAAGTGGGGTTGGGCACGTTACGGAAAACATTTAACTCCGAAAGCCTGGTTGTAGTTAAAGTTTGTTTGTCGATATCAAATAATTGCCCCTTTTTTTGGAATGTATAATCAATTACAACGCGTGGTTTAAATCTTTTCGAAAAATCAACATACCTGAATTGCGAATCGACCTGTAACGTATCGGCTTTTCCGGTGGTCCTTCCGTTGCTGGTAGATATGGTTATCAGTGTATTATTAATTTTATAAACGGGGTGTTCCGTTTTACCTGCCGGGTTGTCAATCATCATTTTAACATCAACCACACTGCTGTTAAACGTAGAATCGTAGGTGAAATTGATGTATTGCCGGTAAAAATCAAAATAGCCGTTGCGTTTCATCAATAGGTAAAGTTCATCGCGGTCATGCGCCAGGCTATCGGTATCAAAACGGCCCCCGGGCTGTATATGCGATATTTTGTTACGATTGGTGTGGTAAAGGTTACTGATGTTTTTATCTGGAATACTATCTTCAAACTTGCGGATATGGAACATAGGGCCTTCTACCGCGGTAAAAACTATTTCGGCGCGTTGTTTTTTGATGATGATGCTATCTGTAACCTTTGCTTTTAAATAGCCACGGTTCTGGATGAATTTTTCCATCTGGAAGCGCGAATAATCAACCAGGTTGCTATCCAGTAAAGTGGGAGCTTCCCCAATGTTGCGTTTGCCATGGTTGCTAAACCAATAGTAAAACTGCAGGTTAAGCTTATTATTAGGCTGTTGCTCTTTATCAACATAGTTTAACGCGGCTTCGGCAAATTGTTCGTCGATGCCTTTTATGGTAATTTTATGTACCAGGGTTTGATCTTTGCGGATGCCACGGGTAAGGCTACAGCCCGAACCGATTATGATCAGTAAAATACTTAATATTGCAACACGGTAACCAGCAGGTTTTTTGTATGCTTTCAAAATCACAAATCAGTTTATTAACATCCTTACAACATAAAAAATTTCGCAGGGAGCATGGTTTTTTCCTGGTTGAAGGCTATAAATCAGTTGTTGAATTTACAGGCTCGGGTTACCAGGTTGATACGATATACCACACCGAAGCAATTGCTCCAAAAATGCTGAATTTATCCCGAAAAATAAACTTTCAGGAGATTTCAATGAAGGATATCGAAAAAATCAGCACTTTGAAAACGCCGCAGGAGGTAATTGGTTTGGTTAAAATTCCAATATGGCCAACTTTAAACTACGATAATCTCAGGCAAAGGTTTTCGTTGGTGCTGGATAACATCCAGGATCCCGGCAATATGGGTACTATTATCCGTACCGCCGACTGGTTTGGCATTGCTGATATTATATGCAGTGAAGATACGGTTGATGTATACAATCCCAAAGTAGTACAGGCCACCATGGGGTCGCTGGCACGTGTAAATGTACATTATGCCAGCCTGGCGCAGGTTTTGCCGCAAATTAAATTACCCGTTTTCGGGGCGATGCTAAACGGCGAAAATATTTATAATACTACTTTTGGCAACGAGGGATTACTGGTGATGGGTAACGAAGGGAATGGGATAAGTGCTGATATTGAGCGCTTAATCACCACTAAAATAACCATCCCGAGGGCCGGCGAGGCAGAGTCATTGAATGTGGCGATAGCCACTGCCATACTATGTTCTGAAATAAAAAGAAATTCAATGAAATAAATATTGGCTTTGCAATAAATAAATTACTATTTTTGCAATCCTAAAATTAGGGTCGGGTGGCCGAGTGGCTAGGCAGAGGTCTGCAAAACCTTTTACAGCGGTTCGAATCCGCTCCCGACCTCAAGGGTATTAAAAACATTAAAATAAACAACACCATGGGCGTTACACGTTTAAAAAGAAAAGATAGAAAAAACAAAACTACTTCACGTTTAGAAGTTCAGTTTTTGAAGCTGGCTACCAACCTGGAGTATGGAAGCCGTTCCGCAGAGTCAAAACATAGCCAAATTGCAAAAAACAATGCAGTTTTAGCTATCGCTGCCGGTAAATAATCTATCTGTTTTAAGGCGCCTGGCGCTTAAAAAGATCTTATAAATCCTGTTGGTTTCAGAAACCGGCGGGATTTTTTTATGTCTGGAATTTTTTGAACCGGAATTTATCAGAATCAGAATTTACAGAATTTTAGAATTAGCAGAATGAATGCTTTTCTGTACCAGCTAAATTTATTGAATTTTTAGGATTCTGAAAATCCTCTAACTCTGTAAATTCTGATTCAGAATACTCTTATTTATCCTTCCAATCAACCCCGGTCCTTCGTAAATAAAACCGGTATACAGCTGCACTAATGATGCTCCTGCATTTAGTTTTTCGATAGCGTCATCGGCAGAATGAATGCCGCCCACTCCAATTATCGGGAATGATCCGTTTGATTTTTTGTGAATATAGCTGATAACCTCGGTTGAGCGTTTGGTTAGCGGTTTGCCACTTAAACCACCCATCTCGTTTTTCAAAATGGATGGAGAGTCTAAATTTTCCCTGCTGATGGTAGTATTGGTGGCTATAAGCCCTGCAATGTCGGTTTGTTGTACAATCTCTACAATGTCATCCAACTGCGAGTCTGTAAGGTCTGGCGCTATTTTGAGCAGGATAGGCCTGCTAACGCCATTTTTTGAATTGCGTTGCTGTAAGGTATTCAACAGGTTCATTAAGGGCTCTTTTTCCTGTAATTCGCGCAGGCCGGGCGTATTGGGCGAGCTTACGTTCACCACAAAATAATCAACCACATCAAACAGGCGATCGAAGCATTTGATATAGTCGCTTACCGCGTCTTCATTAGGGGTTACTTTATTTTTGCCGATGTTACCGCCTATGATCAGGCTTTTTTGCGCGCCTTTGGCATTTTTGCGGAAGGTGGCTATCCGTTCTGCTGCTACATCAACTCCAAAATTGTTAAAACCCATGCGGTTAATAAGCGCGCCATCTGCAGGCAGGCGGAACATGCGCGGCTTCGGGTTGCCGGGCTGGGGCAGTGGGGTAACGGTGCCAATCTCTACAAAACCAAAACCCATGTTGGCCATTTCGCCCATCAGTTCGGCATTTTTATCAAAACCGGCGGCAAGGCCAACAGGATTTTTAAATTTAAGACCGAACAGCTCGCGTTCCAGCCGCAGATTGTTTACATCCCATATAGCCCGGCTTAATGCCGAACCACCCGGAAAACGATTAAAGCGCTTTAAATTGCGGGTTACAAAGTAATGTACTTTTTCAGGATCGAACTGGAACAGGATGGGTTTTAATAAAAAATACATGGCGCGAAGTTAACAAATACTGATAGCTGTATAAACCAGAATTTTATGAAAATTAAATCGGCACCTATAGTAATAAGGCAAATGCTGGTACAAAATTTAACAAAGTTTAAAAAAGCCGGGTAAATCAGTAAATTCGGAAATCCAAAATCAAATCTATCAAACCATTTATGAATAATATTTTCAAACCCAATCGCCGTAATTTTTTAAAAACAGCATCGGTGGGTACCATTGCCGCAATGGGCCTGCCGCAAATAGTTTCTGCTGCATTAGCATCAGAAAAACCATCAAAAAAGATAAGTTTCAATTCCGGCGATGTAATTCTTTTTCAGGGTGATTCCATCACCGATTGGGGCCGCGATCATAACAGTACGGAGTTTAATACCACCAGCGCCCTGGGCTCTGGTTATGCGATGATCACCGCATCGCAGTTATTGCTTAACCACGCCGATAAAAATCTTAAAATTTATAACAAAGGTGTAAGCGGTAATAAAGTATACCAACTGGCCGAACGCTGGGATACCGACTGCCTGGCCCTAAAGCCAAATGTGCTAAGCATTCATATAGGTGTAAATGATTTTTGGCATACCCTTACCAATGGCTACACCGGTACCGTCGATACCTATATCGCCGATTATAAAAAACTGATTGACCGTACCAAAGCAGCCCTGCCGGATATTAAGCTGGTGATTTGCGAGCCATTTGCCGAAAAAGGCGTAAAAGCGGTTGATGATAAATGGTATCCCACATTTGATTTATTCCGCAAGGCAGCCAAAGATATTGCCGAACAATATGACGCTGTTTTTGTGCCCTATCAGACAGCATTTGATAAAGCCGAAAAAGTTGCCCCGGCCTCCTACTGGAACCGCGACGGCGTACACCCCAGCGTAGCCGGCGAAGCCCTGATGGCCCAAACGTGGCTGAAGGCGGTGGGAGCGTAGATAGGCGAAAGGATAAAGGTGAAAGGCAAAAGGTAGGCTAAAGGATAAGGTGAAAGGTAGGCGAAAGGATAAGGCGAAAGACAAAAGGTAGGCATTTGGGTATTAGAATTTTGAGGGTACAGCTATTTAAAATGGCTCTATTGTCATCATTTAAAAACCTTTCACCTTTAGCCTTTTACCTTTCACCTAAATTTCACGTCAAATCCGTATCTTTGCGCGCAAATGATTGCTATAAATAACCTTACGTTTGAGATTGGTGCGCGGGCCCTTTACGATGAAGCCAACTGGCATATAAAACCTGGTGAAAAAATTGGTTTAATAGGTGCCAATGGAACCGGGAAAACTACCCTTCTGAAAATTATTGTAGGCGACTATAAACCTACATCGGGCACCATATCAATGGCTAAGGACCTTACCATGGGTTATCTTAACCAGGATTTGCTGTCATATTCATCTGATAAAAATATTGTGCATGTGGCCATGGAGGCTTTTGAGCGCCAAAACCAGCTGCACGACGAGATAGAAGTTTTACTTAAAAAACTCGAAACCGATTATACCGAAGACCTGATTAACAAGCTAAGCGATAAACAGCATGAGTTTGAACTGTTGGATGGTTATAATATTGAATACAAAGCACACGAAATTTTGGCCGGTTTGGGCTTTAGCGAGCAGGATTGCCAGCGTAAGCTAAGCACCTTTTCGGGTGGATGGCGCATGCGGGTAATGCTGGCCAAAATACTTTTACAGGCGCCCGATATTTTGCTGCTGGATGAGCCTACCAACCACTTAGACCTACCGTCTATCCAATGGCTGGAAGATTATTTGAAAGCTTTTAACGGCGCCATCATCATTGTATCTCACGATAGGTGGTTTTTGGATAAGGTAATTAACCGCACTGTTGAATCTCGTAAAGGTAAACTGAACGTGTATGCGGGCAACTATACTTTTTACCTGGAAGAAAAAGCATTACGTGCCGAAATTCAACGTGGCGAGTTTAAAAATCAGCAGTCAAAAATAAAGCAGGAAGAACGTTTGATCGAACGTTTCCGTGCTAAGGCATCTAAAGCCAAAATGGCGCAATCGCGTATCAAGATGCTTGATAAAATGGAGCGCGTTGATGATGTGGATGACGATAACCCAGAGGTTAACTTCAGCTTCAAATTTAGCAGGCAATCTGGCCGCCATGTAACTACTTTGGAGCATATCACCAAAAAATACCCGGGTATTGACATTTTAAATGATGCTGAAGCAATTATTGAAAAAGGGGATAAAATTGCATTAATAGGGGCCAACGGTAAAGGTAAATCTACGTTGCTGCGTATTGTGGCGGGTGCCGATAAAGAATTTGAAGGTACAGCTGTAACTGGCCATAACGTTACCCAAACTTTTTTTGCACAGCACCAGTTAGAGAGCTTGCACCTGGAACACCAGATATTGCAGGAACTACAATCATTCGCCCCAAAACATACCGATACTGAGCTACGCTCCATATTAGGTTCCTTTTTGTTTACCGGCGATGATGTATTTAAAAAGATCAAAGTACTATCAGGTGGTGAAAAATCGCGCGTGGCGCTGGCAAAGGCCCTTACTGCCGATGCTAACTTTTTAGTACTGGATGAGCCTACCAACCACCTGGATATGGCATCTGTTAATATATTGATACAGGCATTGCAACAGTATGAAGGTACTGTTATTGTAGTATCACACGATAGGTACTTCCTGGATAATGTGGCTAATAAGATTTGGTTTATTGAGGACCAGAAAATTAAACAATACCCAGGCACTTACGCCGAGTATGACGAGTGGAATGCTAAACGCAAGTTAGACCCCAAAGCTGCCGCTCCTGCACCTCAACCCAAAAAGGAAGAGAAAAAGCCCGAGCCTGTTAAACAGCCACAAGGCGAAAATAAACATCAGCAGTTAAAAAAGCTTAACCAGGATTTAACCAAAATGGAAGAGCAGATAGCAGCGCTTGATAAAACGGTGAAAGAGTTTGAAGCCAAACTGGCCGATACCCGAATTTACAACGATAGCCAAAAGCTAAAGGAAACCAATGCCGCCTATACCCAAAAACAAGCTGAGCTAAAACAGATTCAGCAAAAATGGGAAACTTTGGCTGAGCAGATATTGGAGCTGGAAGCGTAAGCTGCAATGCTTAAAATCTGTCATCCTGAGGAACGAAGGATCTATTCACCAACTTTTCTGTCGGAAATGCGTGTCGGCGAATAGATTCTTCACTATGTTCAGAATGACAGGCCTTTTTTTGTGTTAACTTGAAATAATCGATTAGGTAATACACCATTATGAAACCCGTCATTGCGAGGTACGAAGCAATCCCCAACTTTACAGGGCAACCTTGCAAGGTTACTTTGCATATCGGAGATTGCTTTGTACCTCGTAATGACGGGCGGTTTTTAAAACTATTTTGCTTACTCCTCCTGACTTTCCTCTCCCTCCAAACCTTTGCCCAAGCTCCATACGACAACAACGTTTATAATCCTGCCATAAAAAGCGTGGAGTTTAACGGTACTGGCAAGCAGCCCTTCCCGGTTATTAACCTGGGCAGCGATGATAAAGTGCTTTTGGCTTTTGATGACCTGCGCGGAGGTACCCGCAACTATAATTATACTATTGAGCATTGTGATGCCAACTGGAACTCCTCAAACCTTTCGCCGGCAGAGTACCTGCAAAGCTTCCAGGACGATAGGTTTTATACCTTCAGCTACTCCATAGGCACGTTTCAAAGATATACCCATTACGAGCAGCAGATCCCTAATGACAACATCGCGCCTAAAATATCTGGTAATTATATCCTGAAGGTTTATGAAGATGGCGATCAATCCAAAATGATACTTACCCGGCGCTTGTATGTGGTGGGTCAAAAAGTTTCAATTGCTGCCAGTACTATTGCATCGCCAAGTACGCAAACGCGGCAAACTAACCAAAAGCTAAATTTAACTGTCGACTACGGCAGCCTGCGGGTGCAAAACCCGTCCTATGATATCCGGATTTTTGTGATGCAGAACGCGCGTACATCAACCGGCATTTTAAATACCCGGCCTACTAATATCCGCGGCACTTCGTTAGTTTATAATGATGTGGCTATTAACGATTTTCCCGGGCGTAATGAGTTCAGGCTGTTTGATCTGCGTACGCTCAAGCTTAATTCGCAGCGGGTGGCCAGGATTTATAAGGACACAGCCAACATAGTGGTGCTGGTAGGCGATCCATGGCGAAGCAACCCCAATTACGTGCAGTACTACGATAATAACGGCAAGTTTTATATCCTGAACCAGGATGGCAGCGACCCACGTAACGACGCAGATTATGCCCGTGTATACTTTAGCCTGGCCGCAAATACAACGGGCAGCGATGGCAGCCCATACATTGTAGGCATGTTTAACGATTATAAAATTGACGAGCGCAGCAAACTTACGCGCGATGAAAATGGCCGCTATTACATCAACCTGTTGCTAAAGCAGGGTGTTTATGATTACGAGTATGTTTGGGTTGATAACGCTACCAAAAAAGCCGACGATATACCCATTGAAGGCAGCCACTTTGAAACCGAAAACGATTACCAGCTACTGGTTTACTACCGCCCCGCAACCGCCCGCTGGGATGAACTGGTAGGGTTTAGTGTGGTGAATACGGTAAAGAGTAAATTGTAAAGGTCATGGGAGATCTCGTCTGGTTGTAGTTTATACGACTGTCATTCTGAGGTACGAAGAATCTATTTTACGCCATGCATAGCAGCTTTGCAATGTCTCCAAAATAGATCCTTGGTACCTCAGGATGACAGGTTCTTATTTCTAAATCCCACAATTATTTATAATTTAGTGTCGTAATTACATTTAATCCAATTACCACCTATATGTATGCTATAAAAAAATCTGCAATGGCCATTAAGCTTGGTGGCCTGTTGCTTGCCGTGCTGTTTTTTAGCGCCAAAACTTTTGCCCAGGAAAGCCGCCAAACATTAGACTTTGACAAGGGCTGGCGCTTTAACTTAGGCGAGGTGGCCGATGCCGAAAGGCCTGCCACCAGCGATGCCAAATGGCGCAGCCTTAACCTGCCGCATGACTGGAGCGTTGAAGGTAAATTCAGCAAAGATAACCCTGCAACACCCGAAGGTGGCGCATTGCCCGGTGGGATAGGCTGGTACCGTAAAACATTTACAGTTCCGGCATCATCCAAAGGTAAATTGGTTTATATCGATTTTGATGGCGTGTATCAAAAAAGCCAGGTATGGATCAATGGTCACCTGCTTGGTTTCAGGCCGAATGGTTATATCTCGTTCCGGTACGAGCTAACTCCATATCTGATTTATGGCGGCAATAATGTTATCGCTGTTAAGGTTGATAACTCTGTTCAGCCAAATTCGCGCTGGTATTCAGGTTCGGGCATTTACAGGAATGTTTGGCTGGTAACTACCAATAAAACCGCTATCAACCATTGGGGTACTTTTGTCACTACAACAGATGTAAGCAATGCATCTGCAAAAGTAAACATCAAAGTAAGCGTAAAAAATGGTTCTCCATCTGCCGCGTTGACTGTAAAAACTACATTGTACAACGCGCTTGGTAAAGTAGTGGCAGCCGGTGGTGCTGTTCCATCTAAGGCACAAGCCCAGGATACGGCATTTGAAACAAACACGTCATTTATCATAAAAAATCCGGCGTTATGGAGTGTCGATAAACCGTATTTATATAAAGCAGTTACGCAAGTACTGTCTGGTAAAACGGTTATTGACGAATATACTACCCCTTTAGGCATCCGGTATTTCAACTTTGATTTGGACAAAGGTTTCAGCCTGAATGGCAAACCCATGAAAATTTTAGGTGTGTGCAATCATCATGACCTGGGCAGCCTTGGCGCGGCCATTAATACCCGTGCATTGGAGCGCCAGCTGCAAATTTTAAAAGCAATGGGCTGTAACGGTATCCGCACTTCACATAATCCTCCGGCGCCTGAGTTGCTCGACCTTTGCGATAAAATGGGCTTCATTGTAATGGATGAAGCCTTTGATTGCTGGGAATGGGAGAAAGCGAAATACGATTATCACCTGTTTTTTAAAGAATGGCATAAGCGCGACCTGGAAGACCAGATACTGCGCGACCGTAACCATCCCAGCGTAATGATTTGGAGTATCGGTAACGAAATTCCGCAACAGCATGATACCTCAGCATTACGGATAGCCCCCGAACTTGCTGCAATTGTACATAGCCTTGATACTACCCGCCCCATTACAGCAGCAAATAACAACCCGGATAAAAATAACAAGATCATATCATCAGGCGCGATAGATTTAGTGGGTTACAATTATCATGAAGGAGAATACGCTGCATTCCATGACAGGTATCCCGGTAAAAAATTCATCGCTACAGAAACTACATCCGGCCTGGAAACCCGGGGCTTTTATGAAATGCCATCAGACAGCATCCGTGTATGGCCCGAAAAATGGGATAAACCATTTGAAAGAGAAGGTAATAACGTATCGGCTTATGACAACGTACGACCGCCGTGGGGATCGACCCATGAGATGACCTGGAAAGTGATGAAAAAGCATGATTTCCTTTCGGGAATGTTCATCTGGACTGGTTTTGATTATCTGGGCGAACCTACTCCATACAGCTGGCCATCGCGCAGCTCGTATTTTGGTATTGTTGATCTGGCTGGTTTCCCCAAGGACGTTTATTACATGTACCAAAGCGAATGGACAAACAAAACAGTGCTGCACATCTTTCCGCATTGGAACTGGACCCCCGGCAAAATGGTGGATGTTTGGGCTTATTACAACAATGCTGACGAAGTTGAACTTTTCCTGAACGGCAAATCGTTAGGCACCAAAAAGAAAACCGGCGAAGACCTGCATATCATGTGGCGTGTAAAATATGAGCCAGGTACGCTGAAAGCCGTTTCCCGTAAAAATGGTAAAATTGTTTTAACCCGCCAGATACACACTGCGGGCGAACCGGCAAAAATTGAACTATCAGCAGATAGGAAAGTGATTAAAGCTGACGGAAAAGACATGTCGTTCATCACCGTAAAAATACTGGATAAAAACGGCAACGTAGTTCCTGATGCCGAAACGCTGGTTAATTTTAAGATCAACGGACAGGCCACCATAGCCAGCGTTGATAACGGCGACCCGGTAAGTCACGAATCATTTAAAGTGCCGTACCGTAAAGCATTCCACGGTTTAGCGCTGGCTATTGTACAAGCCGGAGAAAAAGCCGGAGTTGTTACGTTTACAGCAACATCAAAGGGCTTGCCGACAGCTACAATTACTTTAAATACAAAAAAATAGAAGGGATCTAAATAAAATACCTGTCTATATGCCATTGCAATGCTTCGTGCCTTGCAATGGCATTTTTATTTTAAAAGCATAAACATTTATTATCCTTCAAACAATTAAGCTTTTTACTCCTTGATGGATAATACTTTATCTCCTGCTTTTATGCCTGCCAAAGAATACCCTTTTTATCTCAAGAGCACCGTTATCATGTTCGGGCTCATTTTATTAGTTTATATATTTTCACAGCTGGCCGATGTTTTTGTGCCGATAGCCTACTCCTTATTCATCGCTATTTTATTGAACCCGGTGAGCAACTGGCTGGAAATGAAAAGAGTGCCCAAAGTGTTGGCTATTTCCATTACCTTATTGCTGGCATCCATCGTAATAGCCGGATTGTTCTATTTCTTATCTACCCAAATTATCCAGTTTGCCGATTCGCTGCCCGTGCTGAAACAAAAGTTTGCAGCAATATCCGTTGATGCTAAAGATTGGGTTGCAACAACCTTTGGTTATTCTATTCAAAAACAAAACCAATTAATTAAAGAGGCAATGGATAATAGCCATTCGCTGTTAGGGAGCACTTTAGGTTCGGTAATAGGTGTTTTTGGGTTGATACTAATTATTCCGGTATATGTATTCCTGATACTATATTATAAAACTTTGTTGCTCAACTTTTTCTACGAAGTGTTTTCGGAGGAGAACTCCAAACGCGTAGCCGATGTATTGCATGAAACCAAAGCGGCTATCCAAAGCTACATTATAGGTTTGCTGATAGAAATGATCATCGTGGCAGCTCTGAATTCGCTGGCACTTATCCTGCTTGGCGTAAAATATGGAATATTGATTGGGGTTATAGGCGCTATCCTTAACCTTGTACCTTATTTAGGCGGTATTATTGCGATAGCCTTGCCAGTATTGATGGCTACAGTTACAAAAGATGGCTATACAACACAATTGGGAGTGATAGCGGCCTACCTCGTAATCCAGTTTATTGATAATAATATCCTGGTACCTCGTATTGTATCATCCAAGGTGCAAATCAACGCGCTCATATCTATCATTGTTGTATTGCTGGGCAACATGTTATGGGGCTTATCAGGTATGTTTCTTTCCATTCCCTTTATTGCCGTGCTGAAGATTATTTTTGATAGAATAGATGGCCTGAAACCATGGGGCAAACTGCTTGGCGACACCATACCCACCCGGCATAAAGGCGAGATATGGGGGAGGAGGAAGAAGGTAGTGTTGCCTGGGTAGTTCATTGGTTCATTAGTTCACTGGTTCATTGGTGAAAAGTTCATTAGTCAGGGGGAACCATATCGGCAATAAAAAGGGTTCGAAACTGCTGTTCCGAACCCCTTTTCCTTTAATTTTATTCAATCAGGTCACCATACAAGACCAATGAACTAATCAACCAATGAACCCAATTAGTGGCTAACACCATTCTCACCTTTATTCAAAGTTCCGTTGATGTATAAAATCTGGTTCACTTTTTTAGGATCGCCCTGGTATACCCAAACTATGTTGTTGATGTAGGTTTTAAAGGCGTTATTAACCTGCTCTACGGTTAATTTTTTAACATCATCTACCAAAGTTAATGACCGTTTCCAGTTATCAAATAACACTTCGTTTGAGGCTATTGATGATGCCTGGGCACTGTTGGTTTCGTTTTTATAGTAAAAACCGGTTAGGTAGGTAACTTTCATATTGGCTACTTCTTCGGGTTTAAAGCCTTCTGTTTTTACTTTATCAACCAGCTTATCAAATACAGCTATATATTTATCCGGCTGGGTGGTTGATACCGAGAAACGTGCGGTTGAAGTTTGTCCAACGCTAAACCAGGCCTGCGGCGCGTATGATAAACCATTATTGGTACGCACATCTAAAAAGTGGCGGTTAGCAAAAATTCGCATGGCTACGTTAAAGGCGTCAAAATCTTCGGTACCCGGTATAGGTCCGCTGGTGATACCTTCTACATAGTTGGTGGCTAAATCGCGCTTCTCCACATTAATGCTGTTTTTGTAAACTTTAAACGATGCTTTTTTAAACGTGAATGAAGGGCCTTTTTTAACACCATCCAGCATCGCTTTTACTTTGGCTTCGATAGTTGCCTGGTCAAGATCGGCCACTACAACAATCAGCAAGCGCGATTTGGTGAAGATTGAGGTATAATAAGCCTTGGTTTCTTCGGGAGTTAATTTGGTCAGTATGTCCACTGTACCCATAGGGTCTTTGGCGTAGTCGCGGTTTACAAACGCCACTTTATCGGCAAGTTTATCAATGGCATTATCGGGCCGGGAATCGAGGCTTTTTAAGTTGGTAATGGCGTCCTGTTTAATACGGGCAAACTCCTTGGCATCAAAACGCGGTTGGGTCATGGCCTCAACATATAGCGGCCAAACAACGTCCAAATCGCTTTTAATGCAGTTCATACGTACTACCGAATAGTTTTTGTTACTGTAACCATAAATGGTTGAGCTAACTTTATCCAGGATATCCTTAAACGCGTTTTTATCGTGCTTAACGGTGCCGCATTCGGTTAGGGCATTCATCGCCATAGATTCGATCCCCATTTTTTCGGTAGTGTAGTTTTGTACGCCGCCTTTAATAATGGTTTGTATCTCTACAATATCATTGCCGCTTGGCTGTACAATTACTTTAACACCGTCAACCGAAGTTTCGTAAGCCGCTTTTTGTGCCTGTACTGTTTTTATATTTCCTATCGCCGCTATAATCAGCAGGCCGAACATATATTTCTTCATCATGATAAGATCTTTTAATTACTTAGCTACAAAAAATGAAGCCGCATTCAGTTGTTTACTCAAATCGGGCGATATAATTAAGCCGGCCGCGTATGGTTTACCAATAATATAGGTATCCACAAATTTTTTGATATCGGCACGGGTTACTTTCTGATAATTGCTATCCAGGTCGGTGGCAAAATTAAGCGATGTACTGCACCATTGATAGCTAAGCTGGCTGGCCAGGGTTGATGGTTTTTCTTTACGGTGGATGCTGTTGCGTAACAAAATAGCTTTGGCATCTTTCAGCTGCTCGTCAGTATAATAATCATCCTTGGCCCACAGGCTTATCTGGTTTATTACTTCGTCATAGCATTCTTTAAGCTTGGTTGGGTTCGGCTCAATGCCCATATCAATAGGGCCAACATATTTGCTGGTGGTGTAACTTACATATACACTGCTTGCCAACCCTTTATCAACCAAAGCCTGCTGTAATTTTGATGAGTTTAAACCTACAATAGTACCAAACAAATCGGCAGCAACGGTTGATGCCGAATCGGTAAGGTATGACGGGCCCTGCCATGATATTTGCATAGACGGTGTTTGTGCAATAGTGGTTTCCTTAATAAAGTATTCTTTTTTGGTTAACGGCTTAAACGGCGGGATTGGATATTTTTCGTGCGGATTAAAACCGCTGCTTTCCCAATCGCCAAATATTTTTTCGGCCATGGCAAAAGCCGCGTCATGTTTTACGTCGCCGCAAATGGTAAGCAAGCTATTGTTAGGGAAGTAATATTTGTTTTTGATAACCATCATCTTCTCGGGCGTGGCAGTGTTGATCACCTCGTGGATGCCGATTGGATTTTTACGGGTAATAAGGTCGCCCCATAATTTTTGCTGAATACCGTACCATAACTGGAAGCCTGGATCACTTTCGGCACGCTGAAACTCGCCGTCAACAACGGGGCGTTCCTTTTTCATGTCCTCTTCGCGATAAATTGGGAAACGGATGGCCGCATTCATGAATTTTAAACCGGCGCTAAGACTGTCCCTGTCGAAAGTAAAAAAGTAGTTCACGCGCTCTACATCAGTAGTACCATTCCAGATGGCGCCAAGCTCCTGCGTGCGTTTCAGGAATGATGCCTGGTCAGGATAATCTTTGTTGGCTTTAAAAAACATGTGCTCAAACATGTGCGACAGGCCGCTAAATTCCGGCCCTTCGGTATAAGCGCCGTTTTTTACGGCAATTTCGATGGTGGCCAAAGGCACTTTGCTGTTTTCAATAACAACCACTTCCAGTCCGTTTGGAAGTTTTTTCCAGAAGTAGCCTTCCGGCAAGCGGGGTTGGGCAATTGCAAGGTAAAAGCTGAATACCCCGATAACACTCAGTGTTAAGGTTTTAATAAGATTTCGGGTCATAGATATATTATAATGTTTTAAACACTATAAATATATTGGTATAAATCAGGAAAAGGAAAAATTTATCCTTTTTTAACTTAGTTTTTAGTTACGGCGGATAAGATAATCGCCAGCTATAATTATAAACCCGATTTAATGCTATTATAAGGCAAGCCTAAATCATCAACAGAATATTGTGTAAGTATGCTATCTTTCAGGGTGATGTAATCACCACGGTCGGTAACAAACCATTTTTCAACGCCATCTTTAGTAACTACGGTTGGTATTGTTGCTGATACCACTTTACCGGTTGTATCCAGTTCCAATATGTAATATTCCTTCTTAGGGTCGGTTAAATCCCTGAAGGGGATAATAACGGTATGGTTATTATCATCAATAAAGTGCCCGTAAAAGTTTTGGTCTTTTAGTTCCTTCGGATGAAAGCTGACAAGTTTTTGAGCCGTTTGGGCAGATACGCCGGTAATTTTTAGCCTTACCACATTCCCCTCCGAATCTTTCAAAGTATCCAGCATAGTGGCTGTTTGGGCGCTGGGATATTTGGCAATGGCGTAAAAATTATTCGCCCCGGTATTTTTATCATTATGGCCCGGCAACATATAACAAAGCTGCAGGTTGGGTAGGGCGGCGCTGTCCGATTTTATTTTTCCGGCGATGTCAAGCAGTTGGTCTTTAGTCAGCCGGGCTTTAATATTAACGATAACCTTACTGGCCGTGTCTGATTTAGTTACTTTGGATATACTGTACCAGGCAACGTCTTTTTTTGTACAGGCAGATGCGAAGAGGGCAACAGACAAAATATAAACAGATAGATTTTTCATAGCGCTACAAAGATAACACGATTTTTCACTCGGTTTTGTTTTTCCAAAAGTGTTAAAGAGGGTTGCGCCGTTATAAGATTTATAACACGGTTATAAGATTTGACAGGATTTACAAGACTTTTGCCGTAACGGCAGTTAGCATATTTAAAGAACGTGCTTCACTTTTTTGCTTTTTCCAGGTTTCGCTTTACTAGGAATTTGGTGATCCTGGTTATCAAATCTAAAGGCATTGGTTTAGCCAGTGGGAATTGAACCGATCCTTTGGCCCCTTTGTAGTTGGATAGTTCTTCTTTAAATTCATCTATTCCGCCCGGCGTAGGGTAAAGTCCAATATGGTTTTTATAGCCCGCAAAGTAAATAAGGTTGCCGTGGAGGGTAAAGGCGGGCATTGCATAGCTTATCTTTTCTTTGGCTTCGGGGGCCGCTTCCCTGATGGTGGCACGTACCTGTTGCAGTATTTGCTGAACATCCGGGGGGAAGGCTGCAATATATTCATCGATAGAGGCTGGTTTAGTTGTTATCATAACATTGGTTTTAGGCCGTGATAGCCAGGTTTATAAATGTTTTAACCACCTAAATATACAAAACCTATACAAATTGATGTAGTTAGATTGGTTTTATACATCGGTTTCTTATATCGGGGGGAATGCGGGCTAAACAGCAAGATAAATAGTAATTAAGGCAATGGGCAAGGTAGTGGTATAATAGTAAAAATAACACCCTTTGTAACAGTGGGTTGGACGCTTTTTTTAAACTATTTTCAAAAAATAATTCTCAAATACAAAAAAAAAGCTACATTTGCACTCCCCAAAAGGAGGTATCATAGCTCAGTCGGTAGAGCAAAGGACTGAAAATCCTTGTGTCGCTGGTTCGATCCCAGCTGATACCACAATTCAAAAGCTTCTTAGTTAATTCTAAGGGGCTTTTTTTTGGTGCTAAAAGTGCCATTAGAAGCTAAAAACGGATCAAGCAGAAATCTTGTGGGGGAAGATTTTTTTTAGTTCGACTGATTTAAACCCTCAATACCTAACAAAAATCTCTAACACCTCATTTAAAACAGAGGCATTAGAGATTTTGGTAATTGGTATAACTTGATTGATTTATATTACTTTATATTTTCACAAACCCCCATTGCTGATTACGGCTTCCGGAGTAGGTCCATTGTTCAAGTGCACCGCCGTTATTGAGCGAAGATGCTGCAACATCCAAAACTTTTCCGCTGTTGGCATTGGTAATTTTATAATACCCGTTGTCGGTTATCTGAATTGACCATTTTTGGTTTGGACCGCCGTTGTAATCCCACAAATCTACCTGCCCGCCATTAGCGGTGCCAAAGCCATACATTTCCAGGCATTTTCCGGTGGCATGCATAGGAGTTAACCGGTAGTAACCGCCTCCGGCATCTTCAATTTTAAATTGCTGGTTTGCGCCGGCTAAATATTCCCATTGGCCGGCCGGCGCTTGATTTGCAGTACCCCAGCCAGCAATTTCAAGGGCTTTAAAGCTGTTCCTGTTATAAATCTGGTAAACTTGCCCAACCTGGATGGTTGACGATGTGCCGTTTTGCAGGCCTTGTACCGTCGCGGCTAAACCCTGCTGGTCGGCAACTCCGTTGGTTTGCCTGTTAATAAGTCTGAATGCATTATTTCCCTGCGATCCATCATCAAAATAAAATGGAAGCAAGCCATATTTTAGCGCCTGGTGCGTAACGTAATTAATATAATACGCCCTGCCGGCCTGATGCAAAGTTAATGCATCTCCCGAAAGCGTTTGGAACCTGCGGATAGCGCCATATTCTCCCAATATTACGGGGATACCCTTATCAATGAACTTTGTTTTCATCTTTGGAAACTCTGTAGTAGCGTCCGACTCGTCGCCCGAGGTGGCATTTCGTGAAGCATCGGTTGTTGAGTGGTATCCATTGCCCCAATAATAGGCCATAGTGCCCCAACTTACATCGGAGGTTAAACCGGCAAAATTAAAGGGAGTATAATAGTGTACTTCAACCATCAGGCGGTTGGCGGCCGGATCGGTGGGAAGGGTATTCATTAATGTATTTGAGTTGTCAATATTTGTAGACGGGCCCTGGATAAGCAGCACCCGGTAACTGTTGTGCCCACCGGTCGATCTTACCGCATTAACAAACGTTTGATGATATGAAAGCAGCACCCCCATCCCTGTAGCGTCTGATACATTGGGTTCATTGGCGCTTGCAAAAATCACATGCTCGTCAAAACCGCGCATTTGGGTGGCAATCTGCTCCCAAAAAGCCTTTTGCTTGGCATTAACTGCTGCCTGCGCGCTGGTAGTGCAATTGTTCTCCAGCCATCCGCCATCCCAGTGAACATTTAATATCACGTACAAGCCATCGTTAACGCAATACTGAACCACCTGCTTCACCCTATCAAGCCACGTTTGCTGAATTTGGGCCGTGGTTTGGTTAGCATACTGGTCCCAGCTGCAAGGAATACGTACCGCGGTGAAACCGCTTCTTTTAACCTGATCAATAAGCGCCTGGGTTACCGTAGGGTTGCCCCAATTTGTTTCGCCGCCTATTGCCTCCAATGTGTTACCAATATTCCAACCTAACTGGAACTTTGCAGCAAGCTGCGTTGCTGTACTGGCAACGCCGGTTTGATCGGGCGCAAGCGGCGAAATGTTATAACTCGGATAACTGGTGGCGGTTAGCTTTTTGGTGCTCGTTTTGGCAAGCGGCTTAACATCCGGAGAAACGGTTTGTTGTTTCGTGCACCTTGTCAATGCCGGGATTGCAAGAATGCATAAAAAATAACTTAAAGTTTTCTTCATAAAAAAAATGGTTAAACTGGCGGCATTTAAATTTGCCTGTATTAATAAATTGGTTAATTGCGTGTGGAAATGTCAGGCAACCAGGTAAAACGAGGATATATTTATTATTGCCTTTAAGGTTTACATAGCTATTGGTGCTGGCAGTTATATTGATAACTGCCTTTAGCCAACGGGGTATTAAAAAAATTAATGATAAGGCAGTTGCCATTCCGCATAAGGCGGAGTTTAACATTAGTTTCATTTTTCGATAGGATAAAACAGGCCTGAACCGGTTTATTTGTTTAATTGGTTAAATCTTGTTTTTCGATGCAGGAAACAATTAATAAAAACAAATGCAATTAAAGTTAACAGCACATTAGCCGTTAGAATAACAGGCATGTTTTAGTTAGCAATAATTGAATTAGTACCAGGTTTATTAATTGAGTAGTAAAACTACAGAAGAAATAATTTAATGATGGGCGATAAAAGTTAGAAAATAGGGTGCTTAATGTTAATTTTTAAGAAAAAAACATGGATTTTGTAGGTGTTTTGCATAAACAGTTGCCTTATCAGAAATAAAATTTATAAATGGTGTAGAAAATGAGTGTTATTTAATAAACTGTAACTAAGAGTGTTTCGCTGCTTTTTAAAATCGGATAGACTACTGAGCAACAACCTGTAACAGCTTTAATATCGGAGTGCCCGGTATTGACTGTACCATAGATTGGCAACTCATCGCTATTTATATTCCAGTGGTCACACAAAGGAATCGACACTTTTATCTCGTTAGTTACGACTTTATCTTACTTTTATACTATCTTAGTATACCGGCTTGCTAAAGGGCCAGGTTCCTGATTTCGAAGATCTCAACTAAATTTTAATGCGTTTAAAACTTTATATTGTCGTTTCAGCATTGTTTTTTGCTTACACGAATAATTTTGCGCAAAACAGCCAATACCAGTTTTCGCGGCTCAATATAAGCAACGGATTATCTCACAACCAGGTTAATTGCATATTTAAAGATCCCAAGGGCTTCATGTGGTTTGGCACGGCTTCGGGCCTTAACCGTTATGACGGTTATACTTTCAAGGTATTTAAGCACGATGCAAATAACAAAAACTCCATTAATGACGATTACATAACTAATATTTGTGAAGGGCCCGATAAAAAGCTATGGATAACAACGCGGGCCGGATATTCTTTTTATAACCCCGACACCGAGCAGTTTGATAATAATGTATGGTCAGTAGTCTATCCTTTCAAACTTCCCGGGTATCCAATAGTTTCCAAAATACTTCACAATGGAAATGGCGACTTCTGGTTTTTGTGCCCCGATTCTGGCCTTTACAGGTATAATGAAATTAAAAAAACTGCCACACGTTATTATCATCACCATAATTCCAGCCCATCATTATATTCAAATTTTGTTACAGGAATTGTGCAGGATGCAACCGGCAATATATGGCTTGCTTATGACGACGGCGTAGTAGAGCTGTTCGATGTAAAACGTAATGCAATTACATACCATACCGATATTTTAAAAAAAGCCGCTAATAACAGGGGCAGGGTTTACTCGATAACTATTGATAGTGAAGGCGATCTTTGGATGTTTAACCCCAATATGGATTCAGGCGTTTATTATTACAGCCGCCGGACGGGGCGGTTTCAGCACATCACCAAAGAATCGTCAGAGACACCGCTTACATCGAATATCGTTACTAATGTTATTCAGGCCGACGATGGCCTTATGTGGATCTCCACTGATCATGGCGGAATAAACTTATTGGATAAAAAAAGCAGTAGAATTACTTATCTGTTGAACAGGGAAGATGACGCAAAATCATTAGGGCAAAACACCGTATCGCTTTACAAAGACAATACAGGCATTATTTGGGGTAGTACGCTCAGGGAGGGAATAAGTTATTATCATAAAAATATTATCAGGTTTCCTTTATACAGGCACTTTGCCTCAGATCCCCGGAGCCTTAGTTTCGAAGATGTTAATAAGTTCACTGAAGATAAACACGGTAATTTATGGATTGGGACCAATGGGGGCGGTTTAATTTATTTCGATCGCAAAACAGGCAGGTTTACCCAGTATAAACACGATCCGCGAAACCCGAACAGCCTCAGCAGTGATATTATTGTCAGCCTATGTATCGACCATGACCAGCAGCTATGGATAGGTACCTATTTTGGAGGGCTGGACCATTTTGACGGGAAAAAATTTATCCACTACAAACATAATGATAAGGTGCCTACGAGCATTGCTGATGACCGGGTGTGGAATATCCTGGAAGATGCATCAAACCGGTTATGGATAGGCACTTTTGCGGCTGGTTTGCAAATATTTGACAGGGACAATAAAATATTTTCATCTCCCTTTAAGCAAACGGAAATCAGGTGCCCGTATACATCCGCTTTATTTGAAGACAAGCGCGGAAATATTTGGGTAGGGGGGTATTTTGGCATAGATGAAATATTAAAAAATGGACGTGGCGTTATACATTATAATAATAAGAAAAACGATCCTAACAGTTTGGTTGGCGATAACATCAATTGTATCATGCAGGACAGCCGTGGCCTGATATGGATAGCGACAAATGACGGACTAAGCATATTGAACCCCGAAACCAACCGCTTTATTTCGCTGACGAAAAAGGACGGGGTGCCCGACAACCAGGTTTTGAATGTATTGGAAGATAACAGGGGCGCCATGTGGTTAAGTACATCAAACGGGCTCGCCCGGATAACATTGACACCCGGCAACGGCGCCTATAAGTTTCAATTTGAAAACTTTGATGAAACAGATGGCCTGCAGGGTAGGGAGTTCAGCATAAATGCAGCTTTAAAAACCAGTAAAGGGGAATTGGTATTTGGCGGCTCGCACGGCTTCAATATTTTCGACCCGCTAAGCATACACCCGAATATTGATGAGCCTAAATTAATTTTCACCGGTTTCCAGTTATTCAACAAAAGCATAGCAGCCAACGAAGCAGTTGACGGCCATGTCGTATTGTCTAAAGCCATTTCGGCCACACAGGAGATAACGTTGAACCACAGTGAAAATGTGTTTACCATCGAGTTTGCCGCCATAAATTTCTTTAACCCCAATAAAATAATACATCAGTATATGATGGAAGGTTTTGATAAAGGGTGGCTTACCGCAAACAATGCTACCCGGAAAGCTACCTATACCAACCTTGACGGAGGCGACTATACTTTTAAGGTAAGGGCTATTGGCCAGGAAGGGAAATGGAAACCCAGCTATATAAAATTAAAAATAAAGGTATTGCCCCCCTTCTGGAAATCTACTTTAGCTTATGTTATTTACCTGTTGCTGATAGCCGGAACGCTCTTTTTGATACGCCGGCGCGGAATACAAAAAATAAGGAGACAATTTATAGCCGAAAAAGAAAAGCAGGAAGCAAAGCTGCTAATTGAACAGGAACGGCAGGAGGTTAAGCGGATGCAAGAGCTTGATCAATTAAAAACTAAATTTTTAACCAATGTAAGCCATGAGTTCAGGACGCCATTATCATTAATTATGGCCCCTGTTGATAAAATGCTTGCTGATGCCGATAAGGAACGGGGTGAGCAATTGAATATGATAAGGCGAAACGCTAAAAGATTGTTAAACCTTGTAAACCAATTGCTTGATTTTCGGAAGATGGAAGTGCAGGAACTCAGATTACATGCCCGGAGTGGCGATATTGTGAGTTTTATTAAGGAAATGTCTTATTCCTTCTCGGATATTGCCGAAAAAAAACATATTGGGTTTGTATTCGATTCGGAAATTGAAAGCCTGGTGATCAATTTTGACCCCGATAAAATAGAACGTATCATATTTAACCTGCTTTCTAATGCATTTAAATTTACACCCGAAGGCGGGCATGTGAGCGTATTATTATCAACCAAACAAACACCCGAACAACAGTTGCTCGAAATAAAGGTTATTGATACGGGTATAGGCATTCCTACGGATAAAAAGGATAAAATTTTTGAACGTTTTTTTCAAAATGATATTCCCGGATCGATGGTTAACCAGGGTAGCGGTATTGGCCTGTCAATAACAAAGGAGTTTGTAAAGCTGCATAATGGCGAAATATCTGTGGAAAGCGAACCTGGGCAGGGAAGTTATTTTACCATTTTACTGCCTGTGCACTTAACGGCTGAGGCGGAAGAACAATGGCCCGACGACGGGTTTACGGGCGAACAGGCTTTACAACAACCCGGGGATGTTGCCGCAACTAAAAAACTGACCGTTTTACTGGTTGAAGATAATGAAGACTTCCGCTTTTATTTAAAAGACAATTTAAACGATATCTTTCATATTGTTGAGGCCGCAAATGGCAAGGAAGGCTGGCAAAAAACCCTTGCCCTGCACCCAAACCTGGTAGTTAGCGATATAAGCATGCCCGAAATGAATGGGATAGACCTTTGCCGTAAAATACGTAACGATAAACGGACATCGCACATACCGGTTGTATTACTTACAGCTATAACCGGCGAAGAACAACAGTTAAAGGGCCTTGAAACGGGCGCCAATGATTACCTCACCAAGCCTTTCAACTTCGAGATCCTGCTATCCAAACTGAAAAACATACTGGCCATACAGCAGGATATGCGCAAAACCTATCAAAAACAGCTCGATGTCAAGCCGACAGATGTGGTGTCCGAGTCGCTCGATGAGGCTTTTATTAAAAAGACCTTACTAATTATCGAAAAAAATATTGGTAACGCCGATTTCTCGGTAGAAGAACTTAGCAGCGAATTATGTGTGAGCCGCGTTACACTATATAAAAGGGCGCTCACCTTAACTGGAAAATCTCCGGTAGAACTTGTCAGGTCTATCCGTTTAAAGCGTGCCGCTCAATTGCTTGAAAATTCGCAGCTAACCATATCCCAAATATCATACAAGGTAGGCTTTAAAAGCCAGAAGTATTTTGTGCGGTCTTTTAAAACCGAATTCAATTGCCTTCCATCTGCTTATCAGCAAAAAAGTAAACAACAGGCTGATAAAGCCTGATAATCGTCATGAACCGTCTCCGGGTTTACCTTTCTTTTGGCCCATTTTGTTAACCTTCCCATCGGTATTTCTTAGCTTTTGTGTCATTAATTCAGTGTTTTATAGTTTAAATATCTGATAATCATATATTTAATTTGTGTTAACATTTGTGCCCCTATTTTTGAACAATCGATTGCGGTACCTCTTGTAATTTTAACCTATACAAAGCGGCATAAATTCAAGATAGCTGCCGCAGGCCTGCCATTCTATAATGGCGCAGGCACATAACCAATTTAATAGTAACCTGATTAAACTAAGCATTATGCCAAAACGTGTACTTTTTAGCACCTGTTATTTGCCTGCCGGGCAGTTACCAAAAACAGTTCGGGGCCATCATTAATACCTCAATATACAATCGGGCGGCATGGGCTGCCTGCAACAATAACAGGCTTTTTACATAAATTATCTTATTTACTCTGATGCTGGCAGTGTCCATTTGGCCATTGTACGCAGGTAATAAATTCAATTTAACATATAAATACGATGGGAGGAAAGTAATGCCGGGAAGTTAACCAATAGCCAAATAAACAAACCAATTATGAATTAATTATGAACCCAAATTAACATGGAAAAAAATTTACGAAAAAGATTAAAACATGGTGCATTGCTGTCAATAGCTTTGCTGTTGCTAAGCCTGGCAGGCTACGCGCAAACCATAAAAATTACCGGTAAAATTACCAGTGCCGACAATACCGGGCCATTGCCCGGCGTAACTGTTAGAGTAAAAAATGCATCAACCGGCACTTTATCTGGTGTTGATGGCAGCTATGCCATTAATGCAAAGCCCGGCGATGTACTGGTATTTAGTTTTTTAAGCTTTACCACCCAGCAAATATTTGTAGGCTCAACTTCGGTTATTAACGTAGTGCTTAAACCATCAACCAACGATTTGAACGAGGTTGTTGTAATTGGCTACGGTACCAAAAGGCGAAGCGACCTTACCGGCTCTATATCATCAGTTACAGCGGCCGATCTTCTTAAAACCCAGCCAACAACTATTGACCAGGCTATGCAGGGCAGAGTTGCAGGTGTTGTAATACAGCAGGTATCGGGCCAGCCGGGCGGTGATGTAAATGTGCAGATCCGCGGTTTGGGCGGTTTCTTAGGTGCGCCGCCGTTATACGTTATTGATGGTGTGCAAATACCGCCAAACGGGCAGTCGGCCATACCGGGTAACGGCACCAACCCGCTATCCAGCATAAACCCTTCGGATATAGCCTCAATCGATGTGTTAAAAGATGCTTCGGCTACGGCTATTTATGGTTCCCAGGCATCCAATGGCGTTGTTATTATTACCACAAAAAAGGGAGCCAACGGCCCGCCACTTATTAGCTATGATGGCTACCAGGGCTGGCAAAAATTGCCCAAGTATTATGATGCTATGGATTTGCGCCAATATGCCACTTTCATGAATGAAAAGAGTGCCATCATTGGTTACGATAAGCGGCCGCAGTTTGCCAATCCGCAATACATGGGCTTAGGTACCAACTGGCAAAAAGCCCTGTACCGTACAGCGCCAATGCTAAACCATAATGTAGCTATCAGCGGCGGTGACGACAGGACAAAATACTATTTATCGGGCACCTATTTCTCACAACAGGGGATTGCGCTGGGCTCTGATTTTAAAAGGACTTCGATAAAAGCAAACATCGATAACAAAACAACCAACTGGTTAAAGGTTGGCATAAACCTGAATATGGCACACGTGGCCGAAAATGTGGCTACGTCCAATACCGGGGTAATTTTGCAGGCACTTAACCAAACACCTGATGTGGCCGTAGTAAACCCCGATGGCACCTGGGGCGGTAATGATCCTAACATTTATGGAGCAACCGGTACCAACCCCTTCGCTATAGCCACTATTGTAAAGGATTTAAAAAGCCGTTACCAATTAATGGGCAACGCCTATGCCGAAATACAATTTACCCGTGAACTTACCCTGCGCAATGAAATAGCCGGAAACTTTGACTTTGCCACCGAGGATTATTTCAATCCCTCGTACGTTATGGGGGCTTACTCCAAAACCACCAATAGCGGTACCACAACAAACGCGCAAAACTTTTACAACTCAATCTCTAACTATTTAACCTACCAGCATACGTTTGCCAAAAAGTATTACGTTAACGTAATGGCAGGGCACGAAGCTCAGTTGCTAAAAAGCAGTGGCTCTTCGGCTACGCGCACCAATTTTGCAAGTAATAACGTGCAAACTATAAGTAGCGGCGATGCAACAACCGCTACCAATACCGGTGTTAAAGGGCAGGGCTCATTAGAAGCCTATTTTGGCAGGGCCAACTTTACCTATGATGACCGGTATTTGTTAACGGGTACAGTACGTCATGACGGCTCATCAAAATTTGCCGAAGCACACCGCTGGAATACCACTTACTCAGGCGCCCTGGCCTGGAAGATAAACCATGAAAGCTTTCTTAAAGGTGTAAGGGCTATCAATGATCTTAAACTCAGGGTTGGTTATGGCTTGGTAAACAATCAAAATATTGCGGAATATGCTTACGGTTCAACATTAAACACTGTAGCCACCGGGCTGTCGGGCAACTCGCAGATAACCAGTACTACTGGCAATCCCGATATTAAGTGGGAAACTACAAGATCGTATAACGTTGGTTTGGATGCGTCTGTGCTGAGCGGGCGGATAGGATTTTCTGTCGACGCGTATTACCGCAAAACAAATAATCTGTTGCTAAGCCTTACCATGCCTTACTACTCAGGTACATTCGCTTCGGGAGGATATTCGCCGGGAGCGGTGCAAGCGCCTTACGTAAATATAGGTGCAGTAGGCAACCGGGGATTTGAGTTTACATTGTCGACTCAAAACATCAAATCAAAAGACTTTAACTGGAGCACTAATATTACCTTTTCCAGGAACGTGAACAAAGTACTCGCTTTGGTTGATGGCACCCCGGCAATAAATGGCTCGGTAACCAAAACTGTGGTTGGCCGGTCAATCGGCGAATTTTACGGATACCAGGTATTGGGCATTTACAAAAACGCCGCCGACTTTACTAAATATCCGGCGTTATCCCAAAACGGAGGCGGCTCGATACCTATTACCCCCGGATCAGGCGGTGTTTGGGTAGGTGATGTTATTTTTAAGGATATTAATGGCGACAAGATTATTGACGCCCGTGACCAAACCTTTTTAGGATCGCCGTTACCTAAGTTCCAGTACGGGATCAATAACAGCTTTAACTATAAAAATTTCGACCTGAATGTTTTTATGGTGGGCAACTACGGCAATAAAGTTTATAACCAGATAAAGGTAAACGGCGAAAACCCCAATCAAAACTTTGGCTATTTCCCCTCTGTGCTCAACTATGCTAAGATTGGGCTGATTGACCCGGCAGGCTCGGCATCGGATATTAACAACGTATATATCACAAACCCATCTACCAATATTATGCGCATAAGCCAGAGCAGTGGTAACGATAATCAGCGTTTTTCTGACAAATACATCGAAGATGGGTCGTTTTTAAAATGTAAGAGTATCGCCTTGGGGTACAACTTTTCAAACAGCTTGTTGAATAAGATCAAACTACGGTCGTTACGGGTGTATGTTAATGTCACCAACGTTTTCACTGTTACCAAATATAGTGGCTATGACCCTGAAATTGGTTCGTGGAACCCATTGGCAGCGGGTATTGATAACGGATATTATGCTCAGCCGCGTGTTTACACAGTTGGTCTTAATGTATCGCTAAATAATTAAAAATCAAGATGATGAAACTCATAAAAATAAATATGGTACTGCTGTTTATCGTTATGATAAGCAGCTGCAAAAAGGATTACCTTAAAAGGCCACCTTTAACCGGCATAACCAAAGATAACTTTTATAAAAGCGGCTCGGATTTAAGGCTGGCTACTGCGGCCCTTTATGCCCAGCCCTGGTTTAACTGGAACAATTTTCCATTGCTTGGCGTTGGCGATATCATGAGCGGCAATATGCTGCAGCCTTATAACGCCGATTTGGTTCAGTTTACTACCTTTTCTATCACAAGCCAAAACTCTTATATCACCCAGTCATGGCAGTCTTTTTACAATATAGTTGCCCATTGCAACATCAATATAAAAGCCATTAACACCAGTCTTCCGGATAGTGTGGCTGTAAGCAGTAAAAAGGGCGCCCTTGGCGAGTTGAAGTTTATGCGGGCCACATCTTATTTCTTTATCGCGCAGTTATGGGGTGCCGCGCCAATTATTGAAGATAATGATAAGCTGATAGCAAATCCGCTGGTGCCCCGTCACAAGCTTGCAGATGTTTATAAGTTTATTATCAACGATTTAAGGTATGCCGCAGCTAATTTACCAAAGGTAGATCAGCCGGGACGCGTAACTACATGGTCGGCGCAAGGCTTACTGGCAAAGGTATATTTAACCAGGGCTGGTTTGGGCCAAAGCGGTACCCGCAAACAAGCTGATCTTGATAGCGCCGCATATTTCGCCGGCAATGTTTGCAACACCAGTGGTTTAACGCTGTTGCCAAGCTATTACAATCTTTTCAGGACCCAGTATAATGATAACCCTGAGTCATTGTTCGCCTTTCAGTGGGCGCCGGGCGTAGGCTACGGGCAAGGTAACGCTATACAGGCCCAATTTGCCCCCAGCGGTAGCCTGGTTACCGGCGGTGGTGGCTGGGGCGGTGCCATTGGCCCAACCCTTGATTTGGCCAACGAGTATAGCATGGATGACTCCGTGCGCCGCAAAGCCACCTATATGCTTACCGGCGATAAATACCCTGAGCTTAATGCCGCAAACGGCGGGTATACTGCTACGGGTGTAAATGTTAAAAAACACATTGTTGGTACCGCTGCAGATAATAATTCGCCTACTATGGACCTCTGGTCGTCAACCGAGCACAATACCGTTTTACGCCTGGCCGATGTATACCTGGTATATGCCGAAGCCTTGTTAGGCAACAATGCTTCAACTACCAACCCGCAGGCGCTGCAGTACTTTAATGCCGTACGCAGCAGGGCAGGGGTAAGTAAGGTTACCAGTATTACGCCTGATATGATCTGGAAAGAACGGCGGATTGAACTGGCATTTGAAGGCCAGTACTGGTTTGATTTAGTTCGTTTATCTTACTATAAACCTCAGGCCGCCATTAATTCTCTTAACGGTCAAAAAAGGCAACAGTTTTCCTACAATCAAGCTACAGGCGTAAAAACGCCGTCGCCCAACGGATTGATCATCACACCGGCCACAGTCGCGACATTTACGCTGCCTATACCGGCAAATGATCAAACCGCCGATCCAAAGTTACTGGAGGAACCTGTAGCTTATTATTAATAGCATTCTTAATCATTGATATAATTTAAACATCATGAAAAAATTAATTTATCATATCAAAGGCTGCCTGGTGCTTGCCTTGCTTGCCGCGATGGTTGTTATGCAGCCTGGCTGTAAAAAGGATGCTTCACCATCAAAAGGCACCCCGGTAATTACCGCCATACGCAATTATGTGGCCCATCCCGGCGACTCGCTTTTAAGCAGCGTAGGTACGGGCCAGTGGGTTGTAATTTCGGGTAAGAATTTAAAAGGCGCGCTCGCTATCAATTTTGACGGGGTAAAAGCCTCCTTTAACGATGCGTGGTTTTCAGATACCAGTGCTATCGCCTTAATCCCGGCGGTTATCGCGTTCCCTTCGGTACCATCAGATAAGCTGAATACCATACAGTACATTACCAATCATGGGCAAACCACGTTTTCGTTCCCTATTGTTGCACCTGCCCCTACAATTTCAGGCGTTTCTAATGAAGATGCCAATCCTGGCGATTCGGTTAGAATCAACGGCCTAAGCTTTTTCTTTATAAAAAGCGTTACCTATGCCGGGGTAAATATTACCAGTTATAAGCCATCAAATGATGGTACCAGCATCAGCCTGGCAGTGCCTGCGGGTGTTACGCAAACCGGCGGCATTGTAAGTGTTACAACAAAATCAGGTTCGGCTACCTCTGTTTATAAGGTACATGACTTTGTAACAGGCGTGTTGAATAACTATGATAATGTAAATAACTTTTCATGGGGTTCGGGCACATCTAACAGCTCTGCAGCCTATCCTGGTAATAATGGCTATTATGGGCTATTGCAATCTACTAATATCAGTGCTGGCGACGGATCCTGGTGGAATGGCGGCCGGTCTATCAATACCAATGGGGCGCAGTGGGTACCTAAAGCCAACTTAAAGGATACGGTGGACCATTATGCTTTAAAGTTTGAAGTATCCGTAACTACGCCATGGTCGGCCGGTGCTATCCAGATTGTAAAGGATTACTCCTGGACGTATTCGGCAATTTATCGCCCATGGAAGAATGCCAATGGTTCAACAACACAATTTACTACAAAGGGCTGGCAAACGGTAACCATATTACTATCAGACTTCAGAACAAATAATGGTACGGGGACGCCTCCTGCCAGCCTGACGGAGTTACTTGGGGCTGAGGGCGCAGGAGCCATCAATGTTACATTTATTAATGATGGCACAACTACTATCAAAACTTCTGAGATAGCTGTTGACAACATCAGGGTAGTAAGAATTAAATAAGAGAGAGTTTTAGTTGTTTATAAGTGGATGCCTGGGGCCTTTACCGAGAGGCCCCGGCATTTTTTAGGCCTCATCGGCTCAGTACTTTCTCAGACGGGTGTCGTCCATATTTGTTTGGTCATAAATAGTCTGGGAAGTGCGTAAAATGTGTGGTTCTGATAAAAGGGCTTAAATATTTAAAAATGAAGACATTGAATTTTATAAGAGTATTATTTTTTGTTGCGGTTGCTTCTTTTTTTTCCTGTAAAAAGGCGAATAATCCAGCCGCAGAATTAACAGTTAATCAGTCCGTAATTACATTTACGCCCGAAGGCGGAACGCAGGACTTTACTGTTGCGAGCAATGCCACATGGAACATCAGTAACCCTGCTTCGGCATGGTTGCAATTAAACACTACATCCGGCGGCAGCGGCAGCAGTGTCATTCATTTAACAACGCTGTCACAAAATGGTACAGGATTAACACGTTCGGGTGTTTTGGTCATTAATTCGTCCAATGGTCAGTCAAGAAGGCTAACGGTGTCTCAAACAGCCAATCTATTTCCAACTTACAATACTTCACCAAAGGCTCCTGATGCAACAGGGATGAGCAGCAACGCCGTTCAGCTTGCCGCTAAAATGAAGTTAGGATGGAATATTGGTAATACCCTGGAAGCTCCGGGTGAAACAGGCTGGGGCAATCCTTTAATTACCGAGGATTATGTAAAATTCGTTAAACAGCAGGGCTTTAACGCCATTCGCCTTCCATGCGCCTGGAACTGGGGCCATTTAAGCAACCAGGCAACCGCGCAAATAGATCCCAACTGGCTTGATAGGGTAAAAGAAGTAGTAGGATACTGCGTAAAAAATGATATGTATGTTTTACTCAACATACATTGGGATGGCGGTTGGTTAGATAATAACATTAACACTATAAAACAGGATTCGGTTAATGCTAAGCAAAAAGCGTTTTGGGAGCAAATTGCCACAACTATGCGCGATTTTGACGAACATCTGATGTTTGCCAGCGCTAACGAGCCTCCGGTAGATAACGCTGCACAAATGGCCATACTTGCTTCCTATCATGAAACTTTTATAAACGCGGTACGATCTACCGGCGGTAAGAATAGTTACAGGGTGTTGGTGGTTCAGGGGCCGTCAACAAGTATGGATAAAACCAACGATTTGATGCCTGATCTTCCCCAGGACAAAGTGGCTGCACGGATGATGGTTGAGGTGCATTATTACGATCCGTTTCAATTTACCAGTTTAGACGGGGATGCCACCTGGGGTAAAATGTTTTATTACTGGGGCGCAGGACATCTTTCGACTATTGAGCCCGACCGTAACGCCACTTGGGGAGATGAAGCTGGGATAAGTGCTTCGTTCGTGAAAATGAAGGCGAAATTTACCGACAAAGGTATTCCTGTGCTATTGGGCGAGTATGGGGCTTACAGGCGTAACAACACCGCACACATACCGCTGGACCTGGCAACACACAACGATGCGGTGGATTATTGGATAACCTTTGTTACAAAACAAGCAAAAATCAATGGGATGTTACCATTTTTTTGGGATACCGGTGGTGCTTTAGACAGACGAAATTATACTGTAAAAGATCAACGTACTATTACTGCCATCAAGACAGGTGCCAATTAAATGAATGCCTGTGGCTTTTAACAAAAGGCACAGGCATTTTTATATGCCGGTTTTATTCATGGGCATAGCCAATACAGGTTGGTAGTTTACTCAGGAAGTTTAAGAGAAATTGATATAAAAAAATTTAAACTAAAAGCATCCGCTTCCGAAGCAATATTTACGGTAAGCCATACCACCAGGATTGAAAGCATTTGTCGGTAAAAGTACAGCCACTGATAAACAGCATCCACATAAAGAAAAGAAATACAATTTTATGAAATATACCATCGCCTGTTTTATGGCATTTTTCGTTGCCGGCGGCGTTTCGGCACAAAGTAAAAGCGAGGCTGCGCTTAAAGCAAAGATAAGCAGCATTGTGAGCAAAATGACGCTGGAAGAAAAAATAGACATGCTGCACGGCAACGCGCTGTTTTCTTCGGCTGGTGTAAGCCGCTTAGGTATCCCGGAGCTCACCTGCGATGATGGCCCCTTGGGCGTACGTGAAGAAATAAAACGCTTTGATTGGGCTTCGGCCAACTGGACAACCGACTCGGCCACATTTTTATCAAATGGCTCGGCCATAGCAGCCACCTGGAACCCCGCAATGGCAAATAAATACGGGGTAGTTATAGGCGAAGAAGCCAATGCCCGTAAAAAGCATATAATGCTTGCCCCGGCATTCAATATCTGCAGGATGCCCCTTTGCGGCCGTACCTATGAATATTATTCGGAAGACCCCTATTTAAACAGCCTGCTGGCTGTCCAGGCTGTAAAAGGAATTCAAAGCCAGCATGTAGCAGCCTGTATAAAACATTTTGCTGCCAATAACCAGGAGCTTAACCGCGACAGTGTAAACACCATAGTTGATGAAAGGGCATTGCGCGAAATTTATTTCCCGGCATTTAAAGCAGCCATACAGCAGGGGAATGCCTACACCATTATGTCGGCCTACAACAAGCTGAACGGCTATTGGTGTTCCGAGAATGATTTTTTATTAAATAAAGTACTGAAAAACGAGTGGGGCTTTAAAGGAGTAGTCATGTCAGATTGGTCAGGGACGCACCATACCGTTGCCGCTGCCAACAACGGGCTGGATATCGAGATGGGATCAAGCGGGCCGTATGATCAGTGGTATTTTGCCAAACCCTTACTTAAAGCTGTTAAAGAAGGCCAGGTTTCGGTAAAAACAATTGACGATAAGGTACGGAGGATTTTGTGGGTAATGTACCATACCTCCATGAGCACCAATCATCCTGCAGGATCAATCGCTACACCGGCGCATGCCAAAGCCGCCTATGCTATTGCTTCAGAATCTATCGTTTTGCTAAAAAACGACAACCATTTACTGCCTTTAAAAGCAGGTAACATTAAAACTATAGCTGTCATTGGCGATAATGCCACCCGCACATTTGCATTGGGCGGGTATGGTGCCGGTGTAAAAGCGCAACACGAGATAACAGCATTAGCAGGTATAAAATCAAGGTTCGGTAAAACAGCCAGCATTAGCTTTGCCCGGGGCTATAAAGCAAACTACCTGGCAAATAATAGCGATGAACAAAACCGTGGTTATGACCAACCCGATCAAAAACTGATTGATGAGGCGGTAGCGCTCGCAAAAACCAGCGATGTTGCCATTTTATGTATCGGTTCCAATCGTGAATATGAAAGTGAAGCCCATGACCGTAAAAGC
>Ga0075366_10000044_pt1 | contig 45021 bp, 50 predicted proteins | sample EndMethybrTD3031_FD_72351 | JGI IMG/M metagenome (GOLD analysis project Ga0075366, IMG submission 72351) | Populus endosphere microbial communities from Tennessee, USA - Endosphere MetaG P. TD hybrid TD303-1 | ecosystem: Host-associated > Plants > Roots > Endosphere | place: USA: Tennessee...
ATTAATATGTCCGGTCTGGGCGTCAGGCACGCCAGTAGATACATTGGCTGCGATAGCAATGGAGCTGAGGAGTTGGTGATACTTCTCGCGGGATAGGCTGGCAATAGGGTGCAGCACACCATCGACGCGGAAGCGGATACGTACATTATCAGCCTGGTTTTCAAGGTGAATGTCGGAGGCTTTCAGGCGATAACCCTGCTGTACGAGGTATGCAAGGATGTCATCGGCACGCACTTGGTCGAGGGTGAGCGTCACGCTCTTGAAGAGTTCGTCGGCAGTACTGGCGCTAAATGCGATGTCCTGGTATTTGACCTGCTTAGGCGGATCGTAGAGGCGCATGTATTCGCGGTAACCACTGTCGGAAACAATTGCAAAGGCTACACGAATATCGCTGAAACGCTGGCGCATCTCGTTGATTGTCTGCTGGGAGGTTGTAGTTGTAATACCAAATAGCACGTTGCTCTGGTCGGCTTGCAGCGGAATAAGCCGCTTCTGGTACATCTCTTCGTTAGAGAGCATGTCTTTATACAGCGGTTTCTGCGGCAACGTCGAGGTATCAACGTAGTTAAAGCCCAACAAGCGGGCGCGTCGTAATGTCGCGTCTTCTTCGTCGCGTCTAGCGTCCTGACTCATATCAAAAAGTATAGCATAAGCTGTATGCTCGGACGGTGTAATTAGGTATAGTTTCTGTAGTGAAAAATAATATTGTCCTCATCGCCCATAACTTGCGTAGCTGCCATAATATCGGCTCGCTTTTACGTACCGCCGAAGGCCTTGGGGTCAGCAAAGTCTACCTGACTGGATATACACCATATCCTGTTGCGCCAGGCGACAGCCGGATGCCGCACCTCAGCAGCAAGATCCATAAACAAATCAGCAAAACTGCCCTAGGCGCCGAGGAAACCCAGCCGTGGGAACATCTTGAATCCGTGGACGAACTTTTGATAAGACTGCGCGAAGACGGCTACATGCTTGCTGCAATCGAACAGGCAGCGGATTCTGTAGGGTTGCCTTCGTTCAAGCCGCCAAAAAATATAGCCCTGCTCGTTGGCCGCGAAGTTGAAGGTGTCGAGCCAGAGGTTCTCAAACAGATGGACGTTTGCCTGGAGATTCCCATGTTCGGCAAGAAAGAATCCTTCAATGTCGTGCAGGCAGCAGCCATGGGTCTGTACCACTGTACTTTTACGCCATTTGAAGCATAAGCATGCTATACTAAACTCCAAGATGGTGTTAACGCACATACCTAAGCAAAAACAGTCCGTTCATGACAAAAAACGGCATGGCCAGCACCACAAATCGTCGAAGCATTACACTAAGACGTACTGGCCCTACCTGCCAATGCTGTTAGTCGTCCTCTGCGGTTTTCTTATTAATATCACCTGGAGCGCAGGCAAAAGCGTACTCGGATATGCGACGAACGTAAGCGTCACGTCGCTGCTTCAGGACACCAACACCCAGCGCAGCCAGAACAGCAAATCAGCGCTCGCCTCCAATTCCCTGCTTAACCAGGCCGCCCAGGCAAAGGCCAACGACATGGCCAGCCGTAACTACTGGTCGCACAACACCCCAGACGGCAAACAACCGTGGCAATTCATATCTGATGTTGGCTATACCTATATGTCAGCCGGCGAAAACCTCGCCTACGGTTTTGACGACAGTTCAGCTACTGTTGCCGGTTGGATGAATAGCGCACCACACAAAGCTAACTTGCTGAACGGCGAATTCACCGAAGTCGGCTTTGGTATCGCCAACTCGCCAGACTACCAGGGCGACGGCGAAGAAACGATCATCGTAGCCATGTATGCCAAGCCGCAGAAGGTTGTAACCCCTCAGTCCGCCACTACCGGCCGTGCGCCAGAGTCCTCAGCCAAGAAGCAAGCCCAGGCAGCACCAACTGAGGAAACCGCTCCAACTGAGCCAACCCAAGAGGCACAGCCCACAACCCCGGCAGAGAGTACCCCTACTGATGTAGCCAAGGAAGAAACACCGGTCATCACCAGCACCGAACCAACTACCCAGATACTACCCGCCAAGGAAGTCGCCCGTATCGACGTCCTCACAAACGGCAACGCCCAGTGGGCAGCCCTAGCGGTTTCACTACTGGCAACCGTAGCTGTCGCAGCCTTCGTATACAAGCACGCTAAGTACTGGCGCCGGGCACTCGTCAGGGGCGAGCAGTTCTTCATCCACCACCCTGTACTCGACACCATTATTCTAGCCGTCGGTGTTATCGGCGTCATACTAACCCAAACCAGCGGCTTCATCCACTAAAAAACTGCCGGCAGTTGTACCGGCAGTTTTTGTTTTGCAGTGTAATCTTATGAACGGGTTAAGGTGATAATCGAGCGCCTGATTACGTCAGGCCAGTTGACGGTGATCTGCTTTGAGAAGCCGTGTTCAAAGAACTCAAAGATCTCGCCTGGGCGGGCTTGCGACAATGTCTCGCTTATAAGTTGCTGCAAGTGTGAGGGGTGAGGCTGTACGACTACCGCCTCAAACAACGGGACCACGAATAGTACGCCGTTTAGTTCACAAAAGGTACCGGCATCGCCACGCTCCAGTGAGTCAGCAGTATTGCCTGTCCGTGAAAAATTAAACCATTTAACTGTATCCATGAAGTAATTCTACAAAATTCCCATGCGCTGTAAAGCTTATTGTACGATTACGTTGTCTGCGCCAACGAGCGTTTGCAATTTGGCGAGCATCGGCTCGTTCTTAGTAATTCCAGTTGGCAACTTAATGATCTGCTTACTCTCGGATGGACCAAGCACCAGTACGACTTCGGTCGTGCCTTTTGTTTCGTCAATACACTGCTTGAGTGAAACAAGCAGGTCCTGGTTCTGGCTGTCATGCAACCTGATGTATACACGCTCAGCTACCGAGTGGTGCGCAGCGCTCTTAGGTTTATCTTTGTCGTCATCTTTCTTTTTGTCGTCTTTGGAGCGGGGCTTTGTAGCAGTTACCGCGGCAGCGGCAGAGCGCTTACTTCCAGGCGGGCGCATCTTTTTGCCCGTCGGTTGGTAGCCTGTGGCCTGCTCGGCGGTAATCTCGCGGCCGTCGTCTACGAGCACCTTTACTTCTTCGCCAATATTGCCTTCACGGTCCTTGGCTGAAATCTTGCCGCGCACCAGTACCACGCGGTCGCGTTCCCACAATCCGGCGGTTTGCATGAAGGCCTGAGGGAATAAGATAAGTTCAAGCTCGCCTGTCTTGTCTTCGAGTTTGACGAATGCCATCTTGGAACCACTCTTGGTGGTAATCTCGCGTACATCGTTGACCGCACCGGCTACGATGACCGCACGACCGTCGTGCTCAGGCTTCAGGCCGCTAATGGGCATGCTTTGCTCTTCGAGGTAGGTCTCGTACATGGACAACGGGTGCTGACTTAGATATAGGCCAAGGAGCTCACGTTCCCATAGCAGCTGTTCGCGCTGGGTGTAATGTGTCTCTGCTTTAGCAAGCTGCAATTTGGGACGCTCCATTTCACCTGCATCAATCAAGTTGCCGAACAAGTCGGTCTGGCCGCTGTTGGCTTCCTTTTGCAAACGGTTGGAGTACGCCAAGATAAGCTCCAGGTTTTGCATCAGTACAGAACGGTCATCCGCAAAGCGGTCAAAGGCGCCGGCCTTAACCAAGCTTTCGAGCGCCTTGCGGTTAACGACACGCGGATTAACCTTACTGGCGTAGTCTTCGAGATCCTTGAAACTGCCGTCAATTTTGCGGGCACGAATAATTTCTTCTACGGCGCCCGAACCAACATTCTTAATAGCATTCATACCGAAGCGGATTGGCGACTTGCGGTTATCGCCGTCAGGCACAACGGCGAACTCATGGAATGATTCGTTAACGTCGGGAGGCAATACATCGATACCCATGTGCTGGCACTCTGAGATTTCGATAGCCAGACGGTCGGTGTCGTCATAGTCGCTCGTCATCACAGCAGCCATGAAAGCAGATGGATACAGCGCCTTAAGGTAGGCAGTCCAGTAAGCAATCAGTGCGTAGCAAGCGGCGTGGGACTTGTTGAAACAGTAGGCAGCGAATTCTTCCAGCTGCTTCCAGAAGCGCTCCATCAGGCCGCGGTCAATGCCGGACACCCTCTCGCCGCCTTCGATCATCTTGTCCTTCATTTTATTCATAAGGTCGATCTTTTTCTTACCGATAGCTTTGCGAAGCGTATCAGCCTCACCACCGGTAAACCCGCAGACTTCCTTGGAAATCTGCATCACCTGTTCCTGATATACCAATACGCCATAGGTATTCTTGAGGGCGTTCTCCATGCTGGGGTGCGGGTAGACAATCTGCTTGATACCATGTTTGCGCGAAACGAAGTCATCAATAAACTGCATAGGGCCTGGGCGGTATAAGGCAACCATGGCCACGATGTCTTCAAACACCGTTGGCTTCAGTTCCTTGAGGTAGCGTTTCATGCCTGCGGATTCCAACTGGAACACGCCCGTGGTGTCTCCGCTACCCAAAAGCTCATACGCCTCCGGTGTATCCAGCGGAATCTTTGATAAGTCTATATCGTCACCATATACCCTCTTGATGATACGAAGGCAGTTCTTGATAATCGTCAGGTTAGACAATCCCAGGAAGTCCATTTTCAAAAGGCCAAGCTCTTCTACCTGGGTCATTGGGAACTGTGTGGCGACCACACCCTTCTGGGCCATTTCGAGCGGCAGGAATTTTACCAGGTCGTCAGGAGCAATCACCACACCACAGGCGTGTACACCGTGGCTGCGGACGGTACCCTCAAGAATCATGGCTTGGTCAATAACCTGCTTGGAAAGCTCATTCGTGTTGTACTCGCGCTTTAGGTCAGCGTCTTCTACGATGGATGTAGCGAGAGGAATATGACGCCCCTGGACAGGTGCAGGAATCATTTTTGCTAAACGGTCGGCGTCAGCATACGGCACTTGCAACACGCGGGCCACATCGCGCACGGCGTTACGGGCGAACATCCTACCGAAGGTAACGATATTCGCTACACGGTTAGAGCCATACTTTTCAGCACAATACTGGATAACTTCATCACGGCGGCTATCTTGGATGTCGATGTCTACATCTGGCATGCTAATACGGTCGGGGTTCAGGAATCGCTCGAACAGCAAGTCATACTTAAGAGGGTCAAGGTCGGTAATCTTAACTGAGTAAGCGATAATTGACCCAGCCGCACTACCACGACCTGGCCCGAAGATAATTCCCTGGTTTTTACCCCACCCGATAAAGTCAGCCACGATCAAGAAGTAGCCGTTAAAGCCCATCTGGTCGATAATACCGAGCTCGTATTCAGCACGCTTTAGCGGTGCCTCGGGGATAAATGGATAACATTCCTGTACGCTCAGATTAGCTACTTCTTCTTCCGTTTTGCCACCATAGCGCCAAGCCAGACCCCTAAACACTAATTTATCTAGATACGTCTTTTCAGTTTCGCCTTCTGGCACAGGAAACTTAGGAATAAGGATTCTATCGAGTTCAATTTCTAGTTGTACGCGGTCAGCTATTTCTTTGGTGTTTCTGATTACCTCAGGATGGTCTTTGCCCCAACGCCCAATAATATCTGCGGGATTCTCGACGTGGAGCGGATAGTTCTTCAACGTCATGCGCTTTTCGTCGCTCAGGAACGAGCCGGTACCTACGCACAATAGAATTTCGTGGGCGTCTTGGTCGGCGTGTTTGAGGTAGTGGGCGTCGCAGGTTACGACAACTTTAATATCAAGTTCTTTGCCGAGCTTCAGGACTTGCTCGTTCATGTTTTGCTGTTCAGTGTTGGTCAACGGATTGTCGGGGTGACCATGGTCCTGGATTTCAAGATAGTAGCGGTCACCAAATACACCCTTGTACCATGTAGCTACTTCGACGGCCTTTTGATACTGCCCTGTTTTAATGGCATCACCAATTTCGCCACCGAGACAAGCACTAGTGACAATTAAGCCCTCGTTATATTTCTCTAATAAGTCGTGATCAACACGAGGATAGTAGTAAAAACCATCAAGGTTTGCAGTCGTACTTAATTGGAATAAGTTACGAAGACCCGTCTCATTCATCGCGTGGATGATGAGGTGATAACGCATCTTATCTTTTTGGGGATCCTTATCAGTATGTTTTCGTGAAGCGATGTATGTTTCTATACCGATAATAGGCTTAATGCCGTTTGCTTTAGCCTCTTTATAGAATTCAATCGCACCAGAAAGCGTACCGTGATCTGTCATAGCCACAGCTTCCATTCCTGATTCTTTAACAAATTTAATCAAATCAGGAATACGCGTCAGTCCGTCTAACAGACTGAACTGCGTATGGTTGTGCAAATGCACATAATCACTCGTGCTTAGATCACTCTGCGCGCCACTCATGTTGTTACCCTTGTATATATAGTATAGCCTGTGATGGTTTTTTTGTTGAGATTGACACTGAGTTTTACAACAAGATCATAGACATATTGTTGCTATACTTTCACCATGATGTTGCAAGAATCAATCCAGAACTTTCGTGAGCATGTACTACGAGTAGGGATACAAAGTAAGTGGGACAACCATTTAACGGAGCCAGTCCATAAGAATGCCGCCCACCTCGTACGTTTGCTACACGAAGAAGCAAAACCAGAAGAAGTCAGAAGTGCAGCCGAAAAAGTTGAAGCGGCTCTAATGGTTTGCGGCAGCTCTCTTTTGCTTGAACTCCCCGTCATAGATAAACTCATCGCTGAGATGCACGATATCTTAGAGGCCTACGAGAAAGAAAAAGCTTCGTTCTAAGCCTTAGGGCCGAAGCGCTTTTCGATGCGGGCACGGGCTTTAGCGGCTTCTTCTTCGCGGTTCTTGGGTTCGGCGTCAGTGACTAGCGCGTTCATTAGGTGGCGGGCAGCATGGGCAACTTCTTCCACGCCTTTGTTGAAGGCTTCTTCGTTTGCGTGGGATGGCTCATGGTAGCCAGACAACTTACGCACAAATTGCAACGCAGCGTCATGGATTTCTTCGTCTGTTGCAGGCGGATCAAAGTTGAATAGTGGTTTAATGTTTCGGCACATAGTACCTCCTATAACGATTCGATTATCTTGAGCAATTCCGGGAACGCTTTGTATTCCGGGCTTTTCTCTAGGTTAAAGTGGCCTTGGCCGGGGATGACCTTCAGGTCTGCGTGGCAGTTATCGGCAACATATTGCGCTTGGTCCAGGGGAACATACGGGTCGTTATCGGAATGGACAAATAATAGCTTATTGGCATTATCTATAATGGCGTCCCATTCAAATGACGTGTCGAATAGCCTGTCATTTGCTTCCCACTTAAGAGAGTTATCATGAAAAACAGACACGCAGACAATCTGCCCTATTTGATTTCCGTTTTCCTGTGCAAGCACCAGCGCTAGAATTGCGCCGCTGGAGTGTCCAACAATGAGCGTACCTTCATCAAGCGTAAAGGGGCAGTTTTGGTGCACGTATTCTGACGCTTCACGTAAGCTGGGTTTTTCAGGATGCGGCAACTGCGGCAGCCATACCTGCATGCCCTTTTGCTCGAGCTGATCCTTCAGCCATGCGAACCAGTTTACATCAGGCGAACCCTGCGTACCGTGCAGGATAATTGCATTCTTTAGCTGGCTCATAGGTCGTTTAGCTCCGCCAATTCTTCGTTGGTCAACACGAGGTCTACTGCTTTCAGGTTCTCATCAATATGGCTTTTCTGCATTGCTTTGGGAATTGGCAATGCGCCTTGGGCGAGTAGCCAGGCTAGAGCCACTTGGGCAGGAGTAGCCCCGTGCTGTCCAGCAATTCTTATAACGGTCTCGTTGGATAATGCTGCCTTACGCCTGACGGGTTGGTAGGCCACGATCTGGATATCATGTTCTCGGCAGAAATTGCGGAACTCAGGAGTCACCGCCTCTTTGAAAAGAACGTTGTATTCCATCTGGTTAGCTACGAGCGGATGCCGTGACAAGTCCATTGCCTCGCGCATATTGTCGGTGGTGAAGTTACTGACTCCAAAACTTTTTACAATACCTTCGTCAATGAGCTCATCTATCTGCGGGATGGCTTCACGCCACGGGGCGTCATCCCAGGGTGCGTGTATATACAGCATATCTAAGTAGTCAGTACCGAGCTTTTTGAGCATCTGCTGTACGGTTTCCCGGGCTTTTCCTTTACCGACACTTGTCTTCCAAAGCTTGTCGGCGATATACAGGTCTTCGCGGTTAGCGCCGGCAAGTGCCTGGCCAACAACTTCGTCGGTATAAAAGGCGCCGTAGAGTTCAGCGCAGTCAATATGATTCTGACCTTTAGAGATAGAGTAGCGTATCGCTTCTATTTCTCGTGCTTCATTGCCATGAACCGGCTTAGCACCTTTATATTTGGCACTGGGGTCAAGTTCGAAAGAACCGGCGACCATCCACGTACCAATTCCAATAGGATGAAGTTTTTTACCTGATACTGTCTGCATGCTAGGTACTATAGCAAAAAGAAGACTTATGCGTCGGCAGGCCTGAATAGAACCATGCTGTCGCCTTCGAGCATGCGCGAGACCGTAGGCTCTGCGGGCACTGAGAACGTGCGGTAGACGCGAAGGTGTTCAGTCAAGATCGTACCCTCTACCTGCACTTGGTCAGTTTGCCGGAGCCGGACTCTTTCGACGCCTTGTTCCGCGCTGATTGACGATAGCTCGGGGTCTCCCAGTAAAGCCCTAACCAGCGCCGGGCTTTCAGCGCTTACACCATACACCGTAGCTGCAATCTGGTCGCCCACGACTAAACGGCTGAGATGCTTCTGAACAATATGTTCGGCCCGGTCGCGGACGGACTGCTCAACCTCGCCAAGCTGCGACAAGTGATGCATATTACGCAAAAAGAATGACAAAGGTTCGGGAACTACCCTTGTATCCGCGCTCCAGAGTAACTGTTCGGGGATCAACGTCGTAGGTTTAGGTTCACCCTCATCGGTCCGTGAGAGTACAAAGCTTCTTGCCCTATCTGCCTGATCAGGGTCATAGCGTCCTACGGACATTGCCCGTTGCTGCTGCTCGTCAAACTGGCCGATAAAGAATGCTTCATCACTTTCGTCAAAACCGCAGAAGCCAGGAGGCAAACCGCCATTTTCGATAGTAGCAACACCAATATCACTGGCCACATAAAACAAATTAGTCTGGGTGTATTGCCCAGCTACTACATATGGCAGCCGCCCAAGATCCGGCAACCCGTCCTCATCAGGATCAGAGTGCAGGCCTACCAGGAAGTCAAATCCGGCAGCATGCAGTTCCGAATGATTTTGAGCACTCATGAAATTCCCCATTTTAAAGGCGCCAGCGGCACATGTTTACTATTATGGCCAAAGCCACTCCTAACCAAGCCGGCTGCAAGCTTGCCGCAAAGGCCAATAGAAGGTTGGTCTATGACACGGATCGGTGCCTCCATAGGGTCATCTGGGGCTTCAGGAATAAGAACATTATCGCCGTGCAGCCGTGCCCCACGCCTCAGTCCCAGATCAGAAACGCCAATTCGGAGTAAGGAGCCAGCCATACCGGCAACCAGGCGGCGCTTGAGATGATCCCGGAGATCGCACGTCTCCACATCGCTGAGCGCATGCTGCCTGGCCCACGAAAACCATGAAGTCCACCCATCAAGGTACTCTTGCACTGATAGTTGGTCGCCATGCTCTGTCCGCAGGGCAAGATATTGGCGCGGAACACCTATGTCTTCTACGCCCCTTGCCGATAAGTCTTCACCGAGCGCATGCATAAACCTAGCTTGGCTCGTAAGGTTCTCCGGCGGTATCGGCGTACCGTATTTGAAATAATCCCGGCCGGTAGTAGAAGTACTAATCTTAATAGCTACGCCGGCCGTCCGCCAAACCTGCGAGTTGTCGCCTTCACCTACGAATGCCATGTCATCCGTTACATGGAAAGCTTGCTCGGCCCTGTCGCCGCTCGCATTAGCAAATCCTAAAATGGCAGCCTGCAACACAGGACTGCCATATAAGAGAGACTCACCTTGAGGAGTAGCTACCATATCGCTGATGGGAGCTGGGCCAAATTGTTCCATGAGTGCCATAGTTGCGCCTATTATATAATAATGACGCAAAGACAGCTATAGCTCTACTGGATGTTCACATCGCTGGCTTTTACGAATGCCTGGCGATGATTGTACGAAATAGGAATATATTTTTCATTGCCAATGACAACTTCTCCCTCTCCTGCAGTACTGCCGTCAAACGTCAGGACATGGAAGTAGTCATTAACTGCTTCTCGGTCATATGCAACATACGACTGCCCTGCGAGTAGTTTGTACTGCAGCTCGACTGGTGTCAGTAGCGGAACGCTTTTAGACGCAAAAGCTGATGCCTCGGGCAGCGGCCGGCCATATACAGGTACCGACGCCTTGCCTGCTTTAGGCGTTACCAGGCGCGCATTGCTGTTCACGGCAGTGCGGTCTTTGCGCGAGTCCGGGTTGTAGAACCAACCACGTTGGCCTCCAAACCAGACGGCCGTCCAATCGCCTTCACGGCCTGCCACGGCAAACCGTTGGCCATAGGATGCTACAGCGCTCCAGTCATTGATATCGTTCGTTCCTGCTACAGCGTCCGGGTGCAAGCCCGCGTCCGTGAGCAGTGGGGCGTCAGCACGTGGTGCCGTACGCAGGAATACAAAGTTGCTGGATTGTTTGGGGAGGTCAGCACATACGCCATCTATACACTTTTGTACTGTCTGCTGGTTCTTATTGAAGCGTGGCGCAATAGTTACTGCGTTTGCGTTACGGCCATCTGAATCGATAGGCTTAGCATTAAGCAGATCCATATAGTGGTCCCAGTCCCAGAATGGGCCCGGGTCATTGTGCATCGCCTTGGCGCGGGCTGGCGTAAGGCCGTGGAATTGTTCGTGCCCAACAATATGCTCGCGGTCGAGCGGAATGTCATATTTGTCCGACAAGTAGCGCACCAACTTAGCAGATGAACGGTACATGGCTTCGGTGTACCACGTGGCACCTTCAGCAGCATAGCCTTCATGCTCAACACCGATAGAATGCATGTTCATGTACCAGTTACCAGCGTGCCACGCGACGTCTTTGTTCTGGACCATCTGCGTAACGTCACCATCGGATGAACGGATGAGGTAGTGGGCAGATACAAATGACGCCGGATCCTGGAACCAATCAATTGACGACTGGTAGGAGCCCTCGGTATCGTGTACGACGATATATTTGATCTTCATATCTTTGGTACGGTTGGCAGGATCAAGATTGCCATAGTCCTTGGCATCAGCCGGATTGTTCTGGGCGTGACGGGCGGGCACGAATGTACACTTGATAGTTGGCGGGCACTCAGTCTTAGGATTATTCCTGCCCTTGAACAGCTCTGAAGTATCAGGCAGTTTGAGCGTCTTTTTCTCGGGTACTACCTTTTCTGCAGGCATAGAGATGTTTTGCCCGTCGCTGGTCTGTACGGCAGCACCAGCATTAATGCTGGCATACACGTCATCGGCAAAAGTCTCGGCTTTAGCCTTGTCCTCTACACCGCTTACACGGGCTACTGTGCCGTACCAGTCCTTCGCGGATGATGGCAGCTTGTTGCCATTGTCTTCTTTGGCGTACCGGGCCATCAGGGCTGCACCTGCACGGATATTTTGACGGTCGTTAGTGCGGACCTCATCAAGAGGTGCGTTTATGAGTTTAGCTGCTTCGTCAACGCGGAAGCCGCCCTTGCCTTGGCTCTTACCTTCAAAAGGTCGTGTAGGATCACCGCGGCCGTCTTCCTGGTCAAAGTCACCCTTAAGCTGCATTAGGCCATAGCCGCCGGACGCACTTGGCTTTCCCTCATGGTTTTCCCAGCGGGATTGGTTATAAGAATATCCGAGGAGTACTTCCTCGGGCACACCGAACTCGGCTGCTGCTTCACTGAAATATTTCTGACGCGACGATTCTGACGCTACCTTAGCGCTTGCTGCGAGCGGCGTAACTGTTGTCAATGCGAGTGCGGCAACAGTAGCGGCAGCCAGACGGAAGCCCTGTCTTAATCTTGTTCCCATGCTATCCTCCAGGTTAAAACGGCATCATACCCCGAATAACAGATGCCTGAAGTGAGGTTTCTTACAGTTGTTCTGCTATTTGTTCGCTATGTGCGCGCAGGATCAGATAATTCCCAGTAGTGTTCAAAAATCAGGCGCATCGTTTCCGCAAACCCGGCATGTACGATTTCAACGCCAAATTTTCTCTGGTGTTCTACCTGGTATATTGCAACGGTATCGTTATAGATAACCATTGGCGCTGATATCGGCAAGTTTGAGGTGCTCAGAGCACGTACCTCATAGCAATCCATGTACTCAGGAACTGCCGTAAAGTTCTTTTCAAAACCCGCAGGCAACCTGCCTGCAAGTTCATGTACCATGTACCCCGCCTCGGCTACCCGCCTGCGGAACGTCTCAGCCCAACGCCTGCTGCCAATAAGTTCTTCGTAGGTAAGCAAGCCAAAAGCGTGCAGTGTCCCTTTGGTCTTGAGCTCATGCCACTGCATTTGCTTTATTCCTTCGATACCCTCATAGGTGTGAACCACAAAATCATTGCCATCCGACAGCTGTAAGAGCGGCATCTTACCCGCTACCTCACGCAATATCCGTCTCTGCCGGACTGCAGTCATTTCGCGCTGTGCGGCTTTTTCCTCTAGCACTGATATATCGCCTGCCGTAAGAAAGGTACCCCTGTCATCAGAGAGGCGGTTCACTAAGCCCTGTTTTTCCAAGTCAGCAACTATACGGTAGATTTTAGTCCGGTTAATGCCAGTTTTACGACTTAGTTCAAGATGCGTGTCTGGCTCTGATTTAAGCTGGGCAACAATAACAGCTTCATCACGACGCAGTCCAGCTTCCCTCAGTAACTCAACCACTTCTGACATTATGTTCACCATGTTGAACAATTTATATCACATACTCACGGGTTTATAAACTGTTGGCAATCATCTGATAATCAGCGCCGCCCTGCAATACCGGCGCCTTGTGAGGCTTTGCCAAAAAATGTACCACCTACACGCCCGTGACAATACACTGACTCCTAATGAAGAAGCGATCGAGTCGATCCGCAAAATGTATCGTGGCGTGGGTTTTTACCACCCTGACATATGGAAAAGTGCGCCAGCGATCCTCGGTAAAGACGGCCACACACTGGAGATACTCGGCCATCCCGTCATGGAAGATTGGGAAGATCCCTACATGGAAGAGCTGGCACGCATTGCAACAAGTAATGGTGGACGTGTAGTTGAGATCGGATTTGGTATGGGCCGTTCGGGCCGCTTCATCCACAAGAACCCGTGGGTAACAGAGCATATCATCATAGAGGCAAACCACGACATTGCAGCGCTTGCGCGCGAGTTCGCCAAAAAAGCCAGTATTGCCGTCAAGGTAATCGAAGGCCTGCGGGATGAAGTACTCGCAAACTTTAAGCCCGGAAGCATCGATGGTATCCTCAATGACACATACCCTCTCAACGAAGAGGAAGTAAATGCCCAGGAACTATGCGCCCCTTTAGCGTACCGGGCGCTCAGGAAAGGCGGCGTCCTCACGTACTTTTCGGATGAGCCTGACCGTTTCCGGCAGCTGCACCTCAACCGCCTGCTAAACGCGGGCTTCAGCAAAGAGAATATAAAAGGCATACTGGTGGACGTCTCACCTCCCCAGGACTGCCGTTACTGGAACGTGCCGCGTCTTCTGGCACCCATAGTGACCAAATGACGTCCACCACTTCGTAGGTTATTCCAGCTCTGCCTGTGTCTCTGCAAAGAAAAACTCACCAGGAGTATCCAGTAGCTTCCTGATTTTACGGAAGCCTGGCATACATGATTTCTTGTCATACTTTACAGGATCAGCCCAAAGGACTTTGCCCTTTGTAGGGTCGGTCAGAACAAGTTTAGGCTTGCCGGTGACCGTACCTGTAAATACATAGCTGCTTATCCTGCTCACATCTGTGTCATCTTTTGTGGCAGTAATAAAAATATTGCCCCGAAGCGTCAAAACCACATCCTGCAAGCCAGTCTTTTCAAAGACTTCCCTGTTAGCCGCCTCAGCGACCGTCTCCCCATAGTGGAGCCTCCCTTGTGGAAACCCTATGAAATGCAAGTACGGCTGGTATTCATGCTGCACAAGTGCAACCTGTCCAGCATCATTGGTGATACAAATGGTCGTAACAATATGTGGTTGTGACCGTACTGTGATATCGGCATGGCTCACCCGGTCTACAAGTCCTAAGCCTTCTGTCGTCAGTGAGTAGGCACGGTCGTTCTTCACGACAAGCCCAGCGCGCACCAATTGGTCAAGGTGGTATGCAAAATGATTGCTCTCAACTCCTTTCGGCCGCATTTGGGCGTAGTTGAGCGCGGGAGCATGCATCAAGAGGTCGAGAATCTTACGCTGAATATGGTGCACCTCTGTATCTTAGGAAAATAGTATGTAGTATGTCAAAACGATTTGACTCAATTTCATTTGAGCCAAACGTTTTTTAGTCAAAAAAACATGCCTCAACCTGGCCTGTGTCAGGGGTATATGCCTCAAAATGTACTGTCTATTTTCGCTTATCGCCTGGCTGTATCGTACTCATTGGAAGCGCTTCCAACAAACCCGTAAACAGGAGAGTTGGAAAATGAGTGAACATTTACAAGCACGTATGGCAGAACGGCTGGACATTGTCGATGCCTACGGCAATCCGACCGGTGAAGCACTAGATAAGAAAACGATTCACGCACAGGGACTGCGCCACCGAGATGTACACGTATGGGTCACTGATGGCACGCATTTACTGCAACAACACCGTAACGAAGACAAAAAGATCATGCCCGGTGCATGGGATATATCAGTAGGCGAACACGTCCAGGAGGGGGAAACATTCCGGGATGCCGCTGTACGCGGCACGAGAGAAGAGCTTGGGCTAGATCTTACGCCCGAGGACTTCATGCGGATCGGACGCGTGAGCACGCAGTTGCAGTTTCCCGGCTGGGAGCATGCACACAATATCGTTGGCGAAAACTTCGTGTACCTTGACCGCCAGCTCAGGATCAGCGATCTCAAGCTGCAAGACGAGGAAGTACAAGGTGCACGCTGGTACCTGATCGACCGGTTAGAGAACGACCTCATTGACCCAGAAAAGGCGCTCTTACATGCGCCGCAGCCAGAGGTGCTATACGCCCTTGGTATCGCAGGCATGAGAGGAGTTGAAGCCGGCTACCAGTATGGGATCGAACCAGTGCGCCTCGCATAAATACAAACACATAAAAAACAGGCCTCGCATAACGCGGGGCCTGTTTATATACATCCTAATGCTTAGGGCTTCTTGAGGTAGGTCTTGAGGTGTTCGATGGCTTTGTTAGCTTCATCAATAGCCTTCTTGAGATCCTTGTCTTCAGCACCGCCTTCGTGAAGGGCACTCAATAGCAAACGCGCCTTCTCTTTAGCAGTAGAAGTCTTCTCAATAGCAGCTTGCAGATCATTCTGGGCAGTACCCTTCAGGGTAGTAGCCTTAGTCTTAGCCTCACCTAACAAGTCAGACATTTGCGTGTGCAACTTCTTGAGTTGCTTTTCAGCCTCGGCCATACCGTGCTCAACGCCTTCTTTAATGTCTTCACGTGTCTCTTTACCGCTCTTAGGCGCTGTGAGAATACCTGCAAGATATCCCGCGATACCAGCCAAAATTGCACCAAGTGCCCATTTGCTCGACTTCTTCATGATATTTCTCCTTAATCCTTATTCCGCTTATTCGAATTTGAAACTGTACTGACAATATTCTGTATAACGTGAAAAATACCTACCGGTGTAGCTGTTTTCTTGAAAATATTAGCTGCTGTTTCAGCAGACTCAATGATATGTTCGGCCTTCCCGATAATGAGCTTGACCTTCTTTAGGATCAGCAATGCTGTTACGACCACCGCGATAGCAAGTATCAGGAAGATCGCCAGGGCTGACGAGAGAATAATGAGTAGTACTTCTTGTGTTGTGCTTAAATCCATAGTCACAGTATACAACACACGAAAAACGGGCAACTGTAAACTTGCTTACAAGTCTACTTCTCTTCGCAAATACGGCTCTTGAGGTATTCGCGGAACGTAGGGCCTAGTTCAGGGTCTAGCAATGCATAGTCAACAATTGCCTGCAAGTAGCGGCCCTTGTCTCCGGCATCGTGCCAAACGCCCTCGATAAAGCGGCAGTATACTGGCTTCTCTTTCACGAGCTCGGTAATAGCATCGGCGAGTACGATTTCACCGCCCATACCAGTCTTTTCCTTTTCGAGAATAGGAAGAATATCAGGGGTAAGCAAGAAACTGCCGGCAGAAGCAAACAATGAAGGTGTGTTTTCAGGACCGGGCTTTTCAGCAAGTCCCTTAACCTTAAAGGTGTGGCCGTCATCGCTATGATCCTCAACGTCGATCATACCTAGACGCTTTGAATCCTCTGGCTCAACCTTAACGGCGGAGATAACTGTGGAGCCCGTCTTATCAAACGTCTCTAGTAGCTGCTTAGGGTATGGCACGTCACAGCGGAAGAAGTCATCGGCAAACAAGTAGAAAAACGCTTCGTCGTCCTTGATAAGGTGCCGGGCGTTTAGCAATGGGCGTGAGTTACCCTTGGGTGTGCCCTTCTGACGGACATATACAAAGTTAGCCAGGTTGCCAATGGTGGCAATAGTGTCGGCAAGGTCGCCCTTACCCTTAGCGCGCAGATCACTCTCAAGTTCTTCGGAACTATCAAAGTGGTCCTCAATTGCCCGCTTGCTGTAACCGGTAACGATAATGATATCAGTAACTCCGGATGCGACAAGCTGCTCGACAATAATCTGGATAACTGGCTTATCCACGATGGGGAGCATTTCTTTAGGCATTGCCTTAGTCTGCGGTAAGAATCGTGTACCGAAACCTGCTGCAGCGATAATGGCTTTAGTTGGACGTGCGAATGATGTCATGCATTCTCCTTGCTACGGCTTGTGTACCGGCATGATAAAACACCATTGTATACTTCTAACGGCGTAAAGTGAAGCATAGCCACTTTAGGCAGCCAACTTGTATTCAGTGCGAAGCTTAATAACGAACGGTTGCAACGAAGGGTGCTTAGCCATTTGCTCGGTACATGCGCCAAGCATATCAAGCACAGCCTTGCGGTCTTCATCGCTCTGCTTCTTGAGGGTTTCACGGAATTCTTTAGGCCATGTAAGTGCAGCATCGAGAATGGAAGCAAACATTTCGGCGCCATTGTCTTCAGAGTGGCCCATATCTGAGCGTCCCGTATCCGTCTCTGTTATAAAGGTCGATTCATTTATGTCGTTAAACACAGATATGTAATCAATTTGTGACTTCCACGTCTTAGCAAATTCAAGATATGGAGCAGATTTAAACAGGTATCCCAGCTCTTCGTCAGTAGCTTCGACACCAGTTTCATTTTGCATCTTCTTGAATACACCGTATACAAGTCCAGCTTCTTCGCATTGGTTGAAGGCGCCCATAGTATCGTACTTCAATGATGAAGGGTCTTCCTTTAAGATTTCTGCAAGCGTACCATCCTTAACAGCCTTGATAAAGCCATCAATGATTGGCTTGTGTGCGCTCTGCGCTTCGGTACGGAGCTTTTCGAGTGTTTTGTCGTCATCATATTCCAGGTTCAATGCAAAGTCTTCATAAGCAGTTGCCTTGATGTTGTTACAAGCGGTAGCAAAGCGCGTCCTCTCAGCTTCGGTTACACCAACTTCGCTAAATGCGTTGCGGCTAATACCATGCATAAGCTCGTGCTTCCAGGATGCAACGAAGCGATCCATCGTAATACTCTTGTCGTTAGAAAGCTGTATATATGCTTCCCTTGTTGCAAATGAATAGAACGGATCAAATTTACCGTCTACGATCAAACGAATAGTAGACACCTCGCCACTAGCAAATCCTGCCTCGATGAAAGGCAATACTTGTTGGTAAGCAGTTTTAATCTGGCCTGCAAGCTTGGGGTTTAGACCTTCTTGCAGATCAAATACTATCTGCCCGTCTTTTACATATACTTCACCAAATTGTTGGTAGGTATCTTTCATCGCCTTGCGCTTCTCGTAATCGGTCTCAAGCGGTTTTGCACTGTTGTTGATAAGCTGCTTAAAAGGAATATTCGTAAGGTCGAGGGTTTCGTCACGGTTTGTGAATGGCGCGGGGATTTCTGCTGCATCCAGTGAAAGCTTGCTTGATGCGGCAAGCTCTTTACCCAGTTCTACATCAGCCTGGCGGATAGCCAGGTTAGTAATACCTTCGAGCCCATTACTAAACTCATGTGCTTTAGCGACATCAGTAGTCTGTGGTGAATCAGTTGTGCTAATACCTTCTGCTGCCTCACGGGACTGTTCAGCGAAATCATAGGAGGCGCTTTCTGCTGCATAATCATCACCGCCCTGGTTGGCGGATATAGCCCGTAAAGCCTTGGCGCGGATAGCGTCATTGGCGACATTAGCCAGGTCTTCCCTTGCCTCGGCAGCCGTTATGCCGTCATAGCTTAAAGTTTGCAGGACGTCACTAGCATCTTCAAGGTCAATCACTGTTTGGGCGGCAGCACGAATTTTAGGATCTTTGATGTCGCCTAGCTGCTTTCGCTTTGCGGCTTCCTCGGCAGTGTCGGCACTTTCAACTCCTGAAGTAATGTCATCAGCATACTTGCGGTCAATCTGGCCCAATGCATTGCCGCACTCTTTATCGGCACCTTCGGGCGCATTCGCCTCGATATCCTGGCGTGCTTTTGTGATAGATTCCGGATCGTCAACGTCGACTGAGTCTACTACCTTGTCGGCACCGAAAACATAAATACTTGTTTCTGCGGCTTTACGGAGACCATTGTCTACGATCGTACCTAGCTGTACATTCTTGCCGCCAAAAGGTACATCACTTGTTGAAGCATCATCAGCTTCGCTCAAAAGTTTCCCCGCCTGTTCAGCATCAAGTGCTTTCTGCATCTGGGTCTTAATTGCAGGGTTATTGCCAGATACGCGTGTGACGAGGTCGGTTGGTGATGCTTTGGAAGTTGAGGTATTGTCTAGTACTTGTGCAAACTCATATATTCCGGCAGCACGGTCAACGTACGTAGATGCGGCTGAAACGTGCGGCTTAAGAGCCTCAGCCTTAGGTTTTTCATCAGATGTACAACCAGCAAGACCGACAGCAGTGCCTGCCAACGCAATAATAGCGGTAACACGTACCAGCCCGCGGCTGAAGAAACCCTGGCGTATCTCGTCATCCTGGGACATATCCATCTCAGGAATAGGAATTACAGCTGCCAGTTCTGGCATTTGTTGGTGCCCATCTTTAAACATGCCCACTACTATACCATAAACGCTTTAAATATGCAATAGATTATGCTTACCTGCACCTCTGTTTGACTGCATAATACGCTATACTGTGAAGTATGTCTGTTTCATGGGATGAAATTCTAAAACAATTACACGCAATCACATCTGTTAAAGGCGGCTTTAGCCAGGCCCACCGGGGGATTATTACATTGCCCGACGGGACACAAGTTTTCGTAAAGATTGGCACCGACGACGCCACTATGAAGTGGGCCGCTAAAGAGATAGCTACCTACCAGTTCCTTAAGCAACATGGCTATCCCTATATCCCGGAAGTTGTCAGCACCCATCCTGAACATGCTGGTTTCGCACTTGAGGCGCTGACTCTGGATAAAGGATGGGATTGGAGCGACGCCTGGACAGCTGAGCGCTTGGATAAAACCATTGAAGCCATGGATGTATTAGCGGGGATACCTCTCGACGATGCAGAAAGAGCATTCTTTAGCCAAGATCCCCTCAACGAAGCCTATGGCGGCTGGCACAAGCTTGCAACTGATATCGAAAAACAAACCGTAATACGCCAAAAGCTAGAAGCAGCCAACCAGCCCGAACTAGCCCGGCGCTTGTATTTTGAGCGGGAGACCAAGCGTGAAGCTGGCTTCTCTTTCGTGATGGATACACTCGTACACTTTGATATCCGGGCAGACAACTGCCCCTGGAATGCAAACCAACGGGACGTACGCATCGTAGACTGGAACTGGACGCAAATTGGTGACCGGCGTATCGACCACGCCGCAATGCTTACCCATGTCCAAAAGGCTGGTATGGATGTGCTCGCCAGCTATGGTAACCGCTTAGATCCTGACGCGCTCCACTGGATGGCCGGGTTCTGGCTGCACGCAGCGGCTACGCCAATTTGGCCCGGCGGCCCTATACACTTGCGCAACTTCCAGTTGCAATCAGCGATTACAGCACTCCACCTGCTAGCCCGTTTGAGCCAGCCGGCGAACACTGTTAGCAACTATTAAAGTCCGAGTTGTTTTTTGATAAGCTGCTGGGCAAGCTGCGGATTAGCGCGGCCCTGGGAATGCTTCATGATTTGGCCGACCAAGAAGCCAATAACCTTCATTTCACCGTTCTTGACGTCTTCGGCAGCCTTAGGATTCTCTTCAAGGACCTGGGCAACAACCTTGGCAATCTCGCCTTCATCAGACTCCTGGATAAGGTTACGCTGCTTGGCAAACGCCTCTACGTCTTTGATCTGTTCGGTAGCGTTCAGAACTTTTGTGAGCAAGTTTTTGCCGTTAGTGGAGCTTAACTTGTTAGCCTTCACAAGCTCATACGTAGTACGGTATGCAGCAAGTCGGCCTTGGTTCGTCAGCTCAGGATTAAGGGTCGCTGCTTCGTCGCGGCGCAGAGGGATTTCGAGGTTAACAAACCAGTTAGCCAGCATCTTGGCAAAGTCCTTATCGGCAATAGATTCTTCGATAAGTGCCAGGTAACTCACCTCGGCTAGTTCAACCTCAGCCTCAAGCAACGTTTCCATTGCAGGCCGGTCAAGACCAAGCGTAATGAGCCGCTGGCGCCATTCGTCAGGCATAACAGGCATTTCACCGCGGACAGCTTCGATCTGGCTATCTTCGAGTACTACTGGCGGTAGGTCAGGATCAGGGAAATAGCGGTAATCATGCGCGTCTTCTTTGGTGCGTTGGGAGAAAGTGGCTTGCTTGGAATCATTCCAACCGCGCGTCTCCTGGACAATAGCTTCACCCTTTTCGAGTTGCTCAATCTGACGGTTGATCTCGTATTCTGCAGCCTTTTCGACGCTACGGAAAGAGTTGAGGTTCTTGGTTTCTGTACGCGTACCAAGCTCGTCAGTCTTGCTCACGCTGACATTTACGTCAAAACGCATATTGCCGTAGTACAAGCTGCAATCTGACACGTCAGCATAGCGCATACGCAGGAATAATTCGCGCACATAGGCCTTTGCTTCGGCTGGCTCATGCATATCAGGCTCAGAAACGATCTCGAGTAAAGGCGTACCGGCACGGTTAAGGTCGACAAGGCTGTAGTCGCCATTGTCTGGATGGGTACTCTTACCTGCATCTGCCTCGAGGTGCGCCTCGTGGATACGGACCTGCTTTTCCTGGCCGTTAACATCTATAGCTACTACGCCGTCACGAATAATCGGGTGCGTGAACTGGGTAATCTGATAGCCAAGCGGCAAGTCAGGATAAAAATAATGCTTACGGTCAAAAGCGCTGTATTTCTGGGGAGTGGTACCGAGCGCAAAAGCAGCCCGTATACCAAGGTGTACAGCTTCTTTGTTGAGTACTGGCAACGCGCCCGGAAGCCCAAAACAGATGTGGCTCACCAATGTGTTAGGTATGGCATCACGGGCATCATTGCCTACGGCTGCAAACAGCTTGGTAGCCGTCTTAAACTGTACGTGGCACTCGATGCCGATCGTTGCAGTATATTGGCTGCGGAGTTCTTTACTTACACTATTTGCCATTTGGAAATGCTCCTAGGTCTTTGAGGGCCTGGCGGATACCCATCAATGCCTGCTTAACATCTGATTCTTTTAACTTTGCTTCGGGATCACTCTCGATACGGGCACGTAGCTTGTGTCCAAACCATACGCCTTCATTATCACTGAGAAGGCGTTGGGCCTTGGTCAACCGCTCACCCATGGTCTTGCCGGCGAATTTCTTCTTTTTAAGAACCGTATCTAGCAGCTTATCGGCATCAACAACAGCTTGCTTCCAGGTTTCTTTGCTGGCAAGCAGTTTTTGCATATCGCGCCACTGTTCCTGGAATTGGTCTACGTTGATTTGGCTTGGCCGTCGGCGTAGGAATACCCCGCCAGCGATAAGTGCAACGACAAGTACGATGACAGCAATCAGTATAAGTGTACCCATTATAATATCGCCTCCGTTGCTTTAGCCACGCCAAAGAGCGCACGATCAGCACGCTGAGGCGCCATAATCTGAAGCCCGACAGGCATATTGGTCTGGGAGCTTACTCCTGCGGGAATACTTATAGCAGGGATGCCGACAAGTGCAGCACCCACAGTCATAACGTCAACCAGGTACATCTGCATAGGGTCTGCAGCGTTCTCGCCAATCTTAAAGGCAGTGCTTGGCGCAACAGGGCCAATTAAAAAGTCATATTCTTTAAATACATCATTGAACTCGTTAATGAGCTTAGTGCGCACTGTCTGTGCTTTCCGATAGTAGGCGTCGTAATAGCCGCTGCTCAACACAAAGGTGCCGATCATGATGCGACGCTTAGCCTCACGGCCAAAACCTGTACCGCGCGTCTTGGTGTAGCTTTCATCCAGACTTTTAGCATCCGGGAATGCATACTGGAAGCGTTGGCCATCATGGCGGCTCAGATTACTACTGATCTCGGCAGGAATAACAATGTAGTAGACTGCCAGGGACAAAGGCAAGCTTGGCAGGCTGACTTCAGTAACCTCAGCCCCTGCGGCTTTCATTTTGTCTGCTGCTTCGCGGATACGTTCTTCAACGTCGGGGCTTAAGCCCTCGCCCATCCATTCCTTAATGATACCTATCTTCTTGCCGCGCAAGTCAGTGTCAAGATTCTCGTAATAGCCTTCACTGTCACGAGGTATGGTAGTGCTATCGAGAGGGTCAGGGCCTGCGTACACATCAAATACATAGGCTGCATCGTCCACGGTCCGCGCCAGTGGGCCAATAGTGTCAGTGCTGCTAGCCATCGCTACTACGCCGCTGCGGGAGGTTACGCCGTATGTAGGGCGCAAGCCGACGCAACCGCTGAAGCTGGCTGGCTGGCGGATAGAACCGCCGGTGTCCGTACCAACGGCGAAGGGTGCCATTTCGAGGACAACAGCTGCAGCAGGACCGCCTGATGAGCCTCCAGGCACACGTGTTTTATCGTGCGGGTTCTTAGTGATACCAAAGTCGCTATTCTCGGTACTTGCCCCGTGGCCAAATGCATCCTGGTTTGCTTTGGCAACACAAATAGCACCTTCAGCCTCTAAACGGTTGATGACTGTTGACTGGAATGGCGGAACAAAGCCCTTGAGAATATTGCTGGCAGCGGTCGCTTCAACGCCCAATACAAACATATTGTCCTTAGCGATAAAAGGTACGCCAGCCAGACGACCTGCTTTTTCGCCTTTTTTGATGGCTGCGTCAATATGGACAGCACGCTCACGCGCACGTTCCGCTGTAGTTGCAATAATTGCGTTGTATTCTTTCTTTTCTTCGATAATAGCCAACGCCTTCTCGACCATATCGAGTGCGCTCAGCTCGCCGGACTGCACCTTGGCAGCTATCTGTGCAATGGGTAACCAGTTCATTATCCGATCATCCTATTTACTTTGATCTGCCCATCCTGCTTATTTGGCACTAACCGTAAGAGCTCTTCGGGGCTTACGCCGTAATCCTGCACGGTGTCCTCGCGCATAACATTCTTAAGACCTGTAACCTGGGATGTTGGTTCAAGGCCAGTTACGTCCGCTTGGTCAAGTTGGGCGACATACTTAAGAATATCGCTCATTTCTTTACGGAAAGCTTCGACTTCCTCGTCGGTTAAATCCAAACGGGCAAGCCGGGCTAATTTTAATACATCGTCCCGTGTTAGCTCTGTCATATTTACCTTACTATACCAGATATACTTGGCGTTGTTTATCCCTTATTATGTTCGCTTATTGTTGGACTGGCAGCGCATCTTCAGGCACCGCGCAACTCAGCGTAAACGTAAAGTCAAAAAGTCGTGCTGGCGAGTGCGGAACAACCGCAGGAATTGGCGGATCAGATTGCTCGGACGCTGGTTCTGGTTGTAATCCCATATCCTTACGTTCGACGCTGACTGCGCCGTGCGTTAAGGCGACAATACTCAGTTTGCCACCCCTTAGCACTTCGGGACTGATTGCACGCTGCGGCGGCTGGCCGTCCGGGTTTGATATGTTCAGGTCGCTTTCGCCTGGAAACATCTGGACGCGCCATGCATCAGCATAGTCCCCGCCCTTAACATGCAAGCGCAGTATTTGCACATGCTCACTAACTTTAATAAGCTTGGTTGCTGATACCTCAGACGAACCAGCACAATCAATGCTCAATGCCTCCTCTGGGGGAAGCGAGCTGCCACCTTGCGACGGCACTGAGCCAGGCCATGGTTCGCAACCCGCTAATACTGGCGAAGCCGTCAAAAGAACAGCCAGGCTGCCCGCTGTTGCCCAGCGGCGTGAACGGGTCACAGCCTTGGCTCTTTCGAACATTACACATACATTATTGCATTTATAATGCTTTTTTGACCATAGTGCTATTTGAAGTCTTACTTTTGAGACGGGATGCTTGAAAGAATCGGCACGTCAGGATAACCCTCCAACACGCCAGAAATATCACTAATCGTTTCGGTGATACTTGGCCAGGCCCTGAAAACACCTTGGTCAACGGTCGCAAGAACTACGGAGCGTATCGCTGGTTGGCCCAGATGCACGGCCATACCAATCCGGTCAGCGCTTGAAGGCATTTCCCCAAAGTAATCATCGCCTTCCATGACGCCTATGCGCCATTCGCCCTCGCCTGTCTGAACCGCCACGGCCGCCCTGGCAGCTGCAGATGCTTCAAGCACTTCTCCCGGGCCGTCAGCATCGGTACTCACAACAGCAAGCCAGTTCTTGTACCGCCTTCCTCTCAAGGGGTCAACAGCAGCCTTTTGGGCAGCGGCAACTTCAGCAGCCACGGCTTCTGGGTCAAGGCTAGGGTCCCACGTGGTTGGCACATACTCGCGTTCTTTGCCTGAGCGCTGCCTATCCCATACATGCCATGTTAATACGCTAGCGACACCAACGGTTGCGCCGGCAGCACCTGCAAGTAATAAATCACGCGTCCGGTGTCCTTCTTTTCTTTCGCCCATAGGGTCTCCTACATCTTCGATTTTAGGTCTTGGATAATATCCCTGAGTTCTGCGGCCTGTTCGAACTGCAAGTTGGCTGCAGCCAATTCCATTTGGCCGTTAAGGTCTTTGAGGAGTGATTTGTATTCATCTTTTGGTATCTTCTTGAGATCAAGTTTCGCCCGCTTGGCTTCTTCGGGCAGGTCTGGGCGCATGCCCTTATCGATAGCCCGGTTAATGCCAGTCGGCGTGATGCCATGTTCGGTGTTATAAGCTTCCTGTATAGCACGGCGGCGGTCAGTCTCTTCAATTGTGCGCTTCATACTCTTTGTAATATGGTCGGCATACATTACTACCCGGCCTTCAACATGGCGGGCCGCACGGCCAACCGTCTGGATCAGGGCTTGTTCGCTTCGCAAAAAGCCTTCTTTGTCGGCGTCGAGAATAGCGACCACACTCACCTCAGGAAGGTCTAACCCTTCACGGAGCAGGTTAATGCCGACGAGCACGTCGTACACGCCAAGCCGCAAGTCGCGCAGGATGTCGCTGCGGTCAAGCGTATCGACGTCACTGTGCAAGTATGCGACCTTGATATTAAGTTCCTTCAGATATTCGGTCAGGTCTTCCGACATACGTTTAGTAAGCGTCGTAACAAGTACGCGTTGATGCTTGTCGATAGTCTTGCGGATCTCTTCTATCAGGTTGTCAATCTGTCCTTCGATGGGACGGACCTCAATCGGCGGGTCAAGCAAACCTGTCGGGCGGATAACTTGTTGGGCTGGTTCCGGGCTGCGGCTTAGTTCGTATTCGGCGGGCGTAGCGCTCACATACACCGCCTGGTTGACATGTTTTTCAAACTCGATAAAGGTCAGCGGACGGTTGTCCAAGGCACTTGGCAAACGGAAGCCGTGCTCTACGAGTACTTCCTTGCGGGCGCGGTCGCCGTTGTACATACCGCGGATCTGCGGGATTGTCATGTGCGATTCATCGATCAACAACAGGTAGTCATCGGGGTAATAATCCATGAGTGTTGCGGGCTGCTCGCCTGGCGCACGGTTTGTCAGGTAACGGCTGTAGTTCTCGATACCTTTTACAAAGCCAGTTTCTTCAAGCATTTCGAGGTCAAAGCGAGTACGTTGTTCTAGGCGCTGGGCTTCCACGAGCTTGCCTTCAGCTTTGAACTGGCGCAAACGCTGTCCGAGCTCCTCTTGGATGCTGCCTAGTGCAACCTTGAGCTTGTCGAATGGCGTAACGTAGTGCGAACCCGGGAAAATCTGAAGGCGTTCAGGCTTTCCCAGAATCTCACCAGTCAACGGGTCGATCTTTGTTATGCGCTCAACTTCATCGCCAAAGAATTCAATACGATATGCCACTTCCTCACCGGCTGGAAACACATCAACGACATCGCCGCGGACGCGGAATGTACCACGGTGAAAATCAATATCATTGCGCTGGTACTGGATATCGGTCAGGTGGCGCATAAATTTATCGCGCTTGCGTACTTCGCCGACCGATATCTTGATACTCAACCCGTCATAGTCTTCTACTGAGCCAATACCATATATACAGCTCACACTGGCCACAATGATTACGTCCTTGCGCGACAGTAATGCATCCGTAGCGGCGTGGCGCAACCGGTCGATCTCTTCGTTAATCTGGCTGTCTTTTTCGATAAAAGTATCTGAGCGGGCAATGTATGCCTCTGGCTGGTAGTAATCGAAGTAGCTCACAAAGTAGTGGACGGCATTATCGGGAAAAAAGTTCTTAAACTCGGTGTAGAGCTGTGCAGCCAGGGTTTTGTTGTGGCTGAGCACCAGCGTAGGCTTCTGCGTATTCTGGATAAGGTTCGCCATGCTGAATGTCTTGCCTGAACCCGTAACACCAAGCAGTGTCTGGTGGTGCAAACCGTCATTAAGGCCCTTGGTCAATTGGGCAATAGCCCTCGGTTGGTCGCCTGTCGGCTTGTATTTGCTGTTGAGACGAAATCCAGTCATCTTTACATTGTAACAAAATACTTTACAGAATAATGCTACTGATCCTTCTGGGCTTTGTTGAAGGACTCTATTATGGCTGCTTTCTTTTCCTCGTACACACGCAGCACTGCATCATCGGTCTCCCTTTCGCCACCCTCTTCTTTCGCGATCAGTTCTGAGCAGACAGGAGGGGCCTGGTAGTATCCCAGGGCGCTATAGGCATACGTAGTATCAAAAGAGAAACTTCTAAACTGCCCGGAGGGGCCGGCATAGTCGGCACTGTCCGGGTCGCTGACGGAGTCCATTTTCTCCTTGGTTGTCTTAGCCAATGTAACAATGGGGAAATCATCATCTGAGCAAAAATCGCCGTCGGCATTCTGTAGCTCATCGATATCAGTACTGAACACCCTCACATACTCAACGGGAGAGTTCTCGGCGATAGGCACCGAGGCATAATATAGAAGACCTGTCTTTCCGTTTATGGGAATCTTGATGCCCCACTCAGATATAGTCATAAAGTTTTTGCCAGCATCCCTGTCATCTATAGATTTGCCGTCATCAACATAAGCACCCGTGTCATTCTTCTTGGCCGCACTATTGTTGTCGCGTTTGTTTTTAAGAAAAGCGAAGCCAACCGTTAGACCTACAAATACGACAATAACTAAGATAAACAACAGTACGTGTGAAAATCCTTGTTGGTTTTTGCGAAGCATATATTTTCCTTGTTATGTACTAAGCCAGCCGAACCAGAGAACGGCCAAAAGGCCCAAAACTATCAAAAGAATGAGGACGATTTTACTTAAGGCTAGTTCTTTTTCTTCCTTTGCGTTCATATCATCCTCTTCCATGTTGAACTTCTTAACCGGCTCTCGGTGGAGGCGATTCCATAAGGTCTCGTCTCAGGTACCAGTGTTCGTCATTTTCCATTTGCTTCTGGATATCCTTGTTTTCTTTGTCGAGAATAGCAATGATGCGCTTTACCAGTTTTACTGGGTCGGTGTCATAGATAACTAGGTCATCATGCGGCGGCTGGAGGGATTTCATAAGTTCAGGTATAAGGTCAGCCGTACCTCCGCTACCCAGCAGGATTCCACAAGGCTTGTGCGCCTCAAGGGCTGAGGTAAACTCATGCAGGCTGCCAAAACGGCCGCCAATAGTAATAACTGCTTCGCTGGACTGGACTAAGTAAAGGTCGCGGCCAACATAGTTCATACCCGTAAAGTTGATGAAGTCGAAGACATCATGCGGCAACCGGTACTTGCGTACATGTTCACGCAGCGATGAGGCTGGCGAAAAGCCGATACTCGTGCCGCCCTCTACCTTTGCGCCATAGGCAGCGAAGTAAGGCAGGCCGACAGTCGCACCGGTGGTTAGTATGTGGCCTTCGCGGGCGATGGTCTTGCCAACTTCAATCGCCAGATCCCTGGCGCCAACCACAGTTGAACCGGCTGCGGCGCCGGATACGCATATTGAATATCTAAGTTGTTTGAGTTCTTTTAAATCTGGTGCCATGTAAACCTAGTGTACCTGTTTTTTGCTTATTCCGCTAATGCTACATCATCTATTAAGTCGCGTGAAAGCTGCTGGTGCACAGCTGCCTCCAGGTTCTCTTCATGGAGGTATCGGCTCATGAGTTCATGCCATAAATGTTCGCGGGCAAAGTGGACAATCCGGTCGGCAAATGAAAGGTGGTTACAGTAGCTCAGGGCAACATCCAGGATGTTGAATGATACCGGCTCGCCGTCATGCAGCATACAAATGTACTGGGTGTTTTCCCAGAAAGCTAGCGCAGGTTGCAGGCCGGCGACAACCTTTTCGGCATCATGCCATTGCAGGTCTTCAGATTGGACATGAGGTTCGAATACTTCAGGGTGGTGAGCCTCTTCAAGCCGGCCATAGTAGCGCTGGATCACCTTCCATGGAACTGGTTGGCCCGCAAGTGTAGCATTAGTCATTGGTTCATCAGATGCTGTTTGCTGGATAATTTTGCCGAAAGTGGGCTTTACCTGCTGCAGTTTGGCGTACGAACTATACGTGCGTACATCGTTCATGTAGTGCAATGTAAGGAGCAATGTCGTCAGCGCCAGGCCGTCGACATTCGTCGTTATCGGCAAAACAACAATTGATCCTAATTCTTTAAAACATAGGATGTTGTGCTTGGCGGTAGCTACGAAGTTCTCTGACAGTGCGACCCACTGCTTGGCCTTTGGATATATGACGCTAATCTTGCGTTGTTCGAAATCGCTCGGCTGCAGCTTGGCATATTGCTCTTTGAACGACTTGTGCCATGCCGGCGTCTCCGTCATGAGCGCAGCCGCATAAATTGCAGCCACTGTTTCATGCTTCAGCATCGAATCAAGGGAACGATAGCCCATGTGCTTCATAGCGTTCTTCGGCGGCTTCTTTTTGAGTAGCCGTTTGGCACTGGCTGCTTTGAGTGCGAAGCTGGCACTGGCTGCTTCGTGGTTATTCAGGAACTTCTGGACGCGGCTCAATATGTCAGCAGAACTTGCGTCATCAGCAATTCCCAGAGCCTCGCGCACACGGATTTCATCAAGGCGTAACCGCTCTTGCAAGGAACTATAGAGTTCCGGTCCGGTTGTATCGGCCGGGTCCAGTCCAAGCTGGGCAATCTTTACCCTAACCTGCTGCATTAACTCAGAGCTCAGACGGATATCAGCGCTGGGGCGGCCGCTTGCCCTCTCCAACGCTGATATACTTTGTCCGAATAATGGCTGTTGTGCCCCCAGAGCTTGTGCCAAATAGCGTGTCATTTACATTAAGATTAGCACAAGCAACATCATGCGCACCAGACCAAAAAACGTATGTTTATAGCGGTCGCGGGTGGTAACCTTCAGGCGCATGCTGCAACCATTCGAGTAGTTGCTTCTCTTTGAGCAAGCCCGCCTGGGCACCAGTGTGCTGTACAACGCTCATAGAGTTGATTGGAGCCCATGTCAGGGCTTCTTCGAGGCTCAGACCCTTCACGAGAGCTGCAACGAGCGTTGAGGCAAAGGCATCGCCTGCACCGGTGCGCTCTTTTGGCGGGGATGGATCGGGATAGAGCGGCATTGAGTAACGGTTCTGTCCGTCAGATGCATATGCACCGTCAGGACCGTCTGTAATAATCACTACCTTCGGCCCGAGACCATGCAAACGGTCGAACAAGTCGTTGAGATCTTCGACGCTGCCTCCGGTTACAAATGCAGCCTCTTGGCGGTTAAGGACTACTACTTCGGATCGCTTGTAGATACGCGCCAAACGCTCAGTACCAACTTTCATCTGGAATGTACCGGGCTGGAAGGCTAAGCGCACACCAGGGTTCTCGTCGAGCCAATCGGCAATATCGTCATGGAAATCAAGGGCGTTTTCACTGATTGAGCTGAAGTAGAGCCAGCGCGGTACTTCGCGCGGGCGGAAGTGCGGCCAGTGATAGTCGTATTCTTCATGCTTAATAAGGATAGTCCGCTCTTCTTTGTACCAAAGTACGAAGTGGTAGTTGCTGCGCTTCTTGGTGTTAACGCGGACAAAACGGGTATCCACGTCGTTCTTGTCGAGCGCCCTAATGATTTCACGCCCTTGGGGGTCGCCGCCAACATTAGTGACAAAACCAGTTTCGAGCCCCAAGCGTGCGCACGCCACTGCCGCGTTTGCGGCATTACCCACGCCAGCTATAACTTCAGTGTGGTCAAACGGTATCTTGGTAGCAAAAGGCATGATCAGATACGGATTGCCCTGGTCATCCTCTTGTGTTTGCGCCTGGTCGTCTAACAGTTTAATAAATGCATCAGTGACGACGTCGCCGACTGCAATAATGTCTATTTGTGCCATTTACAATTCCACCCTTACCTTATAAATCCTGGCTATGCGATACGAACGCGTCATGATCAAGGCTGCCCTCATCAAGTTCACCCTTGTTGGCAGCTGAGGCCAATTGCAGCTGCTTGCGGAAAATATCCTGGACATCGTTGATTGCCTTGCGTTCCTTGGCCCATGCTTTGAGGACTGGGTCCTGTAAAGCGCGGGAGTACGAGAACGTAACACCCCACGGGTGTGGTCCACGCTGTGCTATACGGTTCAAGTTGATGAAAGCATCTTTGGAGGTTTGGCCGCCGCTTAAGAAGACGACACCGCCTAGCTCATGAGGTACGTGCTCGTGTAGTACGCGACAGGTACGGTCGGCAACATCGTTATGATCAATTGGCGTCCCGCTATCCTTGCCGGGCAATACCATGCTTGTCTTAAGAATCGCACCAGGCAGGTGTACCCGGAAAGCCCGCATTGTTGAGAAAAGGATATCTAACACATGGGCCATGGTAGCCTCGCACTGCTCGATCGTGTGGTGGCCGTCAAATAATACTTCGGGCTCTACGATAGGTACCACATTCTGCTCCTGGCAGATACGTGCATAACGGGCTAGCGTGTACGTGTTGGCACCGATACACTCATCGGTTGGAATGCCATCACCGATGGTAATGACACAGCGGAACTTAGCAAATTTAGCGCCAGCAGCTGCATACACAGCCATCCGCTCGGGTAAGCCGTCAAGGCCCTGGGTAACTTTTTCGTTAGGGAAACCAGGCAAATCGACAAGTCCCTTGTCCACTTTGATACCAGGCAATACATGGTGATTCTTGAGATATTCACGGAACACCTGGCCATGGTGGGTTGTCTGCCAGAATGTCTCATCAAACAAGATAACGCCGCTCATCATATCTTCGGCATCAGGAGTTGTAAGAAGCAGCTCGCGGTATTCGCGGCGGCTTTCTTCGGTACAGGCAACATCAACGGCATCAAAACGCTTTTCGCAGCTTGCGTTGCTTTCATCTGCAGCCAACAGTCCCTTGCCTGAGGCAACCAAGCTCTTGGCAATATGCTCTAATTTTTCGTGATCCATCCCACCTGTCTCCTGTTATTTATGGCTTTTCTTAGCTAGCAATGCATGGGCAGCCATAGCAATATGTGCTCCGGTCAGCCCAAAATGTTCCATCAGCTCAGCCGGTTGACCGGACTCGCCAAAGCAATCCAACATACCTACGCGTTTGAGCAATGTAGGCAATTCTTCACTCAGCAGTTCAGCGACTGCACCGCCCAAACCACCATTTACTTGTGCTTCTTCGGCTGTTACGACAGCACCCGTCTTGTGGGCACTCGCAAGAATCGTTTCGGCATCCAACGGTTTGACAGTTGGTACGTGCACAACCTCGGCATCTACGCCGTCCTTCGCAAGGATTTCAGCGGCGATCAAAGCCTGGTATGTCATTACGCCGGTAGCGACTAACGTGATGTCTTTACCCTCACGGTACACGTAGGCCTTGCCGATTTCGAAAGGCGTCTTATCGGTTGTAAATACCGGTGTCTTCTCGCGGGCCAGGCGCATATATGCCGGGCGCTTATCTTCAGCGATAGCCAATGTAGCTTTTTCAGCCTCAACAGAGTCCGCTGGCGCCAGGACCACCATATTAGGTAAAGCGCGCATCAGTGCCAAGTCCTCAAGCATCTGGTGCGTAGCCCCATCCGGGCCAACGCTTATGCCGGCATGTGAACCAATAATCTTAACAGGCTGGTCGTTCAAACAAATGGTCGTACGGATCTGTTCCCAGTTACGACCTGGACTAAATGCCGCATAGGAGCTTACAAAAGGAATTTTACCCATGGCCGCAAGGCCAGAGCCTACGGTAACAAGGTTCTGCTCGGCAACACCAACCTCTAAGTAGCGTGATGGAAACGCATCGCGGAACATACCAATCTGGGTACTGTCAGTAAGGTCGGCGCAGACCGCAACAACGTTATCGTTGCGTTTGCCGGCTTCGAGTAAACCGCGGCCAAAACCCTTGCGGATTGGCTCCTGGACGATGTCGTCAGCCCGCAAGTCAGAAACTAAATGCATACTACTCATGGTCGGCCTCACTTTTGATCTTACCGCGCAGAGTACGCAGCTCCTTGAGGGCGAGCTTAGCTTGCTCGGCATTAGGAGGCACACCATGCCAATAGTAGTCATATTCCATAAAATCAACGCCCTTGCCAGGGATAGTGTGGGCAATAATAACTACCGGCTTTTCTACGATAGCCTTAGCCATTGAGCAGGCATCGATGACTGCCTCAACGTCGTTTCCATTGATCTCCAGCACATGCCAGCCAAAGCTCTCCCACTTGCCCCGAAGATCTTCGAGGGGCATAACCGATTCGGTCGGACCGTCGATTTGGATATTGTTGCGGTCAACGATAGCCGTCAGGTTATTAAGCTTGTATTTGGAAATCAGCATAATTGCTTCCCAGTTATTGCCCTCGTTGAGTTCGCCGTCGCCCGTAATAACATATACCCGGCGATGGGTCTCGTCATTCATGCGCATAGCTAGCGCCATACCTGCCGCCTGGCTCAGACCGCAGCCCAGCGGGCCGCTCGTGTTCTCAAGACCTGGGAGTTTGGTACGCTCCGGGTGGCCCTGTAAACGCGAGCCGAATTTACGCAAAGTTGTAAGTTCTGAACGCTCAAAATAGCCGGCGTGCGCCATTGCAGCATAGCGGACTGGCGTACAGTGCCCGTTACTCAGCAGCAAAATGTCACGTTCTGGCCAATCGGGGTTTTTAGGATCGTGGTGAAGAATATTGAAATATAAAGCTGTAAAGATATCAGCCAGGTCCAGGGGACCGGCTGAGTGTCCACTTCCGGCAGCGAGTAGCATCTTAATGATATCCTGGCGGATCTCATTAGCCTTTAGTTCTAAGTCCTCAATCGAATAAATCTGTCGCATACTGCTTGTGATTATAGCACCTGAACTCCCGCCACCAAACAGATATACACACCTTGTTCGCAGTGGGACTATACAACGGAGCGTGCAAGCATGTTGTAAGTCATGCGGGGATCCGCTGCATGCTGGATGAAGCCACCGACATTCAGGACATCAACACCGCCGCGGGCTAATACCTGGGCGTTGGTGTTGTTGATACCGCCGTCCCAGCCTATTTCGAGCTGCGGCTTGAGCTGGCGTAATTCCTGCACTTTACCGAGCAATGAAGTATCGGCTTGGCCGCCAAAGTGCCCAAGATTGCCGGAAAAGATCAGAATATAATCGATCCACTCCAATGCTGGGCGGATAAGCGAAACTGGTGTTTCTGGCTTAAGCGCCACGCCCACCTCTATGCCATGGCGGTGCATCAATTCGGCAAACGGTACAAAGTTACCTTCACTCTCGGCGTGAACGATTACCATCTGAGGCGTCAGGCTCAAGAACGTACGATATTGCTCAAACGGCTTCTGGTACATAACATGCAGGTCAGCGCGGACGCCGCCCGGCCACCAAACCTGGTCAATGGGAATAGTCTTAGTAGGAGCAAACAGCCCGTCGGCAAGGTCGATGTGGATACGCGTGGCGAACTGGGAAATACGGTTGACCTGGTTCCTGAATTCTTCCGGTGTTCCTGCTAAAACGGTTGGACAAATAGTTGCTGCCATATATTTCCTTCCTAGCCCAGCTGATCCAGTTCATGAAGGCGCCGTTTGTAACGGGCCGCACCAGCGAAAGGTGCCGATAGCCATGCTTCGGCAATCTTAATTGCTTCGTCTACGTTCAGGGAGCGTGCAGGCAGACAAAGCACGTTACTATTATCGTCGTTACGTGAAGTCCTAGCTTCTTCAAGATCCCACACCAGGCTCGCCCGGATGCCTTTGAAACGGTTGGCAGCCATACTCATACCCTGCCCGCTGCCGCAAATCAGGATGCCACGCGGATCGGCTTCACTGCTGGTCTGCATAGCCAGTACAACTTTCTCGGCAAATTGCGGAAAATCATCATGGGGGTGCAATTCGGTGTCGCCCTTATCGGTCACATCAAAACCGGCAGACTTGAGCGCTGCGAATAATCGCTGCTTCATCTCAAAGCCATTGTGGTCCGCCCCAATGTAGATCTTCATACTTATCTACATTATAACCACAAGCACGATAGTTTTACATGCTTATTTGTCGGCTGGCTCTTTGGAGGTACGGATATCTGTGAGGGCTTTGCGGTACGCATTGATGATATCTTTGCCCACGGCGAGAATACCCGCAGTGAATTCGTTCTGGTGTAGCTTCTTATCAAGCCAACGGTCAAAACGCTGCAGGCGCGGACGCATCCAGCTCCAAGCTTGCATAGCTAAAGCTATGATGACTATGTACGTAATCCAAAGAATCCTGCCAGTAATGCGTATTGCGCGCTGGATTACAGCACCTGTGCGGTGAGCATACTGAAGGATAACTGGTTTGGCGGTGGTAACCCATTGCCGAATTCGTGCAGCCGATGCAGAACGAAGGCGGTTATAGTGGCCAACAAGCAATACGCGGGTCGCAGTCATACGCTGCGCGAATGCAGACGGCTGCTTTGGTGTTGCCTCTGGAGCAGCTACAACTACTTCAGGTACGGGCGCAACCTCGTGCCGGTACTCGGCTGGCGTCTCAACGGCTTCGCTGGCGGCTGCTTCTGTCTTTGGGCCGCGCTTCATAAGGCGCTTGGCCAAGCGGTACAGATCTTTGTGGAAGATAAGGGCAACACTAAAGATAAATATGCCAACGAGCAGCTGGATCATTTGGTCAGGTGTAAGCGTTTTGTCCGTGCCCGGAACAGCGCCAACCATGATAAAAGAAAAGATAGCATCAGCGACACTCGGGATCTGCAACAAAAGCCATGCCTCTTTGAGGATGAGTACAACGACAGCGACTTTGATAACGATCTTCCACATAGGTGCAGCTTCCCTTGCCTTTACCTATACAATAACACATTGTTGTCAATAAAACAAATGGCTCGCTTATTGCTGTGTCTGGTCTATTTTGGCAACCCGCCGTATATGACGGTCTACGCCGCCAAATGGAGTTTCCAGCCACATTTGGACGACCTTTTCAGTCTCGGGCTTTGGCACGAACCTGGCCGCAATACTCAGCATATTTGCATCGTTATGCTGGCGGCTCAAACGGATAATTTCGTATTCATCATTGGCAGCAGTGCCTTCGGCATCAATCGCTTCTACGGGCAATGCCATGCCGTAGTACAGGGCGCACCTGACGCCGCGGACCTTATTGGCAACCATGGCCTCACCCTGGCCGCTACCGCCCATAATGATACCCATCTCAGCTTCGCCATTTGCGACAGCTTCGGCTGCTGGCCGTATGTAGTCTGGGTAATCGTCGGTTGCATCAAATGTCTTAGGACCAAAATCCAAGCACTCATGCCCCAGCGAGCCCAAGAATTCCTTGAGCTGCTGGAGACGCTCCATGCCGGCATGGTCTGTACTGAGTGCAATTTTCACGGGGTACCCTATTTGTCCGCGTGAAGTAAGCGGCCAACATCGGCGACAACTTCAACCAAACGGTTGCTGTAACCCCATTCGTTGTCATACCAGGCAACGACCTTAAGCATGTTGCCGCCCACGACAGCTGTCAGCTTGGTGTCCACGATTGCAGAATGGCTGTTGCCGATAAAGTCGCTGCTCACCAATTCTTCTTCGGTGATAGCAAGGATGCCCTGGTAATATGGCTCGCCTGCTGCTTTTTTGAAAGCTTCGTTAACTTCTTCGGGTGTTACCTTGCGCTTAGTGATGATGACAAAATCACTCAACGATACAACCGGGGTGGGAACGCGCACGCTCAAACCACCAAAGATACCTGCCAGCGCTGGTAATGCCTTGGCTGCAGCGATAGATGCGCCGGTAGTCGTTGGCACGATGTTCTCGGCAGCGTTGCGGCCCTCGCGCAGGTCCTTAGCAGGAGCGTCCTGCAGTACCTGGCTGGCCGTATAGCTGTGAATTGTGGTCATCATAGCCTTTTCGATACCAAAGTTGCTCTCAATAACCGCCGCAACTGGAGTAATACAGTTCGTCGTACAGGAAGCATTGCTAATAATGTCGCTGGCACCGTCTTGGCTTAAAACGTCTTCGTTCACGCCAAGCACGACAGTGTTTGCGCCTTCGCCCTTGGCTGGAGCGCTAATGACGACCTTCTTGGCGCCGGCATCAATGTGTGCACGCGCCTTAGCAGGGTCTACGAAGAAGCCAGTGGATTCGATAACGACATCGACGTTAACGTCTTTCCATGGCAGCTGGGCAGGATCACGCTGCGCATAAACCTTGATGGGCTTGCCATCAACAATGATATTCTGCTCGTCATGGCTAACCTCATGGGCATACGTACCGTAGTTGCTGTCATGCTTGAGCAAGTGGGCAAGCGTCCGGGTATCAGTCAGGTCGTTGATAGCGACGATTTCAACATCGCTCCGTTCAAAGGCGACCTTGAAGGCGTTGCGGCCAATCCGGCCAAACCCATTAATTGCTAATCGTGTCTTCATGCGCGCTCCCCCTGTTTGTAAGCATTAGCATATTCTATGCCAATATTGTACGGGGTCGCAGGTGTTGGCGCAACATACGGAGTGCCACTATGATTCGCTAGTAGATTGTTCCTGGCGCAAAAGGTCATTATCGATCGCATACCGAAGCATCTTCCGTTGGCGATCATACGTTAACCGGTTAAACAGCTCTTCGGGCTGCATCCATTCGTATGCATCGTGCTCATGACTCAGTGTAATAACCGGGGTACCGGGTACATGCGCGGCAAAAACCAACCAGGTGCCTGACCCATACTCAGTCAAATCACTTAGTCCAAAAATCAATTGCACACTGGATAGGCTAAGGCCAGCTTCTTCGGATGTCTCCCGTATTGCTGCCGCAGACATCTCTTCGCCAGGGTCGACCATTCCACCAGGAAAGTCGAGCTCACCTGGGCGTCTGATATCGGTTTTACTACGAACCAGCGATAACACCTCGCCTGCTTCGTTTACCACCAGAACTTTAGCGATGACAAAGGTCTTCACCGCTCTACCTACTTGTTGTTGTAACGGTCAATAGATTCTTTGATGATAGCCTTAGCAGCTTCGACATCGCCCCAGCCTTCAACGACTGTTGAACCTGGCTTCTTGAGGTCTTTGTAATGGCTAAAGTGATGTTCGATTTGCTGCTTCCAACGGACGCCCAAGTCATCGAGCGAGTTAATGCTGTCGCCGGTGTGGCGGTCATCAGCAGGCACAACGACAACTTTGTGGTCAGCTTCGCCGTCATCAATAAAGTTCAATACACCAATAACCTTAGCTTCGAGCCAGATGCCTGTAGGCAAAGGTTCTTCGGTAATAATAAGCGTATCGAGTTCGTCGCCGTCTTCGTCCAATGTCTGCGGGATAAAACCGTAGTTGCAAGGCTTCGCGAAAATGCCTGGCTCTACGCGGTCGAGCATGAAAGCTGCGCGTTCGCGGTCCCACTCAATTTTCAGCATTGAGCCTTTGGAGATTTCGACAACCGTGTTCACGGTACCGTTCTGGTAATCACCTGGTGTTAGTACTTGGTTGAAATCAGCCATCAATAAGCTCCTTTACTCCTGTCATTTGTGGTTTACTTCGGTTCTATTGTACACTACGGGCAAGTAGTTATGACAAAAACAGGAATAATCGGTCACCGTGGTGCCGCGGGCTTGGCACTCGAAAATAGCAGCGACAGTATGCTGGCCGCCCTTGACCACAATATTGATGCTATAGAGTTTGACGTGCGGGTTACCAAAGATGGTGAGTTGGTCGTAATGCATGACAGCCATACGGGCCGCATCTCTAAAAGCAAAGTATTAATCAGGCACCAAACCCTCAAAGAGCTCCAGGATATCAAGCTCAAGAACGGGCAGCACATCCCCACGCTCGATGAAGTCATGAGTTTGATTGCTGGGAAAAAACCAGTAGTTATCGACATAAAAGATAACGGCTCGGCTGATGGCATTCTCAAGGTCCTTGAGAAATATCCCCAGGCAGAAGTCAGCTTCACCTCACTGCGATACAACGAACTTCAAAAGCTGCACAAAGTCCGTCCTGATATCCCCGTATTTGTCCGGGACCTGTTGAATCCTTTCGAGGTTGTTCATACAGCACGCTTTATGCACGCAGCAGGCATTAGCCTCAATATGTTCCTTATGAACCCCCTAACCTACTGGCTCGCCAAACGCAGAAACCTGGAGATCCGCATCTATACCGTCAACAGCCCGTTACTCGTACGGTTCTTCCAGAGGCTATACCCAGGAATCGTCATCTATACCAACCACCCGCAACGTTTCGTAGGCAAAGCAACGTCAGATGTTATCGCTGATGTTACGAGCGGAAAATCCACAGATTAAGCATAGACCAGCCGCTAACAATGGCAGCAATAATGTACTGCGCTGGCAGTAGCGAATCAAACGCGAAGATGGCTATTCCAGCCAGGACGTTTATGATGGCCGCAAACCAGTACCAAAATGATGGCGCATCCACGATACCGTTCAAGACATAGCCGGCAGCCATGATGAGCAGCCAAAATGCACCGAGATGGGCAATGAAATTGTATGCGGCTGCTGTATCAATATAGAAAGCAGCACCGGACGCAACCATACCTAAGCCAATGGGTATAAGCCACGCGAAGAAAATCCTCCGCATCTGGCCGACACGCAGTGGCATAACTTTGTACATATAGCCGAGGCCAATGAGCGAGAAGACAGTCCAAGCTGCATTAATGCCGTGCTTCTGATAGAAATGCGTAGCAATGAATCCGACAGTCGTCAGCACAGCCCACAACAGGTATACTCGGGCACGGGTTGTGGTCGTAAGATAACGCAGGTCAATTTCCTGGGGCTGCATACACTCATCGTAGCATAAGCTAAATGTCGCGGTATACTATGAATAAGAAGGAGATTATTATGAAGGCTATTCTTGACCATGTTGAAGATGTTGCTGAGAACATCAAAACATTCTGGTTCAAGCCAGAAGGTACAGTCCGCTATGAAGCGGGTCAATTCACAGAATTATATTTGCCGCATGATAACCACGATGACCGGGGTATTAAGCGCTGGTTCACTATTTCCAGCTCGCCGGTTGATCCGCTGATCTCCATAACAACTAAATTTGCCGTTGACCGCAGCAGCACCTTCAAGCAGACACTATTACAACTTAAGCCAGGCACCGAGGTAATGCTCGCCGATCCTATGGGCGACTTCGTGCTACCAAAGGACAAGAGTATCCCCCTCTTATTTGTAGCTGGGGGCATCGGCGTTACGCCCGTGCACAGCATGGTCAAGTATTTGTCGGACACTCACGAGCAGCGCGACATCCAATTGTTGTACGCCGCCAACCATGACAACGAATTAGCCTTCAAGGGGCTGTTCGAAAGCTATGAACTGCGAGACCTGTCATATGTCATCCATGAACCGTCTCCTGCCTGGAAAGGCGAAGTAGGTTCGCTTACCACCGACCGTATTCTCAAGGCCATTAATGATTCTGAAGATATGATTATTTACCTCTCAGGCCCTGAACCGATGGTCGAGACATTCGACAAAGAATTAAAAGCAGCCGGTATCAATAAACACCGGCTGGTCACTGACTTTTTCCCTGGCTATAAGCCATTCTAGCTACTCGGTAACCGTGACTTCTCCCTTCATGCTGGGATGGAAATCACAGATGTACCCAAAGGTACCTACCTCATCAAAGGTAAATGTGTAGGTGTCATTCTTATTCATAGTGCCGCTCTCTGGCCCTTTGTTGCTATCCACTCCCGTAACCGTATGCGGTGCGCTGTCTTTATTCGTCCAGGTAACGGTAGTGCCTTTTTTAACCTTTATCGAGGCTGGGGTAAATCCAAAGTCCTCAATCTCAACCTCGTCAGTCAGGGCAACGCCTTCATCCGAAGAACCGGCATCCGTACCTTCGTCTTCGGGTAGATTAGCATGCTGGCCGCCTTGGATATTCTCGGAGTCGGCAGTATCACTGGAGTCAGAAGTACCCGTTGATGGAGTATTGTCCTTTTGCATAGCGATACCGGTAACCACCAATGCCGCAATTGCAATCACAGCAACAACACCGCCAACCAGTTTCTTGTTCATGTCGCGTATCCCCCTTTACTTAGGGACATTGTAGCACTTCGCTACTTGCCGTGTTCGCGTTCGTGGTTTTCGAGATATTCACGGATATGCAAGGCTGCAGTAGCGCCTTCGCCTGTTGCGGTAGCAATCTGCATCGTCGCGCCAGAGCGGACGTCACCCGCTACGAATACACCAGGTATCGTTGTCTCCAGGCGGTCATTGCTCTTCACGAAACCAATTTCATCTAACTCAATCGGTGTACTTTGCAGGAATTCGGTATTAGGCTTCAAGCCGACAAAAACGAATACGCCGTCAGTTTCGAATTCAACTTTTTCGTTCTTGGTCTTGTCGGTACCGATAACCTTAGTAACTTTCTTCATGCCGTCTATTTCTTCGCCAAGGATCTCATCGGTAGTGGTGTTGAAATGCACGGTGATTTTGTCTTTGTGCTTTTCTTCCAGTTCGTGCTGCAAGACTTCCGAAGCACGCATGTGGTCGCTCCGGACCAAAATGTCGATATGGGAAGCGAAGCGGGTCAGGAACATAGCCTCCTGGATGGCTGAGTTACCGCCGCCAACCACAACCAGGCGCTTGTCACGGTAGAATGCACCGTCACAGGTAGCACAGTAGTGCACGCCGCGGGCATAGTATTCCAGCTCGCCTGGTACGCCAATCTTTTTGTAGTCGCTGCCGGTTGCGATCAATACGGATTTGGCATAGATATCACCGTCTGTTGTTTCGAGCTTTTTGAGTTTGCCTTCATCAACAATCTTAGTGACCTCACCCAGTTCAATACGCGTGCCGAACCGTTCTGCCTGAAGGCGCAGTGCTTCGGCATAATCCAAGCCGGCAATCCCCTTAGGAAAGCCGGGATAGTTATCGATCCAGTCGGTAACTGCAGCCAAGCCCCCCACAACACCACGTTCGTACAACATTGTTTCAATGTCTTCGCGCGTCGTATAAATTGCAGCTGTCAGTGCGGCAGGGCCGGCACCAACCATGACAACATCATGCACAGTAATAGTATTTTCTTGGGTTGTATCACTCATAAAATAGATTCTTCTAGGCTACGGCCGGAGCCAATTTAGCCAAGTTGTAGCCAACGACAACTTCCCGGCTGTCGTCTTGCTTGGTAACAATAGTAACAGGTACCGTCGTAACACCGCTGAGCGCCATGGCTTCTGCTTGGCGTTCAGGGTTCTGATCCAGGTTTACCTCGTCATATGTGACGCCTTTAGCACTTAAGTACTTCTTCACCATCCCGCAGTAACCGCAGGTATTAGTAGTGAAGATTGTGACGTTCTTTGGCATATCCCCTCCATCCAAAACGTTTTGTTTTTCGTCGTGTTAACCATTATATAGCGTTCATGCCGCTAATGGTAGCACCATATATTGTGTTTTTTACGCTAATTTACTTCTTTGCGTGTACGGTGATATCGAATACGAGATCAGAGTTTGCAGGAATGCCTGGCTGCTCAGCGCCGCCATAACCCTGTGCTGCAGGGATCATAAGACGACGGGTGCCGCCGACCTTCATGCCAGGGATACCTTCTTGCCAACCAGGAATCAGCTGGTCGAGTGAATAGGTAATGGGCTGGCCAGTGTCGAGTGAGCTCTGGAAGATCTTACCGTTAGCAGCTAGTGCGCCGGTGTAATCAAAGGTAATGGTGTCACCCTTTTTAATTTCTACGCCATCACCGACTTTAGAGTCAGTAAATGATACGCTGTCTACTTTTGCGACAGGACTAAAGTCCCCTAATGTTGTACCTTCCAATTTGGTTCCCTCTTTCTTACTTTGCGTTGATGAATCTACGGTCGCGTCTTGCGTCGCAGTGTCTGCTTTCTTATTATCCTGCACTATCTGCCAGATGACAGAAGCGCTCACCCCTACAGTGGTGATCAAAAAAGCCATCGCCATTACAAATGCAAAAATTCTATCTCGCTTCCGCGCCATCTACTACCCCTTCTTAGCTATATTAGACTGTACCCGATCCAGATACTGTCTGTCCACTTGTACCGGCTGTTCCGGGAAACCGTACTGGAGACCATACATAATTGCCTGCTTTAGTTCCTCGGAGCGGAATGGTACGCTTTTGAGTTCCTCAATAGGTGCCCACATAGGCGTATGAACATTCCCCAGGCTCACCAGCGCTGCCTCTGCAGAATCAGCTGCCAATTGCGGCTGGTCGCCTTCGACTTCACATAAGTATATGTACTGCGTGCCGTAAGGATCGCCAGCTTCTTCGATGAACACCAGGCGTCCGCCTGATACGCTAAAGCCGCACTCTTCTGCCATTTCCCGGCGCAGAGCCTGCTCGGCTGATTCATTTCCTTGGACACCGCCGCCTATCAGCGTGTAATATTCGCGGCCAAACTTATTCCGATGCATAACGAGCATCTGGTTTCCGCGCACAACGATTGCCCTCACAGCTTTCCTCATACTTCTCCCATCATACCATTTACGTACTGATTTCGTACTGCTTCAATTTCTTCTTTGTCGCCTCGGTTCCCCGCTGCTGGAGCTGTAGCAATTCGGCATAAATACCGCCGCTCTTAGCAAGCTCTGCCGGGGTACCAGTCTCATCAACTGTACCGCCAAGTATCGTAATAACCTGGTCTACATTCTGGATAGTGCTCAAACGGTGGGCAATGATTAGGGTAGTGCGTCCTTTCATAAGATACTCCAGGGCTTCCTGGACTGCATGCTCACTTTTACTGTCAAGGCTGCTCGTCGCTTCATCCAGGATCAGTATCGGCGCGTCCTTGAGCAAAGCGCGGGCGATAGCCAGACGTTGTTTCTGGCCACCGCTAAGCTTAAGGCCGCGCTCGCCGATCTCGGTGTCATAACCCTTATCGAGCTGTTCTATGAAAGCGTGGGCATTAGCAGCCTTGGCAGCTGCCACTATTTGATCATGGCTAGCTGCAGGTTTGCCGTATGAAATGTTTTCGCGGATAGTCCCGCTGAACAACGCCGGCTCCTGGAAGACAACGCCGATAGATCCGCGTAAGCTCTTTTGCGTCACTTCAGACACAGATTGGCCGTCAATACGGATTGCACCCGCATGCACGTCATATAAACGCAGCAACAAGTTGGTAATAGTCGTCTTGCCCTCGCCGCTTTCACCTACTAGCGCCACTTTTGTGTCTGGTTTGACCGTAAACGAAATACCGTTCAGAACAGGCTTGTCATCGTTGTAGCCAAAGGTCACGTCCTCAAACACTATTTCGCCCTTCCGCACGGCAAGTTTTGTGGCGCCAGGCGCGTCAACAATTTCGGGTTCAGTATCAATAACTTCAAAGTAGTCTTTAGTATTGGCTACGGCACGCTGCGTCTGGTCTACCAGGAAGCTAATACTAAAAATCGGAATGCGGATGAGCATTGCGTACTGGATAAGCAGCACCATCGTACCAATACTATATGTACCGCGCGCTGCCTCGACAAAGATATATACGAAGACAGCTAGGAATATGAGATTAAGCACCATACGCCGCAGCACATCCTGTTTGTGCCAGAGCATGCTTTGGGGCTTTGTCGTAGCAACGACCTGGTCGTACCGCTTATTAAAGAAGTTAAGTTCGCGCAATTCCTGCAGGAAGCCCTTAACTACCCGTACCTGGCCGACACTTTCGGCAAAGCGGCCGCTCGCAATATCCTGCTGCTCATTAATCTCCTTCTGGTACTTCATCCACTTGGAGCTCGTCCGCGCAGTAAGCCAAATGAATACGGGATATAGCAGGCCAAGCATCACGGCAACTTGCCAGCTGAAGTAGGCTACGACGGCGAGCGACAAGATCGTACTAAAGACAAATTGCAAAAAGTTGTTGCTCATCATCTGCATGAAATTGGTGATCTGGCTGATGCCGCGGTTCATGCGGTTAATGATCTTACCCGAAAGTTCAGTATCAAAATAGCGCTGCGGCAAGCTCAGCACGTGCTCGTAATAACGCTTGCTGAGGAGTTGCTGCAATTTGATCGCCATCATATCGCCGATATGGCCGCCGACGTTGCTCAGTAGCGTC
>Ga0075366_10000045_pt1 | contig 44721 bp, 41 predicted proteins | sample EndMethybrTD3031_FD_72351 | JGI IMG/M metagenome (GOLD analysis project Ga0075366, IMG submission 72351) | Populus endosphere microbial communities from Tennessee, USA - Endosphere MetaG P. TD hybrid TD303-1 | ecosystem: Host-associated > Plants > Roots > Endosphere | place: USA: Tennessee...
ATGAGGGCCTGAGCATTCTGGACTCCCGTGACGTCAACGACGACACGCCCGAGTCCGGCAACGGTCCCAAGAAGTCCAAGGGCAAGAAGTCCCGCAAGGACGACGCCCCCGAGGGTCTCGCTGGCACTGTCACCGATGAGCAGATCCTGCACCTCGTGGGCCGCCACAACCACCACCAGCCGCTCACCAACGACGAGCTTCGCTTCCTGGAGGGCCTGTTCCCTGCCGGGATTCCGACCGCCGAGACGCTTCGCAAGATGATGCTGTCCGTCGGCCCCGACGCTCCGGAGACCGCTTCCGCGGCCACCGGCTCGACGCCCGACAACACCGCTCCTCTCGCACCGCTTCCGCAGCGTACTTCCCCCCGTCACCGTCGTGGCGACAGTGACTCCACCACCGGCACTCCGGCACACGGAACTCCCGTTCCCGCCCCGGCCGGTGCTGTGCACTCCGCACCCGTCCCGACTCCCGCGCCGACCGACTACTACGACCCCAACGAGAAGAAGGATTCCGTCCCTGCCCCGGCCTACACCCCTCAGCAGCTCGACGAGCTGTTCACCAAGTGGCTGGCTGTCGGCGACGAAGGCCTCACTCTCGAGGAGAACGTAGCCATCGCGCCTTACAAGAACAAGAGGTGACTCTGATCTGATCTGAAACAACGAACCGCCTTCGGGCAAAGACGCTCGCACGCACCCGCGTGTTGAGACCCCGAGGGCGGAGTCGTTTTGATATATGTTAATTGTTTGAGTGCCTCTGGCATTCGCAACCAAACATCCCTATCAAAACGACTCGCTCTCCCAACTATTATTTGTACGTACAGCCAAATTTTGGCTTCACATATAAGCAATAGTTGCCGGAAACACCTTGCACAGGTGTGCTTTGTTGTGCGAACGGATGCGAGCGTGGGATTTCAGGGTGACCAGTGGTCATCTGATTTCCGTTGCTCGCATCCGCTGGCGCGTTTCATCGCTCAAGAGCGATTACTTATGCGCCATCCGCACCGTACGCTTATGCGCCGCAGAAGGTGGTGACCTTGGTGGTCCCGGTGATAGTCCCGGACTTGGGTCCGCACCACACGAAGCCGCGGTACGACTTGCCATCGATCTCGATGTCCATGTCGTACTGTGCCAGGCTGCCGTGCTGCTGTACGAGCAGCGTGAGGTCCTTGAACTTCCGGATGGTGATCGAGTCGCCGACCTTGGGCATGGTGGTGTCCCAGGAGGGCGGCATCGGTACGATCTGGGTTCCGTTGAAGGTGTACCAGATCTTGGTGTAGGTGGCATTCAGGCTGCCGTCGGAGTTGACGGTAGACGTGAAGTCACCGTGGAAGCCGCAGTAACCGTCTCCGGTACCGCATCCTTCCGTGCCTCCAGCGCCGGCGTCGATCATCAGATTGCCCGTGCCGCCGCTCTTGATCTTGAGCTGCGAGAGGTGTCGACCCCACTTGTCGCTGACGAATCCGGCGAACCGGTCGACCGGCTTGGGGGTGGTGGCCTTGGTGAAGCGCTTCACGGCGTCCACGGTCGTCTGGATGACGTCGCGGTTGCTGGTGAGCGCTGAGTGCCAGCACTTCGGCAGCTGGAGTCCGACCTCCATGGTGCAGGCGTAGCTCTGGGAGCCGCCGCCGGCCGAGGTGGTGCGGATGTCCTGCAGTGCCGAGTTCTTGCTGACCACCAAGTCGCTGCTGGTGTCCATGGTGACGTCGGCCTGGAAGATCTTCGCGTGGATCGAGACGTCACCGGCGAGCGCCAGAACGGGCACGTCGGTAGGCATCCACGGCAGGTTCTTGATCTCCGGACCGTTGTCGCGGAGACCCCTGAGCGCGCTGATCTGACCGAAGTCACACAGGCTGGTGTCCAGGACGGTGCGTGCCGGGCACAGGCTGCGGATGAAATCCGTGCCCACGTTGGCCCAGCCACTGCCCAGGTTCGGGGTACCGAGGGTGATCAGCATCCCGAACTCGTTGCCCACCGTGCGGCCGTTGACCTTCTGGCTTGCTGCCAGTCGAGCCGCCAGACCGCCCATGGAGTGACCGATGACGACCGGTTCACGACCCGAGGCTTTTGCCAGGCAGTCGATCCGCCGAGCCAGCCGGGGGCCGATGTTGTCGTCGGTGACCCACTTGGTGTTGGTGGACGAGTAGTCGAACGGTTCGTCGACGTAGACGCCCTTGAGCTTCTTGAGCTCGTTGACCATGGAGTCGGAACCCTGGGTCCAGGCGTCACCGTTGCCCACCAGGCCATGCACCAGGATGACGGGCTGCTGGCCCTTGATCTTGCTGGACATGTCGCTGACGCTGCAGGTCTTACTGCTGTCGGCGACTGCCGGCGTTGCCACGAGGGCCGTGCCGGAGAGCGTGGACGCCACCAGTGCGGTGGTGGCCAGCAGATTGCGGAGCTTCATCAGCCCTTCACCTCCTCGGTGTCAGAGATGTGCCAGACGGCATTGCCTGCGCTGTCCTTCTCTTTGACGAGCAGGACGGTGTAGGTGGTCTTGACGACCGCGCCGTTCTTGTCGGTGGTGGTACTGGTGGCCTTGACGCCGCCGGTGTTCGGTGAGTCGGTGACGAGCGTGTCCGCCCTGAAGGTCACCGTGGTGCCCGCGGGGAACATCGGCACGCCGTGTCGAATGAAGTCCGCTCGGAACTTGCCGTCCGGACCGAAAGCGACGTACTGCGCCTGCTGCTGCAGATCGCCGGCCTTGATGGCCTTGCTGATGCCGTTGAAGTACAGCTGAGTCGGACTGGGCTGCGTTGCGGTAGCCGAAGGCGCCGCGGCGGCCGTGCCCTTGTCAGTGGTGTTGCCCTTCGACGGCCACAGCATGATCGCGGCGGCAGCAATGCCGGCAACAATCAGCAGAATGACCAGAATCGGTCGTCCCTTACTCCGTTTGGGAGCCAAGAGATTCACTTCCCTTCAGTGCAAAAAGCGTACGATTTAATGTGCGGATAGCAAAAAAGAGCCATGGTGGCCCTAAATGCTGTGCAAATTATAACACAAATTTTATATTTTTACAATGGTATGACTACTCGGAGACGTCAACGTTGCCGGAGTCAAAGACTTGTTTGCCGCTTTTGATGTCGGTTAAGTACAAGCGAACACTCGTGATATCCCAATACACTGCTTTGGCGGAGTAATTTTTGCCGTCTACGCTTACCGTAAAGGTAAAGTACGGATTTTCATTGGTGTCGTTGGTGGCATTATTGCTCAGAATAGTATCGGTATCGATTGCCACGTACTTGAGGTTGCTGTCAAACGTGCTAAACGCTTGCTGCAGACCTTTGTACTGGAATGACGTCAGTCCCTTGTCGGTGAGCGCGTCAAAGCCAATGTAGCCTGACCCTTCGGCATTGTCGCTGCTGGTAACACCTTGAATCTTGCCATCAACCGCTACCGATGCTGTGATAGTACCGGCAAAGTTGGTAGGCTCTACGGTAATGGTATGCAGACTATCGCCAGGGTTCATTACAACATTGAATTTGTATTTGGCTTCGTCAATTTGAACGCTATCAAAGGTAAACGAGGTAAAGTCAGCGTTTTTGTTATTCGAGTAGTCCTGTAGCCGACCGATGGTGAACTTATAGATGCTTTGCGGCATCCAGTTTAGCAAAACTTCGGGGTTGGTTACGGTAATATTGGTGGTTGAAGTGTTGGTTTTCGGCGCCTTATAGGTATTACTACGCTTGATATAGGCAGTCCCGGTAACAATAAGCACAATCACAGAAATAAACAGAGCGATGAACGGCAGACGAAGCGTCTTTAGAGCATTAGAATCCTGCATATTTTGCCTCCAGGGTTTGGATGTATTGCGCCACATTTGCGGGCAGAACTGAAATATCTTGCGGGTATGTGTCACCAAGGTAGTACTTGATATGCCATGAACCATTGGTAAATTGCATCGCTATTGGCGTGCTGCTACCAGGCCCAACTACCGCTGCGAACCACGAATTATCGTTAAACCATTTAACATCACTAAGGCCCGGTGCACCATATTGTCCATTGGCACCAACGATTGAGCTTACTATGGCGTTAGGATCGCGATCTTTGAGTGTTGGCTTGAATGTAGTTGTCTTGAATAATCCCACATTCGCCTTTCCTTCATACGGTGTTTTAGACGAGGACGTGATTACTACAGAGTAGCTACCTGGACGCACTTTGAGATTGGCGTTGTAAGCCACTTTGTGTCCGTTTACCGTCACTACTGATGCACTCGGTACATTGCTGAGCTGTAAGTGGCCATAGCCAACTTGCGTAAGTATAGCGAGCCAAATACTAATAACCAGTATGACCGCGCACAGAATAAGGATCGTTCGTTGTACTACGCGTATATTATTAACTTCAGGATTCATGTTGTTAGTATACCTCTTCCTAGGTTGGATATGCTGGGTCGGCCCAGCCCAAATATGTTAATCGCCATGGGCCGCTTTCCATTGCGCTTGCATCGGTAATGTATGCGCCGCCGGTAATGTGACTGGAGCTATCTAATACGTCGTTGGACAAAACTTTGTTATTGCCAAGGTAGATGGCGACGTGCCCAGCAACCGAGCCAGTTTTGTAGAACAGGAGCGCGCCAACTGGTACGCTGCGGTCATTGGCGTGACCATGTCCGGTGGAAAGCAAGTAGTACCATAATCCATTGCTTGCGTTGGTACCTACGGCATATGATTTGCCAGAAGAACCCTTGCCCCAAATGCGTGCCATCAAGTACGAACACATGCGATAACAGTGGCTTGAACCGCTACAGATCTGGTTAAAGTACGATCCTTGAAGGTCACTTACCTTTTTGGCACGAGCAATCATGTCGTCTACACCTGGGTAGGTCTTGGTGGTGTTGTCGGTAAACTTACCCTTACCAGTACCAATGTCACTGGTGCCGCCGTTGGCGCAGCTCACATTGCTGGTTGAGGTGTCATCGCTGTCGTCACTATCCCCGGCCGTGCCGTCACTCGCTGCGGCAGTACCACCATACAATTGCATGAATTTCTTGGCATAGCCAATACGTTTTGGCAACGATGGGTCACCTTGAGCACGGGTTGCGGGAGCCTCAAAGTCGTAGTCAAAGTCGCTTGCCGCTGCGGCAACTGCGTCGGATTTGGACATGTCGGCCTTCATCTCGTCCATAACACGTTTGTAGCCTGTTTCTAGTTCGTGAACGGTAAACGCTAACTGAATAACTAAGTCCGTGGGCTTGCCGCCTTTTTGCGCGGCAAAAGCGTTCAGGTTGGATCGACGACCTTGATACCACTGCCCGAGGCCCATGGCGCCAATACTGTTTACCACGGTAGGGTCAAACGATGATTCAACTTGGAAGTTACCAGTGATTGCTGCCGCGATCTCGGGGGGATATTTGGCTGTGCCTACGAAGTAGTTGAATGACTTTTCAGCGTTGTCACTTCCCTTGAGGTTCGATGTGTCGATACCTACACCCACGGCAGTGGAAGCGCAAAGTTCGGTGTTAAAGTATAGAACTTGTTTTTGAAATGCCTTTTGTTGTTCGGCGGTAAGCGCATACACCATAGATGATTGCCCTACCAATATCAGAACGGCTACGGCACTAAATGCAATGCCCAAAACACGTCGTACGTTTATTGCAGAAATATGTATCATGTTGATGCTCCATCGAATAGGACGTTGGCGCAGGCTTTGTGATCACCGTAACGGCAAGCATAGCTCTCGAGCGCTTGGTCAAAGTTAATGTATGCGCGTACGCGGCGCCAGTCTTCGCTATTGTCCTGACAGTCAGGGTCTTTAATGTCTTCTTGCGTTGGGGACGATGTGCCGAAGCTAATGTCACCTGTGTCCAGAGTGATGGTGTCACCAAAGCACTTCGATGCTCGCTTGGCGTATTTTTCACCGTTGTCCCCTTGCAAAATACCTGGGTGGCTACTGTTCTTACAGCCAGCTTGTGTGCTTCCCACGACAATACATTCGTTCTCGAAGCCATTTTGTAACTTCGGATCGTCCAGAATTGACTCAGGAACTTGCACTTTTGGAAAACCGTATTCGTAGCTAACAGTTGCGGCCTGTACTTTGTTGGTAAACAAGTTGGTTGGGATCGAGGCGATGGTGCTGCCAAAGTTCAGAATTCCTCGTGCCAGTGATGCAACGTTGGCGGTGGCATTTGGTTTTTGCTTGTCCAGGAAACTTCCAGCGAGTGATCTGCGATCATTCAAGTTAAATAGTCGATAGGCCAAGCCGTGACTTTGGAATTCTTCTTTGTCGAGCTGCGCTGTAACTTGTTTTCGATTGATTGTTTCGGTCTTGGATATCGGTGTTCCGCCAGTTGATGTCTCGGAATCGTTTGCGAGCAATCGTGAGCCATAGTTCATGTAGTTGCCCCACAGTGCACCTGCAGCCTTCTTTTCAATCTGTGAGTTAGAGAGCCAGTCGGTAAGCGCATTAATTAGCGGTGGCAAGGCTACGTAGCCGATAACGTATTGCAGCACGGTTGAAACTGGTCCACCAATGAAGCTCACGGTAAAGAGCGCCACCTGCGACCCAGCGTTATTGAGCACGCTACAAACACTGTCAATTCCTGGAATGTTTTTAAGTACCGCTAGCGGGTTGTTGCTAAATTTAGCACCGTCGTTAATGTCTGGTCCACCTGTTTGGCCGGTTTCGGCACGAATACTTTTGGCGTCGCTCCATGCGGTGCCGTCCTGGGCATTGTACATACGCTTTTGTTGGTAGAACCCAAGCTGTTCGGCAAGCTGACTCGATGAACTGCCGCCTCCGTCTTCTACCTGGTTGCCCAGACTGATCATACTTCCACCAATGCGTTCCAGCGGCTGCGTGATGTCGGATTTTTGGGCTTCATCAAAGTTAATAGCAATACTATGGCCGATACATAACACGGCGGCTGCCGTTGCGGCTGCAGCGGCTGGCCCTAGTCCACTGCTAATTTTCTCTCGAAGTGAGGCTTTGTCGTTAGCGCTCTCGGCAAGGTCTTTGGCGGCTTTATCAGCATCCTCGGCATTCTGAGAAGCGGCTTTATCTTTGTCATCAGCCTTCTTTTCACTGGCAATTTGCGCACCATTGGTACCTTTGGCAATATAATCTTTGAGGTTTTGATTCCATTTGGCTAAGCGGGCGTCCACTGTTTTAAGAATTTTTTTGTCCAAATTCTTAACCGGGTGGAACGTTACACCACCACGAGTTGCCGCAACGCGAATACCAACAGCGCGAGTTACGCGCCTGGCACCTGCATCAGAAAGCACGCTATCCATAAAACGCAGGTTGCCACGATATTTTAGCTGGTTTGCGTCAATATATAATTTGCCATCTTTGGTAACGACGTCCACATCGTACGTCTGCTTGAAGTACTTTTTGACGTTTTTGTCGCTCATATTGGTAGCTTCGTCAAACGCGCCACCTTTAAATTTGGCTTTGTCGAGCACGTAGCCGTCCAAATAACCAAGTCGAGGCGTGTATGCTGACTCCAGACCACTGGTATTAAACTGGCCTTCGATGCGGTCGGCGAATTTGTTTCCCAGCAGTCCCAAACGAGTTTTTTCTGGCATGTCACGATATCGAATATAACGAGCTACCTTCATCATGGTGCTGTCACCTTCGTTTTCGCCGTCTTCAAAATGAAGTTGCTGCATGAGCTGAGCGGCGTGAATAAACTGGAATTGACCGCCAACAATGCCCAGCCCAGCACTTCCTGCGCCAGTGCCTAAAATGATGCCAATGGCCCAGCCTGCCATGGTGCGTCGGCGTCGGGCCTTTTTGCGTTCCGCAGCAATTCTTTTTTTGCCAACCCCGGTGTACCCTTTACCAAGTGTGTCTGCTGGAGAACTGCTTTCCTCAGATGTGTCACCGCCAATAGCGCCCAGACCTGCTTTTTCAGATTTAAATGCATCGGCATTTTTGGGATTTTTAAAGACATCGCCAGACTCTTTGTTGGCAATGTCTTTGCGTGAAAAGCCACCGCTACTGCTACCCGACCCAAACTTGGAGCTGAGCATTTTGTCTTCATGTACGGCGCCAGGATTTTTACCTACGTCTAACAAATCATCAGATTTTGACTTGTTTTTGCCCTCGGGATCGTAGACTGGAGTTTGCATGTATACCCTCGTTTGCTTTTATTCTACTACATTCCGGGGCGTAATTGATTTGCTAAATCGATAGTTCCCTGTGGCTGTCCACCTTCGCCATTTTGAGCCATCTGTTGGATCTGCGTTGGGTTGGTGGTAATGAGGCCGGTTTCGGTTGGACTGGCAACCACTTGAATGTGGACGTGGTTTTGTCCGGCAAAGAACAGCCCCTGCCCCACGGGGAACTGGCTCAGGCGTTTTCGCTCCTCAGCGGTCAGTTTGAATACGTCAGCCAAGACGTCAACCGCGGACGGCGATTGTTTGAGCAAGAATTGCATACTGGCGTTAGCCACAACGGCACGACCCATGCGTGATCCCATGAAGTCTTCAACGTCCTGCGTTACGGTGGTGATACCTAGGTTGTACTTACGAGCGCGCTTCGCCAGGCTAAACAAGAAGTTGGCAGAGTCTTCGTACTTCATGAGCTGCCAGGCCTCGTCTACTACCAGCAAACGTCGACGCTGATCACTTTTGGTCTTATTCCAGATGTAGTTCAGGATGATGTACATGGCAACAGGGCGTAATTCGTCCTCGAGGTCACGAATGTTGAATACAACCAACGGGTTGTTAATGTCGATGTTACTCTGCTGGCTAAAGATGCCGGCAAATGTACCAGTGGTGTATTTGCGAAGACGTTGCGAGAGCTGTGGGCCAGTTCCGCCCATGTGCAACAGTGTTTCGTAGAGATCGCTAATAGTTGGCGGCACACCGGTGTGTGTCAGCGGGTCGTTGGTGATACCAGCTTTAGCGTAGGTTTCAATGAGTGCTGCGTCCAGATCGGACTCTTCAACAGGGTTTAGCGCTGGTGCCATCATGGCGCCTGCTCCGGCCATTTGTGCTTGCGCGCCGCCCATCATCAAACGGAGCAAACCGTGCAATGTGATCAAGTTGCTACGCAGAGCGTTGTCTGCTTCGTCGGTATCAACCACGCGTGGCAGTTCAAATGGGTTAATTCGGGTTGCCGAGCTCAAACTAAGGCGAACGTAGGCACCGCCAACGGCGTCACACATGCGTTCGTATTCGTTTTCGGGGTCGATAATAAAGATTTCGGTGCCCATCATTAAGGAACGCAAAGCTTCGAGCTTCACGGTAAATGATTTACCAGCACCAGACTTGGCGAAGACCACGGCGTTGCCGTTTTCTAGGCTGAAGCGATCAAAAATGACCAATCCGGAGTTGTGCATGTTAATGCCGTACAAAATACCACCGTCCTGGCTAAGGTCAGCGCTGGTGAATGGGAAGCTCGTACTAATGGCACCCGTAGACATGTTGCGGCGAATCTGTAATTGGTCAGTAAATTGTGGAATAACGCTGTTAAATGCTTGCTCTTGTTGCGAGCTGGCAGGCTTCGAGAAGATTAATTGCTGACCCAGCAGCGATTCAACTTTGTGTGATACAAATTCTAGTTCTTCTACGCTGTTAGCATAGAGCGTAAAGTACAAACCAAAGCGGAAGAAGCGTTCTTCGCCAACCTGTAGTTTGTCACGCATTTCTTCGGCGTCCTGGATGGCTGCTTGTTTGGCTGGGTCGCGAACGCGTCCCTTTTCGGAGTCGATCTGAATACCAGCTTCCAGCTGCGTTACTTTTTTGCGCAAGTTGTCCAAAACTACCTGGCTTTCAACTGGGTAGATGTACATGGTTAGGTCAACAACTTCGTCCAGGTTGACCATGGCGCTGAGCCAGCCGGTGTACAGCTGGCGAGGGTACCCGTACACATAGTAGGTTCGTGCTAGGCGCGTACCAAGCTGAAAGTAACTACTGTTGAATTCCAGCGAACTCGGTGCGATAAAGTCACGAAGCGCGGTAATACCCTTTTGAAATGCTGCAGCAACTTCTTGTTGTTCACGTTGTTGTTGCGCCTGTGCCAGTGCAACAGGATCCATTTTTGGTTTACGTGCCATTTACGAAAGCTCCCTTTGCATGTGCGGTTGGACGGCCATGCCCTCACCTTTGGTAATAATGTCGGCGTTCAGCTGGTTGAAATTTTTGAGCTGCTGGCGAGTCGCAGTGTCTGGGTTGTAGGTGTCGTAGAACAGCTCAATAAGTTCTTGGGTGTCCAGTGGTAAGCCTTGAATGCCGCTTTGCAGCAAACCGCTCAGCACGGCTTGCACGCGGTTACGCAGCTCGGTCTTGGCCTTTTCCAGGTCATCCTCGTTGATTACGACGTGTTGTTCTTTGTTATTGAACAGACCCACAACACCAGTCAGGAAGTTTTTGCTTTGGCTGAGTGCCTTTTGTACGTCTACCTGTGGGAAATATGGGATCACAATGTAGAACTTCTTGTCCATAATGTTGGTTTGCTGACCTAACTGGTCGATGTAACTGATGTAGTCTTCCATCAGCAGCGCCAGAAGCATGTTGTCGTGTTCGGAGCGGATCTTATCTAGCTTGGCGATGTACGGTTGCAAATCAACTTTTTGCGAGCGAATAAAAATCTGAATTGGGAAATAGAGCGAGTTCAAGAAACCTTGGTAGCTGTACTCTACGGCTTCTTGTTCGCTTTGGCTCATGAGGTCAAAGTTAATAGACTTGGCCATAACAACAGATCGGAACGAGCCATCGTTCATAATTACGATGCCGTCACGAATCTCGGCAATCTGCAGCGAATTTTGCGTGCTGTTTGGATTGGTCTGAGCAACTGGTTTAGTACCAGGATTTGCAGAGGCAGTAGCGACACCGCTTACCGTTGCAACGGCGGGTTGACCCTGTGCTGGGGCGGATGCCTGCTGATAGGTTGTTTGCGGAGCTTGCGGTGCGTGTGGCATTGGCTGCTGCATTTGTGGTGCCTGAGCGCCTTGCGGTGCGTCAAATGACGGCACATGTTGCGGCACGACCGAAACGCCCGGCTGTGATACATGTGTTGGCTGGCCGCCTTGGCCGGGGGCCGAAGGCATGCCTGGTTGTGACTGATTGTTCGTCGAAGGATTCATTAAGACCTTTGTTTACCCCACCGTAAAATGTTCAAATTTAGTGCAACGAAATGACCACCTCGTCCTGCAATTCCTCTTTGTGTCGATTTGCCTGACGAGCGATTGTTGCTACATCAAGGTCATCGTTGCTAGCCAATTGTAGTATAGCAGGATCGGGCGGCGGTGTCATCTGCTGAACGGGCGGTTGTGCAATTGTTGGTTGTGGCTGAGCCTGCATAGTAGTTGGCGTACCATAGCCTGGGTACGGTGCTTGCATTGGCTGCTGCATTTGTGGTGTTTGTAATTGAGGCGCCGCTTGTTGCATGGCCCGCTGCTCAGCAGAAATTGGCTTAATATTGTGCCAATTAGCATAAGGATTCAAGTGTGCTTCACGTTGTTCTTGTTGTTTGAGCTGCTGCATAATAGCCTGCTCATCGTCAACGGAAGTTTCAACCGTTGGTGCCTGTTGACTGTCGGTAACTCCTGGAGTAACAACCTGTGTGTTGAACGTTACGGCATTGCCAGTAACGCTACTGCCAGCGGACGGCTGGTTTAAGAACCAATAGTTTGCAGCAGGTTGGCCGTTGGCCCCTTGCGCACCGGTTGTGGGTGTTGCACCCCCCTGTTGCGCCAGCTGTGGTGATGGTGTTGCGCCAGCAGACTTCAGTTGGTTCAAAATATCCTCACGGCGCGCCTGGGTACTTTTTTCAATCATAGTGTCAAATTGACGAGCAATAGGGTTGCTCTCTTCGAGCATGTCGTCTTGCGCCTGAATGTCCACGTCTTGGACTGGTTCGGGAATGCTCGACATGCCAACCAGGCGATCGGACGGCGGTGTGCTGGTAGGTTGACCGAACATATTGACGTTCACATTCTTTACTACCCAACCACGGCTGTCGATTGTCTCGGCCAAGGCGCGCAGGCGGCTTTGTACCTCATCTTGCGATAAGCCATTGGTGTAGATGGCCTGCACCTGTTTTGGAGCAGTAATAGTTACCAATTCTTTGGTGCCGCTCTGGCTCCAAATACGACGACGTGGTTTAACCAAAAAACGAATTTTAGCAAGCGCCCACACTTCGGTAGGCTGGTCGCGACTCCAGGGCCATGCGAAGAATCCGCAGAGGCTAGCAAGCGGCAAGAATACTACCGCCATAAATGGTGCGCCCTTGGCGATTGCTAGATATGTCAGATACAAGAACAAGATGCAAGAGCCGGCGTATACAAACTGACGAAATGTCAGTGGCCCCAGAAGTTTGTCTTCTGCCTCGATGTCTTGGATTACTTTATATGTTGCCATAATGTAATGCGATATTTGTTACCTTGTTACGCTGCCTGCGTGTAATTGTCAGGATCATTCGGATCAGCACGGCGTGAAGTTTGCTCTTGCATGGTGCGCGCCAGAGTCTCGTTGTAGAGTGGGTTGGCGACGTCATGTGTTTGCATACCAACGACCCTACCTGCTGCATCACGAATCTCAGTTTGCTGTTTAATAGTGCGCTGAGCCATATTGTTAACAACTTGAATATTTTGGTCAGCTGATCGCAGTCCGCCATTGTGCAATGCACCTGCGTTGGCGGCAGCACCAAACATTGGCACGCTAGACTTCATGTTGTTCATTTGGGCAACCAGTTCACCAACTTGTACGGCAGCTTTGTCACGAGCATCTTTACTTGCAGTACGGTCGTTAAGCGTAGAGATGTGGCGTTCCAGCGCGCGGTTAAGGTTGGCAGCACTGTTGGTAATGGCAGCTTTCTTGTTGCCGGATGCCTCGTGCATGCTTGCGCCACGAGTTGCCTCGACAACGTGGCTGTTGATCATGTTTTCGTAGTCAACAACTTTGCCACGAGCGGCTTGACGGGCTTCTGGAGCGGCGGTGGTGCTTTGTGCAATAGCCAAGTTACGCTGGTATCCTGCGTAATCCTTTGCAGCTTCATCAACATTGCTGAAACCAGCTGCCAGGTCAACGTTACGGCCAGACTTCTTGTTGCTGTAGTTTATGTCACCAGCCAAAGCTTTACGTCGTGATTCATTACCACCCGATGCGCGCGAGATAATAGATGCTTGATCCATGTAGTCGTCGATACCGGTACCGGTTTGAGCCAGGCCAAGTGATGATGCGTACTGCAAACCAGCACTGAATTGCAAACCAGACTGTTCCAGCGCTTGAATGTCGTTACGAGCATCTCTCTGTGCGTGAGACAGAGCGTCTGTAGCGGTTTCACCTTTAGCGAGGTATTGTTGCTCGTAACGCTTGGTCATTTCGCTCATAGCAGTGCTAGCGTTGCTGTATGTACCAGCACGCATTGCGCCATCGTTGTTCTTGATCCTGTTCCATCTAGGATCTTTCATAATCTCGTCAGAGTGCGCACGGGCAGCTTGGTCTGAGGCAGCACTAAATGCGCCACCACTTTGATAGCTACTTGGTCGGAAGAGCGACGTTGGCTTGTTCATAGCAGCGCTACCGGCAATTGCAGCACCACGAGTAAACTTGTTCAAGCCCTTGCCCACAACGTTGTTGTTGCTCCAGGCTTGACCCTTGCCCATGTCGTTAAAGCGCTTGCTGCGCATTTCGGTGCGCTTGTTGCTAACTCGGTCAAAGACACCTTTGGCTTTGTCGTTGGCCATGCCAGTAATAGTGCCGGCCAGACCGCCAAGTCGAGCAGCGATAAAGGCAGTCGATGCGTATCCAATAAATGGCGCGCCCAGTCGAATAACACCAAACTTGTCAAACGTGTTAGCGTTTGCCGGTGTTACAAAGATATTTGGAATGATCTGACCAAATACAATAGCGGCACCAATTGCCGGGCCCATCAAAAGCAAGGTTACGGTACTGTTCCACCAAAAGTCGCCAAGTTTTTTGGTGCCTGGCAAAATGAATGATGCAATTGCCAACGGCGCAATCAAGAGCAAGAAAATCAGGAGCATTTGACGCAAGGCCAGAATGAGCCAGGCTACAAATACTGCTGTGAGGAATGTAAGCACATAGGTGAACACAATTGGCGGGTTAATTGCTGCAACTGCGGCAATAACAGCCAATGCTGAACTGAACATGGCAGTTCCGTCCAGCGGCGCAGCCTTCAGGTCACTAAATGGCGCCGATATAATAGATGCAATCCATACCGTAAGGTTGTCAAAGAATTGGTACAGCCACTTAAGCAACCACCAAGAAAGCGTCATAATAATAGCGTATGCGATGAGGCGTGGCGCAATTTTGCGTACTGCGTATGCGTCGATCACCGAAGATCCAACTGCTTGTGCTACTACCATCACAATGCCGGCAATAATAATGAGGCTCACCGCAATTGTTCGGAACGAGTTCCAGGCCTTATAATATGACGCCCCTGCTTTACCGTCGGCAGTATTAAAGGTGTCGGCATCGCCAACTAGCCACGTGGTCATTTTGGACTGCATATATCCCAGTAACCCATTTGTTTCGGTAGTGTTGGTAGTGTCGCCAATAATGTATTCCAAAATAGGACAAGCTGCCCACTTAAAGGCCCAACTTTGGATTAAACAGTTGTCTTTGGTATCGGCGTCATCTTCTTCATCGTTAGTGCCGCCCACGTCTGCTTTAGTAGTGTCTACCTTGATCTCTTTAATTTTTGGCGAAATATCATTGTTGCCGCCAGCAATACCAGACCCATCAATAGGAGCCATCCAGATACAACCGGGATCGCCCTCGTTGTACATCGAGCTAATTACTACCTGTATTTTAGGGTCAGTAGCGGCATCTTTGTTGCCGTAACAAGGTAGCTGCAAAAGTGCCCAGTTAGTACCGCTGGAATAACGAGTTACCCAGGCGTAGGTGGCCATGTTGCCTTTACTACTCTTTAGACACCACTGGTTAGGACTGCCTTCTACCGGAACTTGCGGGAAGGTGTAGCTAACGTAACTCTTTGTGTTAACGTCTTTACTTTGAGGTTGTGCGTCGCCGTCCACATGGACGTTGGTGCCACTACCCTCGAACCACTTATCGCCATCAAGACAAACATAGCCCAACGCTTCTAGGCGGACATTGTTACTCGATACGGCAGCACTTTTTGCTGTGTCAATCCACACCAAATTAGAAGTTGGTGCTTTGTTCGCTGCATAAGCCTTTTTAGTTGGCAGAATGCCGGCGAGCGTGATTGCAACAAAAAGTAGCCCAAAAAAAATGTATAGTGTCTGTTTTGGATGACGAAACAGGATTTTCATAGTATAGGTTTTCCCACCCCCAAGGTAGCGCTAGTCGTTTCCGACTGTTTAGTGTGCCGCCTCGGGCTTCACTTAACTATAGCACGCAGACGATTTTTAGAAAACAAAAAACTCTTATAAATATAAGAGTTAAATCTACAGATGAGCGATGCAAGAGCGGGGTGTGTAAAATGTGACGTATAGTCACTACCCCGCCCTTGCGGCTCGATTGCTCGTTGGAGGTGCCGTTGGTGGCTCCTAGGTGTCGTTGCTGAACAGGAACTGGTGGAAGTACAACCACAGGAAGCCGGCCACGACCACGAGGGCGAAGATCACCAGGGTGGTAACGACGGCTTTTACGCCGGCAGTGGTGGGCACGTGGCCGCTCTGAACACCGCTGGTGAACTTGCCCGCCCGATCGTCCTGGAAGTACTTGATGTCGTCCGGGACTGCGGGCTTGTCTTCCTGGGATTTTTCCCAGAACTTCAATCTCATAACCCCTCCTGGGCTAGGCGTAGACGATGTACATGGTGGCAAAGAACCACCCGTAGAACATGAACGGAATGAAAGCCCACAGGTAGGCGCTCAGCTTGACGTCCCTGAAGAACAGCATCACCAGAAAGGTGACCAAGATGAACGGACTGAACCGTGTACCGACCATCATGCAAATCAGCGTCCCAATGATCAGGATGCCGAGGTACGGAATGTGGTACAGGCCACTTACCAGCGGGGCCAGGATGTGGTGGGTCGGCCAGGAGCCGAACACTGCCCACAGCGAGCCAACGACGAACCCTGCCAAGAGCAGAACCATCGCGGCGGCGATCGCTACGGGAAAGCGGAGCCACCAGCGCTCACGGATTTCGTGAGGCCACAGGAAGCCAGCCATGGCAACCTCCTTGTAGAAGGAACTACTCGAGCAATCGAGTACGTATATTTTACCACATTTTAAGCATAATTACCATGTTTTTAGACATCAAAAAACACCTTAGCCAAGGTGTTACAATTTCTGGGTAATCGCAGCGGCGGGTGGTTGTGGTCTGTTGACCAGCTTCCCGCCACTGCGACACCTACATACTAAGGCCTGAGGCTCTGCCGCTGGAAATAGGCAGGCGGCCAGCTTGAGTAGGCTCGCTTGCTTCGTCCAGTCCGAAGAAAACTGACGCAGTCCTCAAGCATTCCCTTTACCTTCTGGGCGTGTTCACCGTCCCAATCGTGGAAGGCTGCTTTCTCCTGGTTGTAGCCACTGCCGTACCCAGGCTCGAGGCGGTAGAAAAGCTGTCCGTCGGGCAGCAGATGGACCCGCTCGTACCAGGTGTATTCGGCATCATGCGCTTCGTTGACGTACCCCGGAAACTCGGTGACTCGCTTCTCGCCGTTGTACTGAAGGACTGTCCACGCAGCCTTGCGAGTGGGAATCCTGAACGGCCACCACCACCGAGTCATCGGCAGTGTGACAGTTTCCAACTCGGGATAGTCCTGCTCTTCCATGAGCTCCAGGAACTCGTCGACCAGTTCGTAGACCTCGGCCACCAACGCTTCCTGCTCGGCAGTGCGAGCTGCGGCTGCCTCGGCCTGCCGAAGCTGTTCGGCGCGACTGACCTGTTGCCTGCCGGCAGCCTCTTGCGCGGCCTGAGCTGCTTCCTGGGCGGCGGTACGCCTGTCAAGACGTCCCATGGGAATTACCTCCCTGTTGTAGGTGCTGCTACAGTTGTAGCGTGCGCCTAAAATAACATCAGTTGCCACTTTTTGCAAGTCCACTCATTGCGGGGGATCTAAAAACCTTGCGGTTGGTTGAAAACAGCGGTATAGTAACAGAAAATGCGTGCATACATAAGAAAACAGAAAATAGCAGCAATATCCCTGATGATGACACTGGGCACCGTGGCCTCACTATTTAGTGCTGCGCCTGCTTTGGCAGTACCTGTTTCGCCTGTTGCTAGTCCAGTTTTTGCCGCAGACACCTGTACAAACGTGAACCGCGAAAACGCTTCGGCCCAGCTTAAAGAAACCAAAAAAGAGCAATCTGGTCTAGGCTGTTTAGTTAAAAACTACGTTAACCCTGCCGTTGCCTTTTTGGCAGCTTTGGCTGGCGTGGCGGTAGTTATTTCTGTGATCGTGGGTGCAATTCAATACTCGTCTGCCGGCGGCGATCCGTCCAAAGTTTCTGCTGCGCGGAATCGTATTGTCGAAGCTGTTGTGGCGCTACTGGCGTTTCTGTTTCTGTATGCGTTCCTCAACTTCCTGCTGCCGGGCGGCGTTAATGGTACAACATAAATAGGACAAAACTATGCTACTTTCCCTGTTTAATTTAAGTAATTTCGCAGCCGTTGCCGGTAACTGTAAGGCTGGCTTTTTTGGGCTAACACACTGGTACGAATATCTGCAGGTTTCAGTGCAAGATGGCAGGTGTTCGGTTACCAAGTTTGACTTCCCCGGTGATCTAACACTGGTGGCCTTGGCGATTGCCGAAATGCTGCTGCGTATTGCGGGTTTGGTGGCCGTAGGCTTTATTATTTACGGTGGTATCAAATACGTGCTAAGCCAGGGCGAGCCAGATGGTGTGCAGCAAGCGCAGAGCACCGTTATTAACGCCTGTATCGGCTTGGTGATCGCTATATTTTCAACTGCAATCGTGGCATTTATTGGTCACACATTTGGAGACTAATATGATTAAAGACCAACTTTTTATGTTTGCCCAACAGATCAACGTGAAGCCGCTGCCGCAAGTATCGGCTACCGATGGTCAGCTCAATAAAGCTATTGCCGTAACCGCCCAGGTTACAGGTGCGATTGCTCTGCTGATTATCATTGTTGCTGGCCTTCGGTATGTAACCAGCCAAGGTAACCCCCAAGCGACTGCTAAAGCCAAAAACGCAATTATTTACGCTGGTGTAGGTTTGGCGATATCGCTGCTGGCCTTCTCGATCGTAACGTTTGTAGTAAAAGGAACGACCTAAGATGAAATTTCGTCGAATTATCGCCTCGATTGCCCTGCTTTTGGGCCTGACGTTTGTAGCAGCTCCGGTAGTAGCGCACGCTGCAGTATTGGATGACGCCTGCAAGGGCGCGGCATCTGGTTCGGCCGTATGTAAAGACAAGAACCAAACTACAAACCCAGTAACCGGTGCGAACGGCATTTTGGTTAAGGCCGGTCGCATCGTAGCAATCATTACTGCTATCATTGCCGTCTTTGTCATCATGGCGGGCGGTGTTATGTACATAACCGCCGGTGGCGATTCGGGTAAGATAACAACTGCCAAAAATATGATTATCTATGCGCTCGTTGGCCTGATTATTATTAGTGTCTCAGGAGCTATTATTACCCTGATTGTTAACGCAATTGCAACGTAAGAGGAAAAATACATGAAACGAATAATCTTGAGCTTAGTGGCTGTGGCAAGTATCGCACTTGGCGCTTTTGCTTTGGTCCCTAACACTGCCCTAGCTGCCAGCGGTGCATCTAAGAACGAAGTATGTTCTGGCATTGGCGGCTGTAACGACTCAACCACGAGCATTACCAACACGCTGCGTAACGTCGTAAATGTCTTTAGCGCCATCGTCGGTGTAATTGCCGTTATTGTGGTGTTGATTGCTGGCTTCCAATATGTGACTGCTGCTGGCGACTCAGGCAAGGTCTCAACGGCCAAATCTACCCTGACCTACGCCATTGTGGGCCTCATTGTTGCAGCGCTTTCTCAAGCTATCGTTCAGTTCGTCCTGAAAAAGACGACCTAAAACTGCCGTAGCTGTTGAAAAAGCTACGCTTTTTGTGCTATAAATGAACGTAAGTTCTAAGAAAGGAATAACTAAAATGTTAAAAACTCTTCGTCAAAGAATAGCAACTGCGCTTGCCTTTGTTATGCTTGCGACTCCAATGGCAGTTCCTGCTGTGGTTCACGCGGCAGACTCTGACATCCAAGGTTGTTTGTCTGGTGGTGCCACGTTGAGCGTTGGTAACGGCAACACTTGTCCTACTGGCAACAACAATGCAGGTACCGACAAAGTTAACAACATCATTACCACTGTTGTGAACATTTTCTCAGCAATCGTTGGTATCGTGTCAGTTATCATGATCATCTACGGCGGTTTCAAGTACATCTCATCTGGTGGTGACTCCAGCAAGGTTACTGAAGCCAAGAACACCATTGTGTACGCAGTTATCGGTTTGGTAGTTGTAGCAATGGCTCAGTTCATCGTACAGTTCGTACTGAACAAAGTTACGCAGTAATCTACGTTTACGAAAAACTAAACCGCCTCACCTGGGGCGGTTTTTTTCATGGTTGTAATTCTAGGCAACCTGAGCTAAGGTTTTGCTAGATGCAAAAACCCACAGTGGCCCTAAGGTTGTGATAGCCTAGGGCCACGTCCCCGCTCCTTTATGCAATAACGCAATAACGCAATAACCACGACCACATGCATTACAGGCAATAAAAAATCACCGCAACATGTGCGGTGATTTTAAAAGAAGTTGCAAGACTACTAAAGTACCTGAATCTTTTTAACGGTGTCTTGTTTAACCTTAGCGAAGCTAATGGTCAGAACGCCGTCTTTCAGAACTGCTTCGATCTCTTCTTCTTTAACAGCTACTGGCAGTGCAATGCTGCGTGAGAATTCACCCCAGTAACATTCTTGTACGAAGTAGTTCTCTACGTCGTCTTCGTTGCCTGCTGAAAGCGTGCCACGAATGCTGAGCGTGTTGTCAGCAATGCTAACATCCAAGTCGTTCTTGTTTACGCCAGCTGTGCGTGCTTTTACAACCAAACGCTCACGTGTTTCGTACACGTCAACGGCTAATTGGCCTGGAAGATCTTCGCTCTCATCCCACTCGTCTTGAGCGGCTGCTGGCTGTGCTGCGGCAGTTTGGTGGTCAACTGCTACTGCAGTGTCGTCATCACCCAAAAATGCGGCGGCAAGTTCGTCCTCTTCCATCAATAGGTCATCGTCGCGGTTGCGTCGCGCCATAGTTGTTACCCTCCAAAATAGTTATTTATACGATAGTCTTGCGTTTTTGTGTTATTAGCAGTATAGCTTAGGTGCCTAACCCCTTTCAACAGCAAAGCATAAGATTTACAACACATTAAACACAACAACCATGATTTTTGAACATATTATTAGTGCAATAGCTCCCTTCCCCTGCTTGGGGTGCCAGCGCGAGGGATCTATTTTGTGTACAGCCTGTCAGGCCAAGCTGCCACCGAGTACATTCGTTAGTAATGACACGGACGTGTCTGATTATGCAGCTGCGACGCTATATAAGGATGTCGCAAAAGATGTGGTGCATGCCTTAAAGTTTGGACGCGCCCAATCTGCGGCCGAGTGCATCGCGCATGTGATGGCGGATCGCATTGCCGTGCCGAGTGGCATGTGGGTGGTAACACACGTCCCAACTGCTAATAATCGCGTGCGTTTACGCGGCTATGACCAAGCACAACTGATCGCCAAACACTTTGCACGGCTCAAGAATGTGCCGTATGCTCCCCTGTTGGCTCGAACCGGTAGCACTAGGCAGGTTGGCGCTAATCGCGATGAACGCTTGGCGCAAGCGCATACCTTCTTCCGCGCAAAACAGATACCACTTATCCAAAATGCGCAGATAATAATCATTGATGACGTAATTACAACAGGAGCCAGCATGCACGCGGCATCGCAAGTGCTTATGAAGGCCGGGGCTCAAGCAGTATGGCCAGTGGCCTTCGCACACGCCGAATAAAAGTTTGGCTAATTGCAGAAAAACTGCTATAATTACCCCTGTTACCTCACCTAAGGAAGGGTGTCCGAGCGGTTTAAGGAAACGGTCTTGAAAACCGTCGTGCCGGCAACGGTACCGTGGGTTCGAATCCCACCCCTTCCGCCAAGAGTGCAGATCTGGTACACTACCAGAGTTCCGTACGGAGAGGTACCCAAGTGGTTGAAGGGGACGGTTTGCTAAATCGTTAGGGGGGAGCAATCTCCCGCGAGGGTTCGAATCCCTCTCTCTCCGCCAAGAAAAACAGATCACGTTTGTGGTCTGTTTTTCTTTTGTGATGACGTTCTTTTTCCCCTAGCGCTTATGGTTTAAGCCATGTACAATATCTACTATGAATGGGGACACACCGCAGGCGCCGGATGGGGGCAATTGGCAGTATAAGCCCGAGGACGACAGCGCAAAGACTGACGAACCGCAGCAGTTCCAGCCAATGCCAGAGGCAGAGGCGCCGCAGCCGACTCACTTACAGCAAGCAGAGGTAAATTGGACTGCCTCAGAATTTATTGCGCACGATAAAAGTGCTATGTGGTACATGGCTTTGGCTGGTGTTACTGTGGTGCTCATGGCTCTTGCCTACTTTTTGTTCCACGATGTTATTGCGACTATTTCCATTGTCTTTTTGAGCATTATTTTTGGCGCGCTTGCATCGCATAAACCACGTGTACTAGAATATCGCATTGACCCAAGCGGTATACATATTGGGCCTAAAGTGTATCAATATGACCAGTTTAAATCGTTTGGCGTTGTTCGCGAAGGTGCGTTTTCTAATATTACGCTTATGCCGCTCAGGCGATTTTCGCCCTCGTTAACAGTGTATTACCCTCCCGAAGATGAAGAGTCAATTGTGAACGCCATGGCTGACTATTTGCCGATGGCCGACGTCCCGAACGATGCAATTGATCGCTTTTTGCGCACGATTCACTTTTAGCACAGCTGCTTTAAGACAGAACAGTTTCTATCCTAGAGGAGCTGCCGGGAGGTTTGTGCGTGTCGCACGATTCCCTCCCGGGCACTCTCTGCTGTGGGGTAGGCTTCTACAGCCTGATGAGCCGGGCCGTGCCCGCCTGGTTGTTGATTTTCAGGTCGTACGATTCCGGGTTTTGCATACGCAGCGCTTTACCGCCCAGGAGCATGCCATCCTTGCTGCACTGGAGAATGTCCGGGCCGATGCGGGCCTCAACTCGACTGCCGACGGCAGATATGTCATACGCCATCTTGCGCTGAAGGTGGCGGAGGCCTCGACCGGTGAAGATTTCGGCCGATGCAAGGTCGTGGTCAGCTACGGTGGTGACCGCGGTGATTCGTCCGGTTCGAGTGCGACCGATGCAGTACAGCACTCGTTCCTTGGGCGTAACAGTGAGCCTGTTTCCTTCCTCTCGGTTGAACGTGAAGTCCTGCGGTCGGCATGGTGCCAGTTCGCGCTTGTTGCGTTCGCCTGCTCCACGCCAGTGGAAGGTGTTCCCGTCATCCGGAGAGCTCACGTGGGTGAGATCTCCCTGAAGGGTACCAAATTGCCGGTGACGCGCGAGGAGGACTGAGCGTCGGGTGCTGGGCTGTTCAGGCATGCGCCTGATGGGTATGGCGTCCAGCGCTTCGTGGGAGCCACCGATCCACAGTAGTTCGCTGTCCTCGTCGAGGATGACGTACTCTTTGCGGTCCAGGTAGCCCATGAAGTTCGCCGCGGGTGCGGTATAAATTGCTATCAACTCCCTAGGGCGACGTGCAGAGAGATGTTCAAGCGCTCGGCGCTGAACATGAGCAGTATTATATAATATAAGTGTTATGATAACAATAAGGGGTTTCGTAGAAAGACCAAAAAAAAGCCCCACATGCGTGAGACTCTTATCTTGGTACACCCGGCAGGATTCGAACCTACGACCTTTGGCTCCGCAAGCCAACGCTCTATCCAGCTGAGCTACGGGTGCGTAATTACGCAACAGAGGTAATTTTAGCACAATATCTGGTGTTTGCCTAGGCCTAAAATGTGTCCGGCGTATCTGTACCGCACCGCCTGCGTATGGTACACTGTATCTGTTCTGGAGAGGTGCAGGAGTGGTTGAACTGGACTGTCTCGAAAACAGTTGTACCGGCAACGGTACCGCGGGTTCGAATCCCGCCCTCTCCGCCAAAGTAAAAACCCGGTTTTCCGGGTTTTTACTTTGGCTGCAATCTTTTTATTTCCGCAGCGCAGTGTCTAATTCGCGCAGGATGTCGCCGGTTCGGCCTTTGCCTGCTGCGACCGGGGGATATCGCCGCAGAACAGATCGCACTGTTGCTGGCGCACAATCAATTGCCCAATCAAAAAACGTTTTCCCCGCCTGCGAATTTTGAGCTAATTCATGTGCTCGCATGGCATGTGCCGCAGAACCCAAGATATGCTTTACCTGCAACGCATCATAAAATGGGTGTAAGTACGCCGCGCCAACTGCCTGTGTTGCTGCGCGAGCAGCCTCTGCAGCGGCGGGGGTTGTTGCCTGACCTGCGGCCTTAAACGCGACTAGACCACTGGATCGCAACGCGTTAGATCGTTCGCCATTAGCAGCAAAGGCCTTGGCTGCGGCGATTGCCTCTTGCGGTCGTGAATCATTAGGCACGGCGTGTGTAAAAATTGGCAGTACCCGTTCGGCACAGAGCGCCGCAAAACCGGCAAGCTCTTGAAGCTCGGCGATCTCTAGTGCAACTGGTGGCTTGTCAGCAGTCATTACAACTCAATTTTATTTTGTGGGGCAGGATGTCGCTCGATTTCTTTAACAGGGGTCACATCGTCAATTTTAGGTATGGGAGCTGGTGCAACAGGTTTGCGACTAAATCGCAGTCCCAGCAAGATGCCAATGCCTAATGCAACTTCGGTTCCAGAGATCCATAGCCACCAACTGCGAACGTCGCTAATCAATGCTCGAGCAATGTCGGCAATCTTTACCTGCAGGCCTGTGTCGGTACCTGCAGCGCTGGTGATAAGATTTTCTAGATACGTCATGCCATAAACGGTTACGAGCGCTAAGAGCGCACTGGAAATGCCGCACGCTAGTAATACAATTGCGGCCCGTTTGGCTCCAAGACGACGGCTTGGGCGCAAGAAGATTACGCCTGCCAGCGCCAAGACAGCTGCTGCGCCAGTGGCGTACGTGGTCCAAACGGTGACTTTGTAGGCAACGGGGACGAAGCTCAACTTTTTATACAGTGGTTCGCCGCTATTGTCAGTAATGGAGCTTGCGTCAAATGTTAGTTCGTTGGCAAAGTCGCTGCTACCCAAGATAGATTGTCGTACGGTGTCATGTACCGTTTGCGTAGCTAACGAGGCTGGTCGGCAGCTTAGTTTGTAATAGTCGCCGGTGGCTAGCGTGCCGTTGGCGTATAGCTCGTACAAGCCAGAGGTGGTGCAGACTGGCAAGCTAGCAACGCGTCCGGCTACATAGGTGGCAACGTTCTCGGCGGCTTGTTCACGAGCACCTAACAGATTGACGTTAAACGTTGGTTTATCTGTTTTGCCCTGGATCCAACTGTAAAAGCCATCAACCAAGTTGTCGCCCACACTCTGCAAAACCTGTGGCGTGAAAGCTGAACTAATTGCTTGCTCAACTTTTGGGTCGTTTAGCGGGATCTGTACCGATCCGAGCGTGGTTGTTCCCTCCCCGGTTAGGACATCATGCAATAGCACGTTGTACAAGCCGCTGCTTGTTACGGCTGATTTAATGGGTTGCGGCTGGCCAAACACCAGCAGCAAGCTTAGGCCTAAGCCAAAAATGAATAATGTGCCCGGAAGCAAAAAATTTGAGAGACGCAAAAACAATGATTTCATAGCTGTATTGTAAGCCAGTTACTGCTGCAATGCCACCGCGGCTACAAAACAAACGCCCGAGATTTCTCTCGGGCGTCGCTTATAATAACTACTACTTTTTATGATTGCGAGTAGCAAGTTACCCAGTCAAGGTCCAGCTGAGCCTTAGTGCCAACTGAGGCATAAGGGCCAACAATAGATGATTCGTTTTGCAATGCCCAAGTCATTGGGAAGTTTGCAATGTTCTTCTTGGCGGTTCCAATCAGCTTGCCGTCCATGTAGTACTTCAAGCTGCCAGCAGTCCACTCGATAGTGGTAGTGTGCCAGTCGGACCACTTGGCACTGGTGCTAAAGTTTTCTTCGCTTGGGTGCGAGAACGCGTTAATAGTTTGCGAGTAGTCATCGCTTTCCGGATAGTCCATTTCATATCCGTTGTCGTAGAACAAGTGAGCGCTCTTAAAGCCTTTGCCACCGGTTGAAACACGGAAGCGTTCAACGTAACGACCGTACTTTTGCTGCATACACTTACGAGGAACCATAGTGGCTACAATGTTGTTGCCAGAACTTGGACGAGACATAGCAATGTGCATCTGTCCGCTGCTAACTGATACAGCCTTTTCTGGCTGGTAGTCACCACCAATGGATGGGTGAATAGATTTGTCTGGACAGCCGTTCAAGCCTTCGCGACATGATTCAGCAGTGTCGGGCCAGCCGTTGGGGTATGCCCACCAGTTGGTGTAGTAGCTGCCGTAGTTCTTTAGGCCGCCACAGTATGCTTGTGGTGTGTCTACGTTGTGATTACAGTCGCTGAATGCGCCTACCGGTACGTTAGTGGCAAAATCGTCGGCAAATACTTGTTTCCAGCCGGTAAGGTTGCCAGTTGGCATAGTCTCGCCAGATGCGCCACCAGAGCCACCACCGGTGCCCCCGCCCGAACCATCGCCAGGTGATGTGCTAGCAGTTGGAACGTTCCACTTTTGAGCGTTGGTGCCGTTGCAGGTGTAAATCTGAATTTGTGTACCGTCGGCGGTGTGCGCACTACGTACGTCCAGACACATGTTCGAGTTTGGATTAGTCACCGTTTTGGCGCTGGTGTTCACCTTCCATTGTTGCGCAACTGTACCATTACACTTATAGAGTTGTACTATGGTGCCCTTGGTTTTGCTCGCACCTTTTACGTCCAGGCAGTAGCCATTGTTGCGTACCGTGCCGTCACCAGGGAGTGTCCATTGTTGCGATGCAGTACCGTCACAAGTCCACAGTGAAATCTTGTTGCCATTTATGGCTTTGCCATCTAAGTTGTCCAAACATTTGCTTGCTAGGCCGGTAATGGTACCGGTAGCACTGCCTGTCGCGGCGCGAGTCCAGAACGTTGCAATCGTGCCCACAACAGCGAACGCGACAATAAAAATAATTGCCATGCCGTGGTCGCGGGTAAACCGTTTGAACGCCGACTCCTTCTTTGCATTTTTGCGCGATTTACCAGAGGTAGCTCGCGCCTTTTTAGTAGTTGTTGTACGGGCCATAGAGGATCCTTTCCAAACGATAGTATTGTCTTTATTATATGCAGTTTTGTTCGCCCTTCAAGCCAAAATTCAGGAAAACAACGTATATCCACAGGCAAAACTAACCATTTGCGGCCAGTTTATTTGGTAAAAAATTCGGGGACTGGTATTATATGGCTATGGATGAAAAAGGGTTGGGAAGCCGCCTGCAAGCTGCTCGCTTGCGTGCGGGAATGACGCAGCAAATGCTGTGCCAAAAAGCAGATTTAAGCTATTCTACGCTGACAAAAATCGAGCGCGGAGCTATTAAATCGCCCTCTATCTTTACAATTCAAAACATCGCCACCGCTTTGGGCGTGTCGTTAGACGAGCTACTAGGCGGCAAAACACCAGCCCGAACCAAACATCGTTCGGCCAGCGGCGTGTCATTTGTGTATTTTGATATTAATGGGTGCCTGGTGCGATTCTTTCATCGTGCATTTACGGAACTGGCAGCACTTACTGGTGCCCCTGCCGACATTGTAGAGACCGCGTTCTGGCACTATAACGACCGTGTATGTCGTGGCGACATGACCATGGATCAGTTCAACACTGCCTTGGCTAAAGAGTTGGGTATCGACCATGTAAACTGGATTGATTACTACATGGAAGCTATCGAGCCGATCCCCGTGATGCATGAAATTGCTGCGTGGGCCGCCGATCACTATCACGTCGGGCTGCTGACCAATATCATGCCGGGGTTCATTGACGTTATGCGCAAAAAAGGTCTAATTCCAGATTTGCACTATCATGTGGTTATTGATTCTTCAGAGGTCGGCGCTATCAAGCCCGAGTCCAAGATTTTTGAAATCGCTACCCAAAAAGCTGGTGTGGCTGCTTCCGAAATCTTGCTGGTAGACGACTCACGCGCCAATCTTATGGCCGCTGAAAAACAGGGGTGGCATGTGCTTTGGTTCGACGATTACAGACCAGACGAGTCCGCCGATAAAGTGCGCGACGCACTAAAGGTTGTATAAAAGAGAGCCGCGGGTACTACCGCGGCTCTTCCCTTTTTGATCTAGCCCTGCCCTAAATACCGTTCTCGATTCGGGCAATCTCGGCTGTAGCATCTTCTAATTTGCGCTCAGCGTCGCGTAATTGATCACGCGTTTGCTGTACCAGATGCTCTGGCGCCTGTTGCGCATAGCTTTTGTTCGCTAAACGTTCCTTTAATCGTGTGATGGTTTTGGCCAGGTCTGTCGCCTGTTCGTTTAACTTAGAAACGTATTCGGCAATCACCGAAGAGTCCAAGTTTACCCAAGCAATAAAGTCGGTTTGCGTAAGCTTTAGGCCCTGCCCCTTATCGGTTACCTGGTGCAATTCGGTTACACGAGCCATTCGCTGCAAGAGCGCAGCATTGTTGGTGATAGCTTGCGCCTGCACATAGTCAAGCGGTGCGGATGCCACGCCAACTGCCTTAAAGACACGGCGGATCTCGCTAATTAAATCAGCAATACCATCGAAGGCGGCAGCTTTGTGAATATCAAACTCTTGAGTCTTCTTTGGCCAACTGCCAGTTGCAAGCAGCGTGTCTGGCTTCCATGACAGCGTCTGCCAAATAGTTTCGGTTATAAACGGCGCAAATGGGTGCGCGAGTGTCAAAATATTTTCTAGTGTGTACGCTAGCAAGTTCAGATTGGATTCAGCCTTAGACGCCTCCAGATACCAATCGGCAAAGTCATCCCATACAAAGTGATACAGCGCGTCGTAAGCTTCGGCAAAACGGTAGTCGTCCAGTGCGGCGCTCATAGTGGCGGTTGCCTGCTGCAGACGCTGCAAAATCCAGTGGTCGGCGTCGGATTGTGGAGTTATTGTGGCGGTATCCACATGATGACCGTCGGTTTTGTCTTCAATATAGCGAGCAATGTTCCACAGTTTGTTACAGAAGTTGCGTGCGCCCACAACCTTGGGCTGACCGAATGGCTGATTACCGCCGGCAGAAGTACCGGTGATAATGCCCATGCGTAGTGCGTCGGAACCGTATTCGTTCAGAATGTCGATCGGGTTAATTACGTTACCCTTGCTCTTGCTCATTTTTTGGCCGTGTTCGTCCAGGACCAAGCCGTGCAAATACACAGCTTTGAATGGGCTTTTACCAGTGATGTACAGACCGAGCATGATCATGCGGCTGACCCATGGGTACAAGATGTCAGCACCGGTGTCCATAAGGCTCAACGGATAGAAATCGTCAAAATCGGTGCTGTCTGGATCGCCGTAGTTCAGGGTGGCGTATGGCCACGAGCTGCTACTAAACCAGGTGTCGAACACGTCTGGGTCACGGCGGTATGTTTTGCCATCTACCTCTATAATTTCTTGGTCAACGCGCTCGTCATAGATCCAGTCGTCTTTGTCGTCCACGTTTTGGAACGCCGGAATCGGAATACCCCATGCAATTTGGCGGCTCAAGTTCCAGTCGCGCAAGTTTTGCAGATACGTTACCAGTTGGTCTTTTTTGCCGGTCGGATAAAAGATAATTTTGTTCTTTTGCAGAGCCTTGATTGCGGGCTGCGCGAGCGGCTGCATGTCCACAAACCACTGATCACGCAGTAGTGGCTGAATCACGGTGCCACACTTGTAGCAGTGACCAACATTGTGCAAGTGCTCCTCAGTTTTGGTTAGGCTGCCCTGTTTTTCCAGCGCGTCGGCAACTGCTTTGCGCGCTTCTAATACAGGCAGGCCACGGAACTCTTCTGGTGCTTCGGCGTTCATCGTCCCTTCGTTACTAATAACAGAGATCATCGGCAAGTCGTGGCGCTTCCCTGCTTCGTAGTCGTTGGGGTCATGGGCGGGCGTAATTTTAACGGCGCCGGTACCAAATTCGATGTCTACAAATTCGTCACCAATTACGGGAATTTCACGATTGGTGAGTGGCAATTTTACGGTTTTACCGATGTACTTGGCGTGACGTTTGTCACTCGGGTGCACCGCAACGGCGGTGTCGCCGAATAGCGTCTCGGGGCGAGTTGTAGCAACGGTTAAATGACCGCTTCCGTCAGACAACGGATAGCTGATGTACCACAAGTGGCTCTTCTCTTCCTTGTGCTCTACCTCGATGTCGGCAAAGGCCGTACCGTGAAATGTGCAGTAGTTAACCAGGCGTTCGCCCCTGTAAATAAGGCCTTCATCCCACATCTTTTTGAATGTCGCATAAGCACGCTTAACAATTTTCTGATCTAACGTAAATACCAGGCGGTTCCAGTCTACGCCGGCACCAAGTTGGCGATATTGATTCTCATAGTTCGAACGATTTTGATTCACAAAATCATAGATCTGGCTGTACAGTTCCTCTCGAGTAAAGTCAAAACGACTCTTGCCCTGCTTAACGAGTTCTCGCTCATATACAACCTGTGTTTCAAAGCCGGCGTGGTCGGCGCCAGGCAGCAACAAGGCACGTTCTCCCCTTAGGCGGTGATAGCGAACGGCAATGTCTTCAATCGCAAACGTCAGTGCGTGTCCCAGGTGCAAGTTGCCGTTGGCGTTGGGTGGCGGCACCACAATACTAAAGCCCTTGCCTTCACCTTTGGGTGTGAAAGCTTGCGCCTTTTCCCAGAGCGCGTAAATATCGGATTCGTATTGATGTGGATCGTATGCTTTTGGCAGTTTCATATTTCCTCTTTGGTCGTAATAGACAGTTATCTATAGCATAACACCTTTGCTGGGCATTTACCACTGTTGCAGCAGGCTGAGCTGTATCTGTTGAGCATGAAGCTAGCCGGACCGTACTAGTACTGTATTTTCACGTGAAGCTCATCAGGTACGGTTTCATGTGAAAAGCACGTGCCATATCTGTTATAATTATCGCGATAAGGAAGAAATATCGTGGAAGCAGGCAGAGAAGCGTATTTACATCAGCAAACAATCAACCAACTATTGGGCCAAGTAGCGCTTGCGGACGGTGTTCGTGAGCAGGCATTCAGTCTGGAGGAAACGGATAGCTATCTGTACTTGCCAGTGGGCGCGGGCCTGCGCCGCTTGGTTGTTTTTCATGCTACCGAAGAAGGGCTAGGGGACATGCACTTGGAGCCTGCCGAAGAGCGTCACGACCGAGGTTGGCGCAAATGCGCTGTAGGTGCGGGCTTATACGGCGGAAATACGCCGTTTGCAGCGTCAGCGAGCATGGTAGACAGCGAAAGTCCTCGTCAAATTCATATGTACGCCACCGAACCAGTACGGTGCGCCGACATTCATACGCCGCGTGGGGCAGGGTACTTGGGTAAAATGATCCGCTCTCAGTTTGACAGTCGATTTGCCGAGCGCCAATCTCGTCAGAAAACAGCTGAGGCGGCACCCGTGGAACTACTGGAGCCGGGACTTGTTTCGGCAGCGTTGCGAGACGTGCACATTCAGATGGCCAAAGCTCGCATCCTGAGACCCCGTTGGATTAAGGTTTCAGCACCGACAGAAGAGAACAGAGCACAGACACTACAGTTCTTGGGCACACTTAAGGACCAGCCTGAAGTTCACCAGAGCTTAGGCAAGCGAGTACGCTTCTGGGCCACTGTTGGCATGCGTATTGGTGATCGTGCGATGAGTGGTGCTACATCGAGAGGTTAGGGGCGATGTCTAGCTTGTAGGGGTCGACGGTGGGGCGACCAAGCATAGCGTGGTAACAGCCAAGAGTGGCGATCATGGCACCGTTATCGGTGCATAATTTGCGGTCAGTGTACGCAATGGCAATAGGCAAGCGCTCGGCGAGTTGCCGACGCAATTCAGGACTTGCGGCAACGCCACCGGCAATAACCACGCTAGCGGGTTGGAACTCTTCAAACGCCTGCATGGCTTTGTCTACAACCGTTTCTACAGCTACACGTTGGAAGCTGGCCGCAATGTTTGCTTTCTGAGCCTCGTTTAATAGGCCAGGAAGCTCCATAGAGGGCAGGGAGTAGTCTTTGCCCACTTGTTCTTGTGCAAGGCGTAAAACGGCAGTTTTAAGGCCCGAGAAGCTAAAGTCGTATTTGGCTTGCATGCGCGCTTTGGGCAGCTGAAAGGCGTGTGCGTCTCCTTCGGTTGCTTTTTTGCCGACGCTTGGGCCACCAGGGTAGGGGAGTCCAAGAATTTTAGCCACTTTATCAAAGGCCTCACCAATGGCGTCATCTTGTGTTTGGCCTAACAGCGTGTAGTCAAAATGATCGCGGAACAACACAAGTTGACTGTGGCCTCCGCTAACAATCAGGGCCAAGCAAGGGAATGCAGGCGCTTGCGCAGGCAAGACGTAGTCGGGCAGGGAAGTCTGCGTAAGGAAATTGGCATATACGTGGCCCTCAACGTGGTTGATGGCATATAACGGTTTTTTGTAGCGAATTGCCAGTGTACGAGCCGCCAAAACACCTATTAGCAGACTACCGCCAAGGCCCGCTCCGTACGTAACAGCGATTGCGTCGATATCATCCCAGGTGCACTGGGCGTCGCTTAGCGCCTGTTTAATGACCGGAATAATGGATTCAATGTGACTGCGTGCGGCAATTTCCGGCACCACGCCACCGTACTGTGCGTGCAAATCCATACTGGTAGCTACCACATTACTGAGGAGGCGTTTTCCATCTTCAACAACTGCGGCTGCGGTTTCGTCGCAGCTTGATTCGATGCCCAAAACTTTCATAATTCTAGGGTATCACGAAGTGAGCAAAACTATAAACGGTTTATATTGGCAAAACGTCAAAACAATGTGCTAATGATTGACAAAACAAGCTGCTTGTGTTACTTTGGGTATAGAAAAACGAAACATAAAAACAACGTAATCACGAGATCACACCCATGAGTCCAGCACCCGCAAACCTTCCTCCAGCGCCCATCGACGATCCACATATGCGGATCGCCAACCACGAAGATTTATTGCCCGCAGACCGCGACATTATCGAAGGTCGCATGATGGAAAACGCGGACGACTTTGCTGCATGGGAAGCTGAAGTCCGCGCCTTAGACGCTGATCCAGCGCCAACTCCCGAAGACGAGCGCAACAAAGAAAAGCTCGCAGACCTTTTTGATCGCCCGGCCTTTAGTGGTACCACTGAGGCTTCTGCTAGCGTTCCGCCCCTGGGCGAACGCGAGCGTTCAGACGAAACTCGTGGTTTATTGCACGCTCTTGCCGGCCTAGCCGAAACGAAGCCTTCCAACACCGACACAGTAGACAAAAATGATCCCAACTATCGCAAGATACGTGATGCTTTGACTGGCATGTACGGCTCTAGTCTTACAGATGACTTAGTCGATGCTAATTACCTCCGTGAACATGGTGCTAGCGGGCAACAGATGCAACGATGGAATGACCGCAAGAAAAAACTCGTCGATGCAGCCAATGCACTTTTGGGCGATCACCCCGAACAATCAGAATTTTTCTTAAGCCAGGGTCGAGCTCTGAGCGAGAACGCCGCCGCATATCACAATGCTTCATCGGGCGAACAATCCACATGGGATAAGACCTCTGGCAAATTAGTTGGTCATCAGACAACTGTTCGCCGTCATGCAAACGACCCGCACACGAACGATTCTGACCTCGTACCCGCCATGGCGCGCATTGGTGCACGTGATGCAGCGACTGAATATCAGGGCATGCGCAAACGACACGCCGAATCAGTGCAAATGAGCGACAACTTTACCGAGATATTGGGCGAGTTAAACCTTGACTACGAAGACGGTGATCGCGCAGTTGCTGACTTCGTGAAAGACTTTGAGACCCGTCAGGGTCGCAACATTAATGAAGCGGTTCGTGAATTAAACGAAGGTAGTAGCTTCCGTGCTTATCTGGAGGCTGGCCCTAACCCTACCGAGCGTGCCAAGGCTGAGCAGCCTATGTGGCGCGATATTGTACTCACCGGCCGAGCTGCCCAAGATTTGCAACGACAATTGCAGCAAATGCGCGCTAACGGCATGTCTAATGCGCACTCTCACTACCGTGAAATGAACGCCAAGTTTGCTGAAGTTCAGCGTGCTCATGTATCCAGCTGGCAGCGTTGGCAGAATGTTCGCCAACAGCGTGCGGCTGAAGCTCGACCGTTGGGCAAGCCTGACTTTCAGGGTCGTCGTCCGGTATTTATCGCAGGCGACCAGGCTAAGGGTTTGTACCTGGCAACTGGTCCAAATACTACCGCCACAGTGGTCTACCCAGACTACAGCATGCGTCACGTCAAAATTGATGCAAGCAATGTGCCTCACCCTGGCGACCGATTCAATCTGAACGGCTCTGCATGGGTCGAACCAGAACCTGTAGCACTAACCTATGAACCTGCTGCACCTACCCGTGGATCTACCTCTGGTATCGTAGGCCATTTATCACTGCAGGCTACTGGCCTAAGCCGAGCTGCGGGCTTGGATAAAAGCCGTGTTGATAACCGGGATATCCCCGCTCTTTCGAGCGCTTATTCGGAGGCTAACTTCCAAGTTGGCATGCACCCAGCCAACCACGACGCATTACAGCGTGCATATGACACAACCTGCCTGCTTGAACAACGCGTCAATGAACAAATCGCCGAGCTTGAAGCTATTGACCCTGCCGATCTTAGTACCGCCCAACAGAGCAACCTACAGATCTTCCTGCAAACTCGTGGTGTCTTGCAAGCTCGTGCCAAGTACTTGGAGCACGGCAGCAAGGATAACTTTAGCACTATGGGCTATGACGCTTCGATTCGTTTCCGTGGCACGATGTACGATGAAACGAAGGACCGTGACTGGCAAGTTGCGCTCACTGGTGACGCAATTAAGTCATATAACGGCCGTACGCCTCGTGTATATCGCGCCGACGGTACTCGTCTGTAGCTCGCTGGTATAAATAGTAAAGGGTACGTATACTAGTAACATATGCGTACCCTTCTTAAGAAACTCATCCCCCACAAACTTTTTGATGCCATTGCACCCACCGGTCACTTGATTGAGGCGGTGATTTTTAATGCTATCAACGGATTCCCATCGAGGGGACTGAAGGTGATCGGCGTAACGGGGACGAACGGTAAAACGAGTACCAGTTTTATTATTCATCGCATGTTGCACGACGCCGGCTACAAAGTTGCCCTTATGACGACGGTGGCTTACGGCGTGGGCGACGACATCAAGCCCCAGATGGAACACATGACTACCACCGATGTTAAAACATTGCTCAAACGCATTAAGCAATTCAAGAAACAGGGTGCCGAGTGGGTTGTTCTGGAAACTACTAGCCATGCGCTGGCACAACACCGTGTTTGGGGCGTACCGTACTCTATTTCGGTGCTTACTAATCTGACGCACGAGCACCTGGACTATCACAAAACATTCGAGCGCTATCTGAGCGCCAAGCGTAGCATGTTTGTACTGACGAATAAAAATCGTAAAGGTCTGCGTTTGGGCGTGATTAATGGCGATGATCCGCATGCTGACGATTTTGCCTCAGCGGTTAAAAATGTTGTTCGATATGGCATTAACAGTGGTGATTTGCGGGCCACAAAGGTGCAGCTGGCACCCACGGGCGTTTCATATGAAACGACGGCTGATGGCCAAACATACCACATTACATGTCATTTGCCCGGCAGTTTTAATGTATACAACTCCTTGGCGGCGGTGGCTGTGGGTCGCGCCGTTGGCTTGACTCCTCAGCAAATAGAGCAGGGAATTGCTGCATTGCCAGGGGTAGAAGGCCGTATGACACGCATTGACGAAGGGCAAGATTACAGTGTGATTGTGGACTATGCACACACTCCAGATAGTTTTGAGAAGATTTTTAAGGACCTGCGCCCAGTGGTGAAGGGTAAATTAATTGTGATGTTTGGCTCAGCTGGTCGCCGTGATGAGGAAAAACGCGCTACGCAAGGCCAATTAGCAGGAAAATACGCTGACGAAGTGATAGTAACCGAAGAGGACGACCGTGACATGGACGGCGAAGCTATTTTGAACGATATCGCCAAAGGCGCGGAATCTGCTGGAAAAACGCGCCAAAAAGACCTGTTTTTGGTTCATGATCGCACCGAGGCTATCAATTTTGCGATACGCCGCGCTAACAGAGGTGACACGGTGTTATTATTGGGCAAAGGCCACGAAAAAGACATCTTACGTAACGGCCCCAAGGCGGCCGAATTACGCCATCTGCCACAGGACGATCACAACCCGGATCGCGTTGCTGAATTCCCTTGGGACGAAATTGCTACTGCACACGCAGCATTAAAAGCTCGCCACGCAAAATAGCTAACAGGGGTCATTACATTGACTTTGAAGCCATAATATGGTATTATAATTAGGTTTGGCATGTCTGCCAAAAGAGACTGAACTACAGAGGTGGTTCACTCGTTAGTTGAAAGCTAAGCATGGAGCCCTAGGCGCTGATCGCCTAGCTTTCAAAGGCGAAAGTTAGAACATTAATTCGTTAGTTTTTTCTGTAGATTCCAATCTTCCACCCCATCCGCAAGGAGTTCCCCCGTGCAGACCATCACCTGGGCCGAGACCCTTCCCATCGACGCTCACCTGCTGCGCATCATCGAGGCCATCCGCGACCACCCCGTGGTTATCGTGGAAGCTGAACCTGGTGCCGGCAAGACGACCCGCATCCCGCAGGCGATTGCCACGATGTTCGAGACGGCGTCTGACCCGAAGTTGCATCCGTACAAGTACGTGTGCATGACCCTTCCGCGTCGCTCCGCGTTGCAGCCCATCGGCGAGCGCATTGCCGCTGAAATGGGTACCACCCCGGGCGATCAGGTTGGCTGGATGCTGGCTCGCGAAGCAGATGTCATGGGTCCCGACACCCGTGTCACATTGCAGGTCACGCAGTCCATGGTCAACTGGATCATTCAGGGCGGTCAGCTGCCGGAAGGCGTGCTGATCATCGACGAAGCACACGAGCGATCGATCCCGATCGACTTGTTGCTTGGCCTGGTGAAAAGCCTGCTGCCGCGCTGCCCCAAGACCAAGGTGGTCGTCACATCGGCAACCATCGACACCGAGAAGTTCAGCAAGTTCTTCAACGACGCCCCCGTCATCAAGGTGGAGGGCAAGTGCTTCCCGGTGGAGGCCCGTTCTTACGAACTGTCGACGCACGAGCACCACAGTGACGGCGCCGGCCGAGCCGCAATCCAGGAACTGGAGGCGTTCGCCAAATCTGGCGGCCGCATCAGTGTTGCTGGAGGAGCTGCCACCGAAGGTACGATCGTCGTTCTGCTCCCCGGAGAGGATGACATTCGCAACCAGTCTGCCGCGCTCACTGAGTTCGTTCGGCAGTACCCGGGCATCCCCGTGGAGGTTCTGACCCTTACTGGTCCGAGCTCTGCCGAGGATCGCCAGAAGGTGCACAGCCCCGTGCCGGAAGGTACGTTGCGGTTCGTGTTTGGCACCGAAGTGCTTCGTGCATCGGTGACCGTTCCGGGCTGCATCGTCGTCATTGACTCGCTGCAAATCAAGCGCCGCGTGTGCGATGAAAACGGCGTGGGCCACCTCCGTAAGATCTCGGTCTCGCGTGCCGAAGCCGATCAGGGCAGGGGACGTGCCGGTCGCACTGCGAACGGTGCCTACCGCCCGGTTGTCCTCGGTGACGAGTTCGACAAGCTGGTGCCCTACCCGATTCCGGCAATTGTTCGTGAGCCCATCGCAGCCGTCGTCCTGCAGATCGCATACTGCGGTCTGGACGCGCGCTTCTTTGAGTTCATCGACTCGCCGGCCCCTGAAACCATCGACGCCGCCGTGGCCCGCCTGCAGCGACTCGGTCTTCTCGACGAACACGGTGTTATCACCGCTGTCGGTCGAAAGATCGTGAACCTGCCGGTTGACCCCGATCGAGGCATGGCCTTGATGGCTGCACGTGACCTGGACGTTTTGCCCGAGGCCATCATCGCAGTCGCCGTCCTGGAGCAGGGGAACATCTTCAGCACCAACAAGAAGGATCGGAAGCTCTCTGTTGGCGAGTCTGCTGTTCGCGAAATCATGGCCCGCCTCAAGTGGGACTCGTTCGCAAAGCAGTGGATCGCCGCCGAAGAGCCGCAAGATCCGGCAAAGGTCACCGTCGACTTCGACAACCTGCCGTCCTGGATTACTCCCAAGGAGGTACGACTCAGGAACACCCGATCACGGTCGCTCACCCTATGGGATGTCGACTGCACCGAAGTTCACTTCCCGCACGAAAAGCGAGCGGAGTGGCTGGCGGGTCTGGAACGCATCCGATGGGCCGGTGACACGCAGAACGACTTCGCTGCCGCGGTTCGCGCCTGGCGCGATTACATGGCAATGAGTCGTCTGCTGTCTGGACCCGACCTCCGGGACTGGTGCCGTGGACACGGTATTCATCACCGTTGGGCACAGCTTACTGCCGATGTGGCGAAGCAGCTGTGCGCCGACCTCAAGGTGCCGATGACCGACCTGTACCAGCACCGCAAGTTCCGGTCGATCCACCTGACCAAGGCGCTGCTCACCGGGCTGTTCGACAACCTGGGGATCAACACTGCCGCTACCGCGCCGAGCAACCCTCGGTACGACTCGCGGGTCGGGCAGTACACGCTGCTGTACAACTCTGCAGCGCACGGTACTGTTCCGATGGTCCTGGCCGGAGGTGTCCGTGGAACCAAGAAGGGTGGCAAGATCGCCGAATTGGCGGCACGGGTTGAACCGAAATGGCTCGACGAGATGCTGTCGCACATGTGGGACCTCAAGGTGGTCAACGACGAAGAGCAGGGTTATTTCAACGGTGTTCTGGTAACGACCAGGCCGCTTACCCCGCCTCCGCCGCCGCCTGCTCCGGCAGCAGCTCCTGCTCGCACGGTTCCCCCTCGTAGGGAGACGTACGACTGGCCCACTGCCGAGGAACCGCCCGACGAGTTCGAGCCGGACCCCGAGCCCGATCTCGACTCCACGCTGCAGCAGCAGTTCGATGCATTTGGGAACGCCGTACAGGCTCACCTCAAAGACATTGACGTCGCTTGCAGTCAGCTCGACCAGATCGCGGACAAGGCGAAGCTCGCTACCCAACGGACTATCGCGGAGCACATCGCGACGCTGTATCCCGTCCTGGAAGCGCACCTGCCTGACACGATTCAGCGGCATCGTCTGCTCGCCCTGATGCGCAAGCACCAGGAAGCACCGACGACGGTGGATCCCGCCTGGACCGAACAGGCCCAGAGCGTGCTCGCTCTTGCGAGGCTGCGTGTTCCGGCACCCACTCCCAAGAAGGGAAAGAAGAGCAAGAACCGCTAAGATCGGAAACCCTACAGAAAGGACAACGAACCTGGCCATCCCGGGCCACGCCAGCCACCAGGCTGCCGCAAATCCGGGATTCACCCCAGTCAACACTCACTCACGTGAGTCTCCGAAAGGAGTTTAGTTGGCTGGGGTGTTTTCATGCCCGCGCATTGCAAAGATTTGAAATTGCTTGGTAAAGATGGCCTAAACTGTTATAATTTTTACAGTTCTTCCGAACTTTGGTTGAACAGGGACAAGACCCGTTGCCGGCAGTCGCCTGCATACGGCCGTACATTTGCACAGATTGGGTACCGCCCATGAGCTCCTTCGACGACCCGTACCGCAAGAAGTCGCGCGTTTGGCTTCTGGCTCTTGGTTGTCTGGCCCTCACCATCCTTGCGCTGGTGGCGGCGACACACGGATCCTGAGCCCTGTGCTCAGCCGGGAACTCGTTTTGGGAGTGATCCGCGCGATCACCTAGGTTAGGCCTGGCAGTTCTTCAGCGACACAACGTCGCCTCCTCCCACAAGAACTCCCAAGCTATCCAACCTCCTTATCCAACCATGAACATAGAAAGCTGTAGAGCTGCGGGTGGTGCGAACGCGCCAAAGCCGGTCCAGTGCATCGGCACGATCCACCACCCGCCTAGCTCCTCTCTCTATTTCTTTCATGCAACCTTGTCCCTTATTTTCTTTTCGCCTAAAAAACACCGATCATGTGACCGGTGTTTTGTTTATTCAGCTCGTTGCTACTGCCGAGCCATGTATTCGGCGTACCAGCTGTAGTCTTGGCCCAAGAAGTTGGCGATCAATTCGGTGGCCAGACCGGCTGTTTTGTGGTCAATGTCTTCCAGCGGGTTGTATTCCACCACGTCTACACCTAATACCGTGCAATGCGCGCCGATGTATTCGGCTAACATCTTGATTTCGCGGTACAAAAGGCCTTTTTGGTTAGGCATGCCGGCTGCCGGCGCATACTGGGCGTCGATGGCGTCTAGATCTAGACTGATCCAAATGTACTTCACGCGAGACTGCAGCGCGCTGATCATCGGCAACAAAGGCCCAAAGTTTTGAGTCAGGATGTTGTTCATGGTGTAAGCCTGAATTTTTTCCCGGGCGATCAGATCTAGCTCGGCTTGGTCAAAATCGCTGCCGCCGATGTGCAGCACGTTGTGCTTAGACACTTTAACCGTTTCTTTGTATACGCCTGCCAGTTCCTGTGCGCCAAAGCCCATTAACGACGCGAGCTGCATACCGTGAATGTTGTGGCTAGCCGAGGTAGCGTCGGTGTGCATGTCGCCGTGCGCATCAAAGTAAATCAAACCAATATCGCCGTCCACGGCTATGGAAGCCCCCGAAACTGCACCCAACGCAATAGAGTGGTCACCGCCTAGTACGATTGGTTTGCGGCCGCCATCGATTGTTTGCTGCACCAGTTTAGCTGTATCGGTGCTGATGCGAATAATCTCGGGTGCAAAGGGAAGTTTAGGGTTCGTACCTTTGGTGGCTGCCCAACGTTCTGGTACGGACACATTGCCAGCGTCTTGCAAGCTTAAGCCGGCTCGCTCCAACTTAGGGATCAAATCTTGGTAGCGATAGGCGTTTGGCCCCATCTCGACACCCATATTATTGGCGCCCAAATTGGTCGGCACGCCGATTATTGTTGCTGGAATTTTGGTGTTGTTCATGTTCGCATTGTATCACGGTATACCTTACGCTTGACCTCGCGTTGGCAGTCAATATATAGTGAGTGCTGACGGGATTAGCACTCGACCTTACTAAGTGCCAAATCCCACTCCAATTAACCAAAAAATTACAGAGGAGTAACACCAATGAGCGTAAAAGTTCACCCCCTTGCCGACTATGTTGTTGCGCAAGCCGAAGAAGCTAAGACTAAGACCGCGAGCGGTCTGTACTTGCCTCAAAATGCAACCGAAAAGCCAAAGGTAGCCAAGATTGTTGCCGTTGGCGTGGACGCCAAGCAAGTTAAAGTCGGCGACCGTATTATTTACAAAAGCTTTAGCCCAACCGAAGTAAAAGTTGACGGCGAAGAATACCTGTTAGTAAAAGAAGAAGACATTCTGGCAACTGTAGCCTAGGACTGGAGGAATTTATGGCAAAGAAAGTATTTTATGACGACGATGCCCGCAAGCGCGTACTTGCTGGTGCCGAGATTTTGTACAACGCAGTAAAAACTACCATGGGCCCCAAAGGTCGTAACGTGGTGATTAGCAAAGCTTACGGCGCCCCAACCGTAACGCATGACGGTGTAACCGTTGCCAAGGGCGTAGAACTGGGCGACGATGACGACGAAACCTTGGGTTACAAAGTTGGTGCCGAGCTGATCAAGCAAGCTGCCAGCAAAATGAATGACGTTGCCGGTGACGGTACCACCACCGTAACCGTGCTGACCTATCACATTCTGAACGAAGCCAACAAGCTGATCGCTGCTGGCCACAACCCAATGCTGCTTCGCAAAGGCTTAGAAGCTGCTGCTCAAGATGTTCTGAAGAAGCTTGACGGTCTACGTGAAGACATTCAGGGCAAAAAGAGCCGCGTTGCCGAAGTTGCTACCATTTCTGCTGGCGACAAAGTTATTGGCGACCTCATTGCTGACGTCATGGACAAAATCGGTTCCGAAGGCGTTGTTACCGTTGAAGAAGGCCAGGGCCTGGCGCTGGAAAGCGAAGTTGTAGAAGGCTTTACCTTTGACCGCGGTTTTGTGAGCCCTTACATGGTCACCGACACCGCTCGCATGGAAGCCGTGTACAGCAAACCAGCCGTGCTGGTAACTGACAAAAAAATTAGTTCAATCCAGGAATTCTTGCCTATTTTGGAACAGTTAGCACAAGCTGGCAAAAAAGACCTCGTTATTGTTGCAGAAGATGTTGAAGGCGAAGCCCTGGGCACGCTAATTTTGAATCGCCTCAAGGGCGTGTTTAACACCGTCGCCGTAAAAGCTCCTGCCTTTGGCGACAACCGCAAGGCAATCCTGGAAGACATCGCTGTGCTTACCGGCGCAACCTTGATTAGCGAAGAAGCCGGCATTACCTTCGAGAACGCTGACCTCAGCCTGATCGGTTCTGCCCGCAAGGTGATTGTAGGCAAAGACGAGACCACCATTATTGAGGGCGCTGGCACTGCGCAATCTTTGCAAGCTCGCGTGAACCAAATTAGTGCTCAAGCCAAAGCTGCTAGCAGCGAATATGACCGTGAACAGCTCGAAAACCGCCGCGCTGCACTGAGTGGCAAAGTTGCCGTGATCAAAGTTGGTGGCGCCACCGAGACCGAAATCGAAGAAAAGAAATACCGCGTTGACGACGCTGTTGCCGCTGTAAAAGCTGCTTTGGCCGAAGGCATTGTCCCTGGTGGTGGCGTAACGCTGATCAACCTGGCCAGCACCATTAAAGCTGATGCTGCTGACTCGGTAACTGCTGGCGCTCAACTGTTGAAGAACGCACTAGAACAGCCGTTCCGTATCTTGCTGACCAACGCTGGCTTGAACGCCGACGAATGGCTACCGCAGGTTCGCGCTGCCAAACCAGGGCAGGGTGTAAACGTAAACGACCCAGCCAAATTGGTGGACCTGAAGGCCACTGGTGTTATTGACCCTGCTCGCGTAACCAAAGAAGCATTGCTGAACGCCGTATCTATTGCTGGCACCAGCATGACTATGGGTGCGTTGGTAGTTGAAATCCCAGAGAAGAATCCAGCTCCTGCTGCTCCAGACATGGGCGGCATGGGTATGATGTAAGCACCACGCTGACGCTTGTGTATGAGAAACCCCATGGCGGGTTCTCATCGCAGGCAAGCTGCTGCTCTTCCTGAAGGCTGAATCTAAAAATATCCGGGTGAACCGGGCATTTTTAGTACACACAACAAAAAAACCGGGATAAACCCGGTTTTTTTGTGCTTCAAGATCTAAAAATTAGCCGCGCTTTGCGCCACCGTAAGTGCCGCCACCGTAGCCATAGCCACTGACTTGGTTGGTCTTTTTGCCGGTCAGAAACTTAAGGATGGTACCCAGCCCCATAACCGAGGCAATACCAAAACCTACCGTCGCCAGGAATTCCTTGCGACTCATCTCTTTGTCCATGAGTTCGTTTAGCTGTGTCATATTCTCATCTCTTTGTTTTTAAATAGCCTTAAGCGCATTGTAAAAAAGACTCCCGCGACTGTCAAGTCATATTGTCACTAATGTCTGGCGACAGAGAAGGACGGTAGGCTCGACGCGGCGTAAAGTCGCTCACATATTTTTGCGGCCGGCCAGGACGACTAGCCATTCGAGGTGGCGCAGCTGCAGCAACAGGTGGTGCGGCCACCACGTGCTTTTTGGCCTGAGCCTGCAGCACGGCTGGTTTGGCCACTGTTTGCGGCCGATGAACCACAGCAGGACTTGCGGCAACTGGAGCCACTGGCAGCGGCATGCTACTGCGTGCTGTCTGCAAGCGTTCGGCTCGCACCTGCGAATCGGAATCTAGCAGATTCTTTACTTTAGCTGGACGGTGGTGCTTGCGATTGATGAGCCAAATCATAAACACGCCTGCTTGATACGAGACAATCATCGGTGAACTCACTAAAAATAACGCAACCGGGTTAGGGTTGGGGTTCATGAGTGCGCCGCCAACAATCGAAATAACAATCACCCAACGCTGTGCAGAAAAACTGAGCAACTTCTTGGGCTTGAGCGGTTTAATACGGTTAGTAATAAGCAAAATGAGAGGGACTTGCAACAATAGGGCAGAACCCAGCATATATACGGTCACAAATGACATATATGACTGAATGGTCAGCAGCGGCTGAATCTGTGCCGTAACAAACTGATTGAGCAAAAAGTGCAGAGCAGCTGGCAGGCCAACAAAATACCCAAATGTCATACCAATAGCAGCCAAAATACCCGACGCAATACTGCCCCAGGCAACAGCACGTCGCGTTGTAAAGTGTAGTAACGGCTCCATGTAGCGCAAAATCTGGTACACAATGACGGGAATACTACAAGCAATGCCAACGTACAAACAGACGCGGAACAAGAAATCCAGCCCACCCCCTGGAGATGTATAAATGAACTTCTGATGTTCAGCTGGCTTTAACAGCCAATCCACAATGGTGTGCTCAACCCCATATGCGGCACAACTAAAAACCGTCACCGAAATAGCGATATAGAACAATCGCCTTCGTAACTCATGAATGTGCTCTAAAAACGGTTGCTTTTGCGCCGACTTAAGAAGCGGATTGGTGGTCTGTCTTCTTTTCGTCGCGCTTTTCGCTTTTTTCATTGTCGTTCAGACCTTTACGAATTTCACGCATTGAAGAGCCAAGACTCTTAGACAGCTCCGGCAGCTTCTTGCCACCGAACAACAACAGCACGATTGCTAATATAATAATTAGCTCTGGAGTGCTGAAGTCTAGTAGACCAAAATAGTTCATAATTTCCCTCACTCATTGTTGCTATTAGACGAGCTCATGATATCATAAGCATGATACTTACGGAAAGCATTATTATGAACAAATATTACTACGTTTCGCATTTTGCAGCGGCGTACGGCGAGGGAACGTACGGCGCATGTAGCTACAACGAGGGCGGCACAACCGCTAGCTGTTCCGCTTCTGGTAGCGGTAGTTCTGGTTCAACAGGATCGGGCTCATCTTCGGGCTTGACCAACACGGGTATTATGATCGCAGCCATCATTACGCTAGCTTGTATTATCATCTTTGCCGCACTGATAGTACGCATGATTCGTCGCAACTCACAGCGCAAACTGGCCACCCAAGAAGTTTCGGCTCGTTCACGCAATTCCGACCTCGAATAGCCTCTCTGATGCTATACTCATAGCATGAGTAAAACCAACCAACAGACTGTTCAGTCATACGAAGATCACGTACAAGATTACATTAACGGCACGCCCCAACAAGTGGACGGCATTCTTAAGAATTGGCTCGATAAAACGCTGGCTTTGATTGCCAAAGACGCCCGCATTTTAGAGTTGGGCAGCGCCATGGGCCGTGATGCTGCGTACCTGCAAAGTCAGGGCTACAGTGTGGAATGTACCGACGTCACCCAGGGGTTTGTAGATTTACTGCAGCAGAAGGGCTTTAACGCTCGCAAACTTGATGCCATTAACGATGACCTTGCTGGTCCATATGATTTAGTTTTGGCTAGCGCTGTGCTGCTACACTTTACTCGCGAAGAAACCGCGCAAGTTTTGCGCAAAATATATGCCGCATTAACCGATGACGGCGTGTTTGCCTTTACGCTTAAACAGGGTGAGGGCGAAGAAATGTCTACCGAAAAGCTGGATTCGCCTCGATATTTCTGCTACTGGGAAGCTGACCAGATCGCTGACTATTTGC